>Ga0209573_1003816_pt1 | contig 15829 bp, 14 predicted proteins | sample TNRBio252014_DNA_FD_185870 | JGI IMG/M metagenome (GOLD analysis project Ga0209573, IMG submission 185870) | Wastewater treatment Type I Accumulibacter community from EBPR Bioreactor in Madison, WI, USA - TNR Reactor_6/25/2014_ DNA (SPAdes)... | ecosystem: Engineered > Bioreactor > EBPR >...
ACGAAAATCTGGCGGTGCTCCAGCGCAAGGCGGCCGAAATGGCGGATGATCTGGCGGCCCAGGATGCCCGCTCGTTTTTGAATCATGCCGGATTCCTGAGAGACAAGTTCGGGCAACCGCCCAGCTTCATCCAGGCTTCGGAGTCAAAACCGGAATTGTGAATTTGGCAAAAGCGCCTAATATGGCGACGCGCCAAAGCCGCTCGCTTGACCGACTCCGATGCTCCACTTATCTCGTTAACCACCCGATCGAAACGCATGGCCCAATACATCTTCACCATGAACCGCGTGGGCAAGGTCGTACCGCCCAAACGGGAGATTCTCAAGGACATTTCCCTGTCGTTCTTCCCCGGCGCCAAGATCGGCGTGCTGGGCCTGAACGGCTCCGGCAAATCCACCCTGCTGCGGATCATGGCCGGGGTGGACAGCGACATCCTTGGCGAGGCCCGCCCGCAGCCCGGCATCCACATCGGCTTGCTGTCGCAGGAACCGCAACTCGATCCCGCCAAGGACGTGCGCGGCAATGTCGAGGAAGCGGTCGCGCCCATCAAAGAAGCGTTGGCGCGACTGGACGAGGTGTACGCCGCCTACGCCGACCCCGAGGCCGATTTCGAGAAGCTGGCCGCCGAACAGGCCGACCTCGAAGCGTACTTGCAAGCTACCGACGGCCATAACCTCGACCGCACGCTGGATGTCGCCGCCGACGCCCTGCGGTTGCCGCCGTGGGAAGCGGATGTAACCACGCTGTCGGGCGGCGAAAAGCGGCGAGTGGCGCTGTGCCGGCTGTTGCTGTCCAAGCCCGACATGTTGTTGCTGGACGAGCCGACCAACCATCTCGACGCCGAATCGGTCGCCTGGCTGGAGCGTTTCCTCCAGGATTATCCTGGCACCGTGGTGGCCGTCACCCACGACCGCTATTTCCTCGACAACGTTGCCGGCTGGATTCTGGAACTGGATCGGGGTCGGGGCATTCCGTGGGAAGGCAACTATTCCTCCTGGTTGGAGCAGAAGGAGAAGCGGCTGGAAATCGAGGAGAAACAGGAAACCGCTCATATCAAGGCGATGAAGGCGGAACTGGAATGGGTGCGCGCCAACCCCAAGGGCCGCCACGCCAAGAGCAAGGCTCGCGTCGCCCGGTTCGAGGAGCTGGAATCGCAGGAATTCCAGAAGCGCAGCGAAACCCAGGAACTGTATATCCCGCCGGGACCGCGCCTGGGCGATCTGGTGGTCGAAGCCACGCAGTTGTGCAAGGGTTTCGGCGACCGCCTGCTGATCGAAAATCTCAGCTTCAAGCTGCCCAAGGGCGGCATCGTCGGCGTGATCGGCCCCAACGGCGCCGGCAAGACCACTCTGTTTCGAATGCTGGTCGGCCAGGAACAGCCGGATGGCGGAATGCTGCGGATCGGCGACACCGTCAAGCTGGCCTACGTCGATCAGTCGCGCGACAGCCTCGCGCCCGACAAGACGGTCTGGCAGGAAATCTCCGACGGGCTGGACGCGATCGCCATTGGCAGCTACCAGATCAACTCGCGCGCCTACGTGGGCCGATTCAACTTCAAGGGGCCGGACCAGCAGAAATTCGTCAAGGATTTGTCCGGCGGCGAGCGTAACCGGGTCCATCTGGCGAAGCTGCTTAGAAGCGGCGGCAACGTGCTGCTGTTGGACGAGCCGACCAACGATCTGGACGTGGAGACGCTGCGGGCGCTGGAAGAGGCGCTGCTGGCCTTTGCCGGCTGCGCGGTGATCATCTCTCACGACCGCTGGTTCCTGGATCGCGTCGCCACCCACATCCTGGCGTTCGAGGGCGATTCGCAGGTGGTCTGGTTCGAGGGCAATTACGCCGACTACGAAGCCGATCGCAAGCGGCGGCTGGGCGTGGAAGCCGATCAGCCGCACCGGATCAAATACCGGAAACTGGCTTGATCCGCCCGAAAGGATTGGTTTAAATGACCGTTCGCCGATAGGCCTCGGCATGTTCGGCGCTGTAGAGATACGAGGCCGGAAACCCCTCCGGCTGAACCACCCGCCCGACCAGAATCAACGCGGTGCGAGTGAAGCCCTTGGCCTCAACCTGGTCGGCGATATCGGCCAGCGTGCCGACCACGCCGTCCTGATCCGGCCAGGATACCCGGTGCAGCACCGCCGCCGGGCAATCCGCGCCGTAGGAGGGGATCAGTTCCGCCACGATCCCGCGCAGCTTGTCCACGCTGAGATAGATCGCCATCGTGGCGCGATGGCGGGCCAGTTCCGGCAGGCTTTCGCCGTCGGGCATCGGCGTTTTACCCGCGTGACGGGTGAGAATGACGGTCTGGCTGATGCCCGGCAGGGTCAGTTCCCGGCGCAGCATGGCGGCCCCGGCGAAGGCGGCGGTCACGCCCGGCACCACCTCGTAGGGAATCCCCAGCTTCTCCAGCTCCCGAATCTGCTCGCCGATGGCCCCGTACAGCGCTGGATCGCCGGTATGCACCCGCGCCACGTCCAACCCCTGTTCGTGCGCGGCGCGGATGCGGGCGATGATCTGGTCCAGGTTCAGATCGGCGGTGTTGATGATCTCGGCGTCCGGGTTGGCAGCCAGAACCACTTCCCTCGGCACCAGCGAGCCGGCGTACAGCACCAGCGGGCATTCGCGGATCAGCCGCTGGCCCTTGACGGTGATCAGTTCGGGATCGCCGGGACCGGCGCCGATGAAATGGACGGTCATTGGAATTTCCCGTGGTCAAGGTTTTCCAGCAGCGCCGGAGTGACGTCGTCGAAGCGGAGAATACGCTTGCCGTGGTGATCCTTGAGGAAGTCCATCGCTTCGGCCTCGGTTGCCAGCGAAACCAGTTCGTGGCCCATCGGCCCGAGGATGTCGGAACCGATCACGTACCAGGCGGCGCGGGCGTCGATCCGGGCGACCCCGTAGTACTCGGTCACGCCGATGGCGGCGATGTCGTCCCGGGAATGGCCAGGCGCATACTTGGGCAGGTTCAGCAGGTACTTGAACAAATCTTTGGAGCCGTCGAAGTGGTGGGCGCGACCGTCCTTATACCGCACCGTCGCTACCCAGTCGGGATAGAGACTGACGAACATCCCACAGACCGGGCAGGTGTCCTTGGGAGCCGGGGTGGGGAATTGTGGATTCTCCGCGGCGAGGGCTGGCCAATTCAGGACCGTGACGCCGGCGGCGGCGCCCGTCGCGGCGAGAAGGCGAAGAACCCGCCGGCGTTCGGCGTGAATCGAGTCGGTCATGGGAACAACGATCCTGGTCATGATGGCGAGAAGAGACGATGATTTGCTGTGGTGAAGGTGGGCGCCTTCGTTTTCCAGGGGAAAACGTGGCTATCGAGAAGGTAGGGAAGATACCATTTTGCCGTGCGCCGGGCTTGGTTCGCTTCACGTTGGAGTACGCCGGGCGTGTTCTCGATCCTCCGCGTGCTTGCGACCCATGCGCCCTGTCACCATTGTCAGTCTGACCGAACCTGGCCGGGCGTTGGCGGATCGCTTGCGGTCGCTGATGCCGGACGCCGAATCCCTGCACCGACCGCAACCCTTCCAGGACGCGATTCATCGCCGCTTCCTGGCGGGCCGCCGGCTGATCCTGTTGTGCGCGGCCGGCATTGCGGTGCGAAGCCTGGCGCCGGTCTTGCGCGACAAATACCAGGACCCGGCGGTGCTGGTGCTCGACGAACACGGCCGGTTCGTGGTGCCGATCCTGTCCGGCCACGAAGGCGGCGCCAACGAATGGGCGCGGCAAGTCGCCGAGTTCCTGGGCGCGCAAGCCGTCATCACCGGCGCGCAACGCTATACCCAGCCGCTGCTGGCGGCTGGCGTCGGCTGCAATCGCGGCTGCGCGCTGGAATCGCTGCTGGCGCTGCTCGACCAGACGTTGGCTGACCACGGCTTGCGGCGCGGCGACTTGCGCGCGTTGGCCAGCATCGAACTCAAGCGGGACGAGCCAGGACTGCGCCAATTGGCCGAAACGCTGAATCTGCCGATCCACTTCTATCCCGCCGCCGTGCTGCAGGAATACGGCGACCGCCTCAGCCGCAAATCCGAAATCGTATTCCGGGAAACCGGTTGCCATGGCGTGGCCGAAGCGGCGGCGCTGGCTTGCGCCGAACGCTTGGTCGATCCTGACTTTCGGGCGGAACTGATTATCCCCAAGCAGAAAAACGCCGACGCCACCCTGGCGGTGGCGCGGATTTATGGCAATCGCGAGGGCTGAACTTTCAGGGGCGACCGACGCAGCGCTCCACGAATTGGCCGATACGTTCGAACGCTTCCCGGGCTTCCGGCAGGATCGGCTCGAAGATGTGCCAGACATGCAGCATGTCCGGCCAGGTTTCCAGTTCCGCGCTGGACCCGGCAGCGCGGGCCTTGTTGACGTAGCGGCGGGCGTCGCCCAGCATCATTTCCGCCTCGCTGACCTGCACGAGTACCGGCGGCAGTCGGGACAGGTCGCCAAAAACCGGTGAGATCAGTGGATTCGGCGGAACCATCCGGCTCCAAAGCCAGGTCATGAGCAGATAGAAAGTTTTGGGGATGCGCACAAACCATCTCAGACTGGGACCCAGCATCAGATCCGTTTTGAGATTGCTCTTGAAGGTGGGGCTGGACAGCGTCATATCCACGCTCGGCGACAACGCCATGGCGCCGTTCGCGGCGCGCAAACCCGCGTCGCGCGCCCAGGCGACGAGCATGAGCGCCAAGTTGCCTCCCGCCGAATCGCCGGCCACGAACAGTTCGCGGACGGGAGCCGGACCGTCGGGACCGTGGTCCAGAATCCAGCGATAGCCGGCCTGGCAATCGGCGATCATGTCCCGGCGCGAATGCTCTGGCATCAGCCGGTAATCCAGTGCCAGCACCGCGGCGCCCGCGACCCGCGCCAAACGCGTGGTGATCATGCGGTGGCCGCGCGGACACCCGCTGACGAACGCGCCGCCGTGCAGATACAACACCCGGCGATTCGGATCGGAACGCGGCGCCAGCACCCACTCGCCCGGCACGCCGCCGGCGTGGGTTTCCTCGATGCGGTATTCCGCCTCGCCCACCAGCGATGGATCCAAAAACCCCCGGGCCATCACCCGCCGGATCGCTGCCAGCCGCTGTTTCGTGGGGGCGGAACGAATCTCGGTCGCGGCCTGCTCCAGCAGGCGCACCGCTTCCTGGTGATCGGCGCTGGCGGCGTCTCGCCCGCCCGGACGTTTTTCCACCGGCCGATCGTAGGCCCGCAGACTCGGGCCCTTTAAAAAACGATGGATGAGCAGCCAAGCCGCGCCCACGAGCAGCAGCAGCGTCGCCAAGGTCCAGTCCAACATGAATTTCCCCTCCTCTTGGGTGGTGTCTGCAATCGCGCCATCCGGTCGGCGGGTGGCGCTTCAGAATCGTTCAAGGCCAGGGCCGCACCGTATGGCCGTGATTCAGCGGGCCGCGGCCCTGGCCGAAGCCGGGTGCGGTGCGGATCGCTTCCCGCACGTAGGCTAGCGCCCGCCGCACCGCCGCGTTCAGCGGCAGCCCTTGCGCCAGCCCGGCGGCGATGGCCGAGGCCAGGGTGCAGCCGGCGCCGTGGGTATTGCGGCTTGCGGCGCGCGGCGCGGTGAAGCGCTCCGCGCCGTTGCGCCAAACCAGCCAGTCGGTGACGGTGTCGCCGGGCAAGTGTCCACCTTTGACCAGCACTGCCGCCGGCCCGAGTTCAAGCAGGCGCCGGCCCGTCGCCGCCAGATCGTCGGGTTCCCGGATCGGCAGCCCGCTCAGCGCCTCCGCCTCGCGGACGTTGGGCGTGATCAGGACGGCGCGGGGCAACAGGCGCTGGATCAGCGTCTCGCGCGCCGCCGGGTCGAGCAGGCCGTCGCCGCCCTTGGCGTACATGACCGGGTCCACCACCACCGGGATGCCGGCCGCCGCGCGGTCCAGCGTCTCGACCACGGCGTCGATGACGGCGGCGTTGTGCAACATGCCGGTCTTGACGCAGTCGGCGCCCAGGTCGTCCAACACCACTTGCATTTGCTGGGCGATGAAGGCGGGCTCCACCCCGACGATGCCGAATACGCCTTGGGTGTTTTGCGCGGTCAGCGCGGTGATCGCCGTCGCCGCGTAGCCGCCCAGCGCCGTGACCGTCTTCAGATCGGCTTGAATTCCCGCGCCTCCGCCGGAATCCGAACCCGCCACGATCAGTACCCGTCCGTTCGTTCCCATGCGTTCTCCTGGATTCAGAGTTTCAAGCCATTACGACAATTGCGCGGCGTGGCAAAAGCGGGTAGCGTACCGCGCTTTCACGGAACGTGGTGATTATAACCATGCGGATCGAATCCCCCCTGTGCCCGTACACCGGCGTGGTGCCCCCCGAGTGGATCGATTACAACGGCCATATGAACGTCGCCTATTATGTGCTGGCGTTCGATCGCGCCACCGACGCGTTCATGGAGTGTCTGGGCATGGGGCGGGACTATCAGGACCGCCAGCGTTGCTCCACCTTCGTGGTGGAAACACATGTCAACTACCAGCGCGAATTGGTGGCTGGCGATCCCATGCGCATTACCACCCAGTTGCTCGGCTTCGACAGCAAGCGGATCCACTACTTCCATCGGCTGTATCACGCTGGCCGGGGCTTTCTGTCGGCTACCACCGAATTGATGGTGATTCACGTGGATTTGGCCGAGCGGCACAGCGCGCCGATGCCCTTGCCGGTCCTGGACCGATTGAGCGCGCTGATGGCGGCGCACATGCAACTGCCGCGTCCGCCCCAATCGGGTCGGGTGATGGGAGTGCGCGCCAAATCCCCGACCATCCAGCCCGAAATGCCGGTGCTGCGCTTGCTGTCCAGATAGGCCGGCGGGGGTCTGGCGCTCGGCCGGGGCTGGTCAGTGTTTGTTCAGTTTGGCTGACCTACGCTGATCGCCAACTTTTAGTCATCCGAGGCATGTCATCATGGTCAAAGTCATACCCTCCTTGCTGCTGGTAACCATTCTTGGAGCCCCGGCGCCGCTGTTGGCTGGCGGCTTGACGGGGGATGCGATGCTGGGCGGCGCGTTGGGCGGCGCGTTGGGGGCTGGTGTGGGCGCCGAGTTGGGTGGGCGCGATGGCGCTATCTTGGGGGGCGCCATTGGAGGCGCGACGGGGACCGCCATCACCACCCGCCGTCATCGGCCGCGACCCGAGGTTATTTATGTGGATCGCTACCAGTATCGGTATGTGAATCGTCCGGTCTATGTCGCGCCACGCGACCATGGCCCTCCGCCTGGTTACTATTATCGCCCGGGTGGGCGCCGGGGTCATCACAAGCATCACCACGATTGGGATTGAGAAGCTGTCTGGCAAAAAATCTGGACGCATTTCCACGCCGGAACGTGGGAACGAGAACCGATCAAAACTTTTGCGGTAGCCCACTGGTGTTTTTTCGAGACAGCTTCTGAAAGGCTGGATAACCCTTTAATCGGGCGCTCGTTGCGAACGTAGCGCCGCCGGATTGACGCCGGGGTCGGACATGACCGTTCGCTCCTCTTGCCCGCTTGCGGAGAGGTTTGGGTCGAATGCTTGGCCAGCGGGATTTTGTTATGCTCGATCGGGCAAGCTTTCCCTAACCTGTCATCGTAACCCGCTTGAGCGGGTGCGATGGCAATCAACCGCCATCAAATCCCGCTTTGACTCATTTTGCCCGACGCGCCCTGCTGGCGATGGAAAAATACGCGCCGCTAGCGCTGTTCCGTTCCGACGGCGGGTCGCGGGTCGCCGTCGCGTTCGTCAATGTGATCCTGGTGGTCGCGCTGGCGCGCGCGCTCGCCGGCTTGACGCTGGCGATACTGACGGGTCCTTCCTTGCCGCCAACCGAGTCTCCGGCGCGGGCGGAGTTCGCGCCGGGTTCCGACCATCCCGCGCCTTCTCGCCCCATTGATGGCGCCGCCATCGCCGCATGGCATTTGTTCGGCCAAGCCGAGGCCGGCCGACCGGTGGAAGCGCCGCCCGCCCCCCTGCCGGCGACCTCGCTCAAGCTGCGGCTGGTCGGGATCTTTTTCATGGAACAGGGAGGTGACCGGGCGCTGGCCTTGATCGCCGAGGACAATGGACCGGAGCGCGGTTACCGGCTCGGCGAGCCATTGCCCGGCGGCGTCCGCTTGCAACGCATCCAGCGCGACCATGTGGTGGTTTCCCGCAACGGCCGGGAAGAGGCGCTCAAGCTGCCGAGGCTGGGCGATGGGGTTCCGGAGACCGCGCCGATGCTGGCGCAGCCGAATGCCCCCGAGCCGACGGTTGAGCCGATGGCCGAACCCGCGGCTTCCGGGGAAGCGCGGATAATCGACGCCAGCGCCGTGGTGGAACGCTTGCGCGGTGAAGTCATGACCCGGCCGCAAGCGCTGGAGGATATCGCGTTCGCCAGTCCCTACTTGCAAAACGGCCAGTTTGTCGGGTTTCGCCTGCGGCAGGGGCGGGATCCGAAGCTGTTGGGGCAATTGGGTCTCCGTGGCGGCGACGTGATCACCGCGATCAACGGCGTCCGCCTGAACAGTCCCGCGCGAGGCTTGACCCTGCTGCAGGAAGTGTTGGGCGCGGATCGAGTCGATGTGCGAGTATTGCGCGACGGCGTCGAGATTCCCCTGACCTTTTCCCTGGGCGGTCGTCCGCCGCGATGAACCCTGCGGCTTTTCGCCGCCGCCAGCGCCATGCCTGCCCATTTCCGACCATGATGACCCCATCCAAGCGGTTCGACAGACGGTTTGTTGCTCTACATGCGCGCGCCGCGCGCCGCGTCCTGGGTGCGTTGCTGCTGGGTTTGGCGCTGGCCCCGCCGACGTTCGCCGCGCCGGTGACACTCAACCTTAAGGAGGCCGAGATCAACGCCCTGGTGGAGAGCATGTCGGTATTGACCGGCAAGAACTTCATCGTCGATCCACGGGTCAAGGGCCGGGTGACGATCATTTCCTCCAAGCCGATGGACGAAAAGGAACTTTACGAAGTCTTCCTGGCGGTGCTGGGAGTGCATGGCTTCGCCGCCATTCCCAGCGGCAAGGTGATCAAGATCGTGCCGGCGGCCGGGGCCAAGCAGGAGAATATCCCCACTGTGGACCAGCGGAGCGGCGCCGAACCGGATCAGATCGTGACCCGGGTCATTCAGGTCCAAAATGTTTCCGCCGCGCAGATCGTACCGATCCTCCGTCCCCTGATTCCGCCGCAGGGCCATCTGGCCGCCTATACCCCCACCAATGTCCTGATCATTTCCGATGCGGCGGCCAACGTTGAGCGCATCGCCAGCATCATTGCCCGGGTCGATCTGGCTAGCACCGAGGAAGTCGAGATTTTGCCGCTGCGCCATGCCTCGGCCACCGAGATCGCGCGGGTGCTGACCGCCCTGGAGCAGGGGCGAGCCAAGGCCGATCCAGCCGCCGCGGCCGGCGCGCCGCCGCGCATGGTGGCGGACGAGCGCACCAACAGCATTTTGTTGAGCGGCGACAAAGTATCGCGGCTGCGGTTGCGGGCGCTGGTCACCCATCTGGATACGCCGGTGGACAGCGGCGGCAATACCCAGGTGGTCTATCTGCGCTACGCCAAGGCCAAGAATCTGATGACGGTGCTGCAGGGGGTCAGCAAGAACCTGGGCAGCGAAGCCGCGCGCAACGCCCCGATGCCAGGTCAGACCCTGAACGCGCCGCCGGGCGGGGGGAGCAGCGGTGGCAGCGGCGCGGGTCTCGTCGATATTCAAGCCGATGACGCGACCAATTCCCTGGTGATCACCGCGCCGCCGGATCTGATTCGTTCCCTGCGGTCGGTGATCGCGCAACTGGACGTGCGCCGCGCCCAGGTGCTGGTGGAGGCGGTGATCGCCGAGATTTCCGCCGAGAAAACCGCCGAACTGGGGGTGCAGTGGGTAGTGGGCACCAATAATGCGGTCGGCTTTACCAACTTCGATGCTGGTAATTCCACTCTGGCTAACATCCTCGGCTTGGCGGTGCAGGCTAACAAGAGCGAGGATGGCGAGATTGATTTGACAGCGGTCTCGACGGCACAGATTCCGCAAGGTCTCCAGCTCGGGGTAGGGAGCGTTGCCGGTGGCATCGGCGCTATCATGAGCGCTTTAGCCAAGGATGCCGATGCTAACGTGCTGTCCACCCCGACCGTGGTGACTCTGGACAACGAGGAAGCGGAAATCAAAGTCGGCCAAAATGTGCCAATTGTGACTGGCTCCTACACCACCTCATCGAGTAGTAGCAGTAGTAACAACTCGCAGATCGGCAACCCGTTCCAGACCATTCAGCGCGAGGACGTGGGCGTTATCCTCAAAGTCAAGCCCCAGATTAACGAGGGTAACGCCGTCAAACTGGAAATCACCCAAAAAGTCTCTAATGTGGTGCCGTCGGCCAATGCCTCCACCCAGGGTTTGACCTTTAATTTGCGCGAAATCAAAACCAGCGTGCTGGTGGAAAACGGGCAGATCCTGGTGCTGGGCGGCCTGATCGAAGACAAGCTTGATGAAAGCGCTTCAAAGGTGCCGCTGCTGGGTGATGTGCCGCTGCTGGGCAACTTGTTTCGCTATCGCAACACCACCAAGAAAAGGACCAATCTGATGGTGTTCCTGCATCCGGTCATTCTTCGGGATCCCGCCCAGGGCACCTTGCACACCAGCGACAAGTATAGCTTTATCCGCGAGCAGCAACTCGCCGCGAGAGAGAAGGCGAACTACCTGCTGCCCAACGTCCAGCCGCCGGTGCTTAAGCCGCAGGAAGAGGTCAAGGCGCAGGGCACGATTCTCGACACGCGGCCTCCGTCCGCCGCGGTTCCGGGTCCGGTGGCTAGCGAGCCGCCAAAGGTGGCGGCGCCGGTGGAATCTGGCTTCGGCGACCGATGAATACCAAATCTCCCCCGGTCGCGCCGGGCGAGACCGAGGTCGCGCCGGTTCGCCACCTGCCGTATGCTTTCGCCAAGCGCCATGGCGTGTTGGTGCTGGAGGAAACGACGGAGGGTATCGACATCGCCTGCCGGCCCGGCGTCAGCCCGCGCAGCCTGATGGAGTTGCGCCGCTATCTGAACGCGCCGTTGCGGCCCGCGCTGGTGCCGGCCGAGCGGTTCGAACGCCTGCTGCAGAACTGCTACGAGGGTGAGAGCAACGGCGCGGCGCGGATGATGGAAGACCTCGGCGAGGAAATGGACCTCAATCAAGTCGCTCTGACCCTGCCCGAACCGGAGGATCTGCTGGAAAGCGCCGACGACGCCCCGATCATCCGGCTGATCAATGCCCTGTTGACCGAGGCGATCAAGGAAAACGCCTCGGACATTCACATCGAGTCGTTCGAGAATCGCTTGCTGGTGCGGTTCCGGGTGGACGGGGTGCTGCGCGAGGCACTGCAACCGCCGCGTGCGCTGGGGCCGCTGCTGGTGTCGCGGGTCAAGGTGATGGCCCATCTCGACATCGCCGAAAAGCGTCTGCCGCAGGACGGACGAATTTCGCTCAAGGTTGCTGGTCGGCCGGTGGACGTGCGGGTTTCGACCCTGCCGACCGGGCATGGCGAGCGGGTGGTGTTGCGCCTGCTGGACAAGCGCGAGGGCCGGCTGGATTTGCGGCATCTGGGCATGGAGCCAGGCGACGAGACCCGGTTGCTGAAGCTGATTCACCGCCCGCACGGCATTCTGCTGGTCACCGGCCCGACCGGCTCCGGCAAGACCACGACGCTGTATGCGGGACTGACCCAGCTCAACGACCGCAAGCGCAACATCATGACCGTCGAGGATCCGATCGAGTACTATCTCGATGGCATCAGCCAGACCCAGGTCAACACCAAGGTGGAAATGACCTTCGCCCGGGGTCTGCGCGCCATTCTACGCCAGGACCCCGACGTGGTGATGGTCGGCGAAATCCGCGATCTGGAAACCGCCGAAATTGCGGTGCAGGCTTCGCTGACCGGCCATCTGGTGCTTTCGACCCTGCACACCAACAGCGCGGTCGGCGCCATGACCCGGCTGCGCGACATGGGGGTGGAGCCGTTCCTGCTGTCGTCGTCGCTGATCGGCGTGCTGGCCCAGCGCTTGGTGCGCAAGCTCTGCCTCCATTGCAGGCAGGCGCATCTGGCCACGCCGACCGACTGCGAGACGCTGAACGTGGATCCGGCCACGCCGCCGACGCTCTACCTCCCGGTGGGCTGCGCGCGGTGCAACCATTCCGGCTATCGGGGCCGCACCGGCATTTTCGAGCTGGTGACGGTGGACGAGACGATGCAGACCCTGATTCACGAGGGCAAGGGCGAACAGGAACTGGAGCGCCACGCCCGGTTGTCCAGCTCCAGTATCCGCGATGATGGCCGCCGCCGGGTGCTGGCTGGCGACACCGCGCTGGCGGAATTGGTGCGGGTGACGCGGGAGGATTGATGCCCGCTTTCCAATATGTCGCTCTCGACGCTAGGGGCCGACAGCGCAAGGGATTGATCGAAGCCGATACGCCGCGACTGGCCCGGCAAGCCTTGCGCGAGCGTGGCCTGAATCCGCTGGAGGTCGAGGAGATCGCCAGCCAGGAACAGCGGCGCGGGCGCCAGTGGTGGAGCCGGCGGGTGCGGATCAGCGCGACCGATCTGGCGTTGGTCACCCGGCAATTGGCGACCCTGGTAGGGTCCGGGTTGCCGCTGGAGGAAGCGCTGGGCGCGGTGGCTCGTCAGGCGGATCGTTCGCGGCTGGGCGGGTTATTGTTGGCGGTGCGGACCCGGGTGCTGGAAGGGCATACCCTGGCGACCGCGCTGAGCGATTTTCCCCAAGTGTTCCCGGAGTTGTATCGGGCGACCGTCGCCGCCGGCGAGCAGTCCGGCCATCTGGACGTGGTGTTCGAGCGACTGGCCGACTACACCGAGGCTCGCCAACAGATGCGTCAGAAGGTTGGACTGGCGCTGTTCTATCCGCTGCTGTTGACCGGCGTCGCCATCCTGATCGTGGCCGGCCTGCTGACCTATGTGGTGCCTCAAGTGGTGCAGGTGTTCAGCAGCCTCAACCAGCAATTGCCGGCGCTGACCCGGGGTCTGATCGCCCTGAGCGATTTTTTGCGTCAGTACGGCTGGCTGGTGCTGGCGGCGCTGGCGGGAGGCGTCATCGCCTGGGTCCATGCGCTGCGCCGGATCGGGTTTAAACGGTGGGTGCATCGGGCGCTGCTGAGAGTGCCGCTGTTGGCACGGCTGGCGCGGGGCATCAATACCGCCCGCTTCGCTCGCACCTTCAGCATTCTGATGGCCAGCGGCGTGCCGGTGCTGGAAGCGTTGCGGATTTCCGCCCAGGTGATCGGCAATCTGCCGATGCGGGAAGCGGTGGAACAGGCAGCGGCGCGGGTCAAGGAAGGCGCCAGCCTGCAAAAGGCGGTCGGCGCCAGCGGCTATTTCCCGCCGATGACGGTGCAGCTCATCGCCAGCGGCGAGGCCAGCGGGCGGCTGGAGAACATGCTGGAGCGGGCGGCGATGCAGCAGGAGCGGGAGACCGAGACGTTGATCGCCGCGCTGCTGGGGATTTTCGAGCCGATGCTGATTCTGGTGATGGGCGGGGTGGTGCTGGTGATCGTGCTGGCGATCCTGTTGCCGATTTTCGATCTCAATCAACTGGTGCGCTGAGCCGCCACGCGCAGGGCGATATCGTCCAGGGTGTAGGCGCGGGCGGAGCCACCGATGAAGCGAACGCGAACCGGGGTCAGGCGTAGCAGCAGGAAATCGCCGAACTCGAAGCGCGGCGTCGATGCGGGTAGCATTTCTTGATAGTGTCGCGACATCTCCCGATAATCCATGCTCTTCTTAGGGACGATTGTCACTCTGCCCTGAATCATGACCCGCGCCAGCGTCTGCGGGTCTTCGCCATCCCGTTCCGGTTCGCTGATCGCCAGACCGGCGCGCGGATCGGCCAGCAGATTGCGGGTGTGGGTTGCCAGAGTGCTAAGATGCAGTAGAAATCCGCTGAAATCGGCCTGTGGGGCGTAGGCGATCCAGGACGCCTCCGGTCCATCGGGTCCCTGGGTCGCCAGCGCCGCCCAGCGCCGGCCGCGGATGAGGTTCGCCATCAATCGCTGTTCTTGAAGGTTCATTACTATTTGAGGAGATCGGGAAATGGCTTGGAAAACGAAATGGCTTGGTTGGCTGTCCAGTTTACTGTTTTTGCTTGCCAGTGGCGGAAACGCCGCCGATTTTTCCCGAATCCAGCCGCCGCCACCGCCGGAAATCTCGGGCGGCGCGGCGATGAGCGGTTATGCCCAGAAAGCCCCTTTGCTTCTTGGACCCGCGACAGCGCCGTATCGATTCACTCCGTTTGATTCCGCCGCCGCCACCAGCTTTCTGGGATTTGGTTTCTTTGACAATGCCGTCGAAAGCGGTGGATTTTTATCGATTCCTCCCGATCCCATCGGCGCGGCGGGCACTGACCGGGTGATCGCCGTGGTCAATACCATGATCGAGGCCCATGACAAGAGCGGTATGTTGCTATGGCGGGATTCGCTTAAAGATTTCTTCAATACCACTATGCAGGGATTGGGAACCCGCACGTTCGATCCGAAGGTGATTTGGGATCACTATGAAAACCGTTTCGTGGTCGTCACTCTCGAAAAAACGGATAGCGCGTCAGGAGGAGGCGCTATCGACGCATCCCGTATCCTGCTGGCCGTTTCCAGAACCGCCACGCCGGCTACCGCGACCAGCACGGATTGGTACTATCACACAATCAACTCAATGATAGATATCGGTGGTATTGATCGCTGGGCCGATTACCCAGGCTTCGCGGTCGATGAAGAAGCGGTCTATATCACAAATAACATGTTTGCTTTCAATGCCGGTGGGGGTGGTTTTGGCGGTGTCCGACTCTGGATCATCAACAAGGGCGTGAGCGGTGGGTTTTATGGAGTCGGTACGGCCAGTTGGAATGTTTACAATCCCTATGCCGCATTTCCCACCGATGCAACCACCACGATGCCCGCGCAGGTGTTTGGCGCTGGTGGCGTGGGTTCCACAGTGGGTACATACCTGGTTTCGTATTCGGGCTTTACGGATGGAACTAATGAGTCTGTTCAAGTAGTGCGTCGATAACCCCTTGGGGGCACCATCCTTTACGCGGCAATTTGTTCCTGTTGGGGACATAGACAACACGGCGGCCGCTTTCCCCAACGCACCACAGCTAGGTTCAGCCAATCTGATTTGGACCAACGACCGGCGCGCACTGCACGCCGTGTGGCGTGACAATGCGTTGTGGATGACGACTACGGTGGTTCCATCCTCGGTGCCGGATATCAATCAGGCCACCGCGCATTGGTTCCAGCTCAACGCTACCGGCACGAGCACCATCGCCTTGGTCGATCAGGGCAACATCGGCAGTGAGGACGTGGCAACAGGCGCTTACACGTTTTTCCCATCGGTGGCGGTCAACGCGGCGGGTGACGCCATGTTCGGATTCTCCGCCTCGGCGCTGACGATTTTCGCGGGCGCTTATGCGGCGGGCCGGCAGGCGGGTGACGCCCCGGGCACGGTGCAGCCCACGACGACGGTCCAGGCGGGTTTGGCTAGCTACCTGCGTACTTTCACTTCAGATAGTAGTGGGCGCAATCGTTGGGGTGATTACAGCGGCATCGCCACCGATCCGACCGACTACCGATATTTCTGGGTATTCAACGAATTTGCTGACACCCAGGGTACACCAACAGGCACAGCGCCCTTTGTGGAAACGGGTCGCTGGGGCACGGCGTGGGCCAAGCTGTTTTTCACCTGCAATAAATCGCTGTCCCTAACCGCCAACCAGTGGTACATGATCGCGCTTCCCTGTGAAGTCACCGCGAACACGGTGGAGGCGGTCTTTGGCGACGATCTGCCAGTAGCGACTTACGGCACCGACTGGCGAGTTTACAGGCGAGACGCCAC
>Ga0209573_1003817_pt1 | contig 15828 bp, 10 predicted proteins | sample TNRBio252014_DNA_FD_185870 | JGI IMG/M metagenome (GOLD analysis project Ga0209573, IMG submission 185870) | Wastewater treatment Type I Accumulibacter community from EBPR Bioreactor in Madison, WI, USA - TNR Reactor_6/25/2014_ DNA (SPAdes)... | ecosystem: Engineered > Bioreactor > EBPR >...
TCGCCCATCCGGATTGATCGTCGACTACATTCACGGCATCTGAATTCCCCAGCACGATTCATGCCGCCCATCAAAACTCGTACTCCAGCAGTTTCTGCTTCTCGGCACTTGTGTGGTACGATGAGCCACCGGGGAGAAGGTGGCCGAACGGCCGGATGAGGGGCCACAGGGAGAAAAAGTCTTCGTCCGGCAAAGTCAAACAGAAAGGTCCATCTCATGCTGCAACGTTCGTTCCTGCTGCTGGCGCTGAGTGGCTGTGTTGCCACCGTCAGTCTTATCAATGCGTCGACAGCCTCCGATCAACCCAAAAAGAATCCCGGGATGAAGGTCGTCTCATTCCGGAATGGAGTCGACGGCTATGCCGGAACAGTCGATTCAGAAATCTGGGCGCTGGCTCCAACAACCATTCTGGATGGAAATCCGAATGCCTCGTCCGACGCCGACAACGACGGCGGCGAAAGCCAGGTCGTACTGAGGTTCGATGGCATCATCGGCAACGAAGCCCATCAGGTCCCGGAACGAGCGGTTGTGCATTCGGCCCGACTTCTGGTGAGTGCGTTTGATCAGGGCAGCACGGTTAACCTGCACCGCATGCTGGTGCCTTTCGGTGATGCGGTTACCTGGAGCAGCATGGTTTCAGGCGTCTCCGCGGATGGACTGGAAGCGTCACGTCACAAGGACGCGTTCACTTTCGGCAAGATCGCTGCCAACTCGTCCGAGATTGTCTTTGACGTCACTGACACCGTTCAGACGTGGGTCAATCGCGAAGACAACCACGGATGGGTTTTCCTGAACACCGGCGGCAACGGCTGGGACTTTTACGTGTCCGAATGCGACAACGTCTCGCAGCGGCCAAAACTCGTCATTGAATACAGCGTCGTAAACGCGACCACCGCAACTTCTGATGCGTCGCTGTCAGTCGTATCACCATCAGACGCTCCGAACTGATTTGTTCTGAGGTCCGACACACACCACTCTGAATGTTTTTCCTTTGCCCTTTCAGGAGTCCACGATGTCCAAGCCACAACCCGGAACATGGAACGCCGACCCGTCTCACTTTCGTCGGCCCGCACGAAGAGATTTCCTTTATGCCGGCTGGCTGGGAGGACTGGGACTGAGCCTGGGAAATCTGCTGAAGCTGCAGTCTCTGCAGGGCTCCGACGCAAACGGCAAGACAGGCACCGGAAACACAGGCGCTCCCAAAGCCAAATTTGTCATCCATATCTATCTGCAGGGCGGATTCGCGCATATGGACAGCTTCGATCCGAAGCCCGATGCGCCGGTTGAGTATCGCGGAATCCTGGACAACATCGCCACCACAGTTCCCGGCGTGCGATTCAGTTCGCACATGCAGGAAACTGCCAAAGTCGCCGATCGACTGACTGTTGTCCGCAGCATGACGCACACGGAAGTCGACCACGCTCGGGGCGAACACAGCATGTTCACCGGCTATCGTCCCAGCCCGGCTCTGGTGTATCCCAGCGTCGGCAGTGTGGTTGCTCATGAGCTGGGCCCGCGAGGAGCGATGCCACCGTATGTGGTCGTTCCGACTGCCGGAAGTCAGTTTCTGGGAAGCGGTTATCTGAGCAACGCGTTTGGACCCTTTGCACTGGGAGCAGACCCCGCTCGAACCGGTTTCTCTGTGCGGGATCTGAATCATCCGGACGGCATCGACGACGCTCGATTTGCCTCACGAAAATCCTGGAAAGACCTTGTCGATGACCACTTTCAAAAGTTGGGCGAAGACGACGCTGTTACGACGATGGATTCCTTCTATCAGCGAGCCTACCAGTTGCTGGATTCGCCGGAATCCAAAGCCGCTTTCAGCCTCAACGGAGAATCGGACGAGACTCGCAGCCTGTACGGCATGAAGGCATGGGGACCGGTCCTCAGACCCTCGGCTGGCGCGCGATTCCTGATTGCCCGCCGATTGGTCGAAGCGGGCGTTCGCTTTGTGACCGTCACGTTCGGTGCCTGGGATACGCATTCCTACCACTATCGTGGCATCGAAACACAGTTGCCCGATCTGGATAAGGCATTCGCCGGACTGATTCAGGATCTGGAACAACGCGGGTTGCTGGATTCCACATTGGTTCTGATCACCAGTGAATTCGGGCGAACGCCGCGAGTCAACGCCGGGGGCGGACGCGATCACTGGCCACGAGTCTTCAGTATCGTCATGGCCGGAGGCGGCATTCGACGAGGTCACATTCACGGAGCCTCCGATGCTCTGGCCGGTGAGGTCGCCGATCAGGCTCTTTCGATCGAAGACTACTCCACCACGATTTATCACCTGCTGGGAATCGACGCTCGCAAGGATCTGATGTCACCTGGCGATCGTCCTCAGGCCATCGTCATGAACGGAAATTTGGTCGACGGACTGCTGGCGTAGCGGCTTTCGTAAGCCGCAAGGCGCTCGCCGCCGATGCTGTTTGCGAATTACCCGCGGCTAGCGCCTTGCGGCTCACGATTGCTGTGCAAATCCCGCCTGAAGGCGGGACTACAAACCAGGGATTCCGACAAGACGTTTCGGCTGCCCTGAGATTACCCCTCGTTCGAGGATTGCCATGACTTGTTACAGACTGCTGTTCGCTTCGATCTCGCTGCTGACTGGTGCGCCCGCGCACCTGGCTGCCGCACCACCCTCGGTCGAACGCATCGCGCCGGCTGCGGGCCAGCGCGGCCAATCGTTTGAACTGACCGTGACGGGCGCCGGTCTGCAGGATGCTTCCGAAGCACTGCTGTACTCGCGCGAGATTCAGTGTGAGAAGATCGAAGCCCGTTCGGACAACGAACTGATTCTCCATCTGAAGACGACTGCCGATTGTCCTGCTGGTACGCATGCCGTTCGCATTCGATCGGCGGAGGGAGTGTCCGAACTGCGAGTGTTTCGAATCTCACCTCTGCCAATCGTGAAAGAAACGGAATCCAACGATACGGTCGAAGACGCCCAGTCCATTCCTTTGAATTCGACTGTTGTCGGTACCGTGGAAGCCGGTGACGTCGACAGCTATCGCGTCACCCTGAAAAAGGGAGACCGCCTGTCAGCCGAAGCGGAAGCCATGAGATCCGCCGGGGCCATGCTGGATGCGGTTCTGAATGTCATGGGCCCCAACGGCCAGTGGCTGTCCATTGTCGATGACACGCCCCTTCGTCGTCAGGATCCCGTTGTCTGCCTCACAGCTCCCGAAGACGGTGACTACATCGTCCAGATCCATGAGACAAACTTCGAAGGCGATGAAAACAGTCAATACGCTCTTCACGTCGGCTCGTTTCCGTCGCCACGGTCTGTATTTCCACCTGGCGGTCCTGCTGGTCAGACGGTCGAAGTAGAATTCCGTGGCGATGCGAAGGGCACCATTCGACAGACGTTGAGTCTGCCACAGAAGCCAAATCAGATGATCGCCGTCCACGCGACGGACTCCGAACTGATTTCACCGGCCGGGCTGCCGTTCCGAGTCAGCTCGTTTGGGAATGTCATCGAGACGGAACCCAACCAGCCTGAAGACATTGCTCAGCAGACGTCTGCCGCCACGGAACTTCCCGTTGCACTGAACGGAGTTCTCCAACAACCTGGCGATGTCGACTGTTTCCGCATTCGGGCTGCTGCGAACGATCGAATTCGCGTCGAAGTGTTTGCCAGCCGACTGGGAAGTCCATTGGATTCGCTGCTGGAGATTCGTGATCTCAACGGCCGAACTATCGGCGCATCCGACGACGGAATTTCCCATGACAGCGACGTCGTGGTCGTGTTTCCGGAGACGGCGGAATACATCGTGCAGCTGTCCGACAAACGAGGCAATGGAGGAGCGGATTACTTCTACCGCATCGAACTGTCACCGTTTCAGCCTCAACTGACGGCATTTCTGTCGCGACCAGATCGGTTGTCACAGGATCGTCAGGCCATTGCGGTCCCGCAAGGCAATCGAGTTGTCACGTTCCTCGCCTGCCAGCGTTCGGGGATGAAAGGCGACGTACAACTGTCTGCCAGTGGCCTGCCGACAGGATTGCAACTGCCTTCGACGCAGATTCCCGCTGATCGCTTCTGGGTCCCGATTGTCATCGAAGCCACGCCCGACGCGCAGATGGGTGGCGGGCTGGTGGATGTGGAAGTCTCTGGACAGCACAATGGCGACTCAGTGATCGGACATTTTCGACAGGTCGTGGATCTGGTGGCCGGATCGGCCGATCAGTTGTTTCAGTCGGCTGAAACGGACCGTCTGGCCGTCGCGGTTGTGGAACCCGTTCCCTATTCCGTCACTCTGAAACAACCCACGACCAGCCTGGCACCGGACGGGACACTCGATCTGCGTCTCGAAGTCACTCGCAGCGAAGTCTTCACTGGCCCGCTGGAAATCTCGTTCCCGTTCCTGCCCCCGTGGGTCGACGGCCCTGACAAGATCGTTGTTTCGCCGGACGAATCGACAGCCATTTACACGGTCCGCGCCTGGCCAGGCGCGATTCCGCGAACATGGCAGCTGTGCGCGGAAGCCAAAGCGGCACCCGCTTCAACGCAGAACTCGGACGAGTCAATGTCCGAAAGCGGTCGAGGCCGTCGGTCTCGCAAGCCAGCCGCTCGCACTCTGGTTGCCTCAAATCTGGTGTCACTGACGATCGAACCGTCACCTGTCACGGGGCAGATCGGCACGGTGATGGCCGAGCAGGGGACGCCCACAGACGTTGCCTGTTCACTGAAAATCAACGGAAGCCTTCCGGAATCCATGACGGCTGTGCTGGAAGGACTGCCCAATCGTGTGTCTGCCGATTCGGTTTCAGTGAAACCAGGCGACTCAACCATTCAGTTTCAGTTGCAGCCGGAAGCCACCGCACCGCTGGGAACATTTGCCGATCTGATGGTTCGCCTGGATGGCGTCATCGATGGTCAAAACGTGTCCTGGCGAATCGGCCGCGGCGGCGCTTTGAAGATCGAACCGACTGGTCTGTTGATGACCGACGAAAACGGCAAACCACTCAGCCGCCTGGATGTCCTGCGTCGAAGCTCTGGCAGGACAACTTCCGTGCCCGAGACGGTCAAACCGTGAGCCGCAAGGCGCTAGCCGCGGGTAATTTGAAAACAAAACCGGCGGCTAGCGCCTTGCCGCTCACCAAAGCTGCAGGAGCCGGACAGCTCGCGGTTCTGCGCACTGAAGAGGAAAGGTTGAAACCATGAAACGTGTTATGCCATCCATCTACCGAATTCCCACCTTTATCGTCCTGACAGCACTGTGCGGCCTCTGTGTGGGGCAGGGCTCCAGCGAGAACTCTGCGAAACTGATCGTGTATCCGCCGACAGTTTCACTCACCGACGCCACTGACTGGCAGCGGCTTCTGATTCTGGAACAGCAACCTGATGGAAGCACGCACGATGTCACAGAATCCGCGTCCGTTGCCTGCAGCAATCCGCAGATCGCCAAAGTTGAAGACGGGATTGTTCAGCCGCTTGCCGATGGCACGTGTGATCTGACAGTGACAGTCGGCACCCACACGCAACAGCTTGCAGTCCGAGTGACAAATGCAGAAGCGGTCCCGGAACTCAGCTTTCGAGCCGACGTGTTGTCTGTGCTGACCAAAGCCGGATGCAATTCCGGAAAGTGTCACGGGGCGGCTTCGGGCAAGGATGGCTTTCGACTGAGTCTGTATGGATTCGACCCAGCCGGCGATCACTACCGACTGACTCGAGAACTTCCCGGCCGACGCATCAGCGTGACATCTCCCACGGACTGCCTGCTGATCAGCAAAGCACTGGGAAATGTAGACCACACCGGCGGTCAGCTGATCGTTGAGGATTCACCGGAATACCACACACTGATCACGTGGATGGAACGCGGGGCTCCCGCCGATCCTTCGCACCTGCCAGTACCCACCGGCATCCGTGTTTACCCGGAAGAAGCTGTCTTTGCAGATCAGGGACAATCTCAATCACTGATCGTCATGGCGTCTTTCAGTGACGGATCTGATCGCGATGTGACGGACCGAGCTGTCTTCCTCAGCAACAACGATGCGTCAGCCAGTGTCACAGCAGACGGAATGGTCACGTCGAATGGACGTGGCTCCGCCTTCATCATGGCCCGATTCGATCAGTTCACGGAAGGTTGTGCAATCATTGTTCGGCCGGGGACACCGTATGAAGCTCCGCAGTGGCCATCAAAGAACTTCGTGGATGAACTTGTTCAGGCCCGCTGGCGCGATCTGCATCTGCTGCCGTCAGAAGTCTGTTCAGACGAAGTCTTCCTGCGTCGAGCGTACATCGATCTGATCGGCCTTTTGCCGACCACTGACGAACGGAATGCCTTCGTCGCCGACGCTGACCCGGCGAAGCGGGAGAAGCTCATCAACGAGCTGCTGAATCGCCCGGAATTCCTGGACATGTGGGTTATGAAGTGGGCCGAGATGCTGCAGATTCGCTCGATCAACGGCGTCAGTCCCAAAGGTCTGATGCTGTACGATCGCTGGCTTCGTGATCGAGTGCATTCCGGGATGACCATCGACCAGATTGTCCGCGAACTGATCCCGGCCACCGGCGGCACTTTCGACAATCCTGCCACCAGCTACTACCAGACTGAAACGACTCCGCAACTGCTGGCCGAGAACATGGCTCAGGCGTTCCTGGGCACCCGCATTCAGTGTGCACAGTGTCACAATCATCCGTTTGATCGCTGGACGATGAATGATTACTACGGCTTTGCCGCTTTCTTCAGCCAGGTCGGTTACAAACAGGCTCAGGACCCGCGTGAGATCATGATCTTCAATGCGGCCACGGGAAATCTGAAGCATCCTGTGGATGATCGGCCGGTCGTCCCCACATTTCTTGGAATGGGTGCCCCTGAGATCCCTCCGAATGCCGATTATCGCGAAGTGCTGGCCAACTGGCTGGCATCCGATCACAACCCCGCGTTCGCTCGAAATCTGGCCAACATCATCTGGGCTCAGTTCCTGGGAGTCGGCATCGTCGATCCTGTCGATGACATTCGAGTCAGCAATCCGCCCTCCAATCCTCGACTGCTGGAAGCTCTGGCCGTTCGACTCCAGGAAAGCGATTACGACATTCGACCTCTGATTCGCGATATCTGCACTTCACACGTCTATCAGCTTTCGACGACTCGCAACGATTCCAACCGCCTGGACGAACGTCACTTTTCACACGGTCGTGTACGCAGAATGCGGGCCGAAGTGCTGCTGGATTGTCTGAATCAGGTCACTGAAACAACCGTGGAATTTCGAGGTCTGCCGTCCGGCAGTCGAGCGATTCAGGTGGCCGACGGAAACACTCCCAACTACTTCCTGACAACCTTCGGTCGCGCCAGTCGAGCCACTGCATGTTCCTGCGAGGTGAAGACGTCACCCACGTTGTCGCAGGCCCTGCATCTGCTGAACGGCGAATCCACCTCGGGCAAAATTGCCGAAGGACGTGTGATCGATCGCCTGCTGGAACAGGACTCGGACCCGCTCTTCGTGGCCGTTCAACTGTACGAACGCTGTCTGAGCCGACAGCCCACACCTGCCGAATCCGAAGCCATCGCCGCCCAACTCGCTGCCAGCAGCGACGTGAAGGAATCTCTGACCGATCTCTTCTGGGCCCTGCTGAATTCCAACGAGTTTGTCTTCAACCATTAATTCCCAACGGGCATTGCCCCGTGATTATCAATGCACATATCCCGTTAGGCCGCGCGGAGTCCTCTATGAATCAAACTTCTACATTCATCGCTCTGTTGACGATCATCGTGGCCGTGACAAATTCTCAGCCCGGCGCGGCTCAGGATTCGCCGTCGGAAATCACGTGGGATCAGGTGAAGCCCGTGTTTCAGAAACGCTGCTTCGCGTGTCATCGCGGTGAACAGGCGCGAGGCGGACTGGATCTGACCACGGTCGCCGGAATCAAGGCCGGTTCCGTGTCCGGAGCCGCGGTAGTCACCGGCAAGCCGGAAGACAGCATGATCTACACGCTGCCGGCGCATCTGGAGAATCCCAAAATGCCGCCAAACGGAGCGCGTCTGTCACAGCGTGAACTGGACCTGATCTTCGGCTGGATTCGGGATGGAATGTCCGAACGAATCACGGCTGCCACATCAACGCTGGCAACCACCCGGACAACTCGGCCTTCCAGCCGCCCCTCAATGCGCAGTGTCGCGGTGCCAAAGCCGACTTTGCCAATTGTCATGAAGACATCGTCGATGAATGCTGTTGCGAAGCCTGTTGCAGCTCCAATCCAGCGGACAGTCACGGCCATCGCAGCAAGCCCGACGTCTTCGCTGATTGCCGTGGCCGTTCAGAACGACATCCATGTGTATCAGTGGGCCGACAGAACTCTGGTTCGTACGATTGAGTTCCCCGATGGCGATGTGTTCTGCCTGAAGTTTTCAGCCGATGGCGGCGTGCTGCTGGCTGGAGGAGGAACAGGAGCTGCATCCGGTAAGGCGATTGGATTTGATCCCACAACCGGCGAGACGCTGTTTGTAGTCGGATCTGAATCCGATGTTGTGCTGGCGGCTGATATTTCTCCTGACGGACGGCTGGTCGCCGTTGGCGGTCCATCGCGGATCGTGCGGCTGATTGATTCCACCAGCGGCCAGCAGATCGCGGAAATCAAAAAACACACCGACTGGGTACTGTCAGCCGCCTTCAGTCCTGATGGCCTGCTGCTGGCCACCGGCGATCGTTTCGGCAGTCTGCAGATCTGGGAAGCTGCGACAGGCAAAGAATTCTGGACTCTGCGAGGCCACACGGGGCCGATTCACAGCGTGCATTGGTCGGCCGATTCCGGCCGAGTGCTGTCAGCCGGGGATGATGGCACTCTTCGATTGTGGGACATGCATCAGGGTCAGCCACTGCAGTCCGTACCGGGAGAAGTCGGTGGCATTCTGGCAGCGGACACCACGCCGACGGGAATGCTGGTCTTCGGTGGCAGAAACAAAACGCTGGCCATTCGATCGGATCTTCAGGCAACCAGTCATTCGGTTTCGCTCTCCGACGAAGTGACAAAACTAACGATCACTCAGGATGGCTCGCACGTCGTCACAGCCGATGTCACCGGGAGAGTGCGGTTGTTCCAACTTCCCGATGCCACCGAAGCCGGCGAACTCATCCTTCCCGACTGATCGATAACACAACTTCCTGCTCGCCTCGACTCTTCATCCCTCTCGTTCCATCCCTTCTCCCCCCGGAGAAGGTGGCCGCAGGCCGGATGAGGGCTCGCTCGCACATCAACTCCATTCCCCGCAACCTGTCGCAGGCATCTGCCGTATGAAGTATCTCCTCTCCACTGTCGCCGTGTTCTCTCTGGCATCGTTGTGTCATGCGGCCGACTGGCCGTGCTGGCGAGGTCCGCAGGGCAACGGCATCAGTGACGAACCGTCCGCACCGATGAAATGGAGCCCGTCCGAGAATATTGCCTGGCGAACCGAGATCCCCGGCAAGGGACGATCTTCACCCATCGTCAGTGGCGATCGCATCTTTCTGACAACAGGTGTCGACGAAGATCAGTCGCGTCGCATCCTGTGCATCGATCGACACGACGGCCGGATCCTCTGGAATACTCAGGTGCATTCCGGACCCGGTGGCAAAATGCACCAGGACAACACGATGGCATCATCAACTCCTGCCACCGATGGCGAACGAGTCTACGCAGTGTTTGTCGACGACCAGGGGATGAAGGTTGTGGCTGTGGACTTCAATGGAAAGATTCTGTGGAGCACCAGTCCGGGCACCTATTTCTCCAATCACGGTTTTGCCGCTTCACCAGTCCTGTATGGACCAGGTGTCATCGTCAACGGCCATCAGGACGGAACCGCATTCGTCGTGATGCTCGATCGGGCCACCGGGAAGGAACTTTGGCGATACACACCGGCCATCAATCAGCGATCGTTCTCTACTCCGGTGCTGACTCGGTTTGAAGATCACGATCAGTTGATCCTGACCGGTTCGCAGCAAACGGTCGGACTGAATCCGGAATCGGGTCAACTGATCTGGAGTGCTTCCGGTCCTTCAGAAAAGTTTGTGTGCACTCCGTCCGTGGGCCATGGCATGGTCTTCAGCTTCGGCGGATCACCGAACAAGAAATCCATGGCAGTCCGACTCGGCGGAACCGGTGATGTCACCGAAACGCATGTCGCATGGCGAAGTGAACGAGCGATGCCGTATGTACCGTCTCCCCTGCTGGTCGGCGATTACCTGCACATCGTGAACGATCTGGGAGTCTACTCGTGCATTGAACCTGCATCCGGAAGAGTCCTGCACACAGCCCGAGCTCTCGGGTCGACCTACAGTTCCCCCATCGCAATCGGCGAACACATCTACATGTTCGAAGACACAGGTCGCTGCACGATCTTTGAAAACCGTCCCGGGTTTTACGTCGTGGCGAAGAACGATCTGAACGAAGAGATGTACACGACTCCGGCTGTCTCCAACGGACACTTGTTTGTGCGAACAGTCTCGGCACTGATCTGCATTCGCTGATGCCAACCCGGGGCTTCTGAAGTTGCTCACTCTCGTCCCTTCTCCCCCGAAGAGATCTTACAGCTTTTAAGGCGTTTCGACTGTTGGGTTTGTGAGGTGTCAAAGTCGGTGGGATTGAATTGGTGGATTGGGGCCAGCGAAATCTCTGACGCAATTGACTCACGCGGAGGCGCGGTGATCGCGGAGAATTGACGATCGCTGGGATCTTGTAATTCCTGCCCTCCTTCGCGTCTCTGCGTCTCCGCGTGACAACAGAAATCCAGGCAATTCATCCCGCGGGCGAAAGCGGCTGAGCAGAGGAAAAACAGTGCCACTCAAGTTGAGTGATCGCGCGAGTACCCGTGCAGTTTGCATGGCCCCGCGCTCGAATGCCCACTCTTGTCCCTTCTCCCCGAAATCGGGGAGAAGGTGGCCGTCAGGCCGGATGAGGGGTCCGCGGAGTGATACTGTCTCCTCGCCTTCGCTACAAGACACCCCCAATTCGAATCATCTCGTGCCGGGGTCTCTTTCGCGTTGCGAAATCCAATCCCTGCCACCCGGATGCGGATCTGATTTCGCAGGACCTTTTAAACGTACAGGTACCAATCGCTCGAACGCGGCTTTATCATGACCTGCGTGGCTCAATTGCCCGCCTGGCCAGAATCCTGTCGATCCTGATCGTGTCCCGAGGCCTCCTGTGATGTACCGACTGCGGAATCCTGCCGTTTCGTTTCTGGCCGCCCTGCTGGCACTGAGTGTCACCGCAACGTCAATTTGGGCTCAGCCGCCCGCGGCTAAGGGTAAGCAGCCTGCCAGTCGCATCCCGCGTGGTTCGGGGAAAGTGGATGCGACACCGGTGAAGCCTGTGGATCCGGCTCGCCTGCCGGACGTTCGCAAGTCGGCGGCGCGAATCGATGAGCTGATCGACGCCAATTACAAAAAACACTCGGTCACACCCAATCCCCGAGTCAGCGATGCGGTCTTCGTCCGCCGCACATACCTGCATCTGGCTGGTCGAATTCCGAAGTACGAAGAAGCACTCAGCTTTCTTGGCAGCAAAGATGCGGACAAACGATCAAAGCTGATCGATGAACTCCTGAATTCTCAGGATCACGTCAGTCACATGTTCAACTACTGGGGCAACATCCTGCGACTGCAGGATCATCCCATCAACAACAACCAGATGGCTCAGCCCTACCACGAATGGATCAAGAAGTCCCTCGCAGAAAACACGCCCTACGATCAGTGGGTCACGCAGATGATCACAGCCGAAGGACGCATCTGGGACAACCCGGCCGTGGGTTACACGATGCGCGATGCCGGAATGGAACTGGATCACGTCGACAACACCGTGCAGGTGTTTCTGGGAACGCAGATCGGCTGTGCCCAGTGCCACGATCACCCGTTCGACCACTGGACTCAGAAAGAGTTTTACCAGATGGCCGCGTTCCTTTATCCAACTCAGACCCGAGTCGGCGCGGGCGATAAGAAGCGTTTCCCCAATGGCAACCCCGTCGAACGTGTTCGCAATGAGATGAAGGCCCTCGATCCGGCTTACAACACCAATGGGGCTTTTGGACGAGTTCTGAACGCAAACCTGTTCGAAGTCTGGGAGAACAACGGCAGGAAGCTGAAACTGCCCCACGACTATCAGTACGACAACGGCAAGCCGCATGAACTTGTGGCTGCCAGGCCCATCTTCGGTTCGGAGGTCAAGATCGCGAAAGGAGAATCTCCTCGCCATGCGTTTGCGCGATGGCTGACATCACCGGACAATCCCCGCTTCGCAAAGAACATCGCCAATCGCATGTGGAAACACGCCTTTGGTATCGGCCTGATTGAACCGGCCAATGACCTGCGTGACGACAGCGAATGCTCTAATCCGGAACTGCTGAACTTTCTCAGCAGCGAATTGATTCGCCTGAAATTCGATGTCCGCGAACTGCAGCGAATCCTCTGTCACACCAGCGTCTGGCAGCGTGAAGCTCAGGTGCGTGAACCCACCGAAGAAGGCCTGTACCAGTTTCCAGGGCCGATTCTGCGCCGCATGACGGCCGAGCAGATCTGGGACTCGCTGCTGACCATGGCGGTGTACGAGTTCGAATCATTCACTCGTCCTTCCACCAGGGGACTGGCTCAGGCTGTGGGATTGGATCTGTCGAAAGCGACGGCGGCCGACGTCAAAAAAGCGGCCGAAGAGTTTGATGCGAAATACAGCACTCAGGCTCAGCGAAAGATGACGCTCGCGCGGAACTCGTACAAAAACCGCACGATTCTGGCTCGCGCTTCCGAGCTGCCTCTGCCACTTCCATCTGATCACTTTCTCAGACAGTTCGGTCAGGGCGATCGTGAACTGATCGAAGTGGCCAATACGGACGGCAATGTGAGTCAGATCCTGGCCATGTTCAATGGCGAGATCACTCATATGATGCTGGAAGCCGGTTCGGTGATCTACGACGACACGATCCGCGGCAAGAGTATTGATGCACGAATTGATGTGATCTTTCTGTCCATTCTGTCGCGTAAAGCCACCAGTGCCGAGGACACGATCGCTCGAGCAGAGATCAAAGCCAGCGGTAATGCGGGATACGGCAATGTGATCTGGGCTCTGATCAACACCAAGGAATTTTTGTTCATTCAGTAACGTCCATCGGATTTTCCACCCGGTGATCTGCAGAATCTCGTTCCTGTGATGACGAACGCCCGATCCGGCGCGGAACCAGGACAGCAACTTTGGAGTTCTCCATGAAATCTCTGCTTCGCAAAGCCGACGAACAGACTCGACGCGACATCCTGACATCACTGGCCCGCACGGCCCTGGGAGTCTCTGTCGTCCCGTTCGCCAACGAAGTCATGAACTCGGTAGCACTTGCCGGCTCAGCAGCCGCAGCAGGAAAGGCCGAGCATGTCATTTATCTTTTCATGAGTGGCGCCATGAGCCATCTGGACACGTTTGATCCCAAGCCCGGGACCGAAGCGGGCGGTCAGACCACGGCGATCTCCACCAGCATCCCGGGCATCAGCATCGGCAATCATCTGCCACTGCTGGCAAAGCAGATGAATCGTCTGGCACTGATTCGTTCGATGACCACCGAGACGGCCGCTCATGAGCAGGCCGTCTATCTGATGCGCACCAGTTACAAGATGATTGGTTCCATTCGCCATCCGTTTCTTGGTGCCTGGCTGACTCATGTGGCAGGTCGCAGGAACGCCGAATTGCCGGGTTGTGTCGTCGTCGGTTCGGCCAATCGACATCCGGGGCAGGGCTATCTCCCCGCCGATTCGGCGCCAGCACCGGTGGCCGATCCCAAAGTCGGTCTGCAGAACACCCAGCCACCGAAGTACCTCAAAGAAGATGACTTCAAAACTCGTCAGCGGCTGATTTCCAAATTCGACGCGGGCTTCCGCAGCAAGTACCCGTCGAAGGAAATGGAAGACTATGTGGACTTCTACAAGGAAGCCGTTCGACTATTAAAAAGCCCCGATCTGGTGGCGTTTGATATCAGCAAGGAGGAGGAATCGGTCCGGAATGCGTACGGCAATCATCGAGTCGGACAGGGTTGCCTGCTGGCTCGTCGTCTGATTGAAAAGAACGTGCGATTTGTCGAAGTCGAATTTGGTTCCTGGGACCATCACAACGAGATCTACAGCACCACCAATCTGATCGAACGCAGCGCTCAACTGGATCAGGCCGTGACCGCGCTACTGAATGATCTGCACAGCAAGGGCCTGATCAGCAAAACGCTGGTTGTCCTCGTGACAGAATTTGGTCGGACACCGCAGATCAACCCCAACGGCGGACGTGATCATCATCCGGCCGCGTTTTCCTGTTTCCTGGCCGGAGCGGGCGTCAAAGCGGGACAGGTGATCGGCAAAACGGATTCCACCGGGCGCAATGTCGAAGACGGCCACGCGCTGCCTCAGGATCTGAACGCCACCATCGCCGCAGCCTGCGGTCTGCCCGTCGAAAGGGAATTTACCTCAGACACCGGCCGACCATTCCTGATCGCCGACAAGGGAAAGCCGATTTCTTCGATGCTGAGCTGATCAGCTTTGTCGGTCAGTGTTACAAAGCATGCGGATGATGTGCCGGGCAAGGATTTCCCTGATCTCGCGATGGCGCGGAACCGGCTGCGAGACACCGGTCTCGGGATTGCGATACCAGTCGTGCTTTGCTCCATGCCGAATGAGTATACATTCTGCTGCTTCAATCGACTTGATCAGGTCGACCCGTTTCATGACACGACCAGATCCTCAACGCGTCGAGCGCCAGGAATCAACCCGGCCGACAAGTCCGCATAGAGATCCTTCAGGTGTTCCCTGAGTTCTTCGAGGCTGTCGCCCTGCGTCCAGTAATCGGGATAATCCCGAAGATAGCCGACCCAGACGTCGTCTTCTTTCCAAACCATGATCTTGACAACACTCATGATTCAACTCCCGTCGAATATTTCTGATTGCCACCACAATTATAGCCGCTCGAGTGTTCGCCAGCAAAATCATCTGGCCTCCGCCTGACAAGGGATGAAATCCCTTGACCCAAAGGAGCCTGACGGCTCGATGACACGAATTCGCTCACGTTGTTCACTACCCGCAAACATGCGTGCACCGTGCACGCATGAAATCGAGTAAGACTCTGACAATCACGTTCTCTGCGGAATCTCCGTACAGAGCCCCATTCAATCACCGCAATTCCGCAGAAATTGCCGCCCGAATCTGCGTCTTGCAGCATTTGCCGTTTTCGCGGTAAAACTCGGCCCGGAACCCAGGGTCTGAGTACGGACATTGATTACCTCATTGTTGACGGCGCTATGTTCGCATGGATGCGAAAACGATTGTGCTCGGATCTCGCGATCGACCTGGGGACCACTTCGACTCAGATTGGTCTGCCGGGCGAAGGCATTCGCATTGACGAACCGTCCGTCGTGGCAGTGGCGCGAGGAGCCAATCGAGTTGTCGGGCGCGGTGCGGCGGTTGGCAAGCTGGCCTATCAGATGCTCGGACGAACTCCGGAGGGTATTACGGCCGTGCGTCCGCTGCGGCACGGAGTCATCAGTGACTTTGAACTGTGCGAAACCATGCTGCGGTACTTCCTCCGCAAAGCCTGCGGCCAGACGATGGGATTCCGTCCTCGAGTTGTAATTGCCGTTCCCGGCTGCATCACTCCGGTTGAACGCCGTGCGGTGTTTAACAGTGCGGAACGAGCTGGTGCGGGTCGAGTCTGGCTGATTGAAGAATCCAAAGCCGCAGGAATCGGCGCCGGGTTGCCGGTGTCAGAACCACTGGCCAGCATGATCTGTGATATCGGCGGAGGCACGACAGAAGTTGCCGTACTGAGTCTGGCCGATACGGTCTCGTCGCAGTCCATTCGCACGGCCGGAGATGCCATGGACGACGCCA
>Ga0209573_1003818_pt1 | contig 15810 bp, 13 predicted proteins | sample TNRBio252014_DNA_FD_185870 | JGI IMG/M metagenome (GOLD analysis project Ga0209573, IMG submission 185870) | Wastewater treatment Type I Accumulibacter community from EBPR Bioreactor in Madison, WI, USA - TNR Reactor_6/25/2014_ DNA (SPAdes)... | ecosystem: Engineered > Bioreactor > EBPR >...
CGGCGCCAAGGGCGCGCTCAAGGCGCAGCGGGTGGTGCTGGTCGGCAACAAGATTTCTCCGGGCAACCCGTCGACCAAGCCCGATGGCACGGTGGTGCGCACACTGTGGGGCGAACTCGCCTGGCAACTGGGCGGCAAGAAAGCTTTCGCCCGCGTGCAGGCCGACGACGAGAACGCGACCAGCCCCGGCGACGTGCTGCGCGAGCTGTTCAACGATTACGGCCCCTGCCTGATCCTGGTCGACAAATGGGTGGCCTATGCACGCCAGCTCCACGACCAGAGGACCTGCCTGCCGGCGGCTTCGAGACGCAATTCACTTTCGCGCAGTTACTGACCGAATCGGCCAAGCTGGCGAAGAACTGTCTGCTGGTGATCAGCCTGCCGGCGTCCGATACCTCCGGCGCGTCGCCGAATTTGCCAAACTCGCAGGCCGACGACGTGGAGGTCGGCGGCACGCGCGGCCGCGAGGCGCTGGATCGCTTGCGCAATGTCGTCGGACGTGTCGAATCGTCGTGGCGGCCAGCGAGTGCCGAAGAAGGCTTCGAGATCGTGCGCCGGCGCTTGTTCCAGCCGTTGGGCAACCAGGCATTCAAGGACCGCGACGTGGTCGCGCGTGCTTTTGCCGACTTTTATCGCACGCAGCAGGCGGAGTTTCCGCCGGAGTGCCGGGAATCCGAGTACGAGCAGCGCATCAAGGCGGCGTAACCGATTCACCCGGAAATCTTTGACCGGCTGTACACCGACTGGTCGACGCTGGTGAAGTTTCAGCGTACGCGCGGCGTGCTGCGGCTGATGGCGGCGGTAATTCACAGCCTCTGGGAAAAGGGCGACCGCAACCCGCTGATCCTGCCGGCCAACGTGTCGATCGACGACGCGCGCGTACAGTCCGAACTGACGCGCTAGCTCTCGGACAACTGGGTGCCGGTGATCGAGAAGGACGTCGACGGGCCGAACTCGCTGCCGCTGAAGCTGGACAGTGAATTGCCCAACCTGGGCAAGTTCTCGGCCTGCCGGCGGGTGGCGCGCGCGATCTACCTGGGCTCGGCGCCGACCACGGCCGCCGCGCACCAGGGTATCGAGGACCGCCGTGTGAAACTCGGCTGCGTCATGCCCGGCGAATCGCCCGCGGTCTTTGGCGATGCCCTGCGACGGATGGCCGGCGCGGCAACCTACCTCTATCAAGATGGCCCGCATTACTGGTATTCGACCCAGCCGACGGTGACCAAGCTGGCCGAGGACCGCGCCGAGCAGATGAAACGCGAGCCGGACAAGGTCGCGCACGAGCTGGAGCAGCGCCTGCGTAAGGACCTCGCGCGCAGCGGCGACTTCCCGCGCATCCACCCGATGCCGGCGAGCGGCGCGGACGTGCCCGACGATCTCGACGCGCGTCTGGTGGTGCTCGGCGTCAATCATCCGTACAGCAGGGAAGGCGGCAGCGCCGCCGAGCTGGTGGCCAGGGCAATCCTGGAAAACCGCGGCAACACACCACGCCTGTACCGCAATACGCTGGTCTTCCTGGCCGCCGACAAGACGCGCCTGGAGGATCTCGACGAAGCGGCGCGCAAGTTCCTGGCGTGGAAATCGATTCTCGATGAGCAGAAGAACCTCAACCTGACCCCGTACCAGGTCACCCAGGCCGAGACGCAGAAGACATCTGCCGACGGTGCCGTGACGGCACGACTACCCGAGACCTATCAATGGCTGCTGGTCCCGGTGCAAGGGACACCGCAGGCGGCGACCACCTGCGAGGCTCTGCGCCTGCAGGGACAGGACGCGCTGGCCGTGCGCGCGAGCAAGAAACTGCGCACCGACGAACATTACCTGACCAGCTTCGCCCCGACACGCCTGCGCATGGAACTCGACCGCGTGCCGCTCTGGCGCGGCAAGCACGTGGCCGTGAAGCAACTGGTCGACGATTTCGCGCGCTACCTCTACCTGCCCCGGCTCAGAAACTCCAGCGTGCTGCTCGATGCGATCGGCGATGGCGTGAACCTGCTCACCTGGATGCAGGACAGCTTTGCTCTTGCCGACAGTTTCGACGCGGGCGAAAGCCGCTACAAGGGGCTGCGCGGCGGTACGATGGTGACGCTGGTCGACGCGCATGCGCCGGATCTGGTGGTGAAGCCCGATGTGGCCAGCACGCAGCTGGAGTCCGAGCGTAGTGCGCGCCCGGCGGATGGGGTGACAGGACAGTCGCCTGCGGGAGGCAACGCCGGGACAGCGTCTCCCCCGCCAGGCACGACGCAGACCAGTTCAGTCCCGCCAGGGACAGTGAAGCCAAAGCGCTTCCACGGCACGGCGATCCTCGAGACAGCACGCGTCGGACGAGACGCCAGCCGGATTGCCGATGAAGTCATTTCGCACCTCGCTGGACTCGTTGGCGCGTCGGTGAGGGTAACCATTGAAGTGGAAGCAGAGATCCCGGATGGGGCGCCGGATCATGTCGTGCGGACGGTGACCGAGAACAGTCGGACGCTGAAGTTTACGAGTCAGGGCTTTGAGAAGGAGTAGGCGGAGATTGGCGAAGGCCCGGCCAGCAGGCCAACGACGATATCGGTTCGCTACACCACAAGCCGTATGTGTTGCCTGTGATTTTCTTCGCTGCGCTACACGGGTAACACTTGGGCGGGGGTGAGGCGGGGAATTCAGGGAGCATGCTCTCTGCCCGGCGAACGATTCCGGCGTGCAAGCCGGAATGCGCACTGCAAGAGGGAGGGGGAAACGGTCATGACTTTCATGATCCGGGGTATCCCGACATGTCATGACCGTTAGCTGGCGTGCCGGGTTTTTTTGTGTGCCAGGTGCCGCAAGTAGCGCATCAGCAACGCACGGGAAACGGTGACTATTGGCACATCGAGGCAACGAGCGGGCTGGATTACCCTTGCTGCTTCTGTCATTATTGCGGCTGGCCAGACTGGGCGTCAGCTGCTGTCCGCTGCACGAGATGCCTGAGGCTGCGGCCAAAGTGACTGCCGAGCATGGCTCTTGATGTCAAGATGCAACAACAAATTCGTCGAAGCCGTGACAGGCACTTCGCGTCCCCTGGGAAAGCTTCATGCGTATTACGGTTCCCCATTTCATGGCGCTGACCGCGGGCGCCGTTGCTTGCGCGCTCCACTCGCGGGCAGCCGCCCGAAGCGCGGAGGCGCAAATACTTCCGCTCGCTCTCCGGCAGCCGGACTGCGGCCCGCGTCGCAGGGCGCGTCTGGCCGGTTTTTTTCCGGGATCATCGTTTCCGAGGAAGAGTGTGCATGACTGATCCCTCCCAACGCCCCGAGCTCGAACGGGTGCTGCTGTCGTTTCGCCAGGCGTTCATGACCGTTGGCGCGTTCAGCTTTTTCACCAATCTGTTGATGTTGACGCCGTCGATCTACATGCTGCAGCTCTACGATCGTGCACTCGGGAGTCGCAATCCGACCACCTTGCTGATGCTGACGCTGATTGCGCTCGGCCTGCTGGCACTGATGTCCTTGCTCGAATGGATCCGCTCGATGGTCCTCGTCCGCGTCGGCGCTCGCCTCGATCTCGACGTCAACCAGCGCATCTTTAATGCGACCTTCGAACGTAATCTACGCCAGGCAGGCCAGAATCCTGCGCAGGCCTTGCACGATCTGGCGTCGATGCGCCAGACCTTGACCGGTGCCGGGCTGGTGGCGCTGACCGACGCGCCGTGGATGCCCATCTATTTGATCGTGATTTTTATGCTGCACACCCATCTCGGCATCTTCGCGCTGGTCGGAGTCCTGATTCTGGTGACGCTGGCGCTGGTCAACGAGCGCGTCTCGGCGGGGCCTCTTGGCGAGGCACAAAAGCTCTCCATGGCGGCCAACGCGCAAGCCAACAACAACCTGCGCAATGCTGAAGTGATCGAGGCCATGGGCATGCTGCCGGCGATTCGTGGGCGCTGGTTCAAGCTGCACCAGAAATTCCTCGAGCAACAGGCGCTGGCCAGCGATCGTGCCGGCATGCTGACCGCGATGACCCGCTTTGCACGCATCTCACTGCAGTCGTTGGCGCTGGGCTATGGCGCGCTGCTGACCATCGAGGGAGAGATGACGGCGGGAATGATGATCGCCGGCTCGATTCTCGTTGGTCGGGCGCTGGCGCCGGTTGAGGCCCTGATCGGCAACTGGAAGCAACTGGTTTCGGCACGTTCCGCTTACAAGCGCTTGAGCGAACTGCTGGGCATGTACCCGGCGCGCACTGCCGGAATGCCGCTGCCCCGGCCGCTTGGCCAAGTGGCCGTCGAGAACGCGGCGACGGGGGCTCCGGGGAGCAAGACGCTGATCCTCCGGAATGTGAACTTCAAGCTGCAGGCCGGTGAGGTGGTCGCCGTGATCGGTCCCAGCGCTTCCGGAAAGTCGACGCTGGCGCGTTTGCTGGTTGGCATCTGGCCAACGCTGGCTGGATCGGTGCGCCTGGACAACTCGGAAATTTTCAAGTGGAACAAGGACGAGTTGGGCCCGTATCTGGGATATCTGCCGCAGGACATCGAGCTTTTTGGCGGTTCGGTGGCGGAGAATATTGCCCGTTTTGGCGAAGTCGATTCGGACCAGGTCCTGGCGGCCGCGCAGGCCGCCGGTGTCCATGAATTGATCCTGCTGCTCCCCAACGGTTACGACACGCCGCTCGGGGAGGGGGGGAGCGCGCTCTCGGGTGGCCAGAAGCAACGCATCGGTCTGGCGCGCGCACTTTACGGCGACCCGGCTTTTATTGTCCTCGATGAACCGAATTCCAACCTCGACGATCTCGGCGAGGCCGCCCTGGCCGACACCATCCGGCGCCTGAAAGCGAAAAAGCGGACGGTGGTCATCGTCACCCACCGGATGACCACCCTGGCGGTTGCCGACAGTATTCTGGTGATGCACGAGGGGACGGTGAAGGCGCACGGTCCGCGCGACCAGATACTGGAGGCGATGCGCTCAGCCAACGCGCCGAATGCGGCAAATGCCCCAACGTCACCGTCAGCCGGGCGTAGCGCAGGCACGGCTCGACCGGCGACACCTGCGGCGGCCAGTGGTCTTCCATCGACGCCCGTCGTCGGCGTCTGATTTACCAGGCAGAGGACGATGGCAAAGAAATTGTTCGAGCGCAAGAACGCTTCCGACAGCGAAATCACTGAACTGACCGACGTCTCGGCCGAAACGGCCAAGGCCGCTGCCAGTGGTGTGGACATCAATCATCGCCGCGTTTCCCGAATTGGCTGGCTGGTACTGGCCCTGGGTTTCGGTGGCTTCATGCTGTGGGCGGCGCTGGCGCCGCTCGATCAGGGCGTGCCGGCCAGCGGGCAGGTGGTGGTTACGGGAAATCGCAAGACCGTACAGAATCTGGGCCCGGGAATGGTCGAGGCGATTCTGGTCAAGGACGGTGACGAAGTCAGTAAAGGCGACGTCCTGCTACGGCTCGACTCGACGACGGCGCGCTCGCAACATCAGGTGACGCATAGTCAGTGGCTGGTGGCGAAAGCGACCGAGGCGCGCCTGCTGGCCGATGTGGCGGGACAGTCGGAGATCGTCTTTCCCGAGGAACTGTTGAAGAACAAGGACGATCCGCGAGCGGCCAGCGCGATGGCCGTACAGACGCAGCTTCTGCGGTCGCGGCAGGCGGGACTGCAAGCCGAACTGGGTGCGATGCAGAATATGCTGGCGGGCCTGCAATCCTACGCCAAGGGACTCGAGGCGACACAGCGCTCGAAAGAGCAACAGTCGCGCTTGCTGCTTGAAGAACTGAAGGGGTTGCGCGAGTTGGCGGCCGAAGGCTATCTGCCGCGCAATCGCCTGTCGGAGCAGGAACGCCAGCTGGCGCAACTCAATGGTGCCATTTCCGAGGATCTCGGCAATCTCGGGCGTGCCCAGCAGAGCATCGGCGAGACCCGGATGCGCATGGTGGCGCGCCAGCAGGAGTACCACAAGGAGGTCGAGAACGCCCTGTCGGAGGTGCAGAAGGAAACCAGCTCGCTGGAGAGTCGCCTTGAAGGCCTGGCTTTTGAACTGGACAACACCACCGTGCATGCGCCGAGTGAAGGCATCGTCGTCGGCCTCAGCGTGCACACCGTTGGTGGTGTTCTGGCGCAGGGAACGCCCTTGATGGACATCGTGCCGAAAAACGAGCCCTTGCGCATCGAGGTTCAGATTCCTACCGACCTGATCGACAAGGTCCGCCCGGGCCTGCCGGTCGAGATCACTTTTCCGGCCTTCAACCAGCGCACCACACCACAGATACCCGGCGAGTTTGTGCAGGTCGACGCCGACGCAACGACCGATCCGCAAGGCAGGCTGCCGCCGTTCTACCGCGGCAAGGTCTTGGTTACCGAAGCCGGCATGAAGAAGCTGAAGATGCACGAAATCAAGCCCGGAATGCCAGCTGAGGTATTCGTCAAGACCGGCGAGCGGACAATGCTCAACTACCTCTTCAAGCCGCTGGTTGACCGTATGAATGCCGCACTGACCGAGGAGTGAGTGAGTGAGTATGCGCAACTGCCTGCTCGGACTGAGCGCCTGCAGTCTGGCGCTGGTGTCTTCGGGCGCCTGTGCCGCGGGTCTGCTCGATGCCTATCAAGCCGCACGCCAGAACGACCCGGCCTTTCAGGCGGCGCGCTTCGAGCGCGACGCTGGCCAGTACGCGATCGACATCGGGCTCGCCGGCCTGCTGCCGACGATTTCGATTACCGGCAGCTATTCGAAGAACACCGGCGAACGCGAGTCGACGGTGGCCAATGTGACCCAGGACCTCGACTACAACGACAAGCAGGGGGCGCTTACGCTGCGCCAGCCGCTCTTCAACTACGAGAGCTACGTGCGCTATCAACAAGGCGGTGTGCAGGCCGCCTACAGCAACGCCGTGTTTGATCGCAAGGAAGCGGAACTGGCCAGCAAAGTGTCGACCGCCTACTTCGAGGCCCTGCTGGCGCTCGAGAAATTGACACTGACCGATGCCGAAATTGCCGCCTATGGCGCCCAGCGCGAGCTTGCCGAGCGCATGCGGCGCGGCGGCGAAGGGACGATTACCGAGATTGCCGAGGCCGAGTCGAGGCTGGAGTTTGCTCGCGCCGGTCGCGCCGAGGCGCTCGACCGGGTGGCCGTGACGAGGCGCGTACTGGAAGGCATGACCGGTGCGCCGATGCGCGATCTGTGGGTGCTGCGACCGGATTTCATGCCGACGGGCATCGCGCCGAGCCAGCTCGACGAATGGTCTGCGCTGGCACAGGAGCACAACCCGGAGATCCGGGCACAGAGGAAGGTCGTCGAGCTGTCTGGCCTGGAAGTCGAACGTGCGCGCGCTGGCCATTTGCCACAGCTGGACCTGGTGGCGCGGGCGATGAAAGCGGAGAACGAGACCCTCTCGACCCTCAACCAGAAAAGCTCGATCAACACCGTCGGCGTGCAGCTCAACATCCCGCTGTATGCCGGTGGCCGGGTGAATGCCCTGACCGGGCAGGCGGTGGCCAATCGCGGGCGCTCGATGGCCGAACTCGATCTCGCCACCAATGAGGTGATGGTCGAAGTCAAGCGCCAGTTTCTGGCCGTCGAGACAGGGATTGGCAGGGTCGCCGCCTATCGCAAGGCGGTTGACGCCAGCATCGTCGCGGCCGAAGGAACCAGACGCGGCATGCGGGCCGGAATCCGCACCAATACCGACGTTCTCGACGCCGAAAGGCAAATGTTCTTTGCCAAGCGCGATCTTGCGCAGGCGCGCTACGAGTTCCTCGCCAGTACCTTGCTCCTGAAAACGGCTGCCGGAGTGCTCTCGGAAAAGGATATCGCGGAAATCGAGGCCTTGCTGGTGCCGCAATACGACGGCGGGCAAGCCGCGCCGGCTCTGGCCAAAGGGTCTGGCGGGGCGCCCTAGCCAAGCCAGACCGATCATCCTTGGCAGCGGAGGCACGATCCTCGTTCAGATATGGCCGGCATCAACGCCTGCCGCCAACAGAGCATCGCGCTGCAAGTATAGTGGCCGTTCTCAATAGTACTAGGGACCGCCCGACGGCAGAGGCGAGAAGCTACGGCGGGGGGCTCGAGAAGCAATTTGTTGCATGTAACATGATTTTGGTCTAGTGTTGCATGTAACAAATGGGGTGCGAAATGGCAGGTGTTATCGAACGGGTGCAAAAGCACAGGACAAATTTGCGGAAGAGCGGCTTGCGGCCGGTTCAAATCTGGGTTCCCGATACGCGCAGCGCCGGTTTCGCCGAGGAGTGCGCGCGGCAATCCGCGCTCCTCAAACACGACCCGCAGGAAAAAGACATTCTGGAGTTCCTCGACGAAGCCGCCAGCCGTGATGGCTGGTCGGCATGAAGCGCGGCAACCTCGTGACAATCGTCTTGCAGGGAGCCTACGGCAAGTCGCGACCGGCTCTCGTCGTGCAATCCGACCTGTTTGCAACGCATCCGTCCGTCACCATCCTGCCGGTAACGAGCGAGTTGCGGGAGACCCCGCTATTTCGGGTCGAAATCAAGCCGACCGCCGAAAACGGCCTTAAACACCTGTCGCAAGTAATGATTGACAAGATTCAGACCGTGCCCTGCGAGAAAGTCGGTGACAGCTTCGGAGACGTTGATGACAAAACCATGCTGGCGGTCAATCGCGCGTTAGCCGTTTGGCTTGGGTTCGCCTAAACGGTCATTGTCGATCCGCGCACCTGGCGTATTTCATCGGCTCGTTTTGCAACAGACATTTGCGACGCGCAAGCGGTTGATTTCCTTGGCGCGCGAAAGCATCGCAAAACGTACCCTTTCTGCAGTGGTGGTCTGAAGTCGTTCGCCACCGTCGAGGACCTGATGACGGACCTGAATGCGGAAGATTGAGTACACCGGGCAGTTCAAGCGTGACTACAAGCGCGAAACCAAGGGATCGCACCGGCAAACGCTGCAAAATGATTTCGGCACCGTCGTCACGGCCTTGGCCCGTGATCAGCCACTGGGCGGCTTGCCGCGTAGCCGCCTTTCGCTGTAGCTGGCTCAGACGCGCTCGATGATCATCGCCACGCCCTGGCCGACGCCGACGCATAGAGCGCACAGCGCGTAGCGGCCGGAGCGGCGACGCAGCTCCCAGGTAGCGGTGGTGATCAGCCGGGCGCCGGTCATGCCGAGTGGATGGCCGACGGCAATTGCGCCGCCGTTCGGATTGACGTGCGCGGCGTTGATCGGGATCGACAGCTCGCGCAGCACCGCGACACATTGCGCGGCAAAGGCTTCGTTGATCTCGATGACGTCCATCTGGTCCAGACGCAGCCCGGTTTTGGCGAGCAGTTTGCGAATCGCGGGTACCGGACCGACGCCCATGATGCGCGGCGCGACGCCGGCGGTGGCCATGGCCACGACGCGGGCCCGCGGCGTCAAGCCGTGCTTCACGGCCGCTTCCTCGCTGGCCATGAGTAGCGCGCAGGCGCCGTCATTGATGCCCGCCGAGTTGCCGGCGGTGACGGTGAGGCCCGCAGCGTTGATGCCTTCGCGTTTGGCCAATCGGGACAGACTCATGTCCGGGCGCGGGTGTTCGTCGGTGCTGATGACGTTCGCGCTGCCTTTCTTTTGTGACAGGCGGACGGGAATGATTTCGTCGGCAAAGCGCTCGGCTTCGTGTGCAGCACCCCAGCGTTGTTGCGAGCGCAGGGCGAAAGCGTCCTGATCGCTGCGCGCAACGCCGAATTTGGCAGCAACGTTGTCGGCGGTTTGCGCCATCGAGTGCGTGTCGTGGAGTTTCTTCAGCAGCGGATTGACGAAGCGCCAGCCAAGCGTCGTGTCGTGGATGGCGGTGCTGCGCGAGAAAGCAGTGTCGGCCTTGGGCATTACGAACGGTGCGCGCGACATGCTCTCGACGCCGCCGGCAATCATCAGTTCGGCTTCGCCGGCCTTGATCGAGCGCGCGGCCAGACCGACGGCATCCATGCCCGAGGCGCAGAGGCGGTTGACCGTGATCCCCGCCACCTCGACCGGCAGGCCGGCGAGCAGGCCGGCCATGCGCGCGACGTTGCGGTTGTCTTCGCCGGCCTGGTTGGCGCAGCCATAAATCACATCATCGACCAGCGACCAGTTCACACCGGCATTGCGGTCGATCAGGGCGCGAATCGGTAGTGCGGCGAGGTCATCGGCGCGCACGCTGGAGAGCGCACCGCCATAGCGGCCGATCGGAGTCCTGACGGCGTCGCAGATAAAAGCTTCGTTCATTTACGGGTATTCCTTGATGTGGTCGAGCGCCTGCGCGCTGCTGTGGACCGGGCTACGGGGATTGCGCAGGCGCGACCGCACACCGGCGCCATGGCGCGCTGTGCGGTCGATCTGCTGTGCTGCGGGGGAAAGTGGCGGGAGCGAGCTTCGAGGTCGAGGCCTCATTGCGGGTTTCCTTCAACCGGTTCCGCCATCAGGTCGGCGGTACTGGTTGATGAGCCTTGTTCGCTGTCCTTGGCTTCGAGGCCGGCAATGACTTCGCCGGCGATGCGGTACGACTTGCCGCGAAAAAGTGCGATCACCTTGCCGTGCTGGTTGCGGATGGTCGTGTCGTAGAGGCCGGTGCGTCCGGAAAGCGATCGCTCCACGCTCTCGGCTTCGAGCAGTTCGCCCTCGCGTGCCGGGCTGAGGAAGTCGATATGGCACGCCGAGGCGACCGTATTCCGGTTGTAGCTGTTGCAGGCGTAGGCAAAGGCCGAGTCGGCAAGAGTGAACAGATAACCGCCGTGACAAATATGGTGACCGTTGACCATATCCGGTCGAACGCGCATCGTCAATCGCGAGTAACCGGGGCGAACGCTGAGCAGTTGCAGGTCGATCAGTTGGCTCGCTGCGTCACGGCTGTACATTGCCCTCGCTGTCTGTTCGGCGAGCAGGAGCGCGGCGTCCGCATTGTTCGCAGTGTTCGCAGCGTCCGCGTTGTTCGCAGCGTTCGCAGCGTCCGCATGGGTGGCCGCATGGGCGCGCGCACTGGCGTGCGCGCGGGCGTCCCTATCGATCTCCATCTCGGTGTTGGTGTCGGAGCTTGCGCTGGCCTGCGCGGGTTCACGTTCAGGCATGAAAGCTCTTTCGCGAAAAAACCTTGCGCGCTAGGAGGGGAGAAACGCGATAGCGGTCTTCGCCGTAACTCGCGGCCAGGTTCGATAACACGCGGCGCACCTGCTTGAGGCCGATCGCTTCAGCCCAGGCCAGCGGCCCGAGTGGGTAGCTGGTTCCCAGGCGCATCGCCAGATCGACGGTACGGGCGTCGCAGACCTGTTGGTAAACAGCATCGGCCGCTTCGTTGGCCAGCATGCAGACGCTGCGCATGACCGCCAGACCGGGGACGTCGGCCAGCGGCGAGACGGCAAAACCGGCTGCCTGCAGCAGTCCGGCGGCGGCCTCGGCAGCGGCGGGGCTGCATTGCTCGGCAGTGGCGATAGCCAGACGCGTGGCGCTGCCGTAGTCGAGCGCGAGGTCTACGAGAACGGTGTTTGAGACGCCCTTGCGCGCCGCTCGTTCGCTGGCGCTGCGCCCGTCGGTGATGTAGAGCACGGCGCTGCCGGCTTCGGCAACCCGGCCGTCAGGCGAACTGCCGGCTGCCTGGAAGGGCAGATGACGCTCATGCAGGCGCTCGCCAAGCGCCTTGGCCAGGGCCCCATCGGCAAAGATCAGCGGCTTGGGCGGCATGGCACGTGCCGGCACGCTGATCGGCGTGCGCAGTTCTGCATCCTGGCCATAGCGGTAGAAGCCGCGGCCGCTCTTGCGGCCGAGGAAGCCGGCGGCGACCATTTCCTGCTGGATCGGCGAAGGCGCGTAACGCGGATCGTTGAAGAAGGCGCTCCAGACTGATTTGCTGACCGCCAGGTTGATGTCCAGGCCGATCAAGTCCATCAGCTCGAAAGGCCCCATGCGAAAGCCGCCCGCCTCGCGGAAAATGGCATCCAGCGTGGCGCTGTCGGTGGCGCCTTCGTTGAGCAGTCGCAGCGCTTCGCCGTAGTAAGGGCGGGCGACGCGGTTGACGATGAAGCCCGGCGTCGAAGGTGCCCGCACCGGGGTCTTGCCCCAGGCGAGCGCCGTCTCCTGGAGTCTGTCGATGATCTGCGGGTCGCTGGCCAGGCCGCTGATTACTTCGACCAGTGCCATCGACGGTACCGGGTTGAAGAAGTGCAGTCCGGCCAGCCGCGACGGTGTTTTCAGCACTGCCGCAATGGCCGTGATGGATAGTGAAGAAGTATTGCTGGCGAGCAGGCAATCCGCTGGGAGCAGGGCTTCGAGCGTACGCAACAAGTCCTGTTTGGCGGCCAGGTCCTCGACGATGGCTTCGATCACCAGGCCGCTGTCGGCGAGTTCGGCGAGGCTGCTTGCCGGCAGCAGGCGGGCCTGCGCTGCGTGGGAGTGGGCCGCGGTGAGTTTTCCCTTGCCGACCAGGCGCGCGAAACTCAGTCCGATGCCGCTGATGGCCTGTTCGGCGGCGCCTTCTCGGGCGTCGAGCAGGCGTACCGGATGGCCGGCCATCGCAGCGACCTGCGCGATGCCGGCGCCCATGCTGCCGGCGCCGATGACGCCGACGATGCGGTCTTTGTCGAGGGCGAGCGTCACTTTGGCTAGCGGTCCTTGAAGGTGGGTGTTCGCCTGCCGACGAAGGCGGCGACGCCTTCGCGATAGTCGTCACTGCGGCCGAGTTCGAGCATCATGTCGCGCTCCAGGTCGAGTTGCGTTTCGAGTCGGTTGTTGACCCCGGCGCGCATCGCCTGGCGGGTCCGTACCAGGGCTCGCGTCGGCGCGCTGGCCAGTTGCGCGGCGATGCGCTCTATCGTCGGCGCCAGTTCGGCGTCGTCGACGCAGTCCCAGATCAGTCCCCAGGCGGCGGCTTTCTCTGCCGGCAGCTTGTCGGCCAGCATGGCCAGGCCGATGGCGCGCGCCATGCCGACGCGTTGCGGCAGGAACCAGCTGCCGCCGGTATCGGGGATCAGTCCGATCTTGCTGAAAGCTTGCAGGAAGCTCGCCGAGCGTGCGGCGACGACGATGTCGCAGGCCAGCACCAGGCTGGCGCCGGCACCGGCGGCGATGCCGTTGACCGCGCACAGCGTTGGCACAGGCATATTCTGCAGGCGCAGGACCAGCGGTTTGTAGTTCTTCTCGATGGTTGCCGCCAGGTCGGGGGGCTCGTCGCTGCCCGTCACTGCGCGATCGTTGAGGTCCTGTCCGGCGCAGAAGGCGCGTCCGGCCCCGCTGAGGACGAGGACGCGAACCGCAAGATCGGCATCGAGGGCGTCGAGGGCTTGCCGGATCTCGGCATGCATCACTTCGGTGAAGCTATTCAGGCGATCGGGACGGTTCAGCGTCAGGCGCGCAATTCCCGTGTTCGCGTCGACGCGATAGGTGATGGCGGTGAAGTGGCTGGTGGCGCTCATTGGGCGGGCCTCGGCGATCAGAGAGGGTAGCGGCGTTGGACGACGCGAAAGCGATTCGCAACAAAGGCGGCATCGGCGTACGACGCGTTGGCCGCCGGGTTGCCTCCGCTGCCATGATAATCGGAGAAAGCGGTCGATTGGTTGACGAAGACGCCACCCGTGAGGTTGATCGACAACGCGACTTTCGCGTGCCAGGTGGCTTCAGTCATCGCTTCAATGACCTCTGCCGAGGTCGAGTAGACGCCAGCCGTCAGCGCGCCTTGCTCGCGGACCACGCGTTCGGAAAGGGCAATGGCGGCCGCAGTGTCGGTGACGCGGACCAGGAAACTGATCGGTCCGAAGCATTCCTGCCGCCATGCCGGGTCGTCCGCCGTACAGGCGAGCAGCAGCGGCGTGCGTATCTGCGCGGCCGGGAATTCGGGGTGGTCGATTTTTCTCGTTGCCAGGACGACTTTGCCGAGCGCGCCGCTGCTCGCCGTTGCGATGCGCTGCAGCGTTTCCGGCGACTGTATCGCGCCGAGTACCGCCAGCGCCACTTCGGGTTTGCCGAGCAGTGCAGCGATGGCAGCGGCGAGGTCGCTGGCGAGCGCGTCGAAACTCTTGTGGCCGAGGTCGGTTTCGATACCGTCAGTCGGCACGAACAGCGCTTGCGAGGTGGTGCACATCTGCCCCGAGTAGAGGGAAAGCGTGAAGGCCAGGTTGCGCAGCATCGCCTTGTAGGCGTCGGTCGAGTCGATGACGATGTTGTTGACCCCGGCGAGTTCGGCATAGACCTGCGCCTGACGACAGTTGCCGAGCAGCCAGTTGCCGAAGGTATTGCCGCCGGTGAAATCGATCGACTTGATCGCCGCGTGCTGCGCCAGTTCGCGCGTCGCCACCTCGTCCTCGAAAGCGGCCAGGCTGACCAGATTGGCGTCAATGCCGTTCTCGACGAGCACTTCACGGATGATGCGCACGCTTATCGCCACTGGCAGGATGGCATTCGGGTGCGGCTTGACGATCACCGGGTTGCCGGTGGCCAGTGCGGCGAACAGGCCAGGGTAGGTGTTCCAGGTCGGGAAAGTACCGCACCCGATGACCAGCGCGACGCCCCGGCCGACGATCTCGAAGTGCTTCTTCATCAGTAGCGGCGGATTCTTGCCCTGCGGCTTCTCCCAGATCGCTTCCGGCGGTACGAAACTCTGCTCGCGCCAGGCATAGGCGACTGCTTCCAGCGCACGCTCCTGGGCGTGCGGTGCACCGGCCTGGAAAGCCATCATCCAGCCCTGGCCGCTGGTCATCATCACCGCGTGCGCCAGCTCGAAACTGCGCTTGTTCAGTCTTTCGAGAATCTCCAGGCAGATTCCCGTGCGTCCTTCGGCACCAATCTTCTGCCAGCCGGGCATCGCCTGGAGGCCGGCGTCGATCAGCGCTTGCCCCTTGCACACCGGATAGCTGACCTCGAGAGCGAAGCCATACGGTGACTGCTCGCTGCTCATCCACGCGGTCTGCCCCGGCTGATCAAGCGCGAACTGCTGCCCCAGGCAGCGATCGAAGGCGCGCTTGCCATCGTCCATCGCCGTTTCGCCATAGACTTTGGGGCTTGGCATTTCGGCGTACGCTGCCCAGTAAGTGCGCTCATGAATAGCCTTGACCGCCGCGTCGAGGGTGGCGCGGTGCTTGTCGAACAGGGGGTGCGGCATGGCATTCTCCGGGGAGTTGGTGGCGCCCCTGACTCGGGGTCGGGTGGCGGCCCTGATTCGGGGTGGGGTGACGGCCCTGACTCGGGGTGCGGCGAGCGATTAGGGCAAAACGGTACAAAGGATGCGTCTGGCTGTCAAACGGCGTATCGGCAGCGCGGATGCTTCTTGTCGGTGATCCCGAATCCGCGACTCTCCACGCTGACACCGTAGGCCGGCCTGGCCCCTTGCACAGCGCTGCGCGTGCCGCCACAAGCGGCACCCATCCCGCCGCCACCGTCATTGCGAGGAGGCGCCGCCGACGCGGCAAGCCAGTGCCATCCTCCCTCTACTCGCACCCGTCGCCGTCCCGCGCCTGTTTGCGGAGCTCGATCAGCGGCTGAACGCCGGGCATGTCGAAACGTTTGCGGTCCGGCTCAACGGCGGTCAGCGCCTCGGTCTCGACCAGCGTCGCCAGCGAGCGTCGGGTGAGTTCCTGGTAGGTCAGCGTTCCCTCGACTTTCCAGGCCATCTCCTGCTCGCTGAGCCGGCGCATGACCTTGGCCGGAACGCCAGCGCCCAGGGAGTGCGGCGGAATGTCCATTCCCGCCCTGACAAAAGCGCAGGCGGCGACGATCGACGACTCGCCGACGACGGCGTTGTCCATGATCACCGCATTCATGCCGACCAGCGCGTTCCTGCCGATGCGACAGCCGTGCAGTACGGCGCCGTGGCCGATATGGCCATTCTCCTCGATGATCGTATCGGTGCCGGGAAAGCCGTGCATGACGCAGGTATCCTGCACATTGACCCC
>Ga0209573_1003819_pt1 | contig 15804 bp, 13 predicted proteins | sample TNRBio252014_DNA_FD_185870 | JGI IMG/M metagenome (GOLD analysis project Ga0209573, IMG submission 185870) | Wastewater treatment Type I Accumulibacter community from EBPR Bioreactor in Madison, WI, USA - TNR Reactor_6/25/2014_ DNA (SPAdes)... | ecosystem: Engineered > Bioreactor > EBPR >...
CATCAGCCTGGGCCTGTTCACCCCGCCTGGCCAGTACGGCGCGGACATCGTCATGGGCGAGGGGCAGAGCCTGGGCATCCCGCTGGGCTTCGGCGGGCCGTACCTGGGCTTCTTCGCCATGCGCGAGGGCAACGTGCGCAAGTCGGCCGGCCGCATCGCCGGCGAGACGGTGGACCTGGACGGGGAGCGCGGCTACGTGCTGACCCTTAGCACGCGCGAGCAGCACATCAAGCGCGCCCGCGCCACCAGCAACATCTGCTCCAACCAGGCGCTGATGGCGCTGCGCGCGGCCATCTACCTGGCTGCGATGGGCAAGCAGGGGCTGCGCAGCGTGGCCGAGCAGTGCTACCACAAGGCGCAGTACGCGGCGACGAAGATCAGCATGATCCCCGGCTACGAGATCGTCAATAAAGGGCCGTTCTTCAAGGAGTTCGTGGTGCGCTGCCCCGTGCCGGTGGCCGACGTCAAGGCCCACCTGCTGCTGGAGTGGGGCATCATCCCCGGCTACGACCTGACCGAGGACTACCCGGAGCTGGGCGAGTGCCTGCTGGTCTGCGTCACCGAGATGAACACGGCCGAGGAGATCGACGCGCTGGCCGAGGCGCTGGCGGAGGCGGCGGAGATAACCGCGGATTGGGATACGGACGCGGATGGATTCGAGTTGGAGTTGGAGGTGGCCCGATGATCGAACCCACTGTCTACGAGCTGTCGTCGCCCGGCCGCCACGGCCCGCTGCTGCCCGTGCTGGACGTGCCGGCCGCGCCGCTGCCGGATGCGGCCTATCTCCGCCCGGCCGGCGAGCTGCCGCTGCCGGAGCTGAGCGAGCTGGACGTGGTGCGCCACTTCGTGCGCCTCAGCCAGAAGAACATGGCCATCGACACCAACTTCTACCCCCTCGGGTCGTGCACCATGAAGTACAACCCCAAGGTCAACGAGAAGACGGCCAGCCTGCCCGGCTTCAGCAACCTGCACCCCATGCAGGACGCGGAGATGGCCCAGGGCGCGATGCAACTGCTGTTCGAGCTGCAGGTCTACCTGGCCGAGATCAGCGGCTTCGCGGCCGTGACCTTGCAGCCGGCCGCCGGCGCGCAGGGCGAGCTGACCGGCGTGCTGATCATGCGCAAATACCACCTGGACCGCGGCGACGCCAAGCGCGTCAAGATCCTGGTGCCCGACTCGGCGCACGGCACTAACCCCGCCACCACCAGCATGGCCGGCCTGCAGGTGGTCGAGCTGCCCTCGGACGCGCGCGGCAACGTCGATCTGGCCGCGCTGAAGGCCAACCTGGACGACAGCGTGGCCGGCCTGATGCTTACCAACCCCAACACGCTGGGCCTGTTCGAGGAACACGTGTTGGAGGTGACCCAGTTGGTTCACGAGGCGGGCGGGCTGGTCTACGGCGACGGCGCCAACCTGAACGCCATCGTCGGCGTGGCCCGGCCGGGCGACCTGGGCATCGACGTGATGCACTTCAACCTGCACAAGACCTTCAGCACGCCGCACGGCGGCGGCGGCCCCGGCGCCGGCCCGGTGGCCGTGGTGGAGAAACTGGCCCCCTTCCTGCCCGGCCCGCTGGTGGCCGTCGAGCGGGTGGACGGCGACGACCACGACCACGACGGGCACGATCACGACCACGACGAGCACGACGGCTACCGCCTGATCTGGCACACCCCCTCCAAGTCGATTGGCCGGGTGCGCAGCTACTGGGGCAGCTTCGGCGTGCTGGTGCGGGCCTACACCTACATCCGCATGCACGGGCCGGAGGGGCTGCGCAGGATCGCCGAGAACGCGGTGCTCAACGCCAACTACCTCAAGGCGCGGCTGCTGGCGGAGGGCTCGTACCCGGTGGCCTACGGCGACCGCACCTGCATGCACGAGTTCGTGGCCCAGGGCATCCTGGAGGGCGCGCCCGACGTGCACACCATGGACATCGCCAAGCGGCTGATGGACTACAACTTCCATCCGCCGACGGTCTACTTCCCGCTGATCGTCAAGGAAGCGTTGATGATCGAGCCGACCGAGACCGAGAGCAAGGCCACCCTGGACGCCTTCGCCGACGCGCTGATCCAGATCGCGCAGGAGGCGCGGGAGCAGCCGGCGCTGCTCAAGGACGCCCCGCACAACGCGCCGATGAAGCGGCTGGATGAGGTGCGGGCGGCGCGGGAGTTGATTCTTTGTAGGTGCTGATGTGGTCATGCACCCCCGGTACCGGCATGAGGAACTGGCCGGGGGTGCATCTCAGGAGTTGGCTTGACATTCCGTGGTTCTCGTCTACAATGGGCACAACTCTCAGAAGAGGCGGGGGCAGCCAGGTTTCCAAGCCAGGCCACCTCGTCTTTTCATCAAATCTTTGGCAGTTTTGGTGTCCAGTCGTAGGGTTGCACCTTAGGAGGCAGAGATGGAAATCAAGGATTATTTGACACAGAATGGATGGAACGTTGTCAGGGATAGCCAAACATCTGAGGAGCATCCTGTCTTTGTGCAGCCAAACGATCTCCCACTTTCATTGCTTGGCCGAAACATACTGTCGCAGTACACTGACGGAATCTACGGACATCAACACCAGGCAATCGAGGCAGCCCTGAACGGACGGAACGTCTGCATTACGACCACTACTGCCTCTGGTAAAAGCCTTGTGTTTTACGTGTCCGGAATCGAAATGCTGCAGCGAAGCCCTCAAGGCACGATCTTGGCTGTGTATCCTCTTAAGGCGCTTACTGATGAACAGGAAAGAAAATGGCAGCAAGCTGTAAAGGAATGTGGTACCAGGATCGTGGTGGGTCGCATTGATGGCTCGGTGCCCCAGAATATGCGTCCCAAGATACTTCGCGAATCCTCAATCGTGATCATGACGCCAGATGTTATTCATGCCTGGCTGTTGTCAAATCTTTCTGACGCGCGTGTGCGGGGTTTTCTCTCCAAACTCCAGCTTGTGGTCATAGATGAAGCCCACACTTACACAGGGGTCTTTGGCAGTAACTCAGCCTTTCTGTTTCGCAGAATTCACCAAGCGGCCATTGTTTTGGGAGCTTCCCCGCGTTATATCGCGGCTTCGGCAACGATCAATAACCCAGTTAAACACATGCAAGAGCTGACAGGGCTTGACTTCATGTTGATCGATCGCCAAAGCGACACATCAGGCCGAAAGGCCAGTCGGCTGTTAATGGTGGATCCGCCAGAAGAGAGGGATGTGCTCACCAACCTGACGAATCTAATGCGATTTATTACGTTGCAGACGAGTCATCAATTCATTACATTTGTGGACAGCCGAAAACAGACCGAGCAGTTGGCTTCTGTCATGCTCCGCGGAGTTGAGACTGAGTCGGATGACGAGGGTTTCGAGTACAACGTGCTTGAGAAACTGCAAATCCATCCCTTTCGATCTGGCTACGAGAGTGAGGACCGGCGGCGGATACAGAAAAGGCTTACAGCAGGCGACATCCGCGGTGTGATCAGCACAAGCGCGCTCGAGATGGGTATTGACATCCCCTGGCTTACGCTCGGTATTCTGTACGGTATTCCATACTCGGCGACAAGCTACTTCCAGAGGGTTGGACGCGTGGGGCGCCATGCTGATGGTGTCATCATCGTTGTAAACAACGGCTCAATCCTATCAAACCGTGTCTTTCGAAAGCCTGAAACGCTGGACAAGATGCCCTTGGCTGAGAGTGCGCTCTACCTGGAGAACCCCCGAATTCAGTACATTCATTCAATGTGCCTTGCGCGCCCAGGTGGTGAATTTGACGCCGTTGCTGATGGAAAGGGATCTGTCACAGACTTCGCGCTAGAGACGAGCTTTCCAGGAACATTTGTTCAACTATGTAAGCAAGAACGCATCGGAGAAATTAGCCAGGAATTTCAGGCCATGAAGTCTGAAGCTGGTGATGATCCGAATCACGTCTATCCGTTGCGAGACTGTGAGATACAGTTCCAGGTCGAGACCCAAAGTAGAAGGAGTCCAGATAGGAAATTAGGCTCTTTGTCCCATAGCCAGGTTATGCGTGAAGCTTATCCCGGTGCGGTCTATTACTACCAGACTCAACCGTTTCGCGTTGAACGTATCCTGAGCCGTCAACACGTGATCGTAGTTCGCCCAGAGAAGCGATACACGACGAGGCCGTCTTTCATACCTACCCTTGTATATCCGAACCTCTCTAGCGGAAATGTTTACGGTGTTTTGCGGTATGGCGATCTGAGAGTAGTAGAGAGCAATATACAGGTCAAAGAGACAATAGTTGGTTTCAAGGAGCGCAGAGGACCAAACGAGAATAGTCACCAATATCCCTTGGAATCGAAACTTGGGTGCTTCTTTGACTTACCACGTTTCGAACGCAATTACTTTTCGTCCGGTGTGCTCTTTTCTCATCCAGTGCTGCAACGTAACAATGTGAACCGGGAGATGTTGGCGAAGATTCTGTTTGAGGCATTCTTGATTGAGGTGCCATTTGAGCGACAGGATGTGAGATTTGCGGCTGACCAGTATCGAGTAAGTAGAGGAACTCTAACGGAGGGGCAGCGCTTCCTATGTGTCTATGACCAAACATATGGCAGCTTGCGGTTGACCAGTAGACTTATGGAACCGGAAATCTTGCGAGGCGTTCTAGAAAAGGCTCTTGATGTTGCTCAGCACGATGATACATTTGAGGTTGACCAAGAAACCGTGGATGTTCTCGACGCTCTCTTGAAGTCAGCAGCCGAGTCACCAGAAGAAGAGCACATAAGTGAGGACGACAACCTTCCCCCAGGGAATTCCAGGGTTGTCATCATGCCTGGTTCCGTTGGATTGTATCCTGACTACAACAATGAGGAGTTTCGTGTGGACGACGTTAAATATACGCCCAAGGGGCTAATCTACAAAGGAAAACGTCTGTCCCAGCAAGGAGCGCGTTTTGAGGAAATCACCGTCACGGTTCCTGTAGACAGGATAGTTGCCATTGAGGGCCGGAGCGAATTTGGATGCTACGATCTTGATACAGGCGAGATTATACCGTTCGGATCCACCAACGTTGACTGCGGATCAGATGTTAAGATAATGTCCTTTTGAGAGGAGTGTACTGCGCCCCTTGATTTGGACACATGGCTCACCGAACTATGATGTTCATGCCAGGGAGCTTAGCCATGCCTAGATGACGGACCTTCGCTACTGAGTTCGGGAGCCAGTGGCCGGCTCAGACGGCTTGATCGACGGAGTTGGTTTGGCGATCCGCCATTCTCGCCCGCAATGGAATCACTCTCCTGAGAAGGCAAGAGCGGCCAAGTCTCCAAGCCATGCCACCTCGTCTTTTCATCATCTAAGCCCATTTTCGTGTCCAGTTGTTGGGACGCACCTCAATCTCGGCATCTGCCAGTGGCGCCGACGCAGCTAAGAAGTATGATCGGCGGAACGATGTGCTGATGGACGACAAGTAACAGTTCAGGACGTTTTCGACAAGATCGCCAGACTTGGCGTTATTCACCAGTCAGTTACGGGTTCTTCAGGAACGTAATTGGCGAAGGCGTTGCTCAATGAGCGAAGTAAAAATCACCAGTGTAAGATTCAAGAATTTCAAAGCTTTTGAGCAGTTCTCAGTATCTTTGCAGGATTTCAATGTTCTAGTTGGGCCCAACAACTCAGGAAAGTCCACAATACTTAACGCGTTTCGTGTAGTTGCGGCAGGATTGCGGCGAGCGTATGCAAGGCGACCGGAGACTGTACCGGCACCTGGAGGAGGCCAAGCACAGGGATATCCAGTACCAACAGACGATATTCCAATGTCCTTCGAGAACGTGCATCACGATTATGATGACACAAGATCATCTACTATTACGTTCCATTTCTCCAACAAGAACCAACTTGTCCTGTTTTTCACCGGTGATCACAAATGCTGGATGATTCCAGAGACGGACAAAGGGAGCGTACGAAGCCCTTCGACTTTTAAGCGTCAATTCCCGGTTCAGGTAGATTTCATTCCAGTGCTTGGTCCGCTTGAACACAACGAGCCACGAGTAGAAGAGAAGACAGTATTGCAGAACCTGCCTACACATCGCGCGTCGCGTAATTTCAGGAATTATTGGCGCTACTTTCCCGAGAACTTTGGTGAGTTTGCTTCCCTGTTGAAACGAACCTGGCCTGGTGTTGAAATTCAACCACCAGAAGACCTATCGATGGATGCGGTCTATATGTTTGCGATCGAGGATCGCATCGCGCGTGAACTTTACTGGGCTGGTTTCGGCTTTCAAGTATGGTGCCAACTACTGACTCATATCGTCCGAACGAAGCATAAAGATTTGCTTGTTGTTGACGAACCGGAGATCTATCTACATCCTGACCTTCAACGGCAACTCCTGGCAATACTTCGCGAAGCAGGCCCAGACATTCTTCTTGCGACACATTCCACCGAGATTATGGCGGAAACGGATCCCAATGAGATTCTCCTTATCGAGAAGTCACGCAAAACGGCTCAAAGGTTAAAAAACATCGACGAAGTGCAGTCTGCAGTTGAGGTGTTGGGATCTCGTCAGAACATAACACTCACCCAGCTTGCGAGAACAAGGCGCGTCTTGTTCGTGGAAGGCGATGACTTTAAGATACTGAGCAGATTTGCGCGAGTCTTGGGATTAGATAGAGTAGCCAATGTCTCGGATTTCACGGTTGTCGCAACAGAAGGTTTTTCACAGTGGCCGAAATTGCAGGCGCTACAATGGGGCTTTGAGAAGGCTCTTGGGTATAGATTGGTTCTGGGAGCTATTTTTGACCGGGATTATCGCTGTGACGAGGAAATCACTTCAATCCTCGATGAACTCCGCAAGAGCCTGCATTTCGTGCATTTTCACAGTCGAAAAGAACTTGAGAACTACTTGCTTGTTCCCAGTGTTCTTGATCGAGCGATACGAATCAAGACCCGTGAGTATGCTCGTCATCGGGGATTGGAAGTACCTGATACAAGAAAGTCGCATGAGATCCTTCTCGAGGTAACAGAGTCTATGCGGAGAGAAGTACAAGCGCAGTACATTGATCATCGGGTTCGATTTTTCCGACCAACCGGAATCCATTCAACAACATTGACCAGCGATGCCATCAAGATCTTTGATTCTCAGTGGCAGACACTCGATACTAGGCTTGAGATAGTGCCAGGAAAGGAGGTGTTTTCAAGGTTGAATCAAATCCTCCAGAATGAGTATTCGACAGGAATGACACCTACAGCCGTAATCCGGGAGTTCCGCGCTGAAGAGATCCCGGGCGATCTGGCTCGCCTATTACGGAAGATTGCTAGTTCATTCTCCCAGGTTGTATCCTGATCAATCGTACTGGCACTCTCGGAATTCGGGACACACATCAAAACGAACTATGATGTTCGCGACGAGTAGCGCAGCCATGCCCAAACCAATGTCAATCTACCTGGCCGCACCGTGGCGTCTTGTCGACGGGGCTGGGAGGTCGGTGCGCGCATATGCGAGAACGCCGGGGAATGAAGTTCCCCGACTACATAACGGCGCCCGTTGAAACGGGCTGGCGCGTGGCGAGCACGTGTGTCAGCCCGGTTGACCGGGCGTTGTTTTGTAGCCGGATTGATTTATCGTCCGGCAAGTTGGCATGGGCACTTGCGTCAGGGGCCGGTGTCAATCGACGTGTCTGCACCGTGGCGTCTCGTCGACGGGGCTGGGAGGTCGGTGCGCACGTGCGAGAACGCCGGGGAATGAAGTTCCCCGGCTACACAACGGCGCCCGTTGAAACGGGCTGGCGCGTGGCGAGCACGTGTGTCAGCCCGGTTGACCGGGCGTTGTTTTGTAGCCGGATTGATTTATCGTCCGGCAAGTTGGCATGGGCACTTGCGTCAGGGGCCGGTGTCAATCGACGTGTCTGCACCGTGGCGTCTCGTCGACGGGGCTGGGAGGTCGGTGCGCACGTGCGAGAACGCCGGGGAATGAAGTTCCCCGGCTACACAACGGCGCCCGTTGAAACGGGCTGGCGCGTGGCGAGTACGGTTGTCAGCCCGGTTGACCGGGCGCTGTTTCGTAGCCGGATCGATTTGTCGTCCGGCGGGTTGGCATGGGCACGCGCGTCTGCACTTACGTCAGGCCGGTGTCCATCGACCTGGCTGCACCGTGGCGTCCTGTCGACGGGGCTGGGAGGCCGGTGCGCACGTGCCAGCCCGGTTGGCCGGGCGTTGTTGTGTAGCCGGATCGATTGACCGTCCGGCGGGTTGGCATGGGCATGCGCATCTGCACTTGCGTCAGGTGCCGGTGTCAATCGACCTGGCTGGACCGTGGCGTCCCGTCGACGGGGCTGGGAGGTCGGTGTGCGCATACCAGTCCGGTTGACCGGGCGTTGTTGTGTGGCCGGATTGGTCGATTGACCTCACCAGTGATTGGGCGAAACGACGAGTTGTGCTACAATTCAAGCGACCAGTTGTACAGGAGGTCCCAGCAATGGTTGTCAAGGCGCTATATCACGATGGTTTGCTCAAACCGGTCAAGCCCATCGATCTGACCGATGGCGAGTGGGTCGAGTTGGAGATCACGCGGCGTTTACCGGCGAAACCAGCCAATGTCGTTTCGCTCAAAGGGATCTGGAACCAGCACATCCAGCCAACCGACGAGGGAGACTGGGTCTCGGCTACTATTGCCGACATTCGGCGCGAGACCAATCTCAAGCTTGAACGTCTGGCGGCAGAGTTGAGCGAGGCGCTTGCCGATGGCTAAACCAACTGTTTATGTTGCAGACACCCACAGTCTGCTCTGGTATCTATACGATGTGCCGCGCCTGGGATCGCGTGCGGAGACGGCCTTTCTCGAGGTGAGCGCCGGCCGGGCTACCCTCCTGATTCCGGCCATCGTTCTGGCGGAAATCGTGCATACGGTCGAACGCCGTCGCCATGACATCGACGTCAACCAGGCTTTGGACAGGATTTCCGAAGCAGACAACTTCAGAGTGCTACCGTTCGATCTGGTGGCCGCGCGTGCCTTGATCGACCTGACTGACATCCCGGAGATACACGACCGGATCATCGTCGCGGCGGCCCGTGATTTCGACGCTCCGCTCATCACTCGCGATCAAACGATCACGGCGTCAGGTTTGGCGGAAGTCGTGTGGTGATTTCGCCGCACGTGCGAAATCGCTGACTGATCGGGACAGCCTGGTCACGGCGCCGTGGAGGTGGCGAGCGGCGCTGGCAGATGGCGCGACGAGCCAGGGCGACGAGCATGGCGGCCGCTTGTTGCTGCGCAGCGCAGCGCAAGGCTCGGTTCGGGCGGGTCTGCGTCGTCGGTGATGGCCGGGGTGCGTGGGGGGCTGTTCGCCGCCGGTTGGGTTATTGTCGGGGCTGGCGTAGAGCGTGGCGGCCGTGGCGTTTGTGGTCACGTCGCGGTGCAGGTGGTGAGCAGCGCTGGCAGGTGGCGCGCCAAGCCAGGGTGGCGACTGGTATGGCGGTCGCTTGTTGCTTCGCAGCGCAAGGCTCCGCTCGGCCAGGTCTGCGTCGCCGGCTATCGTCGGGCTGGGTGGCGGGTTGTTCGTCGCCGGATTGGCTATCATCGGGGCAGGCGTAGTGCGTGGCGGCCGTGGCGTCTGTGGCCGCGGTGCCGTGCAGGTGGCGAGCAGCGCTGGCAGGTGGCGCGGCAAGCCAGGGTGGTGGCTGGCATGGCGGTCGCTGTGGCGCGCATGGCTCGGCCAGTACTGCGTCGCTGGTCATGGCCGGGCTTCGTGGCGGGGCTGTTCACCGCCGGGAGGGGGGCAATCTGATTGACATTGCCAGCGGTTGGGCTATAATCAGGGCAGGAGAACCTCAGCGCATGAATATCGAAACCATCCGTGAGCGCATTCGCGAAGGCAACTATCTGGTCAAGCGCCACGCGGTGCAACATGCCATCAAGGAAGGTTTCGACCGCAAGAACATGGTCGAAGCGGTCTTGACTGGCAGGATCATCGAGGATTATCCTGAAGCCCAACGAGCTTTGATCTGTGGCCATACGAAGCTCATGGGCAACCTGAATTTCTACTTGCACGTTGTTTGCGAGTACGCCGATCCCGAATACATCGAGTTTGTGACGGCCTATATTCCAGACGAGACCTTGTGGGAACATCCGCCCTTCAAGCGGCGCAAGCGATAAAGAGGTTAACTGAAAATGACTGAGCAACGTTCCCCTTTGTGTGGTGAACACAAGAGAGCCAAGGAGTGGCGCACCACCGATTTTGAGTATGTGGATGGCGACATCAAGGTTCACGTTCCCAACGTGCCGGCCTGGGTGTGCCCCGATGATGGAGAGGCATCGTTTACGCCGGACACGGTGGACGAACTGATCCCAACCGTGAGGGAGTTGGTGGAAATCGCGCGCAAAGCGCGGGAACGACGTTCGGTGCTGACCGAGTACACAGTGGCAGTTGGGTAGTCCCCAAGCTCAGGACAATCAATGCCGCCATCAGTCGAGCTATCATCGGGGCAGGCGTAGCGCGTGGCGGCCATGGCGTCTGTGGTCACGACGCGGTGCAGGTAGCGAGCAGCGCTGGCCGATGACGCGACAGGCCAGGGTGGCGACTGGCATGGCGGTCGCTTGTTGCTACGCAGTGCAAGGCTCAGCTCGGCCAGGTCTGCGTCGCCGGGCATTGCCGGGCTTCGTGGTGGGGCTGTTGGTCGCCGGGAGGTGGGATGCGAGTCGCGTGGTGGATGCGAAACCGCCGGGGGATGAAGTCCCACCGGCTACATAACGGCGCCCGTTGAAACGGACTGGCGCGTGGCGAGCACGGTTATTAGCCCGGTTGACCAGGCGCTGTTGTGTAGCCGGATCGATTTATCGTCCGGCGGGTTGGCATGAGCACGCGCATCTCGTATTGGTCGATGCGCTCAACAGCGCCAGCGGTTGGGCTATCATCGGGGCAGGTGTAGCGCTTGGCGACCGTGGCGTCTGTGGTCACGGCGCGGTGCAGGTGGCGAGCAGTGCTGGCCGATGGCGCGACAAGCCAGGGCGGCGACTGGTAGGGCGGTCGCTTGTTGCTACGCAGCGCATGGCATTGCTCGGCCGGGTCTGCGCCGCCGGCAATCGACGGGCTTCGTGGTGGGGCTGTTCGCCGCCGGATGGGCTATCATCGGGGCAGGCGTAGCGCGTGGTGACCGTGGCGTCTGTGGTCACGGCGCGGTGCAGGTGGCGAGCGGCGCTGGCCGATGGCGCGACAAGCCAGGGTGGCAACTGGCATGGCGGTCGCTTGGTGCTACGCAGCGCAAGGCTCGGCGCCGCCTGAGGTTGAAACCATCAGGCTGATACCCGGAAAGCATGCTGAAGCAAGCTGCCGTGCGCGTGAGTGAGCTTGCTTTAGCATGCTTCGTTGTGTCAGGCGCTGAATTCATTCGGCGCACGCGTAGCGCGTGGCGGTCGTGGCGTCTGTGGTCACGGCGCGGTGCAGGTGGCGAGCAGCGCTGGCCGGTGGCGCGACAAGCCAGGGTGGCGACTGGCATGGCGGTCGCTTGTTGCTACGCAGCGCAAGGCGTAGCTCGGCCAGGTCTGCGTCGCTGGCAATCGCCGGGCTTCGTGGCGGGGCTGTTCGCCGCTGGGAGGGTGGATGCGAGTCGCGTGGTGGATGCGGGCGCGGGGATCGGTGCGCTATCGAATGCGTTCGTGCCGCGCTGGCCGGCCGGTGGGTTGGGCTGTCGAAGGGCGACGGTGGATGTTTATGAAAGCCACCTGCACCTCGGATTGACTTCAACAGAATTCTGACTATAATTTTGTCTATGCCGCATACCAACAGGTTCGACCTTGGATTTGCTCCTGAAGTTGTGGAGCATCTTGCGGCCATCGAGCGCAGGTACCACCAGCTTATCGAGAAGACGCTCGACGAGCAGTTGTCGTATGAGCCTGACACGGAGACGCGCAATCGCAAACCTGTTGATCAGCCGGCCCCGTTTGCTGCTACCTGGGAACTGCGCTTCGGTCCCGGCAACCGTTTTCGTGTGCTCTATGATGTGGACTGGAGCGAGAACGTTGTGTGGGTACTCGCGATTGGTGTCAAGAAACGCGAACGGCTGTTTTTCGCCGGAGAGGAATTCAAGCTATGAGAATTGCACCCTTGGCTGAGGTAAAGGCGCAATTGAGCGCCTATATCGATCAATGTGAGACACAAGGACCGGTTGTGATCACGCGCAACGGTAAGGCGGTGGCCGTATTGTTGGCGCCGGCAGACGATGACGATCTGGAGAGTCTGCTGCTGTACAGATCGCCGCGCTTTCAGAGTATGCTGGCACGCTCGCGCGCGAGTATCAAAGAGGGCAAAGGTTTGTCGCGCGACGAGTTCTGGCAGGCAGTCGCCGACCGCACGTCAGAGGCGGGGGAAGCGGCCTAGCCGGCGGTCGAGCTATCATCGGGGCAGGCGTAGCGCGTGGCGGCCGTGGCGTCTGTGGTCACGGCGCGGTGCGGGTGGCGAGCTGCGCTGGCCGATGGCGCGGCAAGCCAGTGGGCGACTGGCATGGCGGTCGCTTGTTGCTACGCAGCGCAAGGCTCAGCTCGGTCAGGTCTGCGGCGCTGGTCATCGCCGGGCTTCGTGGTGGGGCTGTTCGCCGGTGGGAGCGGGATGCGTGCCGCTGGACGCAGGGCGGCAATCTGATTGACATCGCCAGCGGTTGGGATATCATCGGGGCGGACGTGGTACGTCGCGGCCATGGCGGCTGTGGTCACGGCGCCGTGCAGGTGGCGAGCAGCGCTGGCAGGTGGCGCGACAAGCCGGGGTGGCAACTGGCATGGCGGTCGCTTGTTGCTACGCAGCGCAAGGGTCAGCTCGGCAAGGTCTGCGTCGCTGGTCAGCGCTGGGCTTCGTGGTGGGGCTGTTCGCCGCCGGATGGGCTACCATCGGGGCAGGCGTAGCGCGTGGCGGCCGTGGCGTCTGTGGTCACGGCGCGGTGCAGGTGGCGAGCCGCGCTGGCCGATGGCGCGACAAGCCAGGGTGGCGACTGGCATGGCGGGCGCTTGTTGCTACCCAGCGCAAGGCTCAGCTCGGCCAGGTCTGCGTCGCCGGCCATAGCTGGGCTTTGTGGTGGGGCCGTTCGTCGCCTTCATGTTGACATCATCCACCGGCGATGGTAGAATGCCAGCCGACGTCATCGAACCACCGGTGGGCAGCATGAAGACCAGAACTGTACCCCATCCCATCCCCTATCAGGGCAGCAAGCGCAATCTGGCGGCAGACATCCTGCGCTATTTTCCGCCGCAGTTCACGACGCTGATCGAGCCCTTCGCAGGGTCAGCCGCCATCACCATTGCCGCGGCCGTCAACGGGCTGGGCGAGCGCTATCACATCAACGATCTCAACCAGCCGTTGATGGACCTGTGGAGGGCCATCATCGAGACGCCCGACGTTATTGCGGCCCGGTATGAAACCCTTTGGCGTGACCAGCTTCACGACCCGCGTGCCTTCTATGATCTGGTCCGCGATGACTTCAACCGGACGGGGAAGCCCGATCTGTTTCTCTACCTGTTGGCGCGTTGCGTGAAAGGCTCTGTGCGCTACAACTCCCAGGGCGAGTTCAACCAGAGCCCTGACAATCGCCGCCAGGGGATGCGGCCGGAGACCATGCGCTTGCAGATCATGGGGGTGTCCTACTACCTCAGGGACAAGACCACGGTCACGTCGCTGGATTACCGCGAGGTGCTGGACAGCGCGACTCCGGCTGACCTGGTGTACATGGACCCACCGTACCAGGGCGTGTGCGGCAACCGCGACTCGCGCTATCTGCAGAATGTGCAGTTCTATGAGTTCGCCCAAGCGTTGGACAAGCTCAATCGACGCGGTATTCGCTATCTGGTCAGCTACGATGGACGCACGGGTGACAAGGTCCACGGTGAACGGCTGCCGGATGAACTGAACCTTACGCTGATCGAGCTGTATGCCGGGCGTTCTTCGCAGGCCACGCTGCTGGGACGAGACGACGTGACCATCGAATCGCTCTATCTCTCCCCCAGCCTGGCCGACCAACTGGCCCACGTGCCCATCGTCTACCGCTACACGCGCGGCGAGCAACTCTGCCTGATGGAAGGACGCGCCTGATGGCTATGAACGAGCTTCCGCCAGAATTCATCGCCAAGTGCCGGGCGGTCACGGCCAAGCGACCTCGCACGGTGATCGACCACATCCTGAGACATGGCTACATCACCACCGAGGAGTTGAAGGAGCAGTACGGCTACAACCATCCGCCGAGAGCAGCCCGTGACGTGCGAGAGCAGGGTATTCCACTGGAAACCTTTCGCGTGACCGGCAGCGATGGCCGCAAGATCGGCGCTTATCGCTTTGGCGATCCTGCCAAGGCGCGCTATTCGAGGCTGTCGGGTAGAACGGCCTTTGCCAAGAAGCTCAAGGCGGCGTTGATCGAACTCCAGGGCAGCCGCTGCGCCATCTACCTGGAGGAATTCGATCAGGCCGAGCTGCAGATCGATCATCGTGTGCCGTATGAAGTGGCTGGCGACAGCGGCGAGGACATGGACGATCCCGGCAACTACATGCTGTTGTCCGGCTCCGCCAACCGCGCCAAGTCCTGGTCGTGTGAGCACTGCGCCAACTGGCGCGATCTGAGAGACCCGGCTATTTGCCGGCGCTGCTATTGGGCCTATCCGGACGATTACGACCATGTGGCCATGCGACAAGCGCGGCGGACTGACATCCTGTGGACAGGGGACGAAGTTGCCATCTACGACCGGCTGAAGAAGCGCACAGAGGAGTTGCAGAAGGACATCCCCGCCTTCATCAAGGAGATCGTCGAGCGGCACGTGTGAGTGTAACGCGTGGCGGCCGTGGCGTCTGTGGTCACGGCGCGGTCCAGGTGGCGAGCCGCGCTGGCCGGTGGCGCGGCAAGTCAGGGTGGCGACTGGCATGGCGGTCGCTTGTTGCTACGCAGCGCAAGGCTCGGCTCGGCCAGCTCTGCGCCGCCGGTCATGGCCGGGCTTCGTGGTGGGACTGTTCGCCGCCGGATGGGCTGTCATCGGGGCAGGCGTAGCGCGTGGCGGCCGTGGCGTCTGTGGTCACGGCGTCGTGCAGGTGGCGAGCCGCGCTGGCCGATGGCGCGGCAGGCCAGGGTGGCGGCTGGCATGGCGGTCGCTTGTTGCTACGCAGCGCAAGGCTCGGTTCGGCCAGGTCTGCGTCGCCGGCCAGCGCTGGGCTTTGTGGTGGGGCCGTTCGTCGCCGGGAGGGCTATCATCGGGGCGGGCGTAGCCCGTGGCGGCCGTGGCGTCTGTGGTCACGGCGCCGTGCAGGTGGCGAGCAGCGCTGGCAGATGGCGCGCCAAGCCAGGGTGACGACTGGCATGGCGGTCGTTTGTTGCTACGCAGTGCAGGGGTCAGCTCGGTCAGGTCTGCGTCGCCGGCCATGGCCAGGCTTCGTGGCGGGGGTGTTCGTCGCCGGGAGGGGATGCGTACTGCTGGACATAGGGCGGTAATCTGATTGACATTGCCAGCGGTTGGGCTATAATCGGTGCAAGAATCCATGCGGCTCTGGACCGCATGCGGCTGTGGGCAGTGCGTGAGAAGACTCTGGTTCGTCTGCTACGAGGTATCCCCCATGTTACAGGTTGAGCTTTCCAATCGATTGGTCAGTGTGTTGAACCTGCTGGAGCCTAACGTGGCTCCCAAGCAGCAGGTGGCGCGCTTGGCCGAACAGGAGTTGCGCCGCCGGCTCGCCCGCTACCAGTTGAGTGACCGTCTGTTTCGCGAAAAATACGACATGACGTTGGAGGAATTCGAGGCCGCAGAGGTCGTCAAGCAGCGTGGCTATTCCTTCGAGGTCGAGAACGATCACCAAGACTGGGACCAGGCCGTCGACGGCATTCGCACCATCGAGCGCCAGTTGACTGCGCT
>Ga0209573_1003820_pt1 | contig 15799 bp, 8 predicted proteins | sample TNRBio252014_DNA_FD_185870 | JGI IMG/M metagenome (GOLD analysis project Ga0209573, IMG submission 185870) | Wastewater treatment Type I Accumulibacter community from EBPR Bioreactor in Madison, WI, USA - TNR Reactor_6/25/2014_ DNA (SPAdes)... | ecosystem: Engineered > Bioreactor > EBPR >...
GCAGCTCGGCTTTCTCTGTATTGACCGCATTACTGTCCAACGGCATTGATATGAGCGAATACCCGCAGCTCAACCTGCAGGTAAGGGCGCCTGCAGGCGCCGCTACGGTCACCTTGCAATTGGTAAGCGCCACGCAGGGTATCGTCACGCGTACAGACAATATCACTACGCCGGGTGTTTGGGAAGAACTGAACTTCGATTTCACGGATTTCTCCGATATTACCGACTTCGAATCGGTCAACCTGTTGTTCGACCCGGGTACTGCTAACGCTTTAACTTACCTGTTCGACAACCTGCGCCAGGCTTCCAGCTCGGTAGATCCCTGCGAAGGGGTAACGCCGGTATTTAACCTGCTCGACGACTTCGAATGCCAGCGCAACGTAACCTATACAGGCGGCGCTGACCTGCTCACCGTAGTCAACAACCCGGAGATCTCGCTGGTCAATTCCAGTTTGAAAGTGGGTAAATACGCCGACCCGCAGGACGAATGGTCGGCTCTCGTGCTCGACTTCGGCCAGCCTATCGATTTGTCTATCTACAACCAGTTCAGGTTTAAAGTACGCTCGTCCAAACAAGTGCCTATTATGGTGAAACTGGAAGGCGGATCAAGCCCTGTTGTAGAAATCTGGTCAAATCTAACGGTAGTAGACGATTGGGTACAATTCAATACGGACTTCAGCGCACATGCCGGTGAAAACCATACCAGAGTAGCCATATTCTTCAATGCAGGCGTAGCCCACAATACCGCCGACGATTACTACATCGACGATATCCGTTGGCGCAGAGGCGATTACACTTCTTGTGTGCTCAATTTTGAAACGCCGCTCGACCTGTTCCCGAACTGGAAATACTTTGCCAACGGCTCTATTTCTGACGATACGCCGATCACCTATGCCAACAACCCTGCTCCCAATGCCGTAAACGGCTCATCGCAGGTTGCTGTATTTATTGAAGGCACAGGAGGCGAAATATTTGCAGGCGGCTACTCCAACCTCGAAGCGCCCATCATATTGCCTGCCGGCAACCGCACGATGAGCATGCACGTGCTGATGGACCACGCGGCAAGGGTAGTATTCAAACTCGAAGGCGGCCCCAATAACGAAAATACGGGCGACAACTTCCAGGATTACACTACGCCCAACCAGTGGCAGGCATTGACCTGGGACTTCTCGAGCAACGCCGACGTGCCCTATACGCGCATCGCCGTGATCTTCGATTTTGACAATATTCCTACGGAAGAAAAGACCTACTACTTCGACAATATCGCAGTAGCCAACTCTTCGTGTACGGTCACCGGTGTCAATGATATCAGCATTGAACGCCTGCGCCTGATGCCCAACCCAGCTACGCACGAACTCACGATAGTGAATGCCGAAGAAATACAACTCTTCGAAATCGTCGACCTCATGGGCCGCCGCCTGACGCTGAACCAATCGCTGGGTCAGTCTACGGCGCCTATTGATATCAGCGGGCTTACCCCCGGTATGTATATCGTGAATGGATACAACCGCGACGGCCAGTTGATTGCCAATGGGAAGTTTGTGAAGAAATAAGAGGTTGTGGGTTGTCGGTTGTGGGTTGTGAGTTATGGGTTGTCGGTTGTAAGTAACTGAACCCACAACCCACAACCCATAACTCACAACCCATAACCCACAATCACCGGCTATGAACAAATGGGCATTCGCGGCGCTTCTCTTAGCGCTATTACCGGTAAATGCATGTCGCCGGCAGGTGACGACTACCGGAAATCAGACCGTGCAAGAGGCGTTGCCTTATGTGCCTTTCCATTTAGACACCTTGCAACGCCGCACCTTCAACTACTTCTGGGATCTGGCGCTTCCGGGCAATCTCCAGACCCCCGACCGTTACCCCACACTTACGTTCTCCAGTATTGCCGCTACCGGTTTTGGGCTTACGGCCTACCTGGTTGGCGTGGAGCGCGGATATATTACGCGCGAACAGGCGGCAGAGCGCGTGCTTCGCACACTGGATGTACTGGCCGCTTTGCCGCAAGGCGACGCCCGTGAAGGCATGGGCGGCCACAAAGGCTTCTTTTACCATTTTCTTACGCTCGACAAAGCAGTTCGCTTCAAAGAAGTAGAACTTTCCACTATCGATACAGGCTTATTAATGGCCGGCGTGCTTAGTGCGATGAGTTATTTCGACGGCGACAACGAAACCGAAAAAAAGATCAGAGAAAAGGCCGACTGGCTGTACAGAAGAGTGGAATGGGACTGGTTCCTGAATGAAAAAGGCAACCTATCCATGGGCTGGCATCCCGAAAGGGGCTTTCTGAAAAGCGAATGGGTCGGCTACAACGAGGCCATGGTACTACTCATCATGGCTATGGGGTCGCCAACCCATCCGATACCGGCCTCCTGCTGGGAAAACTGGTGTAGCCCCTACAAATGGAGCAACTTTGAAGGCCAGGAACACGTCAACTTCGATCCCTTGTTCGGCCACCAGTACAGCCATATGTACATCGACTTCAAAGGTATTCAGGACGGCTATATGCGCCAAAAAGGCATCGACTATTTTGAGAACAGCCGCCGGGCCACCTTGTCCAACAGGGCCTATTGTATACGCAACCCCGGCGGATTTAAAGACTACGGTGAAAACGTGTGGGGCCTCACCGCCTGCGACGGGCCCCACAACGGCAAACAACTGTACAATGGCAAGTTGACGCAATTTTTTGAATACGGCGCCAGGGGCGCCTGCAACATCCAGATTGTGGACGACGGCACTATTGCACCGACTGCGGCGGGAGGCTCCGTGCCTTTTGCCCCCGAAGTGTGCCTGCCTGCGCTTGAAACTATGTGGAATAAATACTACCCCTCGCTGGTGGGCCATTATGGCTTCAAAGACGCGTTTAATCCCAGCTTCACTTTCACACCTGGCAACGAAAATGGCTGGTTTGACGTCGACTATCTGGGAATAGACCAGGGGCCTGTCGTCATCCAGATTGAAAATTACAGAAACGGGTTTGTCTGGAATTTGATGAAAAAAAACCCTTACATCATAGATGGACTGAAAAAAGCGGGATTTGAGGGGGGATGGTTGGATAAGCAGTAATCCATTTTAAAAAGACATTTTTATGAAAATAATAAAATACCTACGCCTTCCGGCACTGCTGGTCGTCGCTTTTATGATCAATGTTTTTGCAGTGCAAAACGACTTGTTGGTCGACCCACCCAAAGACAAAACCATAGAACAGAAAATTGATTCCGTGCTGGCCAGGATGACCCTCGAAGAAAAAATTGGCCAGCTTACGCTTTTTACCAGCGACTGGGACGTGACGGGGCCTACCGTGCGGGAAAACTACAAAGCCGATATCAAAGCAGGAAAAGTTGGCGCCATCTTCAATGCGCACACGGCGGCTTTTAACCGCGAATTGCAGCGCGTGGCCGTAGAAGAAACCCGACTGGGCATACCGTTGTTGTTCGGCTACGACGTCATCCACGGCTACAAAACGATATTCCCCATCCCGCTCGGAGAGGCGGCAAGCTGGGACATGGAGGCCGTCGAAAAATCAGCCCGGGTAGCAGCTGTAGAGGCCAGCGCTGCGGGGCTACACTGGACGTACGCCCCGATGGTTGACATTGCCCGCGACCCCCGCTGGGGGCGCATCTGCGAGGGCGCCGGCGAAGACACTTACCTGGGGAGTCTGATCGCCGCTGCCCGGGTCAAAGGCTTTCAGGGTAAAGACCTGGCCGCCGACAACACCCTTGCTGCTTGCGTAAAACACTACGCCGCCTACGGCGCTGCTCAGGCAGGCCGCGACTACCACACCGTGGATATGTCGGAACGCGTGCTGCGCGACGTGTACCTGCCGCCTTTCAAAGCAGCCAAAGACGCCGGGGTCAGAACGTTTATGACCTCTTTTAACGAATTAGACGGCGTGCCCTGTTCCGCCAATAAACTTCTACTCACCGACATCCTGCGCAAAGAATGGGGTTTTGACGGCTTCGTAGTAACAGACTACACCTCCATCAACGAAATGGTGGATCACGGCAGTGCGGCCAACGAAAAAGATGCCGGTGAACAAGCCATCAATGCAGGTGTAGATATGGACATGCAGGGCGCCGTATTTTACAACTACCTCGCCCAGTCTGTCAAAGAAGGCAAAGTGAGCGTCAAAACGATCGACGAGGCCGTGCGCCGCATACTGCGTATCAAATTTGAACTCGGCTTGTTTGACGACCCCTATCGCTATAGCGACGTAGAACGCGAACGCAGGCTGGTGATGTCGCCCGAGCACCAGGAAATAGCCCGAGATGTGTCGCGTAAATCCATCGTATTATTGAAAAACGAACGCCAGGCGTTGCCATTAAATAAAACAATCGGTACGCTTGCCGTTGTAGGACCGCTAGCCGACAACAAAAGCGAGCTGATAGGCTCTTGGAGCGGCGCCGGCGATTATACCCAATCGGTTAGTCTGCTCGAGGGTATTCGCGCCAAAATTGGGCCGGGTACTTCGCTATTGCACGTAAAAGGTTGCGATATAGAAGGCACGGACAAAAGCGGTTTTGAAGCGGCACTGGTTGCCGCAGCTAAAGCCGATGCGGTTGTTCTAGCTATTGGCGAAAAAGCCCAGATGAGCGGTGAAGCTGCCAGTCGGGCTTTTATCGATCTGCCGGGTGTACAACAAGACCTCGTAAAAGCGCTGGCTGCCACCGGCAAACCGGTGATCGTGGTGCTGATGAACGGCCGGCCGCTGGCAATTCCGGAAGTACACGACAAAGCAAGCGCTATATTGGAAACCTGGTTTTTGGGTACCCAGGCCGGCAACGCTATAGCCGATGTATTGTTTGGCGATTATAACCCTTCGGGTAAATTGCCCGTCACCTTTCCGCGCAACCTGGGCCAGGTCCCTATTTTTTACAATATGAAAAATACCGGCAGGCCGATGGACCCCAATGACAAATACACAAGCAAATACCTCGACTCGCCCAATACGCCCCTGTATCCGTTTGGTTACGGACTGAGCTACACCACCTTCAAATATGGAGTACCTGTGCTGAATAAGAATAGCTTTAAGGCAAGCGAACAAATTACCGTTACCGTACCTGTAACGAATACCGGTACACGCAATGGCGAAGAAGTAATACAATTATACGTGCGCGACCTGGTGGGAAGCGTAACCCGACCGGTAAAAGAACTTGTGGATTTCCGCAAAGTCATGTTGAAGGCAGGAGAAAAGAAAGAAGTGGTTTTCAAATTGTCAGCCGATCAACTCAAATTTTACGACCGACAGATGAAATGGGTAGCAGAACCCGGCGAATTTGACGTAATGGTTGGCGGCAATTCCGCAGAAGTACAAAGCGTCAGGATCACATTGAAATAACCAACTAAAACAAAAGATTATGATAAAAGGTATTACCCTCCGTACAGTTGCGGCCTTGTGGCTCATACTGGCGGCCTGGACGCTGCAAGCCCAGGTTACCATAAAAGGGAAAGTAACCGATGATGCCCACGAACCCCTCATCGGTGTCAATATCCTGGTGAAAAACTCGACTGCCGGCACGGTTTCCGAGTTGGATGGTACATTCGTACTTACGGTACCCAACCCTTATGTTACGCTGGTATTTTCCTATATTGGGTACAGCACGCAGGAAGTAGCCTTAAAAGGACAAACTACTATTGACGTGACATTGAGCGAGGGCAGCCAGTTGCTCAACGAAGTAGTCGTAGTTGGCTACGGTACACAGCGAAAAAGCGATGTGACGGGCTCGGTAGCCAGCGTAAAATCGGAAGACATTCAAAAGATTGCCACGTCCAGCGTCACGCAGGCGCTTCAGGGTAAGGTGGCCGGCGTGCAAGTCACAGCTTCGTCGGGGCGGCCCGGCGACGGCGCCGTGGTACGCGTGCGCGGCGTGGGTACCTTTAACGGCACAGCCCCTATATATGTAGTAGATGGGGTTATTTTGGATAATATGGACTTCCTCAACCCCAGCGATATTGAAAGCGTGGAAGTACTCAAAGACGCTTCTGCCGCCGCTATTTACGGCACGCGGGGGGCCAACGGCGTCATCATGGTCACCACCAAAAAAGGACGGCAGAGCGATAAAACGCATTTCAGCTTTAATAGCTACGTGGGACAGCAACAGGTGGCTCAAAAAATCGACCTGGTCAACGCCCGCGAATATGCCCAGCTTTCCAACGAAGCCGCCATGAATACCGGTACGCCCAAACCCTTTGCCGATCCCGATGCACTAGGTGAAGGCACCGACTGGCAGGACGTGATTTTCCGCGATGCTATGATACAGAACTACAACCTGTCGGCCAACGGCGGCAACGATAAAATCCTGTTCAACCTCAGCGCCGACGTATTCCGCCAGGAAGGCATCGTGCGCAGCTCGTATTTCAACCGCTATTCTTTCCGGGCCAACAATGAGTACCGGCTTACCAAAGACGTCAAAGTAGGCCACAACCTCATGTACCAATTTACCGACAACAACAACGAACCCGGCGGCATCCTCTTTACGGCGTATACTGCCGACCCGACGGTGGTAGCACGCGACTCGGCGGGCAACTTCGGCAATACGTCCAATCGCTCGAATGTGAGCAACCCGGCTGCCCAACTCGAATACAACGAATACAACAGGGGGTATGCCCAGCAGTTGATAGGCAACGTTTTTGGCGAAGTATATATCCTGCGCAACTTTACCTTCCGCAGTACTTTCAACTTCTCGATGGGCAATTCAAGGGGAAAAAGCTTTACGCCTGAATTTTTCGTAAACGACAAACAATTCAACCCCGAAAGCATATTGAGCGTGTCGCTCAACCGCTCTCGCGACTGGCAGTGGGAAAATACCCTTACTTATACCAAAGCCTGGGACCTTCACCGCGTCACCGTGCTTGGAGGGGTAACTTCGCAGGCGCGCGATTTTGAAAATTGGGGCGGCTCGCGCCGTCGACTGGTGGGCGATGCCGAAGAATTTTACTACCTCAACGCGGGCGATATTGAAACGCAAACCAACTTCAACGGCGCTTCGCAGGAAAAATATTATTCCTATTTGTTCAGGCTTAACTATGCGTTCAAAGACCGCTACCTGCTCACCGCTTCTTTCCGCCGCGACGGATCGTCAAAATTCGGCAGCGAGCGGCGCTTCGGCAATTTTATGTCGGTGGCCGCCGCCTGGCGCGTCATCGAAGAATCGTTTATGCGCAACCAGGATTTCTTTTCCAACCTCAAATTGCGCCTGAGCTGGGGCGTGTTGGGTAATGATAAAATACCTTATACCGCCGCCATACCTACGGTGACCAGCAACCTCAACGCCGTATTCGGCACCACCGAAGACCTCTTGTTCGGCGCAACGCCTACACGGCTGGCCAATAGTTTCCTGCAATGGGAAGAAAGCAAAACCACCGACATAGGCATCGACATAGGCGTACTCAACAACCGCCTCACCCTGGAAGTAGACCGGTATATCCGCAAAACCTTCGAAATTTTGCTGCCTGTGCCAATCCCCGATTATGTAGGTTCGGAAGGCGACCCCTATGTAAACGCCGCCAACCTGGAAAACAGGGGCTGGGAACTCACCATCAACTGGCGCGACCGCCTCGGCAAAGTAGCCTACCATATCGGCGGCATAGGATCTTATAATAAAAACGAGGTATTGTCACTGGGTACCGGCAACGAAGCAATCATCGCCGGCGGCGTATCGGGCGGCGGGTTTTCTACGCGTTCGGAAGTAGGCATACCCATCGGCTCTTTTTACGGCTATGAGGTAGAAGGCATTTATCAAAATCAGGCCGACCTCGACAATTTCCCCAAGCGCGGCGATGAAAAACCCGGCGACTTGCGATTTGCCGATACCAACGGCGACGGCGTTATCAGCACCGACGACCGCGTTTTCATTGGAAATGCGCTTCCCGATTATATCTACGGCTTTAATGCAGGTTTAGAATTTGCGGGCCTCGACCTCAGCGTCGACTTCAACGGCGTTTACGGTAATGAGCTTTATAATGCTAAAAAAATGGACCGCTTCTTTGGCGTAACCAATTTTGAAACAAGCTTCCTGGATCGCTGGAACGGTGAAAATACAAGCAACACAGAGCCGCGAGTTACCAACGGCGGTTATCCCAACTACGCCGTTTCTGAGCGTTTTATCGAAGATGGTTCCTTCCTGCGCCTGCGCAGCGTGATGCTGGGATATACCCTGCCCGAATCGCTGACCGGCAAAATAAAAATGGAACGGCTTCGTATCTATTTTAGCGCTACCAACCCCCTCACCTGGTCTACCTACAGCGGTTATTCGCCCGAAGTGACCAGCGAAAGCGCTATCGATAACGGTATCGACCGCGGTATTTATCCGGTAGCTAAGGTGTTCACCTTTGGTATACAAGCCGGTTTTTAATTAATTTTTTTGTAAATGTTTAGTAGGGTTTAGTGCATGCGCAGTTTAGCGATTGGGTTTAGCGAATTCGCTTATAAATCAAGGATCAAACCTCAAAAAAAATCCCCTACTAAACCCTACTAAACCCTACTAAACCCTACTAAACCCTACTAAACATTTTTTAAACGAAAAAAAAAAGTCATGACATACAAGTCCATAACCCGCTACGCGATCCTTACCCTTGTGCTTGCCGTGTCTTCTACAGCTTGCAAGCAGGAGTGGCTGGAGGTAAAACCGCAGGGCGAGCTCACTACCGGCAATTTCTTCCAGGAAGAAGACCACGCCATGTGGGCTACCAATGCGGTCTACAGCATGCTTCGCGACTGGAATGTGCACGCGTTTAATTACGTAGGCATGACCGATATCGCTTCTGACGATGCCGACAAAGGCAGTTTGATAAATGATGCCATTTTCCTCGCCGACCTCGACAATTTTACGCTGGACGCCGGCCACCAGTCGCCCGCCAGCATTTGGAACGGCTATTACCAGTCGATATACCGCGCCAACGTAGCTATTGAAAATATTCCCAACATCCCCGAAATGAACGAAACGCTGCGCCAGCGACTGATAGGGGAATGTAAGTTTTTGCGGGCGTACTACTATTTTAATCTGGTAAGGTGGTTTGGCGATATTCCATTGATAACCAGGGCGCTCCAACCCGATGAGTACTACACCCAAACCCGCACGCCGGCGGCGCAGGTATATCAACAAATCATTCTAGACCTCACCGAGGCGGCAGCAGTGTTACCCCTCAAATCGCAATATGCACCGGGTGATCTGGGGAGAGCTTCGCAAGGCGCAGCTAAAGGCATCCTGGCGAAAGTATATCTCACCATGGGCGACTTCGCCAACGCCGAAACCGCTGCACTCGAAGTGATCAACTCAGGGCAATATGCACTGTATCCCAACTTTGCCAAGATCTTCCAGCGCGAAGGCGAACATAGCTCGGAATCGGTATTCGAAGTGAGTTGCGTGGCACTCGAAACAGGCGGCGGCGGCAGCCAATACAACCAGATACAAGGCGTGCGCGGCACACCCAACCTGGGCTGGGGGTTCAACCAACCCACTACAAGCCTTCGTTCTGCGTTTGAGACCGGCGACCCACGTCGCAATGCGACTATCCTCGAAGTAGGTGAAACGCTGCCCGACGGCTCCGCTATCGTACTCGATAACCCGGATATGCTCAACGAAAGCTATAATCAAAAAGCATGGGTGCCCGAACACGTGGGCTTCCAGGAGAATAGTCCCGGCAATATCCGCCTGCTCCGCTATGCCGATGTGTTGCTCATCGCCGCAGAAGCCCTCAACGAAAACGGCAAATCTCAGGATGCATTGGTATATCTGAATATGGTGCGCGCCAGGGCTAAAGGTAATAGTACGAATCCCAATCTGCTCCCACCTGTTACGGTGACCGACAAAGACCAGCTGCGCCAGCGCATCTGGAATGAACGCCGCGCAGAATTGGCACTGGAGCAACACCGCTGGTTTGATCTGGTGCGCCAGGGACGCGCCGCAGCCGTGATGCAAGCCCACGGCAAAACCAATTTTATGGCAGGTAAACACGAATTATTCCCGATTCCGCAAAGCGAAGTGGACCTCAGTGGAGGGTTGCTGACGCAGAATCCGTTTTATGAATGAGGTTTAGTAGGGTTTAGTAGGGTTTAGTAGGGTTTAGTAGGGAAAACTAAACCCTACTAAACTGCCGCAGGCACTAAACCTCCTTATTCCACCATTTCCCTTCCACCGGCTTATGTTCATAGGCTATGAGCCGGTCGATAAGGGCGGAGGTTTCGTTTTCTACGATAAGCAAATCGCGGTGAAAAGGTTTGATAAACCCTTCTTCGGAGGCATGAGCGACATACGCGATGAGTTGGTCAAAAAAGCCGTTTACGTTCAATAGGCCGATGGGCTGGCTGTCTTTTCCCAGTTGTACCAGCGTAACCATCTCAAACAACTCATCGAGGGTGCCGTAGCCTCCGGGCAGGGTGATGACTCCCTGTGATAATTGGGCCATCTTTACTTTTCGCTCATACATGCTGTTTACCAGGTACACCTCCGTCAGGCCTGTGTGGCATAATTCTTTTTCCTGTAAAAAATGCGGGATTACGCCCACGACTTGTCCGCCGGCCGCCAATGCGGCATCGGCCAGCACGCCCATGAGTCCTACGTTGCCGGCGCCGTATACGATGCCTATTCCTCGGCGGGCCAACTCCCGGCCCAAAGTTCGTGCAGCTTCGGCATAGATTTCATTAAAGCCAGCGCTGGAGCCGCAAAAAACGCTTAGGTGTTGAATCATGGTTGTGGGTTATGGGTTGTGGGTTATGGGTTGTGGGTTGTGGGTTGTGAGTTGTGAGTTGTAGGTTGTAGGTTGTAAGTTGTAGGTTGAGTTGTAGGTTTTTTTACAAAATTCACTTACAACCTACAACCTACAACCTACAACCTATTTCTTAATAAAATGTGAAAAGCGGTTTCTTGCAGGGTTATCCGCTTGTAAAGCCGTACTTTTGGCCACTATTTTAATGATTCTTTCATCTCAAACCAAGTTATAATGAAAAAACTGTTTTCGCTTACCCTTTTGACCGCACTTGCGGCTACATTATCACACGCACAGATTAAGACGCCGCAGCCCAGCCCTGGCAGCGAGTTGAAGCAAACGGTGGGCCTTACCGACATTTCGATTGTATATTCGCGTCCAAGCGCCAAAGACCGCGCGGTATTTGGCAAAGAAGGCGTTGTGATGTACGACCAGCCCTGGCGTACCGGCGCCAACAGCGCTACCAAAATTACGTTCAGCGACGACCTGAAAGTGGGCGGACAGGAAGTTAAAAAAGGCTCTTATGCCATTATTACGGTGCCCGGCGCTACCGACTGGAAGGTGTCTTTGTATACCTACGAAAGCAGCAACTGGAGCAGCTATCTCGAGAAAACTGCTGCGGTAAGCTTTTCGTCGCCCGCTACCAAACTGGGCCACAAAGTGGAGACCTTTACGATTGATGTAAACAACATTCGCAACACCTCGGCAACGATTGACCTGGTATGGGAAATGACCAAGGTGAGCATCCCGGTAGAAGTAGAAGTGGACAAGAGAGTAACTGCCGATATCGACAAAGTACTCGCCGGCCCCACTGCAGGGGACTACTACGCTGCCGCTTCTTATTACCACGATGCCGGCAAAGACCTCAACAAGGCATTGGAGTGGATACAGAAAGCAACCGCAGGCGATAGCCCCGCTTTCTGGCAGGTTCGCCGCGAAGCCCTCATCCTGGGCGACCTTGGCCGCTACGACGACGCTGTCAAAGCCGCTGAGAAATCAAAAATGCTGGCCGAAAAAGCCGGCAACGACGAGTATGTTCGCATGAACAATAAGTCGATCGAAGAGTGGAAAGCTAAGAAAGGCGGGAAGAAGTAATATTCAGTTGTGGGTTGTGGGTTGTGAGTTATCAGATAACCCATAACCCATAACCCATAACTCACAACCCACAACAGTGCTGACAGCTACTTCTCATAACACCCCACATCCGGCATAACGCCGCGGGCAATGCCTACGAGGTCGATATCGATGCCGGGAATGGGTATTGCCTGGTCAATTGCTACCGATAGAGAGTCGAGGTGATAATCGTATTCGTTGGGATCGATAAATAGCTTGGTGTCGCGATTGCCGTTGATACAGGGCAGGCATTGATTGTCGAGGAAACCCGCGTAAATGCCGCCTTGCGTAGTCAACAACTGATCGACGCGTACCACGCAGTTTTCGAATTTTATTTTAAAAAAATCGGGAACCTGCCCCCCCGAAACATCCGCCAACTCTATTGCATCGCGACGCGAGCCGAAAATGATACAATTGCGGAAATAGGCATTCAACGGATAATCGACGCGCACGTTGCAGAAAAAAGGATCGTCGTAGCAATAATAATTCGACATGCCGAGAGATGAGGCATTGACGCCATAATTGACGATGGTGCAGTAATCCAGCCGGTAGTCGCCGCCCTGGATAAACTGTACGGAATTGGCGCCGCAGTTGTAAATCAGGCAATTTTGCGCACTAATCGAACTATGAAAACCCAATAGCCCGCTACTGGCTGTGTTATAGATTTGCGCATTCGAAATCGTCAACTCCGCCGTAGAATCGACGTAGACTCCGATAATGGAGTTTTTGATGGTGGTATATTGAATAACGTTGCCTTTGCTGCCTTTGCCCAGAAAAATGCCGTTCCACTGGCCCGATTCATCCTGGAATCCCTCTTCGAGGCGGTCGCCCTGTATCACTACAGGGGCTTCCTGGGTGCCCAGTATTTTGAGGGCGCCATTTTCAAGCGTGTATAAAATGCCGTCGTTGAATATGCCGAAGATGTCATTGCGGGCGATGCCGCCATGCACGTAGATGCGGGTACCGGCGGCGATTTCGAGGGTACAGTCGTCGATGAATACCTCGCCGTAGATCACGTAGGGCTTGGGGTCGTCCCATTTGATGGTGCCGTTATTGCAGGTCAGCTGCACCGGCACTCCTTTGCTGTAGAGGTTGGGGAAGTAATTGGCATTTTGTCCCCAGGCTTCGAGGCGTACTTCCTGTAAGTTGCCGTTGGTTTCGAATACTATTTTTTCTTCTATCACAAAAGGACTTACAGACAGCGGCTGGTTGGGGTCGATAGTGACTTCCACGAATACGTATATGCTGTCGTTGGCCCACACTTCCACTTCTTCGATATGCTCGCCGGGCCTGCCGTCCACGTTCATCCGGAACGGCGAATTAGGGCCGCCTTCGAGTTCGACATGGGAAATGCGCACCGGCCGGTTATTGCGGTTGTACACCTTAAAAAGCCGGGTTGCCGACCCCAGTTCGGTAAAAACGGTGTCGAAGTGCAGCGTATCGAGCGAAAATTCGAGTTTTACGTTGCCATCGGTAGTGAAATCGTCGTTGCGGTCGCAGGCAAACCAACTTGCGGCCATGGCGAGGAAGAGCAGGGCGGGTACGATTGCTTTCATTCAATAAAAATTAATTCGATAAATGTCGAAGCGGCACAAAAGTAGAACGAATTGGGGGGTAAACCTACGTTTGATGGGCGAAATTTAGGGCATATCAGGATTTTGATTAGTAACGCGAATCATGGGTAAAAAGCAACTCTTGAAAATAGTTGAAATGAAAAAGATGAAGAGTTACGTACAGTGCTCTTTCGCATGTGTCACGATTTGAAGGTGGAAAAATACTCTTTTTTCTACTTCTTCGTGGTTGCTCATTGGGGGAAGTGTACATTGGCAGCAGTTCATTTGTCAGTCGTTGTATGGGTCCATTATTCCACCTGGATAATAGTCCTGTTTTCTCCAAAACTGTCCTGGATTTATACTGCCTTCATATTCGTTGCTATATATTGTAATTTCCTTTCTCTCCCATCTCTTTTCAGATTTGTCTGTCGGGTCAATGTATTTTAATTCAATCCGAAGCTTTGTTTTAAAGTCCCCCTCATAAATTGGCGTCAAAAAAGTCCAGAAATGTTTTGGTTCTAAAGTCAAAGTGTGGTAACTGTTGCCGCACCAACTACTTGGTAGATATTCAATATCTTTCCATTCGCCTTTTGAATTTAGTGCTTGAACTTTCATATATAAACGGCTGTCCTGAGCACTAAAATCAATTTTCTTTTTTGATGCGTTAGCAATGAAAACAGTTATACCGTTACGGTCACCAAAAATTGTGTCTCTAATTTCGGTACGAACAGATACACTTAAAGTTTTAGGTGTGAAATTGTCTGTGCTTGAAATTATTTTTGGAATATTTTCTGAACTTCCGAAACCTCCAATATCCTTTTTGTTTGGTTTTGAATAGGCATAAAAATATCCTCTGTTCATAAAATCAATATTAAGATTTGTAAGTTGCTTTGTTTTGTTTTTAGACGCTTGCCAAATAATTTTTCCCTCGTTATTTATGTAAGTAAGTTTATCGTTGACCAAACAAGTTAATAATCCATTTTGAAAACCATTTCTATTAAATTCTTGCATAGTCGGCCTTAACAAAACGCTTCCATCTTTTTTTGCGATACCATAAAGTTTATCGTAATTGCTATTCTTATCTTGATTCCAATCGAAAAAGAAAAAATAATTATTTATGATTCCTATTTCATCAATACCTTCAAAATGTGGTTTAATTAAAAAAAATGCATTCGTATCAATCATTCCGTATTTTCCATCTTTTTCAACGAATGCAATTCCATCCTTAAATCCATCTCCTACAACTCTGGAAAAGGTGTCCTTTGATACAATTTTGCCCTTCGTGTCAATAATGAAATAGTTCCTGTCTTTATTTTTAATAAATGCTCTGTTGTCAGAAAAGTCTTTAACGGATTCATAAGTGGTATCGTTAATTACAATCTCTCCATTTAAGTTTATGAACCCTTCATAACTTTTTTCTGTCGTGTATGAAGTGCCTTCTTCTTCTGGTAGCCAATATTTATAAAGATTCATTTTAGCAAGTCCGCAATTAACATTACCGTCAATCCAGCAACTATTTTTATGATCTCTTGCTAGAATTAATTTGCCATTTTTATCAATAAAACCTGTCTGTTTTGAATAACCATCAATTGTGTCCCAAGATTCAGCGGGAATTTCAACTCTAAAATAACCATTTTCAAAATCATTTATTTCTTCATATTTTCCATAAGGAATTATAAATTGTCCAAGTGAATCAATCACTCCTATTTCATAATTTTTTTTAATTCCCTCTTCGCTGTCTGCATAAGGATGATGATTTGTTCCCTCAACTACCGCCATTCCTTGAACAAAAGAATTTATTCTTGTAAAGACCGTATCAATGATAAGTTTACCTTGCTTGTCAATAAATCCTAATTTTTTTGTTGCAGTTTGAACTTTCGCTTTTCCATTTTCAAACTGTCCAACGGCAGGATAATTAATTTGAAAAGATTTTTGTCCTTGCTTATTTATAAAGAAAGGTTGTCCGTCTTTGTAAACGACCGCCAGTTCCTCGCTAAAAGGTGTCGCATAGTCAAATTGTGGTTGAATAACAAATTTACCTGTTTCGTCAATATAACCGAATGTTCCATTAATTCTTGCACTTGCAAGTCCTTCAGAAAATTCTCCTGCCGTCAGGAAAGTTGGTTTAATAACAACTTGTCCAGTTGAATTAATAAAACCCGTCTTGCCATTTTCAAAAATTTGAAAAAGGTGTCTGTCAGTTGTCTGTCCCTGACAAACTGAAAATGTCACTGTAAAAAGTAGTATGATGAAGTGTCTCATTGTCGTCCTGTTTTGAATTGCTGCCAACTTGTTTATACCCGCTACGCCTATGCTGTTCAGTTTGACGTTAAATCAATCCGACGTTTTTTTGCTTTGGTGAAAGAACGCCCACACTTCGTACCTTTAGTGTACCACCAAAAAAAGCAATCCATGTGGGC
>Ga0209573_1003822_pt1 | contig 15796 bp, 11 predicted proteins | sample TNRBio252014_DNA_FD_185870 | JGI IMG/M metagenome (GOLD analysis project Ga0209573, IMG submission 185870) | Wastewater treatment Type I Accumulibacter community from EBPR Bioreactor in Madison, WI, USA - TNR Reactor_6/25/2014_ DNA (SPAdes)... | ecosystem: Engineered > Bioreactor > EBPR >...
GGACAGCACCGGGGTGAGACCGCCGGCCAGCAGGTTGGCCATGTGAGTGCCGGGTACCTCCCGACAGCCACGCGCCATTTCGGCCTCGTCGCGCGGCGCTTCCAGAAACAGGATATCGGCGCCGAGGTCCGCGAAGGCGCGCAAGCGCCAGATCGCCTCGTCGAGTCCCAAGGTGCCACGGGCATCGGTGCGAGCCAGGATGAGGAGGTCGGCGCCGGCGTCTCGGGCCTCCACCGCCGCGCGAATCCGGGCGAGGGCCTCGGCACGATCCACCACCGCCTTGACGCCGGTGTGCCCGCAGCGCTTGGGAGTCACCTGGTCCTCGATCATCACCCCGGCGAAGCCGGCTCGGCCGAACTGCTCCACCGTGCGCCGCACGTTGACCGGGTTGCCGTGACCGGTGTCGCCGTCGCCGATGACCGGGATCGAGACCGCCTGGCAGATGGCCCGGCCCTGGTCCAGCATTTCGCTGACCGTGATCAGGCCGGTGTCCGGCAGGGCCAGGCGGGTGGCCGAGACCGCGAAACCGCTCATGAAGGTGAGCGGAAAGCCGGCCTGTTCGATCAAGCGCGCCGACAGGGCGTCGAAGCAGCATGGCATGCTGAGACAACCCTCGCCCGCCAGCAGGGCGCGCAGGCGGTCGGGGGCCGACGGGGAATTGTGGTGGGGGGTGGCGGCGATAGGCGGCATGAACGGTTTCGAGTGATCGGTGGGAGGAATCGATTGTAGCGAGTCCGTCGCACCCGAAGCCATCGCGACCACCCCTCCGTGTCGAAATGGAGATTTTGAGATCTCGCCGTGCGTTTGGTGGCCATTGGTGAACGAATGCGCCCGCCCGAGCGACGCACGGAAGGCTCGGCGTGACGAATAGAGTTGCGGTGAAAACAGTTGCTCTGTCACCCTGAAAGTCAGTGGCTTCGGCATTGGCGAAGCCATGTCAAGATGACTTAAGCCTATTTGGCATCTCACCCGGCGCCTGGAACCGGTATGTCCTGCTCGATTCGTATGCGAGGTCCGCACTGCCCTATCAATGCGCGGCGCCTCTGTCCCTTACTGGTGCCCGATCCTCCATCCACCCTATGGAAGCGCCCCGTCTTGAGACGGGTGGGGCGGATAGACCTCCCTTTCTAGATTTTATGCTAAGCCCAGCGATCCTTACATATAATCAACAGCATGCCGAACGGTCCTTCGAGCGTGAGGACGCCGACTTCGATTCCTTTGACCAGAAAGTTCAGAAGCTGATGAACCGACAATCCGCAATCCTTGCCGTGTGCGTTGTTTTGGCCCTGATTTCCATGCGTTTTCCATGGGCGATGGCGCAGTCCGATCATGCGTCCGTGCAGCCTCCGGCCGCCACCTCCGCCGCCTGGACGAAGATTGTGAACCGCCTGGAAGAGCTGCGGGTGAAGCACGGGGTGACGGCGCTGCTCGTCGGTGTCGGCATTGGGGAGGCGCCTCCCCTGGTGGCCGCGGCCGGTACGTCCATGACCGGCGTTCCGGCGCGCACCGACATGCATTTCCGCATGGGCGCCATGGCTATCGCCTCGCAGACGACCATCCTGATGCAACTGGTGGACGAGGGCCGGGTCAAGCTCGACGACACCATCGACAAGTGGCTGCCCGCGTACCCGCAAGCGAATGCAATCACCCTGCGCATGTTGGCGGACAGCACCTCTGGCTATGCGGACTATGAATCCGATCCCGGTTTCACCGAGGCTTTCGAGAAGGATGTCTTCTACGCCTGGCCAACCGAGGAGCTTTTGAAGATCGCCTTCACAAGGGACATGGTGTTCGAGCCCGGCAAGGGCTTCCAATACGCCCACACCAACTTCATCGTGCTCGCCCAGGCCCTGGCCAAAGCGACCAATACGCCTTACGAGATGCTGCTCCAGCAGCGCATCATCGACCGACTCGGCCTGGGCCAGACCCGGATCTGGAGCACGGCGGAGCTCCCCGATCCGCCGCTGCACGGTTTCACCAAGGAGCGCGGGGTTTTCGAGGATTCCACCTATTGGAGTCCGTCGTGGACGTCCTATACCGGCCCGCTCAACGGCGACATGGCCGATACGGTTCGGCTGATGCGCGCGCTCGCCACCGGGACCACGGTCTCGAAGGAGAGCCTCCATCTGATGCTTACGCCCGCGACCCTGGGCAAGGGCGTGAACACGGCCGAGCATGCCTTCAGCCTTGGCCTGGAGCTGCTGCCACCGTGGGTCCAAAAGACCTTCTTCTTCGGCGGCTACGGGGGGACGGCAGGCTACGATGCCACGCGGGATCTCACCATCGCCGTCGTAACCACGCTCGGTCGCGACAGTGCGCCGGATAAGAACCCGTCGACCCCTATCTTCCACGAGCTTGCCGAGATGCTCGGTCGCTGAATGAGAGCGTCTGCTGCGCGAGGCCGTGCCGGGTGAGGAGGATGGCGATGAAGTTCAAACGTACCACAGGTATCGCGCTGGGTCTTGCCGCGTGTCTCGCCCTGTCGGCGATGGCCCACGCGCGGGAGAACCTCGACAGCTATCTTGAAGGAGTGCGAGCGAAATACGGCCTGCCGGCCCTTGCCGCCGCAGTGACGAAGGACGGCAAGATCATCGCTGCGGGAGCCGTCGGCAAGCGGGTTATGGGGATGGACATTCCGGTGACCATCGACGACCGCTTTCATCTCGGCTCCGACACCAAGGCCATGACCGCCACCGTCGCCGGCGCTCTGGTGGAAGAAGGGCGGATCAAGTGGACGAGCACGGTGGGCGAGGTGCTCGGCAAGAAGATCAAGGGCATGAACCCAGCGCTCGCGGCCGCCACTCTGGAGCAGCTTCTCTCCCATTCGAGCGGCATTCCAACCGACACTCCCGAGATGATGGCGATCTACATGAACCCTGTCGCGTTCGAGAAGAACACGACGGATCTTCGTCTCGACGCCATCAACCGCTGGAAGGACAACGCGCCCAAGGTGCCCGACGGCTCTCCGTTCCAGTATGCCAATTTTGGTTATCTGATCGCCGGCGCCATGCTGGAGGAGGTCTCGGGTAAGCCGTGGGAGCGTCTCATTGAGGAGCGCATCTATACTCCGCTCGGCCTGAACACGGCGGGATTCGGTCCTCAGGCCAGCTTTGGCAAGTACGACGCCGCCATCGGACACAGCATCGACGATCAGGGCATCGCCACGCCCATGACCTGGGGTGCCGCGGCGGACGTGCCTCCCGTAATGGGGCCGGCCGGCAACGCTCACATGTCGGTGTTGGACTTCGCCCGCTGGGTTGGCTGGAATGCGGGCGCTGGCAAGCGTGCGCCGCACATCGTCTCGCCAGAGACGCTTGCGGAAATCCACCGACCCCACGTCAGAACGCCCCCCCTCAAGGACCCGAAGCCGGGGACCCCGTCCCAGGGCGAATATGCGCTTGGCTGGGGCGTCATCGCCTTCGATTGGGCGAAGACGCCGCTGCTCGCCCACAATGGGTCGAATGGCATGAACCTCGCCAAGGCGCTCGTCGATACCAAGGCGGATCTTTCCGTCGTTGTGATGACGAACTTTCCAGGCCCCAAGGCGGAAAGCGCCGCCGCAGAGGTCCAGCAGCACCTTTACGAGGCGTTCCAGCGATAATCCTGCGCATGTGTCATTCGCGCGGGCAACGGGAAACGCTTTCACACAGACTCGATAGTAACCGGCCCGTCAGCCGATAGAACGTGGGCGTCTGGAAACAGCGCTTAAGAGACGGTGACGGCACTCCCACTGACCGGCAACTCTTAAGTCATTTAGAAAAAATAAGTTGAACATTATCAAGCCTCGACAAGCAGGCAAAATACCATGAAGTGTTCAAGTTATTTTTGCTAGGTTCCTTGGGTCCTGAAAACCGGACAGCTATTTTCGGGTATGGGGCGGTGCATTTCACACAGGCGCTCTTCCCAACGGCGGACATCGTTCTCCATGGAACCCAAGGTGAAGAGTTGACCGGTGATGTAATCGCCGAAGGTACCTAGACGCGAGTTCTGGTTAGCCAGGGACGCGCCCAGGTGTGGGTCTTCACGAATCAATAATGCGATCTCCCGAGTGGAATCGATCGCGGTTTGCAGTGCCGCGTGCAGATCGGACAAATGGTGTTGCAAGTCGCTCATGCCAGCGCTCCCCAGCAGGTTGGCCATTACTCCAAGGCTCCACCTTGGCGGAGTTGGGTGGGATAACCGTCCGATGGTAAAGCGGTTCACCGTTTTTTTCACCTCCCCCGCTTGCCTGCGATCGCGGGAAGAACGGTTGCCATGTTTGACCGCAGCCTCGTCGAATCAGTCCTCGCTCCGCCGCACCAGACTCGCCATCTCCCTTAACGCGACCGACAACATCGCCAGATCCGGTTGGCCCGCCGCCCGCAGGTCGGCGAACACGCCCCGACAGCGTTCGACACCGGCCTGATTATGCGCTAGCCAGCTTTCCAACCGTTCCTCCGGGGTTTGCGCGTTGGCGGTCGAGCGCAGCACGTCCAGGGTCAACACTCGGCCCTGGTCGTACAGGATGTCGAGCAGCGCCGCCCGCGAGCGGTTCTGCCAATGATTGGCCACCGGTAGATCGAGGATGCTTTGCCGCAACCAGTTCAGCGTCAGCCGATTGGTCAGGCCGAAGTACACGGTCGCCACCACGGTTTCAGGTAGTGCCGTCTGCGTCGCCACCTCGATCAGATCCAGCGCCGAGAACAGCGCCCCCAAGCTTGCCGCCCAGTGTGCCAGCTCGGCCGGCGCCCCCGCCGCCGTCAGTTCCCGGCAGGCCGACTGAAAGGCTTCCCGTTCGTCCGTTTGCAGCAGATTCGGCAGTTCGACCATCAAGGTCGTCACTCCGGGATTGAACTGTTTGACCACCGCCTCGATCGCCAGCGGCGGCCGGCGATGCCGCAATAGCCATAGGCTGGCGCGTTCCAGCAATCGCTGGCTGTAGCCGATCATGGTGGTTTGCACGGATGCGGGCACTTGATTATCCAAGGCCTCGATGGCGCTCCATAAGCGCCGGGCCTCGAAGATTTCCCGCGCGGCGCTGTAGGCGCGGGCAATGGTCGGATAGCTCTCGCCGGTTTCCTCCCACAGCCGGAACGCGAAGGTGCTGCCCATGCGGTTCAGCGTACTATTGGTGATGTAGGTGGCGATGATCTCGCGCCGCAGCGGATGATCCCGCATCTGCTCGACGAAGCGCGCCTGCAACGGTCGGGGAAAATACATCAGCAGCTCGTTCTGCAAATAGGCGTCTTCCGGCACGTCGGAGGCCAACAGTTCTTCGTACAGCGCGATCTTGCCATAGGCCAGCAGCACCGCGAGTTCCGGCGGCGTCAGCCCCTCGCGGGCCGTTTCCCGCTCCGCCAGCTCCTCGTCGTCGGGCAGGAATTCCAGGGCGCGGTTCAGCTTTCCGGCCTTTTCCAGAGAGCGCATGACCCGAATGTGGTCGCCCAGCGACTCCGCCGCCTGGGCGCGGGTCAGGCTGATGGCCTGGGGTTGCAGATAGTTCTGCCGCAACACCAGTTCCGCCACTTCGTCGGTCATGTCGGCCAGCAACTGGTTGCGTTGCTTCTCGGTCATGTCGCCGCTGACGACCACCTGGTTCAACAGGATCTTGATGTTGACCTCGTGGTCCGAGCAGTTGACGCCGCCGGAGTTGTCGATGGCGTCGGTGAGCACCTGACCCCCACGGCGCGCGAATTCGATCCGACCTAGTTGGGTCAAGCCCAGATTGCCGCCTTCCCCCACCACCTTGCAGCGCAGTTCGTCGCCGTTGATGCGCACCGCGTCGTTGGCGCGGTCGCCGACCTCGGAATCGTTTTCCCGCCGGGCCTTGACGTAGGTGCCGATGCCGCCGTTCCACAATAGATCCACCGGCGCTTTCAACAGGTTGCGAACCAGTTCATTGGGCGTCAGCCGCTCGGCGCGGATGCCGAGCGCCGCGCGCGCTTCCGGGCTGAGCGCGATGGACTTGGCGGCGCGAGGGTATACCGCCCCACCCGCCGACAACAGGGATTTGTCGTAGTCGTCCCAGGAGGAGCGGGGCAGGGCGAACAGGCGTTCCCGCTCGCGGAAGCTGATTTCGGGATCGGGATTCGGATCGATGAACACATGCAGGTGATTGAAGGCCGCCAGCACCTTGAGGTGACGCGACAGCAACATGCCGTTGCCGAACACATCGCCGGACATGTCGCCGATGCCGACCACGGTGATGTCGTCGCGGGTTTGGATGTCCTTGCCCATTTCCCGGAAATGGCGTTTGACCGACTCCCAGGCGCCGCGCGCGGTGATGCCCATTTTCTTGTGATCGTAGCCGGCGGAGCCTCCGGAGGCGAAGGCATCGCCCAGCCAGAAGCCGTAATCGGCGGAAATGCCGTTGGCGATATCGGAAAACGTGGCGGTGCCCTTATCCGCCGCAACCACCAGATAGGGATCGTCGCGGTCGTAGCGGACCACTCGCGGCGGTGCGACGATATGGCCGGCGACCCGATTGTCGCTGATGTCCAGCAAACCGCGAATGAAAGTTTGGTAACAAGCGATGGCTTCCCGCTGCAAGTCTTCCCGTTTGGCCGGCGGTTGCTTGAGCACGAAACCGCCCTTGGCGCCGACCGGCACGATGACGGCGTTTTTCACCATCTGCGCCTTCATCAGGCCCAGCACCTCGGTGCGAAAATCCTCGCGCCGGTCCGACCAGCGCAGACCGCCGCGCGCCACCGGCCCACCGCGCAGGTGTACCGCTTCCACCCGAGGCGAGTACACGAAAATCTCGAACATCGGGCGCGGCAGCGGCAATTCGTCGATGCGAGTGGGATCGAACTTGAAGGACAGATAATCCTTGGGTCGTCCCTGAGGGTCGGTCTGGAAGAAGTTGGTGCGCAAGGTGGCCTGGATGATGTTCAGGAACCGCCGCAGAATGCGATCCTCATCCAAACTGCTGACCTTTTCCAGCGCCTCCTCGATGGCCACCAGCAGGGCGGTGGCGTGCCGTTCGGCGCCGTCGCGGGCCTCGGGCGCGAACCGGGCGTGGAACAGATCCACCAGCATGCGGGCGATCGACGAATGATCGCTCAGGGTGCGTTCCATGTAAGCCTGGCTGAACGGGATGCGAGTTTGCAGCAAATACCGGCAATAGGCGCGCAACATCGCCACGTCGCGCCATGGCAGCCGCGCCGCCAGCACCAGCCGGTTGAAACCGTCGTTTTCCGCCTCGCCGGTCCAGAGCCGGGCAAAGGCATCCTGGAAAATATCCTTGACCTGAGGGGCATCCACCTGAATGCCGACATCCTCGCGCATGTTGAAATCCAGCACCCATAGCCGAGCGCCGTCGCGGGTGGCGATTTCGTAGGGACGCGCGGTCAGCACCCGCAGGCCCATCCGCTCCAGCATTGGCAGCACGTCGGACAGCGGAATTGGCTGTTCGGGGCCGAAGACCTTGAAGCGCAAGAGTCCTTCCGGGTCTTCCAGTGGCCGGTACAACCGCATGTCCAGCGGGTAGGTGGCGCAAATCCGGTCCAGTCGCAGAATGTCGCTCACCGCGGTGCGGGCGGTGAAATCTTCCTTATAAGCGGTGGGAAAGGCTTGGCCGTAGCGTTGGAACAGAGTGTTGCCCTGTTCCTCGCCGCACTGTTCCAGCAGGGCGCGCTGCAATTCTTCTTCCCAGGATTGCGTGGCCTCGCGCAACTGAGCTTCCAGCTCCGATATGGAATACTCGGGAATCTTGCCGGGCTTGGCGCGAATGGAAAACCAGAGCTGCGCCATGACCGATTCGTTGAACTGGGTGGTGAAAGTGGAAGATTCACCGTTGAAAGCCTGCATCAGGATGTTTTGGATCCGCAGCCGCACTTCGGTGTTGTATTTTTCTCGATGCACATAGACCAGACAGGAAACGAAGCGGTCGAACGGGTCCTTGCGAGCGAACAGCCGCAACCGCTGCCGTTCCTTGAGGTGCAGGATGCCGGTGGCGATGTCGAGCAACTCGTCGTCCGTGGCCTGAAACAGATCGTCGCGGGGGAAGGTCTCCAGAATGTTCTGCAGGGCCTTGCCGGCGTGACCCTTGGGCGAAATGCCGGAACGGGCCAATACCCGTTCGATCTTGCCGCGCAGCAGCGGGATTCGTCGCGGGTTGGTGTTGTAGACCTGAGCGGTGAACAAGCCCAGAATCAGTTGTTCGCCGACGATCTGACCGTCGGCATTGAAGCGTTTGATCCCCAGATAATCCAGCGGCACCGGGCGGTGGACGGTGGAACGGGCGCCGGCCTTGGCGATGATCAGCGGTTTGGCGAACTGGGACGAGCGACCCAGTTCCAGCGGCAGCATGGCCAGATCGCGGGAAATGTCGCAGTCGTCACTGCGCAGCAAGCCGAGACCGGAACGGGGCACGGCACACAGCGACAGTTGGCCGTCCTTCTCCAGCAGTTCGTAATCGCGATACCCCAGGAAGGTGAAATGTTCGTTGGCCACCCAACGCAGAAATTCCTGCATGTCGCCGACTTCCGAGGCGTGCAGGGGCAGCTTGGCGGTTTCCAGGCCGGCGGCGATGCCCGTCAGCCGTTCGCGCATGACCGGCCAGTCCTCGACGGCGGCGCGCACGTCGCCCAGCGCGCGCAGCAGTCCCGCGCGCAAATCGGCCATCAACTTGGGATCGGTGATCCGATCCACCTCGAAATGCATGGTGGCTTCGCTGATGCCTTCATCGGTTCCGCCGGGGAGAATGCGTTGCAAATGACCGTCGGCGTCGCGCGTCACCCGCAGCACCGGATGGATGACCTGGTGCACCGTGAGACCGTGCCGATTGAGTTCCATCGTCATGGAATCCACCAGGAACGGCATGTCGTCGGTGACGATTTCCACCACGGTGTGGGTGCATTGCCAGCCGTGTTCCTCGAAGCTGGGATTGTAGACCCGGATGATCGGAATGCCCGGTCGCCGCTGGCGGCTGAGATTCCAGTGGGACAAGGCCGCGCCGTACAGATCTTCCGGGTCTCTTTCGAGCAAGTCCTCGGTTGCCACCCAAGCGTAATAATGGCGCACGAAAGCCTGTGCCATGTCCACCGACGGTTCGGGCAAACGCTCCCGCATCAGTTCGGTCACACGTTCGATCAGTTGCGCCGCTTTGTCCGTGAGTTTGCTGGTCATCCACATTACCTCGCTGGGTTGTTGTCGTTGTCGGGTCGGCACGCCACCGATACGGGTTCGGCGGTTCGGTTTTTGGACGGTCGGTCCGGGTTAGGCGTCAGATGCCGTTGCCGATGGCTTGGCGCCATGACCTGAATCGCCGCGCGCTCGATCCCTTTCAGGGGCTACCTTGCGTCTACATTTTCCAAGAGGGGTTTTTTCATGATAGTCGCTGGCGACGGCGCGAGTGGTAAGACATGGTTGGTTCAAGGGCTGGAAGCGCCGTCGGCGACCTTGCGAGAATCTGGAGGAAAACACATGACACATTCAGAAAATATCGCCAACACCATGGAAGTTCAGGCGTTTTGGTTCGCGGTCACGCCGGAGACTTGCAGGTTGGATTAGGCCAAGGGTCGCAACCCAATATTTGGATCTTGTTGGGTTACGCGCCGCACGTTAACTCAATCCACATCCATGGCCGACACGATTGCTATATGACTGAGGTCGTTCGCTTTCAGCCTGTCCATACTGAACCCGTCGCGCAAGTCGAAATGAGCCGGCGAGCGGTTCACTATGAATGATTTTCCTCCTGCATGGCATAGCTTGGAATCTTCGAGGATTCCCAGCTTTGTTGCTTGGGAAGGGGGTTATTTACACCGTGAATAAATATTCAGTGTTTATATCTTGATTTTGGCAAGTAATGTGCTCCATTCAGTGCCCCAAATTCGGTAATAGCTGTTTCCGCAGATGAACTGCGAATTCCCAATACTTCCTGGCGCGTGGGTTTTTACCTTCAGCCTTCCATCTCGCCATGCACAATGTTCTGCAAGGCTTGATCCGGGTTCGGAAGAGAGGGTTATTTCGCACGGGTGATTGGACTTCCAATTGCGCGAACTATTTGAAGGGAGAACAGAGATGCCCATTGATTACGATGCTGCCGCCAGCCTGAATCCGTATTTCGCTTCGGTCACGGTGCCCCCCTGGAACGCGAGTTTCAACGAGGTGAAAACCGTGCTGGGTCTCGGTGGTACCCAGCCGACAGCCAAAGATTTTGCCGATGCTGTGCATGGATGGCAGATCGACAACTGCCGCACGCGCGATGATGGCATCCTCGACCAGACCACCTGGGATGCGCTGCGACCACACACGATGTTCTGCGTCGAAGCCGAGCCACTGCCGACTTGGCTGGCCGATTTCGGGGTACCGCTCGACGAAGGCGACGATGTGCCGCTTTCGGGCCAAATCCCGGTCACCGGCGGCATTGCGGCCGTGGTGCGCATCCCCGTGCCAGGCAACGGCAAGCTCGGCATCGAGTTCTTCCCGCGTAACTTCAAAGGCGACTCCACCTCGACCTTGTTCATCCAGAATATCAAGGGCAACAAGACCCTGCGGCTCGACTACGGCTACAACAAGGTCTCAAATACGATCGACTATCACTGGAACCAGAAAGGCACGCACGCCAAGTTCGGTATCACCGATCACCAGACGGTCGGGAAGGCCGGCCAAATGCTCTACAAGGGCGCGAAGTACTATCGCTATGCCGGGCGCGTTCTGGTGGTGGTCGGCGCGACGCTTGACGCGATCTCCATCGTTAAAGCTAGTAAGCCCTTGCGCCGCGCGACAGCCGTTGTCTCGGCCTGGGCTCTGGCTTGGGTCGGTTGCAAAGTCGTTGGCAAGGGCGGGGCAGCGGCTGGAACCTTCGTCGAGCCCGGCCTCGGTACGGCCATCGGCGGGGTTGCCGGCTGCATCGTCGGTGGCGGGGTTGGCTACTGGGGCGGGGAGAAACTCGGCGAGACGGTCTATGATTGGGCCGAAGGCACCTTTTTCACCGAACTGGATCGGATCAAGTCGTGAGCCCGCAACTACTCGTTTGCCGAGATCTGCGCGACATCGGCCTTCTGGAGCTGGGCGCCCCGGCGCCGGATATCCTGCTTCTCGGCTGGTCCGGCCCACCGCAGGTCGACGCCGGTCTGCCTGAGTGGCTTCTCGGCCCGCTGTCGATCGCCCTCGCGGCGAGCGGACCGGTTGGTTTCTTCTCCGGTGATGCCGGTCCCGACGCGACCGAGGTGGCGGCGCCCTGGATGCGCCGGGTAGCGGCGCTCTTGGGCCGCGCCGCGCCGCTCTATTTTCGCGTCACGACAGTGCCAAAGACCGTAGCGGCGGCCTTCGACGCGCCGAACGCCTCTTGGGACATGCAGGCGCAAATCTTCCTGGGCATTTCCGGTCCACCACCAGCGCTGTCGATGGCCGAAGCGGAGGCTCTCGTCTCCGACACTTGGCTCGCCGCAGTCCGGAGGAAAAGCGGCATCCGTTGGGCGCTTCGCCCGGCGGTTGACGGCGCGGCTGCAGGTTTCTGGTCGAGCGAGCCCGATATCGGAGCGGATCTGCTCGACCGTATCCGGGGAACCGGCGTTTCCGTCAACGAGGTCGATCCGGACAGCTTCCGGTGCCCGGCCTGAGGTAAGGATAAGGATATTGCATATAAAGTTAATAACCACGGCAAAGCCATTGGAATGCAACTAACTGTCCAGAATTCATTTTGAGTCTTGACGATTTTCCTACCTACGAGTGCTAAGCGACCTTCAAAGGCAAGACCAAGACCTTGTTTACCAATTCACCACCCGCCGGGAACACGGTCGTCGATCTGCTGGGCTTCGCGAAGAGAAGCGTGTCGGGTTCGGTGTCGTTTCCTTGAACCGTATTGGCATGGCATCGGCCGCGGAATGGCCGATGCTTGCTGATGGGCGGTTGAACGCATCGACGGCGGCGTGGCCAATATCTCTGGAAAATTCGGAGAAAACCCCATGACACATTCCGAAGGTATCGCCAGCGCCGCGAAAATCCTGGAGTTCTGGTTCGCGGCGGAAGTCAAGCCATTGTGGTTCGCGTCCACGCCGGAGTTCGATGAGGCGTTGCGCGAACGCTTTCTGGCCACGTATCGGGCAGCGGCAACCGGCCAGTCAGAGGATTGGGAACGGACGCCGTTGGGTGCGTTGGCGCTGGTGATCGTGTTGGATCAATTTCCGCTGAATCTGTTTCGGGGCCATCCTGAGAGTTTTGCCACCGAAGCCGCCGCCCGCGTGGTGGCGGATCGCGCCATCGCGCGCGGTTTCGACCGGGAGATAAGCCCGGAACAACGATTGCTCCTGTACCTGCCGTTCATGCACAGCGAGGCGCTGACGGACCAGGAACGCTCGGTGCAACTTTTCCAGCAAGCCGGGCTGGAAGAGAGTCTGCGTTTCGCCCGCCACCACCGCGATCTGATTCGCCGCTTCGGCCGGTTTCCGCACCGCAACGCCATCCTGGGACGGGAGAGCACGCCCGAGGAAATCGCCTACCTCGCCTCACCCGAGGCATTTCTCGGCTAGACCATGAACCGCCCCGACTTTCCCGGAGGCTCCAACTGTTGAGAAGATGGGGCCATGAAGACGTCGACAAACTTTTCGCCTGCTGGGCCTACCCTTTACTGTCGGCGCCGCCACTGGACGATATCGACGCTATCCTGCCGTGGTGCGGCGGCGGCCCGCCAGGAAAGCGCGCACCGCTTGTTCGGCGGCGACGGCCAGATAATCGCCACCGTTCGCCATGGCCTGTTCCAGGCTCACCGGTCCCGGACACAGGCTGAATACCGCGTCGACACCCCGCTCGTGCAGGGATTCGAGACCGCCACCGACGCTGCCGGCGATGGCGAGGCAAGGCACACCGACTGCGCGGGCACGTTCCGCCACGCCGGCCGGAGCCTTGCCGAACGCGGTTTGAAAATCGATCTGGCCTTCGGCAGTCAATACCAGGTCCGCGCCGCGCAAGTGTTGGTCCAATCCGACTAGATCCAGCACCAGATCGACGCCGCGTCGCAGCTTGGCGTTTAGGAAAGCCTTCAAGCCCGCACCCAGACCGCCGGCCGCGCCGGCGCCCGGCAGCTCGCGCACGTCCAGACCGAGATCGCGCTCGATCACCGCCGCCAGATGAACCAGTCCAGCCTCCAGCGCCCGCACCTGTTTGGGTGTGGCACCCTTTTGGGGCGCGTAGACGCGGGCCGCGCCGCGTTCGCCCAGCAGCGGGTTGTCCACGTCACAGATCGCCTCCACTCGCAGCCCGGCTAGCCGTGGATCGAGTCCATCGAGATCAATGCGCTCGATGGCGGCCAGTGCCCCACCGACCGGTTCGACTGGGTTGTTGTTCTTGTCCAGGAAACGCGCACCCAGCGCCGCCGCCATGCCGATGCCGCCGTCGTTGGTGGCGCTGCCACCGATGCCGATCACCAAATGGGAAATTCCCAGATCCAACGCCGCCGCGATCAGTTCTCCCGTACCGAGGGTGGTGGTGAGCATGGGGTCGAGTCGATCCCTGGACAGCAGCGCCAAGCCGCTGGCGGTCGCCATTTCGATCGCCGCCAACCGCCGCGCGGGCACATGGCAGAACGTGGCGGGCACGGGATCGCCGCGCGGACCGGTGACGGTGACGGTGCACGCTTCGCTGCTCAGGGCGTTGAGCAGCACATCGGCCAATCCGTCGCCGCCGTCGGCGACCGGAACCCGCGCGATCTCAGCGTTCGGACAGGCCCGCGCGACGCCGCGCGCCATGGCCTCCGCCGCCTGGGTGGCGGTCAGACAACCCTTGAGGGCATTGGGAGCGAGTACGATTTTCATGGGGTTCCACTCGGCGTTGGCACGGCATTCCACGCAAGATATCGCAAGCCCGGCGAATTCGCCTCGGTCCGAAGGCGCGACCGCCGACATCGCTCGCTCAGGCGAAGCCGATCTCGACACGTTTGTTGCGTTTGCCCTCGCTGCGGATGCGCAATACCTTGATCCGACCGATTTCGGCGAGGTTGCGGACGTGAGTGCCGCCACAGGGTTGCAGGTCGATGCCGGGAATTCTGAGCAGGCGCACCCGGCCGGCGCCGCGCGGTGGCTGCACGCTCATGGTCTTGACCAGTTCGGGCTGGGCGTCCAGTTCGGCGTCGGTGATCCAAACCGTTTCCGTGACCACGGCGCGTTCGATCAGGGCGTTCGCTTCCCGTTCGATGCGTTCGGCGTCGAGCAAGCTCATGTCGATGTCGAAATCCAGCCGGCCCTTGTCGGCGGCGATGTTGCCGCCGGTGACCGGCGCGACGACCACGCAGGACAGCACATGCAGGGCGGTGTGGATGCGCATGTGGGCGTAGCGGCGTTCCCAGTCGAGTTCCGCCGTGACCGCATCGCCCACCGCCAGAGCGGTCGCGTTCGGTTCGGGCAGGTGGACGACGGTGTCCGGCCCTTCGCCGTGGCGAGTGTCGATCACTCGCACGGTCACGCCATCGGCCCGGCGCAGTTCACCGGTGTCGCCGGGTTGTCCGCCGCCACGCGGATAGAACACGGTGCGGTCCAGTTCGATGCCATGTTCGGACACGGCGGTCACCCGCGCGGCGCAGGTGCGTAGATAGGCATCGTCACGAAAGAGCAGTTCGCAGGCCATTCTCTTTTTCCTTCGGTTGTGGTTTTCCGGATTTATATCAGGGATCGATTTTCACCATGCCGGGTTCCCGCCGACGATATCACTCCGTCTTTCTCGATGATTCCATGGCGGCGACCGATATGTAACATTTCGTCGCGGGTCGGATAGGAATTGCCGGGTGTCATGCGCTAATCTGTCTCGTATCCCACACACAAGATAGGTTGCGTCATGGAAAACATCGAACTGTCGGAAATGCTGGGTCAGTTGCGCGAGGAGTTACTGAAGGCACGAGGCCAGAGCGAAGGATCGGATCTGAAATTTCAGGTCGAGGACATCGAGATCGAATTGCAAATCGTCACCACCAAAGGCGGCAAGGGCGGGGGCGGGGTCAAGTTCTGGGTTTATAACGCCGAGGCCGAGGTCAATGCGTCTCATACCAAGACACAGAAGCTGAAGCTGAAACTGAAGCCGACGGTAGGATCGGACAAGAAGCCGCTTGATGTTGCGGATGAAGATGACTTGGGAGGTTAAATTCAATAGCTTGGTTCATCGGAGAGTTCCATGCACAAGGATTTGATCGTCGCCATCTTTGTTCCCACGACCGGCGAGGGCAAGATGCCTGGCTGCATCGGCACCGGCTATCCGGTGACCGAGGATCTGATCCTGACATCAAGGCATGTGGTCAAACCCGCGAACCGAGACCATCAACAGCCGATCAGGGTTCGGTGGTTCCACGACAAGCCGGCCAACGGCAAACCGCCCGAGTGGACACCGCTCGACGATCACAAGAATAGCGATGTGCGGGTCTGGATTGGAGCCGGCGACCTAGATGCCGCGCTGATTCGCTGCCAGCGACCCGAATACCTCCACAAATTTCCGCTTGATCGACTGAGCGAACGCAAGCCGAGGGAAGGCGAACACTGGCAAAGCGCGGGTTTCGCTCGGGCGAACAAGCGCGCCGATGTGCGACAGCCCGGCAAATTTGGCGGGACCTTGCGGGAGATGGCCGAAGCCGATGCGTTTTTCGAGCTGCTCGAAGACGCCCAACCAATCGCCGAGGAGCAATGGCAAGGCGTTTCCGGTATGCCGGTGTTCGCCGGATCGGAGATTCTCGGCGTCGCCAAGCACGTTCCACCGAATTTCGATCACAAGAAACTCGAAGCCGTCCCGGCTTGGCGACTGCTTCGAGACGAAAGCTTCAAAAAGGCGCTGGGCATCGACGAGCAATGCAAGCGCCTGGAAAGTGCCCGAAAGTTGCTTCGTCGGCTGTTGG
>Ga0209573_1003823_pt1 | contig 15793 bp, 11 predicted proteins | sample TNRBio252014_DNA_FD_185870 | JGI IMG/M metagenome (GOLD analysis project Ga0209573, IMG submission 185870) | Wastewater treatment Type I Accumulibacter community from EBPR Bioreactor in Madison, WI, USA - TNR Reactor_6/25/2014_ DNA (SPAdes)... | ecosystem: Engineered > Bioreactor > EBPR >...
ACATCGCTGCTTTGGAGAATGCCATGACAAGAGCGGATAAGATAGCTGCTTTTATAGTAGAACCTATACAGGGAGAGGCCGGCGTTTTTGTTCCGGATAACGGTTACCTATCCAAAGCATACCAAATCTGTAAAGCAAATAATGTTTTGTTTGTAGCGGATGAAATCCAGACGGGGATTGCCAGGACAGGTAAACTGTTGGCTTGTGATTATGAAAATGTAAAACCTGATGTATTGATTCTGGGAAAAGCATTGTCAGGTGGTGCATATCCGGTTTCAGCTGTTTTGGCAAATGATGACATCATGTTGACCATCAAACCGGGCGAACATGGTTCAACCTATGGGGGAAATCCTATGGCATGCAAAATTGCAGTGACTGCTTTGGAAGTGGTAAAAGATGAAAAACTTGCTGAAAATGCGTACAATATGGGTGAAATACTCCGGGAAGGGATCAGGAATATCAAATCAGATATGATCACCCTGGTTAGAGGCAAAGGCTTGCTCAATGCGATCGTGATACAGGAAAGAAATGGTAAATCTGCATGGGATGTATGTCTGACGCTCAGGGATAATGGATTATTGGCAAAGCCTACTCACGGCAATATCATTCGGTTTGCACCCCCGTTGGTGATCAATGAGGAACAGATCACGGAATGTGTCAGTATCATTGAAAAATCTATAGCAGACTTCTGAGGAAGTGGCTATGAATAAAAATGTATGTGATTAGGTGGATAGCCTATCAGCCTTATGTCTTTTAGCCTATGAAGTGTTACTAGGGTCAAAACTTTCATTTCAATGGAAAATAAAGAGTCATTTGTTTGATAATGTTCTCTCCTAAGTCTAACAGACTAATCAGCTAAATAATTACAAAAAAGTGAACAACGATTGATTCGTTGTTCACTTTTTTTATTGCAAATTGCAATAGATAATAATCAACCTTTATATCAGAATTTAAAAAAGTGCCTTCTGCCGGAACAAGCGGTTTTGGCAAAATATCCGATACCCCAATTCACCTCAAATACCAGTTGGGCAATGACGGGATTGGTTGCATAATATGGGTCAAAAGCTTCTGTCTGAACAGGATATGCAGGATAACCGGCTTCTTTTCCCGCAGGGCTGATGAGGTCTGAAAGTCCGTATTCTATTCTTATTCCGCCAATCACATTAAACGCATCTCTTCCCATAATGTACCAACCAAATCCCAGGACGGCAGAAGGAAAGTTTTCAACATAATTTGGCGTGCTTTCCACATTATTGTTCCGGGCCAATTGCATCAGAGAGAATTTTGGGCCGATTTCCAGGTAATTGATGGCTCTGTACATTTTATACAACACATAAATATCAATGGTTTTCCAATCTACAGTCAGGTCGGGTTCAGTACTAAATCCATCTTTCAACCTGTAATATTGCTTGTTTTGCGCGTACATGGCATCAATAGAGATCCCGTGAACATAACCGAAATTGAATCCGAATTTGCCACCTAACCCATAGCCTGTCGAAATTTGCTGACTGTAGTTGGCATTATTAACCAGATTCTGATTATATAAGAAAGTAGGTCCCCAACTACCTTTAAGCCCTGCATCAAACCACATCTCCTGTGATTGGATAGAAGAAAAGATAAAAAGTAAGGGAAGAATCATCAATAATTTTTTGTTCATAAGTTGTGTTTTTTAATTTTTTCAGTGGCTATATGGTACGTTTAAAATACAGATATACTTCACCAGTGTATTAAGGATTTTGTTATAAATCACCAGCCTTAAAATTAAATATCGAATTTCGAATGTTAATATTTAATGTTTGTACAAGGTCTGTCTATCAGGCTTTACCACTATTTAATATTGTTTAGTGGTTAAAAGCGGCGGTAAAACTAAGAAAATAATTATTTTGATAAAAAGTCCAGTTGTTTTTTCTTTAAATTGTATGAAAATCATGCTCGTAATTACTTGCTGAACAAGCCGATTAGTCCTTTATTTTTTTTGTTTTTAAGCCAATGAACTAAAACCAGGTAATAACACAATAATGCGGTTAAAATTCCCAGAAATGCTCCAAAAACCACATCGCATGGAAAGTGCTGACCCAAATAAATTCGTGAAAATCCGGCAGATATGGCTGCAACAGCAAAACCAAAATGCACAATTCCGGGTTTTGTCATGAGCGCAATCGTCGTGAACAAAGCAAATCCTGAAAAAGTATGCCCTGAAGGAAAACTGTTGAAGGCATCATGAAATGAATATCCGGCAATTTGACCCAATTTTTCAGCTTCACCTATAGATTTGAAGAGAGTGAACGGTCTTGGCTGGCTGAAGATGAGTTTGGTCAAAAATGAAAATATGATGGTGCTCAATCCAACAAGGATCAAAGCGATCGCTTTTTTGTATGAAAAAAACAATGCGATCAAAATGACCGCAATGAAAATATGTTCCTCACCCAACCGTGTGATCCACAAAAATATCTCATTGAACAATGGCGTTCGTTTATCTGCCAAAAACAGGATCAATTGTTTTTTGTCTGAAAAGATGCAATAGATCGTTCCCAAAAAAACGAATACAGAAACAGGAAAAAAGAAAAATCCATTTTCCATAATATAGTTCAGCAATGATTTTTTTTTACTGTCAGGTCGGTTAATCATAAAAGAAACGAAATATTTTTTTAGCTGATTGGTTGAATTCTGTAAGTGTATGGGATTTGAAAACAAATAGTGAGGACAAGACATTTTAATTGCAATAAAAACAAGTTTAACCCCCAAAAAATATGCTTAGCCAACAGACTAAAGACTAACAGACTATCAACCTAAACCTTTACAAAGAAACGATAAAAATCCAGTTTACTTAAATTCATTGTATATACTTGTTGATTTCTGACTCCGGTGGAACCTCTTTTTCCGGCCCTGTTCTCATAAAAGGTATATATAATTTACCGATTTTGGCATCCCTCATCGCCATGAAAGTAAGAAAAACTGCAATGGGTGCAAGCGCGACTACCGGCAACCAAGCCGCAAAAACAGGATCAAGTTTGTCGCTACGGACCAGGCGGTCACCCATAGTATTGAAAACAATAAAACTCATGAAAAACAGGATGGCAAAAAGTACAGGGAATCCATAACCGCCTTTCCTTATGATGGATCCCATCGATGTGCCGATAAAAATAAAAACTATACAAATGAAAGCCCAACTGTAAGGTTGATGTAACCCTAAAAGATAATAATCCCGGGATTTATTAAAAGATTCAATGCTCATGAGTGAGGATTGAATACGATTTTTGGAGATTTCGAGGTCTCCGATAGCTGCTGGAATTAACTCGGCTAATTGACCAGGAGGTATTGATGAGCGGAAATTCAGCGGTTTCACACCTTTTTCGAACTGAATCTGTTCAATCTTACTATAATAACTTGCAATGTTACCCGCTCCAAATTGGTAACCTTCATTCCGGCTGCCAAAAACTGTTCCGGACTGATTGGATGGCCATTCGGTGTATTTTGGCAACGTTGGAGCCAACATGTCCAATTGTTTTTGCATGCGGTGTGTGGAGGAGTCAACCTGTGCCAATAATTGTACTGTGTTCATCAGTTCACGTTTGTTGGAAAAAAGACCAGGGTTGATGTTCTCCAGATTGAATTCTGACAGATCAAAAACTTTTTGCCATTCCCGGAAAGTGGTCTTGATAAAAGGATAATTCTCCTTGCCTCTGTCAGAATTTGTTCTCAATTCCTGATATTGATTGCCATTTCTGAGATCAATGATGAAAAATTTTTCATCTTCGGTAGAATACATCGAACCATCTTCAGCCGTCACAAAGCTGAAGATGACATTTCCTCTTTGGGAATGGTTGTACATTTTAACCTTGCTGATGTCTTTTCCGTTTTTGTTTTTTTCACCGATATACACCGTATGAGCACTGAAATCCTTATTGAAAACCTTTTCATTCAGCGAAATTGAAGGCTTTTTCTTGCGGATGGACAACAACTTTGAATTAAAAGAATACGCGGCTTTCGGCTTGAGATAATTGGAAACGAATAAGGAAAATCCGAAAGTTGCGATAGCGATAAAAATACCATATCTCATGACTCTTATCAAGGAAATGCCTGCCGATTTCATGCTTGAAAGCTCAAATTTTTCGGAGATTTCTCCAAATACCATGACAGATGAAATCAGTATGGTTATTGGCACAGCCAATGGTATCATCAGAACACCATAATAGACAACCAGCTCAGCGATGTCAAGCATGGTCAGGCCTTTACCTGCCAATTCATCAATATACAGCCACAAAAATTGCATGACCAGCACAAATTCTGCCACAATAAAGGACAGAAAATATGGCGCCAGAAAGCTTCGGGTAATAAATTTATCAATTAGTTTCATTGTATAATCACAGTAAAACGTAAAACTATAAAAACGGAATTAAAATTATAGTGTTTCTTCAAAACAATTTAATTTTTGAAAGTATAGTATTCTAATCTACCGGCTAAAGATTTCTGCGCTTGAGGGCAAAAGTAAATTGCTGTTTGTTCGCCAATGAATAGATTTGATAATTCACCCGATTTTATATACTTTCGCAACTTATTTTTATAATTACATTCCAATGAGTCTGAATACCAATCATATCGAAGAAAAATGGAAGAAATATTGGCAGGAAAATCAAACCTATAAGGTTGAAAACGATCCATCCAAACCAAAATTTTATGTACTGGACATGTTCCCATATCCATCAGGAGCGGGTTTGCATGTTGGTCATCCATTAGGTTACATCGCTTCCGACATATACGCCAGATTCAAAAGAATGCTCGGATTTAATGTCCTTCATCCGATGGGGTTTGATTCGTTCGGATTGCCGGCTGAACAATATGCGATCCAGACTGGTATCCATCCTGCTATCTCCACGAACGAAAATATCAGCAGGTACAAGGATCAGTTATATAACCTTGGATTGAATTTTGATTGGAGCAGACAGGTTTCGACTTCTGATCCATCCTATTATAAATGGACCCAATGGATATTTACCGAACTTTTCAGTCATTATTACGATACGAAAGCTGATAAAGCACTACCAATTTCAAATCTGATTGAACAATTTGAACAGAATGGTAATGTGGCTGTGCAGGCAGTAAGTACTTTTGACCAAACATTTCCCGCCCGGGAGTGGCAAAGCTTTTCACCTAAAGTAAAAGATGAAGTGCTGATGAATTATAGGCTGGCATACAGAAAGTTAGGATATGTTAACTGGTGTGAGGAACTTGGAACTGTTTTGGCTAATGACGAGGTAAAAGATGGTGTTTCAGAAAGAGGAGGTCATCCTGTGGTCAAAAAACCCATGAGGCAATGGTCGCTCAGAATTACGGCTTATGCGGAACGTTTGTTAAAGGATCTTGATCAACTTGAATGGTCTGAATCGTTGATCTCCATGCAAAAAAACTGGATTGGCAGATCGGAAGGCGCTCAGGTCTTTTTTGAGATCGAATCATTTTCGGAGCCTTTGGAAATTTTTACTACCAGGCCTGATACCATTTTTGGGGTGACTTTTATGGTGTTGTCTCCTGAACATGAATTTGTTGATCGCATCACGACCGTCGGTCAAATGCAGGAAATCCTCCGATACAAAGAATATGCAGCAGGAAGGTCTGATCTTGAACGTACAAGTGAGAAAAAAGTAACAGGCGCTTTCACAGGTGCTTTCGCTATAAACCCGTTCAACGGGCATAAGATTCCTGTTTGGATCAGTGAATATGTATTGAAAGACTATGGAACAGGAGCCATCATGGCCGTACCAAGTGATGATGAGCGGGATAAACTTTTTGCAGAAACATTTAATCTTCCGGTGATCCCCGTTATCGACAAGACTAATTATCCGGGTTCAACTTCAAAAGACAAAACCGGGATCATGATCAATTCAGGTTTTATCACCGGAATGGAGGTCAAAGATGGCATTGAAGCTGTTTTGCAGGAACTGGAAAATAAAAAAATCGGTTCAAGAAAGGTGAATTATAAACTCCGGGATGCCAATTTTTCGAGGCAAAGGTATTGGGGTGAACCATTTCCCGTGATCTACGATCAGGATGATGTGGCACACTTGCTTGACGGATCAGCGTTGCCTTTGGAGCTGCCTCCGATGTCTGATTTCAAACCTGTGGCTAACGGAAAGTCGCCATTGGCCAGAAATGAAGATTGGGTAAAAGGTATACCCGGTTTTACAAGAGAAACGGATACAATGCCCGGTTTTGCCGGTTCAAGCTGGTATTTTCTGCGTTATATGGATCCCCTGAATGAACAGGAATTTGCCTCTGAAGAAGCCATAAAATATTGGAAAGATGTGGATCTTTACATCGGTGGAACAGAGCATGCTGTGGGACATTTGATGTATGCAAGGTTCTGGCATAAATTCCTGTTCGATAAAGGATTGGTGCCTGGTAATGAACCTTTTCTGAAACTTGTCAATCAGGGTATGATCCAGGGTGTGATCGAGTTTATTTACCTGATGAAAGAAAAGAAAGAAGGCAGGAATCACTTTGTGTCAACAGATTTAATTGAAGCAGGTGACATGGATAAAATTGCCAAAATACCTGTCCACATAGATTTTATTTCAAATTACGGATCTCATGATTCACATCTGAATGTTCAGGGTATCAGGCAGTTCATTGAGTGGAGAAATGAGTATCAGGATGCTTTTTTTGAAAGTAAAGCCGGGATTTTCAGCATGGATCAATTGCCTGAAGATTTTAAATTGCAGTCACATTCCGAGGTTGGGAAGATGTCCAAAAGGTATTTCAATGTCGTGAACCCGGATGATGTCATCAATAAATATGGTGCCGATTGTTTCAGAATGTACGAAATGTTCCTTGGACCTATTGAGCAATCGAAACCCTGGGATATAAAAGGGATCGATGGGGTAAAGAAATTTTTGCGGAGATTCTGGAGTTTGTTTGCTGATGAGGAAGGCACCTGGTTGTTGACCGGAGAAACTGCAACAGTTGAAGAAATGAAAATTTTGCATCAAACGATCAAAAAGATACACGAAGATATTTACAATCTATCCTTCAATACTGCCGTAAGTGCATTTATGGTTTTTGTAAATGAAATGAAAAGAACGGACTGTCATAAAGCAGCTGTTTTAGTGCCGGCCATCAAACTGATCGCACCATTCGCCCCATTTATTGCGGAGGAATTGTGGTCGAGAACAGGTGCGACTACCAGTGTTCATCATGAATTGATCCCTATGTACGACGATGGTTTACTGGTGGAAGACTCTGTGATCTATCCGGTTTGTATCAACGGAAAGAAAAGGGGTGAAATTGAATTAGGCGCTGAGCTCAACCCAAAAGAGATTGAAGGACACGCCCTGACGCTTGATATTGTTTCAAAATGGGTTGAAGGCAAAACCATCAAAAAAGTGATTGTTGTTCCCAACAAAATGATCAACATTGTGGTTTGAATCATGAACGGATCTTTATTACCATTTTTTAGCAAGTCTGGGAAATTGTTTTGATCGTTTTTGATTATATTTGTATTCGTTCGTCACAATCAGTGGTTTTTTTGCATTATAATTGTAATTCCAGGGACAGTTTGATGAAAAGCTGTGATTTTCCCTTGCGTAATCGTCAGTGAATTCTACCTGCATCAGTCAGGTAAAAGCCTTTTGCAGAGTCCTCAAAAATTAACTGTTATGCTCAAATTGTTCTATCCAAAAATTACGTTCCTGAGACATGCGCTGAGTATTATCAGCTGGATATTACTTTTATCCTCTGTTCAAAACCAATTATCGGCGCAATGTAAACCTCCTATACTGACCACTTTCGGAAATCGAACGGAAAATTCCATTCGCGTCAACTGGCTTTATGCAGCAGGAGCAAATGCATTTGAGCTGGAATTGGTTAAGGAGGGAATCCAATTTACGGGTGAACCCAATTTCGGACCTGTTCCTGTCAATTTTGTTGTGTTGAACGGATTAGAAACGAATACTCAATATTGTTTAAGGATCAGGAGTATTTGCGATGACCTGCCTGGAGAATGGAGCGCGCCTCATTGTTTTTATTCCAGTTTGTCTAATCCGGGAAATTGTGATCTGGATTATAATCTTCAGGACGCAAGTGAAAATTCAGAACCTAAAAACAACCAGTTTTATCTGTATAATGGTCAATTCGCCTCAGCAAAACTGGGAGAGGATGTTTTTATTGAAAATGTATCCTTGATCATTGAGCATAACTGGCCAAATGACCTGGATATCGAATTGACTTCTCCATCAGGTAAGAAACTGACGCTTGTGTCTAAAGTTGGGAAAGGTGCCAAAAATTTTGGAAATCCTGAATCTGAGGATTGCACAGAAACCATCAGGTTCTCTGATGATGCATGTTCGAATATTGAGGAAACCCTGGTTTTGACGGGCGTGTTTAAGCCACAACAATCCTTTGAAAATTTCTACGATCAGTCTTCCCCTGAAGGTGTCTGGATGCTCAATATTCGTGACAATAAATATGGACATGCAGGAAAATTGAAATATTTTTCTATCCGGTTTGCACAAAATGCCTGTAGATTGCCAATTACCTACTATGTGGAACCAATAGGTCCAACACGTGCAACTGTCAGGTGGGATACCACCGGATTAAGTGTGGATTCACTGGAAATCGAATATGGACAGGAAGGATTCAACCCGGGAGAAGGCATCAAACTGAAATTTCCAGCCAAAACCGGACAAATGACCATCACGAACCTACGGGAGGATTTTCGCTATACCGCCTTGATCAAAACTGTCTGCGACAGCATATTTTCTGTCACTTCATGTCCTGTTTCATTCGAGCCTTTGTGCCATCCCGTATCCTTTAAAGATAAATTTGAGTCAGCCGATATTTGTGTAAACGATTGTGATACCAATTGCGATATTTCTCCATATTGGAAAAACGCGGGACCACCTTTTATGAAATGGTTGGTTAACAAGGGCAAAACCAATACAGAAGGAACAGGCCCCAATGAGGATTTCTACAGATTTGGTCAATATATTTATGCTGAAAGTTCTCAAAACAGTTGTGAACTGAACAGACAGGCTGTTTTAGAATCCCGATGTCTGAATATAATAAGCAATGAAGACGGATGTGATCTTCAGTTTAGTTACCACATGTATGGTTCTGAAATGGGATCATTGCATTTATTGATCAGCGTGGATGGCGGCAATGAGTGGCAGATACTTTACAGTGTTGCCGGAAATCAGGGCAATGTATGGCAAACACAATCGATCGATCTGAGCACTTTTGACGGGATGATCGGACGGTTCAGGCTGATCGCAGATCTGCCGGTCAATGGTGAGAGATCAGATATTGCCTTGGATGAGATCATATTTTTTGGTTCGTTTCCGGTCAGCGAAGCCAAGCAGACTTTTTACGTTGATGCAGATGATGACGGTTTTGGTGACCTTGATCAATCTGACTTTTTTTGCTGGAATGAGCCAAAGTCCGGATATGCAGATAACAAACTTGATTGCGATGATGCTGATCCTTTGATCAATCCATCAGCTGATGAGATACCCTGCAACGGTCTGGATGAAAACTGCAATGGAATGGCTGATGACCTTGATCAGGAAAGTCCTATGGAAATCATCATTGAAGCAAAAGCAGATGAAACCTGTTATGGGAGTATGGATGGATACATCCATTTAAACGTTATAGGCGGGCAGGCTCCATATCAGTTTTTATGGAGCGATGGCTCCGTTGATGCTTTATTGGATCAAAAAGGAGCTGGAATCTACCATTGTCAGATAACTGATGCTCTTGGTTGCGTGATACATGCCAGAGATTTAGAGATCAAGGCAGGGCAACCTATTGAAATAAAAATACTTGATCAATCGATTGCGACTTGTCAGGGGAAAGCTGACGGATATATTCTGGTAAGCCAAACAGGTGGGGAAGAGCCGGTTACTTATTTGTGGAACACCGGACATCGCACAAATGAACTGACTGACGTTGGCCCCGGCATTTACCAATTTACAGTCACAGATGCTAAGGGTTGCACAGCAATTTCCCAAAATATTGAATTGACGGTTTCTACAGTGTTTAATGTAGAATATACCATCCGACCTCCGCTTTGCCACGGAGACAACAAGGGTAGTATTCTGATTGACGGGATTCTCAACGGAACTGCGCCCTACACTTACCAATGGAGCAATGGCGCAGAATCAGATGATATTCACAATCTGTCACCCGGATATTACGCTGTGACCATTCATGACAGCGGACAATGTTATGAAGTGCTGGATTCTCTGATCGTTCCTGAGACGCCGGCATTGACACTCCAATTGAATGCAAAAGATGATGTTACATGTTATGGTTCGACGGATGGTAGTATAGAAGTGCAGGTTAAAGGAGGGAAACAGCCGTATTTTTATCTGTGGTACAAAAATGGTAAGCTGTTCAGCACAAACGAAGACTTGTTTGACCTTGGCGCCGGAGAATACAGCTTAATTTTATCTGATCATAACGGGTGTGAAATCACCGGTGAGTTGATGATCGTACACCAACCTGAACCAATCCAAATTGCCCTCGATCAAATCCAACATCCTTCCTGTATCGCTTCGGCAGATGGAATGATCAGCGCGTTGGTCAATGGAGGATCTGGTGATTATGCCTATTTCTGGAATGGAGATGGATCGAATGGTTCGAGCTATTCCGGTTTGAATCCAGGCATCTACTCACTGGTGGTCACAGACAAAAACGGTTGTAAAGGGGTCAGAAACGGTATTGAACTAGAGTCACTCAATTTACCCATTTTGAATCGGTTAACCTTATTGGATTCTCTGAAATGCTTCGGTGATCAGAATGCTAGTCTTGAAATTGAGGTTGAAAGCGTGCTTTTGCCAATCGATTTTAACTGGAGCAATGGAACAAAAGTCTCTAAAAATGAGTTATCAGACACTTTAAACAATCTTGGAACAGGCAAATACAAAGTCACGATCACAGACGCTGCGGGTTGTATCGGAAGTTCAGTATGGGTTGAGATCTCTGAGCCTGACAGGCTTTCCTACAAAGTTAATATCTTGCAGAATATCAGGTGCTTCGGTGAAAGAATCGGAGCGGTTGAATTGGAGATTTTTGGAGGAACAAAACCATTCTCAATTTTGTGGAACAATAACCTTGTGAATGCTGAAATATTTGATTTGCCTGCCGGTTATTATTTTGCTGATGTTCTGGATAAAAATGGATGTAGTTTGCAAACAGATAGTATTTGGCTACATCAGCCTGAACCTTTGGATATTTTTCTGCTGATTGACCATGCAACCAACGGAATGAATAATGGTAAAGCAACCGTTATTGCCTCCGGAGGCAACAGTCCGTATTTTTATGAATGGGATAGCAATACCGGCTATCAGACGACACAGGTGGTTAGCGGGCTGGCTCCTGGAACTTATCATGTGACAGTTACTGATTTTAATCAATGCGTTTTGGATACCTTTGTCATCGTTACTGGTCAAACAGCTGTGGAAACGACCTCAACTGACCGATTGAAACTTCATCCTAATCCGACAGCCGGATGGATTTTTATTGATCATCCGGATTTTGCAGGGCAAAAATTTGATATCAAAATAATTGATCCAGCCGGAAAAGTCGTCATGGAAACGAAAGGAACATGGCCAACGGACGGTAAAATTGAAATTCAGGCCGAATCCTGGGAAGCCGGGATTTACACCTTGATCATCAGCAACTCAGGAAAGGTCTACACGGAAAGATTTATTAAGATCAGAATTTGAGAAAAAGTCTTTCAATAAAGGAGATAAGATATTATTATTGCTTCGGAAAGGATTTACTTTGGATAAATCCGCTGATAACATCAAGCGCTGAATTAAAATTCTGGTTATTGTTGATCACCATATCTGCCAGCGGAACGTATGGTTTGATATAAGATTCATAAGCCGGTAAAACATGTTTTTCATACCTGTATAATACATCCTCCAATGGGTAATTTCGTTCAAGCTGGTCTCTTTTGATCCTTCTGATCACTTTGAGGTTGTCTTTTGCCTGAATGAATAGCCTCAAATCCAGTTTTGACATCAGTGGTTCATGCTGAAAAACAAATAATCCTTCAATGATGATCACAGGTGCAGGCAAAAATGTAAGCAATCTGGACTGTGCTTTTTCATTGTTAAAAACATATTCCTGCCGCTGAACAGGCTGGCCTCCATCCAGTAACTCAATATCACGCAACATCTCATCAAATAAAATCGCTTCAGGCAGATCAAAATTTCTTACCTGGTTTTCATCCAGTTTTTGCAGGTCTCTTGGTTTGTAATAGTCGTCCTGGGATAAAATACATAGTTCTGACTCACTTAATCTTTTTCTCAATTCATGAATGAAGGTTGTCTTACCGGATCCGCTTCCACCGGTAAGCCCGATTAAAAATGAGTTCGACGACATATATATGGTTTTAATGTTGACAAATTGTGATTACTCAGGCCATACATCATGTATGGATGCATTATAAGGAATGGATATTGCTGTTCTCTGAACAAGTTGATCGTTTTGCAGGTCAAAAGTAAAAAAAATGCTTGAATCGGGATTATTTTTTTAGGTTTAAACAGAAATAATCATGTCATGCCTTTAGGAATTATATCCAACCAGCTTTTGGAGTGAATTTATTCCAATCCAATTATAAAGGGTAATTTTGAACGGTTTATTAACGAACACGCTCACACAATTTTAGAATGGTTTGAAAATCAACACCAGAAATTGAAAATACAAAAAACCATTTGTCTTTATGAATAAAACATCATTATATGGCAAAATTTCAAACTGGAATACTTAACTTTGTAACTGGATACCAGAGTAATAAGGTTGTGAAGGAGTAGTATATGAACTTAGATACCTATAATTTAAAATCAGACAGCGATCAGGAAGTATTTGAATTTGAAAGCGTTGGGGTAAAAGGAACAATAAGAAAACTGGTTCTTTTTAAAGAAACGATATTCAGTGGTATATATAATTTAGGATTTGGAGACATTGATCCGGATACAGGAAATATTGATGATAAGGTTGTTTCTGACAATGGAGATGGTGAAATCGTGCTTTCAACTGTTGTAACATCAATTCATAAGTTTTTTGATAAACATCCTGTTGCCCAGGTGTATTTATCAGGCAGCACCAAATCAAGAACAAGACTTTATAGAATCGCAATAAACAAATATTTTGAAATATTCTCCTCAAAGTTTGAAATTATGGGGGAACTTGATACTCATTTCGAACGTTTTAATAAAAATACAGAATATCAAGGTTATCTGATAAGATTAAAATAATCCGAATGGAAACAAAGGTTAAAAAAATATCTGATCGAAAAGTTCAAATAGATTTATCATTGAACAAGTTTAGGGAAAAGGATTTATTCCCTGATAAAACAAAAAAATTCAATGAAATGGTCAAAAGAATTGGAGAGGATAATTTTACCCAATTAACAGGTGCTAAAAAGAGAAAGTGACTATCGAAGTCTTAAAATAGGCGGAAGCTGTTATACTTAATAACGGCAGAAAGATAAACCAGTGATCAATCACTGATCCTAAAGCATGATGTTTTGAATGATCTAAAAACATACATCTTGAAAGATTATATATTATGTCTAAACATAACTTACTGATTTTCCTTCCTGCAGAATATATTCGGGAGAAATGTCGTAATTCCATTCCACCCCGTTCGAGTAAATTATTTTTTCCCGGTAAACTTCACCCATTTCACCAATTTTAGCCTGGCGAAACGTTACAATATCTTTTAGTCTTTCAATACCTTGTAAGTGACTGTGTTTTTCAAAAACAGGTTTTATATCCAACACTTTGATCATTCCGTTGCTCAACTGGCAATACAGCACATAGGGTTCAATTTTTAATATTTTGGTGGTTTTTAGCATCATTTCTATCTTAAAGGACTTATTTTCTTGAATTCTTTTGTCTACCACATTTGAAGCAATGCTTTTTTATGAATTTCAGCCGGGAAATATCTATTTATTTATTGTAATTATTTAGTGTCTTAAAAATTGAATTCGTGTATTTTTTGGCAGAACTTTAAAGAAATTTGATGTAGCATTAAAGCCTCACTGAATATCGAACCCATGCGGGCAAGCAAAGGATTAACGATTTTAGATTTTAGAATTAAAATCACTATTGACCTACAAAAATTACAAGATTTCTCGCTCCGCTCGAAATGACAGGGCTTTCAGGGGTTTTAGGTGAGAATGGGGTAGGCGGCGGCAATGCCGCCGCCTACCCCATTCTTATAGAACTAACTGTCTGTCATTCCGAACGAAGTGAGGAATCTCGAACTCATAATTCTAACCTTTAGAATTTTTGTCGGTCAGTAGTGAATAAAAATAACAGATCTGAAATCGTTAATCGGTGTTCCTTTGCTTGCCCGTATGGGTTCTTAAATCAACTTCCTCTTTGGTTCTGGCTTGTCCAGGTTAGGGGTTTAGTTTTTTAGTCTATTAGTCTATCGGATTTGTAAGAATTTTAAGCAAAACAGGATCAAGTTGATATATACTATTGAAGCTTTGACAACAGGTATGCTTAAAGTCCTAAAAGCTAAAAGACTACTCAGCTATATAAAAACGAAATATTTATCAAAATCACATTTTTTTTTTGGAATTATTAAACTGCGAAGCACTTCTTGTAAATTTCAATGAAAGCGATTTTGAAAGTCTCAAATTACCTGAAATGAACGAAAATTATATTGAAAAGACCCACCATCCGGTCTGCCGAACAGTGGGTCTTTGCATTAAAACTGAACTTTTAGCGTCAGCATAAAATTCCGGCCAGGTGCGGTCAGACCTGAACTATATGGTCTGTATCTCTGATCGGTAATGTTTTCTACGCCAGAGATCACGGTCATGTTTTGATGAAGTTGGTACATCGCCTTAAAATTGAGCGTATACCATGCCGGAGAATAAGGATTGCCTTCCTGATCTTTTGCATAGATGACAGGTTTTCCCTGTTCCTCCGGATTTAGTTCGTCGTAACTGACTTCTGCTGAATAAACTATATAGCACTGCATGGATAATTTATCCTTTTCAAATGTCAGTTTCGTTACGCCAAATGCAGGTGCAGCATGTCTTGAGGGACTCAGGATCCCATCATCCATTTCCTCGCGTCCCAACTGATAATTATACCTGGTCGACAAACCAAAACCAGCCGGCAGTCTGATTTCTGCTCCGGCATTGAATCCATAAACTGTTCCGAATGCAGCATTTTGTATGGCATAAACCTTACTCATAATGCCATTATACAAGATGCTGTCCTGTCCATTGACCTGAAACGGACGACGTACCATAGCATGATCGAGATAAGTATAGAAACCATTGATATCCAGCTTCAGTATATCGCCAAAAACTTTGGAAATGCCCGCTTCAGCATTGTATGCATACTCTGCACTCAACGCAGTATTGGGAACGATCACTTCTCTGCTCACAAAATCAAATATCTTCCCGATGTCATCCACATTGGGCGCTCTGAAACCGGTGCTGGCATTCAGGCTGATCTTCCAGCTTTTATCGGGGCTGAAAACTACTCCCAAACTGGCGGTCAGGGCCGAATTCCGTATGGAAGATTCTGTGAAATCAAAGGGGAAAAACTCCAGATGTCTGGTAAAATCTGACTGAATGTCAAAGGCATTGTACCTTGTGCCGGCCTGAATCAACATTTTTTTTGACAGTTCAAGCTGATAATTCAGGTAAGCGGCATAACTGCTCCAATCGGATTGCGGATATCTGTTGGGCACTGCGATAGCTGATCCGTCCCTGATATCCACAGCCGTTCCGGTGGATTTGACATGGTTGATGACATATTCG
>Ga0209573_1003824_pt1 | contig 15791 bp, 10 predicted proteins | sample TNRBio252014_DNA_FD_185870 | JGI IMG/M metagenome (GOLD analysis project Ga0209573, IMG submission 185870) | Wastewater treatment Type I Accumulibacter community from EBPR Bioreactor in Madison, WI, USA - TNR Reactor_6/25/2014_ DNA (SPAdes)... | ecosystem: Engineered > Bioreactor > EBPR >...
TAGCCCGTTATGCCTATGGGGAAGATTATCACACGGTATTAAAGGATAAGATGCAGGAGTTGGTGCAATTTATAGAAACGCATATAGGGGCATTTAAAGGTAGAATTTTCACCGATTCGGCACCGGTATTGGAACGCGCTTGGGCTGTCAAAGCCGGTTTGGGTTGGCAAGGTAAGAATACCTTATTGATTCAAAAAGGCAAAGGCTCCTACTTTTTTTTAGCCGAAATCATCCTCGATCTTCCTTTGGCTTATGATGCACCTTTTACTACCGATCATTGCGGTACTTGTACGCGATGTATCGATGCTTGTCCTACTCAAGCCATTTTATCCGACAAAATTTTGGATGCCCGAAAGTGTATTTCCTATCTCACTATTGAATCCAAATCCGAGATTCCGGAAACTTTTCAAAACCAATGGCAAGATTGGATTTTTGGTTGCGATATCTGTCAAGAAGTTTGTCCGTGGAACCATTTTGCATTGCCCCACAACGAACCTAAATTTCAGCCGGTTCCCGGTTTGATGGAACTGTCAAGAAGAAATTGGGAAGAAATTACTGCAGATATATTTGAAAAGAGATTTGAGAATTCGCCTTTGAAACGCACAAAATGGGAAGGAATCAAGCGGAATGTGTCTTTTATTCAAGGCACTACTTGAATTACTCAGGGTACGACTTGACTTGATTTACTCAGGGCACGACTTGGAGTCGTACCCTGAGTTACGACACGACTTGAATTACTCAGGGCACGACTTGACTTGATTTACTCAGGGCACGACTGGGAGTCGTACCCTGAGTTACGGCTTGACTTGAATTACTCAGGGCACGACTTGGAGCCGTACCCTGAGTTAATAATTTCTGTAATATTTCACACCAACTGATATTTGTCAGGATGATAGGATTTGGAAGAGAAGTATCTTTGTTCCTTAATTTTAAAACTCTTGCTCATGTCATCAGATGCCAAGTTGTACCAAGATGCATTATTGTATCATTCACAACCTACTCCCGGAAAAATTTCAGTAATTCCCACCAAAAAACACACGACCCAACGCGATTTGGCATTGGCTTATTCGCCAGGGGTAGCTGCACCATGTCTCGAGATTGAAAAGAATCCGCACGATGCTTATAAATACACTTCCAAAGGTAATTTGGTTGCTGTAATTTCAAATGGTACGGCTGTTTTGGGATTAGGCGACATTGGGGCATTGGCAGGAAAACCGGTTATGGAAGGGAAGGGATTGTTGTTTAAAATATTTGCCGATATTGACGTTTTTGATATAGAAATCGACGAAAAAGATCCTGAGAAATTCATTCAAACGGTAAAAAATATAGCACCTACATTTGGCGGAATCAATCTAGAGGATATCAAGGCCCCTGAATCGTTTGAGATTGAAAAAAGATTGGTAGCCGAACTCGATATTCCGGTGATGCATGATGATCAGCATGGTACGGCCATCATATCAGCGGCGGCTTTACTCAATGCATTGGAGTTGGCTGATAAGCAAATAGACCAAATCAAACTCGTCGTATCCGGTGCCGGTTCGGCAGCTTTGGCAAGCGCCAATCTGTATGTACTTTTGGGCGTAAAGGTAGAAAACATCATCATGTTTGATGTCAATGGGGTATTGTCATCCGAGCGTACGGACTTATCCGATTTGCAAAAGAAATACGCCTTTGCTAAACCAGGCATTACCTTAAGTGAAGCCATTGTAGGTGCTGATGTTTTCTTGGGATTATCGGTCGGAAATGTTTTAAAACCCGAGATGTTGTTGGCAATGGCACCCAATCCTATCGTATTTGCCATGGCCAATCCTACACCTGAGATTGATTACAATTTGGCTATTGCCACTCGTACAGATGTCATCATGGCTACGGGTCGATCTGATTATCCCAATCAAGTGAACAATGTATTGGGTTTTCCCTATATTTTCAGAGGTGCCTTGGATGTAAGAGCGACCAAGATTAACGAAGAAATGAAGATGGCTGCGGTCAGGGCTTTGGCAGGTTTGGCTAAAGAACACGTACCCGAGCAAGTCAATATTGCCTATGGTGAAAAACACCTTTCATTTGGCCGCGAATATATTTTGCCTAAACCCTTTGATACCCGATTGATAGAAGTAATTCCCGTAGCGGTAGCCCAAGCGGCCATAGCTTCGGGAGTGGCATTGGAACCCATTGAGGATTGGGAAAAGTACCGAGATCAACTGGCAGAACGATTGGGTTCGGGTAGTAAATGGATGAAGCAATTGGTGAATCGGGCGAAGGAAAATCCTAAACGCGTGGTATTTGCCGAAGCCGATCAACTCGATGTATTGAAGGCAGCACAGATTGTGTATGAAGAAGGCATAGCTATCCCCATTTTATTGGGAAATAAGGATTTGATATACGAATTGATGTCTGAAATCAGTTTTGATGCACCAGAAGGAGTTATAATGGTTATCGATCCAAAGGGTGATGAACAAAAGGAAAAACGTTCGCAATATGCGTATGAATATTGGTTGAAGCGTCAACGCAAAGGGGTCAAATTATTTGATGCCGAATCCATTATGAACGAGCGCAATTACTTTGGAGCGATGATGGTGATGCAACATGATGCCGATGCATTTATTTCGGGATTTACACGCAGTTATGCCAATGTAGTCAAACCAATCATCGAAATTGTAGGACGGAAAACCGATTGTCGAAAAGTATCGGCTACCAATTTGATGTTGACGTCAAAAGGCCCTTTGTTCTTATCGGATACGGCAGTTAATATTGATCCATCGGCCGAGGATTTGGCTTGTATTTCACATATGACAGCCGAAATGATGCGTATGTTGGGGATGCAACCGGTGATGGCTTTGTTATCGTATTCCAATTTTGGTACTTCCAATCACGAATTATCGACCAAAGTATCACAGGCGGTTAAGTTTTTACATGAACATTTTCCCGATTTGTTGGTTGATGGTGAGATTCAAGCCGACTTTGCTCTCAATCAAGACATGAGGCAAGACCGTTTTCCATTTTCAAAAATAGAAGGGAAGAAAGTGAATGCGTTGATATTTCCCGGATTGTCTTCGGCCAATATTGCTTATAAAATCATGAAAGAACAGCATGATGTGGCTTCTGTAGGGCCTATTTTGATGGGATTATCCGAGCCGGTTCACATTGTACAGATGCGTGCTACGGTTGATGAGATTGTCAATATGACCACCATTGCGGTCATTGATGCTATTGATAGGCAAAGGGTTTAGGAACTTTTTTTAGATGAGAGTTTATTTTAGTTGTACTTATTCTTAATCAGTTTATTTTAATTAATTTTTTAGTCATCCAATGAAATCAATTCATTGGATGATCTTTTTTATCAAGTACTCTAGGTTTGCTAGATTAAACCCAAGCAGCATAATTTTCTGAATCAAATATTACAAAATGACCTTTATCACTTTTAAAAAACTAAGAATTAAATTACATTTGTAATCTAATAATTAAAATTCGGTTTTTTATGGCATCAAATGCAAAGTTAAACAAAGAGGCTTTATTGTATCATGAGTTTCCAACCCCGGGGAAAATATCGGTAGTTCCTACTAAAAAACATGCTACGCAACGAGATTTGGCATTGGCTTATTCACCCGGAGTGGCTGCTCCTTGTTTGGAAATAGAAAAGAATCCGCATGATGCTTATAAGTATACTTCCAAAGGAAATTTAGTTGCCGTAATTTCAAATGGAACTGCGGTTTTGGGATTGGGCGATATTGGCGCCTTAGCCGGTAAACCGGTTATGGAAGGAAAGGGATTGTTGTTTAAAATATTTGCCGACATCGATGTATTTGATATCGAGATTGATGAAAAAGACCCTGAAAAATTTATACAGATTGTCAAAGGTATTGCACCTACTTTTGGTGGCATCAATTTGGAAGATATCAAAGCCCCCGAGGCATTTGAAATAGAAAGACGTTTGAAAGAAGAACTCGATATTCCATTGATGCATGATGACCAACACGGGACAGCCATTATTTCGGCAGCTGGAATGATCAATGCAGTAGAAATTGTAGGTAAAAAAATTGATGAGATTCGCATTGTGGTCAATGGAGCCGGTGCTTCGGCAATTTCTTGTTCACGACTCTATAAAAAATTGGGAGTCAAGCCCGAAAATATGATTATGTTGGACAGCAAAGGGGTTATTCGCAAAGACCGTCCCGATTTGTCAGTTGAAAAATTGGAATTCGCCACTTCATTGGATGTTCACGAATTGCACGATGCTATCGTAGGAGCCGATATGTTTTTAGGATTATCCAAAGGTGATGTTTTCACGCCCGAGATGTTGTTGAAAATGGCACCCAATCCTATTGTATTTGCATTGGCTAATCCCAATCCCGAGATAGATTACATTTTGGCGATGAGTACCCGTAGTGATTTATTGATGGCTACCGGGCGTTCGGATTACCCCAATCAAGTCAATAATGTACTTGGATTTCCTTATATTTTTAGAGGTGCATTGGACGTGAGAGCAACCACAATCAATGAAGAAATGAAAATTGCCGCTGTATATGCATTGGCAGCATTGGCCAAGCAAGCAGTACCCGAGCAGGTCAATATTACATATGGTGAAAAACACATTGCTTTTGGAAGAGAATACATCATCCCCAAACCCTTTGATACCCGTTTGATAGAAGTAGTTCCCTTAGCAGTAGCCAAAGCGGCGATGGAATCGGGAGTTGCCAAAGAACCTATTCAAGATTGGGAAAAATACCGCGAACAATTGGCAGAACGATTGGGTGGAGGTAGCAAATGGATGAAAAAACTGACCAATCAAGCCAAGGAACAACCCAAACGAGTTGTATTTGCCGAAGCCGATCACCTAGATGTATTGAAAGCAGCTCAAATTGCGTATGATGAAGGTATTTGCAAACCGATTTTATTGGGTAGAAAAGATATCATCGAAGAGTTGATGCGGGAAATCAGTTTTGAAGCTATTGAAGGAGAAGTCATGGTATTGGATCCCAAAAGTGATGAACAGAATACTAGAAGAGAGCGATTTGCCAATGATTATTGGATCAAACGTCAACGCAAAGGCGTAAAGTTGTACGATGCCATGTCACTGATGCGCGAACGCAATTATTTTGGAGCGATGATGGTTGTAGAAGGAGAAGCAGACGCTTTGATATCTGGTTATGCACGCAGTTATTCCAGTGTTATCAAGCCCATGATAGAAGTAATAGGAAGAAAAAAGGATGTCAAACGCATTTCGGCGACCAACCTGATGTTGACTCCCAAAGGACCTTTGTTCTTATCGGATACAGCAGTTAATGTTGATCCCAATGCCGAAGATTTGGCATGTATAACCAAGATGACAGCCGATACCATGTCTATGTTTGGTATCAAACCAGCAATTGCTTTGTTGTCCTATTCTAATTTCGGCACCTCCGATCACGAATTGTCAACCAAGGTGACCAAAGCAGTCAAGATGTTGCATGACAACTATCCCGAAATAGATGTGGATGGAGAGATACAAGCTGACTTTGCATTGAATCAAGAGATGATGAAGGATCGTTTTCCTTTTTCTAAATTGGCAGGAAAAAAAGTCAATGCTTTGATTTTCCCTGGACTTTCATCGGCCAATATAGCGTACAAAATCATGAAGGAACTCAATGATATTGAATCGGTAGGGCCTATTTTGATGGGTATGGACCGAACGGTACACATTGTACAATTGGGAGCCCGAGTCGATGAAATGGTCAATATGACCACTATAGCTGTCGTAGATGCACAAGAACGCGAAAAGAAATTAAAAAAATGAAGCGCTTTTCAATTTCCATTTTAGGAATTATTAGTATCGTATTATTAAGCTTATTCGTATCGGGTTGTAATTCAAAAGCAACCCGATACATCCATTTGCAAGGCAATGCACAAGGGACAACTTATTCCATCAAATACGAAGATGTAGAAGATTATACAGTTGAAATCGACAGTATTTTCAAAGTAATTGATGCTTCGATGTCCACTTACAAACCGGAATCTTTGATCTCCAGAATCAACAAAGGCGATACGACCGTGGTATTGGATGAACATTTTATCAGGGTGATGGAATTGTCGCGTATGGTATATGAAGCTTCGGGAGGCTTATTTGATCCAACCATAGGAATTTTGGTCAATGCATACGGTTTTGGCCCAGAAAAGGTAGAGGTCATAGACTCGCTTACTTTGGTTAAATTATTACCTTTTGTAGGATTTTCGAAGGTGCAAGTAGTTCAAAATCATTTGGTGAAAACCTATCCTGAAACCACATTGGATTTCAATGCCATAGCACAAGGCTATACGGTGGATGTCATCGGTGAATTTTTGGAAAGCAAAAACATTCGAAATTATATGGTTGAAATAGGAGGAGAGGTCAAGGCGATAGGAGTCAATCCCGATGGGAAATTGTGGAGTATAGGTGTCCAAAACCCCGATCCTAATGCCGAGCAGGCATTGGAAACCATTGTTTATCTCGATTATCAATCGGTGGCAACTTCGGGTAATTACCGCAAATTTAAGGTCGATGCAAATGGAAAAAAATATGTGCACACTATCAATCCAATAACGGGTAAAGGCGAACCCAGCAATTTGTTGAGTGCTACAGTCATTACGGAAGACTGTGCTATGGCGGATGCCTATGCTACTTCGCTGATGGTTATGGGGTATGATAAGTCCATGGAATTTTTGAAAATCCATCCCGAATTGGAGGTTTTTTTGATTTATGTGGATGCAAAGGGAACGACGCAAACGTATACGAATATTAGAGAGAAAACTGGGAAACTTTAGGGGTATATTCAAAAAGTTGCATTCTCGTATGTATGTTACTCTACTTACATTTGTTGTGTTTGAGTTGATCAAATTAGGTTCAATTATTGATACGAAAACGTGAAGAATGTGTTAGTTGTTGGGTTGAATTAATAAGAAATATATGGAAAAACTTGTTCGACTTTTGGCTATTTTTTCGATGTTTGTTTTCTACTTACCTTTCCTACAGACATGTGAGAATTATGAAAAAAAAATGGAAGCATCTCCTGTAGAAGAACCGTTTTCATCGGATACCTTACAACAAGCGATACCCGATACGCTTAACATTTCAATTGATGAAAAAGAAAAGTTGCTAGACTCGGTTGTACTCAAAGGTGAAACGGGAAGCATAAATCAAACCGCTGAACCTATAATTTCAACTGAAACTCATCAAGATCAAGATGGTTTTATTATAAAAGCAATTAAGTATCTACAATATTATGATTTTGAAAACTACAAAGGAATAGTTTACAACGGTTATTATTTAGCTGTTTTTGGTTTTACCTTAGAAAATATGGATTGGGAATTAATTGATTTTAGAATGATGAGTATTGTTTTACTCATCATGTTCATCAATATTGTATTATCTTTTAGGAAAAGATGGAAATGGATGTATCGGTTGTATTTGATTCAGTTTTTGCTATTAATAGGAGCAATATTGCTATTTTTTATTACAGAATATATATATGAGTTCAACGATCTTCTCTTTGGTTTTTGGATTTACCTTGGCGTTAATTGGCTATTGATTTACCTGACCCGAAAGTTGTATAGGACTTCTTTGGTTTAGATTTTAGGAAAAATAAATTAAAACTTGTTTTGAGACCAATAAAGTTCATACAACAGATTCCTCCCTATTGGTTTGAATGACGGCAATATCTATTGATTAGAGAAAATAAAAAGAGCGGCTATGCCGCTCTTTTTATTCATTCAATATTTGATGATATAAAATTCTTTTCTATTAAAACAAGCTGATTAGTCCATAGATAAGCGCTGCAATCAAGGCAGAAACAGGAATGGTAAGAATCCATGCCCAAAGCAAGTTGATAGTAACACCCCAACGAACGGCAGAAACTCTTTTGGTAATACCTACTCCAATGATAGAACCGGTGATGGTATGTGTGGTTGAAACGGGAATTCCTAAGTGTTCTGTCAAATAGAGGGTTACTGCACCGGCTGTTTCAGCAGCTACCCCTTCCAAAGGAGTTACTTTGGTGATTTTTGTTCCCATCGTTTTTACAATTTTCCAACCACCGCTCAGTGTTCCCAAAGCTATGAATACGAAGGAAGTCAGCGGAACCCATCCGTAATGATCTACGAAATAGCTAAAACGATCTCCGGTTTCCAAACCTGTATATGCGATATCATTTATTCCCACGTGATAAGTAATAACCGCCGCTCCAATGATTCCCATTACTTTTTGTGCATCGTTACCGCCGTGTCCCAAACTGAATAGGGCGGAGGAGACCAATTGGAGTTTTTTAAACCATTTTTCAGCTAGCGCCGGATTGACCCTTTTAAAGCCATGTAAGATGAGAATTGTAATAAAATAAGCCATAATCATACCTAGTAATGGCGCCATGAAAATGAAAAGAAATGTAGGAATTACTTTAGCATAGTTGATTACATCTACTTCTTTGCCATCAATTACGGCTGACAAAACTCCGGCATGAGCTAACGCGGCACCCATAAATCCACCTAGTAAGGTGTGTGAAGAGGATGAAGGAATTCCCAATTTCCAAGTCAACAAATTCCAAATAATAGCAGCAATTAAACCGGCTAAAATAACTTCAAGCGTTATGAAATGGGCATCAACTGATTTGGCAATCGTATTTCCGATTTTAAATTCGCCAATCCAATATTTGGAAATGAAATACGCAGCAAAGTTGAACATGGCTGCCCACAAAACGGCTTGGAATGGAGTGAGCACTTTGGTTGCGACAATCGTTGCAATGGAGTTGGCTGCATCATGAAAACCGTTGATAAAATCAAAAGCGAGCGCCAATACAATAATGATGATGAGTAAAGTCATTCTATTTCAAGGAATTTCTTAAGAATGTTTAACCGAAATTTGTTCGAGTATATTGGCAACCCTTTTACACATATCGGTAGCTGTTTCAAGGGATGAAAGTACATCTTTGTACTTGATGATGTTTTTCACATCGCTTTCATTTTCAAAGATGTCTTCAATAGATTTGTTGTAAATATCATCCGATTTGCGTTCCAATTTATTGATTTTTTTACATGCTTCAGCTATAGCAGCATGGTTTTTCATAGCAACATCGATATTTTGAACAGCTTCCAAATTTACCTCAGAGAGTTTGCGTATGGATTTGGTAATTTTTTCTACGTGATAGATCCGCATCAAACCGGCAGCTCCATGCATATAATCGGATACATTTTCCAATGATTTTATCAAAGAATAAATATCTTCACGGTCAAATGGAGTAATGAAGTTTTTACTCAATTCCAAACGAGTTTTGTGGGTAATGTTTTCAATTTTAACTTCCAATTCTTCAATTTTTTTAAATAATTCCTCTCTTTCACCTTTAGGAGCAACCACTAATTCGTGAAGTGTTTGAGCCAATTCTATAAGATGTAAGGAAGATTGTTCAAAAAGTGGGAAAAAAACATTGTCTTTTGGGACAAGAAACTGCAGAATGTTGTTGAGCTTCATTTTGTAATAATTCTTTGGTTTTATTTGGTATAAAAAAGTAAATTTCTTTTATGGAAGATCTATTCAAAGATGGTATTGTAATTATTTGCAAGATTACTAAGATTGTGTAAATACAATGTTACCTATTTGTTAACGATTGATTTTAAAGATGGATGATAAATTTAATTATGAATTGTAAAGATAGTAAAGTTTGGGGGAATACTATAGTTAATTTTAACAAGGAATTCTTGTGTACCTTCCAATTTTTGTGTTGGTTTGTAGTATCATTTAAAGATTAGAAATGAACAAGCCCCTACTTTTTTTATTTTTCTTTACAACATATCTGTGGTCACAGCAAGAAATATCAAACGAAACTTATCGTGGCAAGGTCAAAAGCGTTGAGCAAAAGACTTTTCAAGTGGATGAAATCGGCTTGATAGAAAAAGCCAATTATTTTGCGATCAAAACCTTTTTAAAGGAAGGCAAACTAGCCTCAATTCAATACTTTGGGGATGATGATCTATTGGACACCAATGAAATTTACACGTATTCACCCGATGGTTTGATTCAAAAGATAGAAACTTTAAAAATCAACAACAGTATTCAAAAGACGCTTACTTATGAATACAATTTACAAAATCAATTGTGGATTGAACAGAAATTGGATTATAAATTTGATGTAACCAGTCAAACCACTTATGTATATGACGATCTGGGTAGATTGTTGAGTAAAGAGCAATTATTTCCCGAAATCGGCTATACGACTCTAGATCGTTATGTTTACAATGAGCAAAATCAAATGGTAGAGATTTCCAAAGAAAGTCAGACCGGAATCACGCGAGAGAAGTACACATATTCAGATGAAGGATGGATGATCGGAAAGGAAGAATTCAACACTAAAAATGAAAAATTCAGTGCGATTCTTTACGAATACAACGAACAAGGTGATAAAATATCCCTGTTTAAATGGGATGCAACGGGAGAAATGACCTATTTTGAGCAATACGAATACACCTATGATGCACAAGAAAATTGGATAGAAAAGATGATTTACATCAAGGGAGATTTGACGAGTGTAGAAAAACGAAACATTTCTTATTTTGAGTAATAAAAAGCTCCCTTGAGAGGTAAGCATTGAATTTTTCAGGGATTTATGTCTATTCAATTGTCGAAGGTCTTCAAAATGCATACTTTTGCAGCTTCTTAATCTAAAAACTTTCACAATGTACAGTTACTTATATCCCAAACTTTACACCTTATTTAAAAGCGGTCTTATTACCCGCAAACAAGTTTCCAAAGACATCATGTCGGGAATTATTGTGGGGATTGTAGCTTTGCCTCTGGCTATTGCCTTTGCTATAGCTTCGGGTGTATCTCCAGAAAAAGGGCTGGTTACCGCTATTGTAGCCGGATTTATCATTTCGGCATTTGGAGGAAGTAGGGTACAGATAGGTGGCCCGACCGGAGCCTTCATCGTCATCGTATATGCCATCGTACAAGAACATGGGGTGAATGGATTGATCATTGCGACCTTTATGGCTGGTTTTATCATCATTGGAATGGGATTGGTCAAAATGGGAAATTTACTCAAATACATTCCCTATCCATTGATCGTAGGCTTTACTTCGGGAATTGCCCTGATTATTTTTTCATCGCAGGTCAAGGATTTTTTCGGATTGGAAATTGATAAATTACCAGCCGATTTTATTTCGAAATGGCAAGTGTATTTCCATAATTTTAATGGTATTAATTGGATTGCAGCAGCATTGGCATTGGGAACCGTATTGATATCCTTCAATTTTCATCGGGTTACAACCAAAGTTCCGGGTTCCATCATCGCCATTGTATTATCTGTTGTCATTGTAAAATTTCTCCATTTACCTGTAGAAACCATAGAGAGTAAATTTGGTGAAATACCCAATACTTTTTCATTACCCAGTATCCCTCACGTTAATTTTACAACCATCCAAGCCTTGATTCAACCGGCATTTGCCATCGCTTTATTGGGAGCCATTGAATCCTTATTGTCGGCGGTGGTAGCCGATGGGATGATAGGTAGTAAGCATCGACCCAATGCGGAATTGATAGCTCAAGGAAGTGCCAATATAGTTTCTGCATTATTTGCCGGAATTCCAGCCACTGGAGCCATTGCTCGAACCGCAACAAATGTTAAAAACGGAGGTCGTACACCTATTGCGGGGATCGTACATACTATTGTTTTGCTGTTAATCATGTTGGTTTTTGCGCCATATGCCAAATTGATCCCAATGGCTACTTTAGCCGGAATTCTTATAGTGGTTTCCTATCATATGAGTGAGTGGCGTCAATTTACTTCATTGGTTAGAACCGGAAAGAAGGGAGATATCACGGTTTTATTGGTTACTTTTTTCTTGACAGTAGTTTTTGATTTGATTATTGCTATTGAGATTGGAATTGTTTTATCCAGTTTTGTGTTGATGAAACGCATCAGTGATTCGGTACAAGTGCGACAAGATGACGGAACGGGTATCATAAAAACGCCGGAAAGTGAAGTGCTTTTTGAACAAGAAGTCAAGTCCATTCCGAAAGATGTGAGTATTTATCAAATTGAAGGGCCTTTGTTTTTTGGAGCTTCTCAATTGTTTGAGGAAACTTTGAATCAGCTCAATAATTATCCCAAAGTTTTGATTTTACGAATGCGACATCTTTCATTTGTAGATAGTACAGGAGTCCAACGATTACATGAAATGGTGAAAAAACTGACCCATAATGGGGTGAAAGTCGTATTATCAGGTATGAATTTCAACGTCAAACACGATTTAGAAAAAGCGGGAGTTATTGATTTAGTAGGTGAAGAAAACTGTGCCCTAAATGTGGATTTGGCTTTGGAAAGAGCCAATCAAATTTTGACACAAAAAAGTTGATTTTCCTGATAAATTCACAAGTTTCTTTATTTTATTCTTTTGTAATTTCACGCACTCAAATTTAATGAATTGATTATGCAACGATTTCTCTCACTTGTTTTGGCAATGGGAATGACTTTGATCGTCTGGAGTCAAACTTATAACGGAGGCGCCGGAACTATTTCGGCAAATAATACCAGTTATTTTAATATATCGGTCAGCGGGTTGAATCCGGCTACTATTTCACAAACATTTGGTTTGGAATCTGTAAAAGTATCTCTAACTTCATCAGATACACATAATTTGATTTTGATCTTAATAGCTCCCAACAATACGGAGGTCGTTTTGACCAATCAGATGAGTTGGGGCTCACAATATTAAAATACCAATTTCAGTGATCATGGTATTTATTTTATGAATGAAGGTTCGGGTAGTTATACAGGTACCTTTCGTCCCGATGAAAATATAGGCGTTTTGAATAATGGGCAAAATGCCAACGGCTATTGGAAATTAAAAGTTATTAATAAAAATGGGACCAATGGAGCGATCAATAGCTGGAGTATCAAATTTAGCAATTCTCCCTCACTTCCCGTAAATTTCACAACTTCCGATTTACCCATAGTCAGTATCAACACCTATGGTGTACTCATTCCCGATGACCCAAAGGTATATGCCTATATGAGTATTATTGATAATCCAAGCGGGATCAACGCATTGACTGATATGCCAACTTTCACAAGTCACATTGGAATTGAGACCAGAGGGAATAGTTCGCAAGGAGTTGTTAAAAAAAGTTATGGATTAACCACCCAAGATGCGCTAGGTAACGATATCAATACCTCTATTTTTGGGATGCCTGAAGAGGAAGATTGGGTATTGATAGCCAATTACAATGACAAGACGTTGTTTAGAAATGCCATGGCTTATGAAATGGCGAGAAGAACCGGAAGATATGCTTCGCGAACGCAATTTTGTGAAGTTTTCATCAACAATCAATATCGAGGCGTGTATCACTTTGGTGAAAAAATCAAACGAGATAATGAGCGCGTTGATATTGCCAAATTGGAACCTACGGAGCTATCCGGAGAAAATTTGACAGGCGGATACATTCTCAAAATCGACAAAGAAGATCCGGGAGGCGAACCCGGATTTATATCGCCTTATCAACCCGTACATCACCCCAATGGACAGGTTACCAAATATTTATATGTTTATCCTGATGCAACGGATATTGTAGTTGAACAGAAGAATTATATTGAAAGTTATGTAGTAGGTAATTTTGAGAACGCCTTAAATTCCAGTCAGTTTACGGATCCAACACTAGGTTATCGTCCGTATATGGATGAAGCCTCTTTTATGGATTATTTCTTTATCAATGAAATAGGTAAAAATGTGGACGGATATAGAATTAGTACCTATTTACACAAAGATAAAAATGGGGAAATCGTCATGGGACCCGTTTGGGACTTTGATTTGGCTTTCCACAATGCCGATTATTGTGATGGCTATGAATACACCGGATGGGCATTTGAATTTCCTTGTGATTATGATTATTACCAACCACCTTTTTGGTGGAGTAGGCTTTTTCAGGATGATTTATACGCGCATGATTTACATGAGAAATGGGTATTTTACCGTCAAAATATATTTTCGGATGCCTCTATGATGGCGTTAATTGACCAAATGAGTGCGGAAGTGCAGCAAGCACAAGCAAGAAATTTCCAAAAGTGGACTACTTTGGGACGCTATATTTGGCCTAATCCATATCCTTACGCTACTACACATGCAGAAGAGGTTGCCAGTATGAAAAGCTGGATTATACAGAGATTGCATTGGATGGATGATAACTTGCCCAATCCTGTGGTTATTGGAATGGAAGAAACCGTTCCTACTCGATTCCAAATATACCCCAATCCAATAAGCAATCAACAACTGATAATCCAACACCCTTCAAAAAATGAAAAAGACCTGGTTTTGGAAATTATACAAACCAATGGTATGGTCATTTATAGAAGTATTTTAAATGCTTCGACAACTACTACAATGATCCCACTTGAACATATTTCTGCCGGTTTATACATTTGTAAAATTTCTGATGATTTGGGAACAGAATCTTTCAAAATAATTGTAGAACCCTAAAAAATATTGTACATTTGTAACACCTAAATACGGAAAGATAACACGCTTCCGTATTTTTTTACCATTTTCGTAACACGTATTTAAACATTTGTACCACCATGAAAAGTTATCTCATCGTATTATTTTGCTTTTTTACATCAGGATTTTACCTTCATGCCCAAAAATTAAATGGTAAGATTACCGATGAATATGATAATCCTCTAGGTGATGTGCATATTTTGAAGAAAAATTCTCCTATTCATGCACATTCCAATGATTTGGGATTGTTTTCTATTGAACCTATACAACCCAAAGATACGCTTCAAATCAGTTATATGGGTTTTGAAACATTGGAAATACAAGTTGGAGAAGTCACCAAATTTCTCACCATAAAAATGTCAGAAAAACCCTTTTCATTGGAAGAAGTGGTCATACGACCTAAAATCAATGCCATTGAGGCGTTGACTTTTATTGATACTCAAGTCAATCCGGTCAGTACTTCTCAGGAAATTTTGAGATCAGTTCCAGGTTTGGTAATCGGTCAACATGCCGGTGGAGGAAAAGCGGAACAAATATTTTTAAGGGGTTTTGATATTGATCATGGGACAGATATTCTCATCTCAGTGGATGGATTACCGGTCAATATGACTTCGCATGCGCATGGTCAAGGCTATGCCGACTTGCATTTTCTCATCCCTGAAACGATAGAAAACATCAGTTTTGGAAAAGGTCCTTACTATGCCGATCAAGGCAATTTTAACACCTCCGGATACGTGTCGTTTCACACAAAAGATCGGTTAAATCAATCGGAAATTAAATTGGAATTGGGACAATTTAATACCCAAAGAATTATGGGAATGTTTAATTTATTAAATACGGAAAACCATGCAGCGTACTTAGCAACAGAATTCAACATGACGGATGGCCCATTTGATACACCCCAAAATTTTAATCGCACCAATGTCATGGCCAAATACACCGGATTGATCAATACTTCCGACCAATTATCGGTTTTAATTTCTCATTTGACTAGTAAATGGGATGCTTCAGGACAGATTCCTCAAAGAGCGGTTGACCAAGGACTCATTACCCGTTTTGGATCAATTGACGATACGGAAGGTGGCTTTACCAGCAGAACCAATGCTGCTGCCGAATATATTAAAACCATTTCCGACCACATGGCCATCCAAAATAATCTCTATTATACCACCTATGATTTTGAACTCTATTCCAATTTTACGTTCTTTTTAAATGATCCTGTTTACGGTGATCAAATACGTCAGAAAGAGCATAGAAAACTCTACGGTTTTTCGAGTGAACTTCAAAACGATTTTCATACTGAA
>Ga0209573_1003826_pt1 | contig 15782 bp, 17 predicted proteins | sample TNRBio252014_DNA_FD_185870 | JGI IMG/M metagenome (GOLD analysis project Ga0209573, IMG submission 185870) | Wastewater treatment Type I Accumulibacter community from EBPR Bioreactor in Madison, WI, USA - TNR Reactor_6/25/2014_ DNA (SPAdes)... | ecosystem: Engineered > Bioreactor > EBPR >...
CGGCATCCCCGCAGACATGCGACCCCCGACCCGTTTGCGCCGTCGCAGACAGCACTTTCGCCACCTCTCATCGACACATCATAGACGCCATGTCTGTGCGCTCGCGCCATCTTTCGCTGACCACAATCCGCCCCTATCGTGCAGGCAAAGGATCGCCCGCATGAACATTATCGCTGCGCCCATCGGCCCCGCTCCCTTCACGCCGCCAGCGCCAAAGCCGCGCACGTCGCCGCCGTCGACGCTCGAGATGATTCGGATCGTCTACCGCAATCCGCTGGAGCTGTGGGGCGAGCCGTCCTACAACGAACCCTACATTTCGGTGACCGGCGTCGGCGGGCCGCTGGTCATCGCCAACGACCCGGCCCTGATCAAACATGTGCTGGTCGACAACGCCAAAAATTACCGTATGGCGCAGGTGCGCCAGCTGATCCTGCGGCCCATCCTGCACGACGGGCTTTTGACCGCCGAGGGCGATGTCTGGAAACGCTCCCGCAAGGCGATGGCTCCCGTCTTCACGCCGCGCCATATCTTTGGTTTTGCCCAACCGATGCTGTCGCGCGCGCAGGCTTTCGCCGAGAAATATGAAGCTGGCGGCGAACACGAGATGGCGCATGACATGACGCTGCTCACCTATGACATCCTGGCCGAGACTTTGTTTTCCGGCGAGATTGCCGGCGAGCCCGGCGCGTTCGCAGAGCAGATCGACCGGCTGTTTGAGACAATGGGCCGGGTCGATCCGCTCGACCTGTTGCGCGCACCGGAATGGCTGCCCAGGCTCACCCGCATTCGCGGCCGCAAGGCGCTGGCCTTCTTCCGGCAGATCGTGCGCAACACGATCGAAATGCGGGCGGCCCGCATCGCCAAAGACCCCGGCAACGCGCCGCAGGATTTCCTGACGCTGCTGCTCAAGGCCGAAGGGCCGGACGGCCTGTCGCGCGCCGAGATCGAGGACAATATCATCACCTTTATCGGCGCGGGCCACGAGACAACGGCGCGGGCGCTGGGTTGGACGCTCTATTGTCTGGCCGAAGCTCCTTGGGAGCGCGACCGGATCGAAGTCGAGATCGACGCCGTGCTTGCCCGCGAACCGGACCCGGTGAAATGGCTCGACGCCATGCCCTTCACCCGCGCCGCGTTCGAGGAGGCGATGCGGCTTTATCCGCCGGCCCCGACCATCAGCCGCGAGCCGATCGAGCCGGAAACATGGCGCGACCTCAAGATCGTCAAGGGCGCAAATGTGCAGATCATGCCCTGGACCATTCATCGGCACCGCAAGTTGTGGGACAAGCCGGACGCCTTCATGCCGGAACGGTTCCACCCAGGCAACCGGGAGAAGATCGACCGCTATCAGTACCTTCCTTTTGGCGCCGGGCCGCGCGTCTGCATCGGCATGGCCTTCGCCATGCAGGAGGCGGTGATTGCGCTGGCGGTTCTGTTGTCGCGCTTCCGCTTCGATACGGTGGCGGCGACCAAACCGTGGCCAGTGCAGAAGCTCACCACCCAGCCGGAAGGCGGACTGCCGATGCGGGTCACGCCGCGCGGTTGAGCACGTTGATGTCCTGTGAAATATTTGCTATATTCTCTTTCATGAGAAACAACCATCAATCGTCTACTCCCGAAGCCTCCCTCCAGGCCAATATCGTGGCCGGCAAGGCGTTGACGCGCGCTGCGGATTTGCTGGCCGTGCCGGCGCGCGACATGGCCGACATTGTCGGTCTGTCCGAGGCTAGCCTGTCGCGACTGAAGCGCGGCGGCTTGCAGCTCACCGGCAAGGCCTATGAGCTGGCGCTGCTGTTCATCCGCGTCTATCGCTCGCTCGACGCCATCATGGGCGGCGACGACATGGCCGCGCGGCGCTGGCTGCGGGCCGACAATAGCGCGCTCGGCGGCCAGCCGCTGGCGAAGATGAAAACAATTGATGGTCTGACCTATGTCCTCGCCTATCTGGACGCCCGACGCGCTCCGGTCTGAGGCGAAGCCTCGCAGCGGCGCGTGCTGGCGGCTTGTCGAGGCGCAGCACCGCGTCTCAACCATGAAGCTGGTCGACACGCTGGAGGAGCAGGCGCTGCTGGAAGCCGAGCTCGACCGCACCAAGCCGCCCGGCCCGCCAGAATGCGCGCATCTGCATTATTTGCTCGCCACGCCATTCCGGTATGGCCGCTACCCCGGCAGTTCACGCTTTCGCCGTGAGGGCTATTCGCCCGGCGTCTATTACGCCGCCGAGGCGATTGAGACGGCAGTCTCCGAAACCGCGTTCTATCGCCTCCTGTTTTTCGCTGAATCGCCGCAGACGCCCTGGCCGCATAATCCATTGGAGTTCACCGCCTTCGAGGCAGGCTTCGCCGTCGGTGCTTGCCTAGATCTGACGGTCCCGCCACTATCGCGCGACGAGGGATTGTGGACGCAGCTGACCGACTATTCGCCTTGCCTCGCATTGGCGGATACGGCCCGCGAAGCCGGCGTCGCCGCCATCCGCTACGCTTCCGTCCGCGATCCCGCCAAGGGCGCCAATCTGGCGCTGCTGTCCTGCACCGCCTTCACGGTTCAAGCGCCATCGCGTTTCGCCACCTGGCGCATCGTGCTGTCAGATTTCGGCGCCAATGCGCTATGCGACTGGCCCGAAATGCGGCTGGCTCTGCCACGCGCGGCTTTCGCCGCCGACCCACGCCTGGCGAAACGCCCTCCCTACACGTCTCGGCCATAGAACACATTCTCGACATGCACCGGCCAGCGCCAGGGGAGCACCGCCACCAGATCGAAGCGCACGGACAGCCGCGCGTAGTCTTTCTGGCGAGTCAGCCATTGGTTGGCCGCCGCCTCGATGCGGCGTTCAGAGGCGCGACTGATCGCCTCCATCGCCGCAATCAAGGTTGGCCGCGCCTTGACTTCGATGATCAACACCAGATCGCCTCGCCGGGCGATCAGGTCGATCTCGCCGCTTCTGGTCTTGAAGCGCCGCGCCACGATGCGGAACCCCTTCATCATGATTGCGGCCGCCGCAAGCCACTCGCTGCGATGGCCGCGGCGATAGGCGTTCTGGCGGGCGGCGCGCGTCGGCTTCAACTATTATCCTTCAACTCAAGCAGCCGGCGGTAGAGCGCCGGCTTGGGGCGGCCAGTCATGCGCGCCGCTTCCGCCGCCGCCTTAGACGCAGGCATTTCGGCGGCCAATGACGTCAACAGCCGGTCAACATCCCCGGCGCTATCGGCCTCCTCTTGCGGCGGTCCGATACAGATCACCACCTCGCCCCTGGGCGTGTCGGCTTGTGCATAGTGCGCCGCCAGTTCGCCCAGCGGCCCGCGCCGGAACTCCTCGAACGTCTTGGTCAGTTCGCGCGCCACCACAGCAGGCCTGTGTGCGCCCAGCGTTTCGGTCATAGCAGCGAGCGTGCCGGCCAGCCTGCGTGGCGATTCAAAAAACATCAGCGTGGCCGGTACGCTCTTCAACGTCTCCAGCCGGTTGCGTCGCTGTCCGTCCTTCACCGGCAGGAAGCCGGAAAACAGAAAGGCGTCCGATGGCAGACCCGAGGCGCTCAGCGCCGCCAGCACTGCCGAGGGACCGGGAATCGGCACGACGCGGATGCCGCGCTCCACCGCCTGCCCGACCAGCCGGTAACCCGGGTCGGACACCAGCGGCGTGCCGGCGTCCGAGACAAGCGCAACGCTACGTCCTTCTTCCAGCGCCGCGATCAACCGCGCACCGGCCTCCGTTGCGTTATGTTCATGGTAGGCGACCGGCCGTTGCTTGACGCCATAGCGATCCAGCAGCACGCGCGTGACGCGCGTGTCTTCACAAGCCAGCACGTCGGCGCCAGCCAGCGTCTCCAGCGCGCGCAGCGTAATGTCGGCCAGATTGCCGATTGGCGTAGCGACCAGATAGAGCGCCGGCTCCAGCGGGCGCGCGGCAATCTGGGTCTGTCCGACAATGTAGGTCTTGGGGTCCATGCCGCCTTCATGCCACGGCGCTGGACCGTGCGACAGGGGTTATAGCCGCACAGCCACCAGTACAGCGCCAAGGGCGATCAGCAGAACGCCCAGCCAGTTCACCCAGCTCAGCCGCTCGCCGAGAAACATCGCGCCAAAGATCGCCACCAGCACGACGCTGAGCTTGTCGACCGGCGCAACCTGCGAGGCCTGACCGATCTTCAAGGCGCGGAAATAGCAGATCCAGGATGCGCCGGTGGCCAGCCCGGACAAGATCAGGAACACCCAACTGCGGCGGTCAATGCTGCCCGGACTCTGGAACTGGCCAGTCGCCGCGACAATTGCCGTCAACGCAGCGACGATCACCAGCGTGCGGATCAGCGTAGCGAAATCGGAATTGACATTGGCTATGCCAATCTTGGCGAAGATCGCCGTTAACGCCGCGAACACCGCCGCAAGAAACGCCCAGAACTGCCACGCCGCAACCATCCGCCAAGCCTGTCCCTCTACCGCGCCAGATCCGCCACCAGCGCATCCAGCACCACCATGCCTGACGGCGTTGCGCGCAGCCGCGAATTGCCGAGCGGCTCAATCAGCCCTTCTTCCTGCAGGATTGCGACGCGCTTGTTTTCCAGCGAACGTCCCGACAGCGCTTCAAAGCGGGCAAGGTCGATGCCTTCGGTCAGCCGCAGTCCCATCAACAGGAACTCATCCGCTTCTTCCGAGCGTGTCAACACCTCGCCGCCGATCACCCCATGGCCATGGGTTTCGACCAGGCCAAGCCAGGTCTCGGGCATTTTTTCCGTAAAGGTGACGATGCGGCGCTTGCCCTCGATGAAACGTCCATGCGCACCGGGCCCTGCCCCGGCATATTCACCATAACGCCAGTAGATCAGATTGTGGCGGCTCTCGGCGCCGGGCTTGGCATGGTTGGAGACTTCATAGGCTGGCAGGCCGTGTTCGGCTGTCACCACCTGCGTGACGTCGTAGAGATCGGCAGCGGTATCGAGATCGAGCACCGGCAGCTTGCCGGCCTCACGTAGCGCATGGAAGCGCGTGCCTTCCTCGATCGTCAGCTGATAGAGGGACAGATGGTCGGCTGCATAGCTGATCGCGCGCTTCAGCTCTTCCGTCCAGCTTTCGACCGTCTGGCCCGGCCGCGCATAGATGAGGTCGAACGACAGACGCGGAAATATCTCGCGCGCAAGACCAATTGCGCCCAGCGCCTGCTCGACATCGTGCAGCCGTCCGAGGAAGCGCAGGTCCTTGTCGTTCAGCGCCTGTACGCCAAGCGAAACGCGGTTGACGCCTGCGGCCCGGTAGCCACGGAAGCGTTCAGCCTCAACCGAGGATGGGTTGGCTTCCAGCGTCACCTCGATGCCGTCCGGCACGCTCCAGTTTTTCGCCACAGCCTCCAGCAACGCGCCGACTGTCGCCGGAGCCATCAGAGAGGGCGTTCCGCCGCCAATGAAGATCGACGCGACCTCGCGCGGTCCGGTGCGCTGGCGCATCGCCGCCAGTTCCGCCTGGAAGGCGGCGACATAGCGCGCCTGATCCACTGGCTGGTGACGAACATGCGAATTGAAGTCGCAATAGGGGCACTTGGCCGCGCAGAACGGCCAGTGCAGGTAGACGCCGAAGCCGGGCGAATTCACGAGCAACGCCTCATGCAACCGAACCCAGTCTTGCCTCGGCAAACAGTTTGAACGCCTTGGCGCGATGCGACAGGGCGGCCGGCATGCCGGGTTTCCAGCCATGCTTCTGCTCGGCTGTCATTTCGCCGAAGGTGATGTCGAACCCCTGCGGCTGAAACACCGGGTCATAGCCGAACCCGAGCGCGCCGCGCGGCGGCCAGACCAGCACCCCTTCAGCCTCGCCGCGAAAATACTCAGCCTCGCCATTCGGCGAGCAAAGACAGATCACCGCGACGAAGCGCCCCGTACGCTGTGCCGGATCTGTGGCGCCGGCTTCGCGAAGCGCCACTTCGGCGCGCTGCATCGCCATGCCGAAATCGCGGCTGCCATCCTCCAACGCCGCCCAGTCGGCGGTATAGACGCCGGGCTGTCCGCCCAGCGCATCAATCACCAGGCCGCTGTCATCCGACAGCGCCGGAAGGCCGGTCGCTACCGCCGCCGCATGCGCCTTGATATAGGCGTTCTCTTCAAAGGTCGTGCCGGTTTCTTCTGGCTCCGGCAGGCCGAATTGCTTGGCCGATTTCGCTTCAAATCCGAACGGCCCCATCAGGCCGGCAAATTCGCGCAGCTTGCCTTCATTGTGACTGGCGATGACAATCTTCCTGGCCGACAAATCAATCATGCAATGCCCCAAATGCGTGGTTCGGCAAATTCGATGGAGTTACCGGACGGGTCGCGGACATAGATTGAGCGCCCGCCATTTGGCCATTCAAAGTCGGCTTCGATCACACCGCCTGCCTCTTCCAGCCTCGCCTTCCATCCGTTGATCTCGTCGGCGGTTGCGGCAAAACAAAGGTGGCCCGCGCCAATCGCTCCGTGCGGCGGCACAGGCAGCCGCGCCTGCGGCCCTGGCGGGTGGCTTGTCGCCTTGGCGTCGAAAAGCAGCAGCACGCCCTCGCCGCAGCGGAAGAAGACATGCCTGCCGGTCACCGCCGAAATCTTCGCTAGTCCCAGCACGCCGCCATAAAACGTTTCCGCCGCGACAAGGTCCGTCACATAGAGCGCGGATTCCAGGATGCGGGAAGGCGCAAGGGAGTGCGCCACTTATCCAACGGTCATCTGCTGCAGGCTGACCAGCCGGGCGATACCCTTCTTGGCCAGGCCCATCAATTCCGCAAACTGCGCTTCGCTGAACGGCTCGCCCTCGGCAGTGCCCTGTATCTCGACAATACCACCCTTGCCGGTCATGACAAAATTGGCGTCAGTGTCTGCGGCGGAGTCCTCGTCATAATCGAGATCGATTACCGCCTGCCCGTCATAGATGCCGCAAGAGATTGCAGCGACATGGTCCTTCAGGACCTTGGACAAAGACACCATTTGGCGCGTCTCCATCCAGCGCAGGCAGTCATAAAGCGCCACCCAGCCGCCGGTGATGGAGGCTGTGCGAGTGCCGCCATCGGCCTGGATGACATCGCAGTCGATGGTGATCTGGCGTTCGCCGAGCGCCTGCATGTCGACCACAGTGCGCAGCGAGCGGCCAATCAGCCGCTGAATTTCCAGCGTACGGCCGCCCTGTTTGCCGGATGAAGCCTCGCGGCGCATGCGATCGCCTGTGGCGCGCGGCAACATGCCATATTCGGCGGTCACCCAGCCCTTGCCGGAATTGCGCATCCAGCCTGGCACCTTCTCTTCAAGGCTGGCGGTGCACAGCACATGCGTGTCGCCAAACTTTACAAGACAGGAGCCTTCGGCATGTTTGGATACGCCACGCTCAAAGGAGATGGCGCGCATTTCGTCGAACTGGCGTTTGGAAGGACGCATGAAAGCTCCGGAATTTTTCGATTGGCGCGGCTTGTAGCCCTCAAGCCTTGGGAGCGCAAAGGAAAAGCGCTCGCGTCAGACCGGCCGCTCAAACATCAAAACGCTGCCGTCGCGGAATGGGCGCTCGCCAATCAGCCGATAGCCAAGTTTCTCCGCCACTCGGATGGAGCTCCGGTTCGGCGGGTCAATGATACAGACGGTGCGCTGCCGTGCGTACGTAGCGTCAAACCAGTCATGCGCAGCCTGCGCCGCCTCAGTTCCATACCCCTTGCCGTGGATTTCGGCGGCCATGATCCAGGCAGCTTCCGGATAGGCGTCGAACTCCTCGCCCAGGCCACGTTTGAAGTCCGCAAGCCCGGTTTCTCCGACAAACCGTCCAGTCGTCTTCTCAATGACCGCAAACAGCCCGTAGCCCAGCAATTGCCAATGACCAACTGCGCGCAGCAGACGAAACCAAACGTCTTGTCGCGTGCCCGGTTTACCGTCGCCAATGTGGCGCACAACGTTCGGATCGGAATAGACGGCGTAGGCCGGTTCATAGTCAGCCAGCATTTGTGGACGCAGGATCAGGCGTTCGGTTTCAATCATTCGATTGCAGTGCCATTCGGTGAAGCAAATCTGAAGGGCCAACTTGGCTTATCTCGCTGAACAAGAGCAAATTCATCGCGCGAGGCCCAGATGGCAAGCAGCGTGCGTCCTTCGCTTGTGATAGCGTCCCTTGTGGATGTAGAGTTTCTCTTGGCAAGTTGCGCCGATTGGGCCTGATGCGGATTGGAGTCGGCTATGACGGTTCAAGATGTGCTTCCGCAGAAGAGCGGTCGACTGATGACCAGCGCAGGCGGCTTCGAGACATGGTTGCAATATGTCGATGGCTTCACACTACGTCACTTCTGCGGGTTTGAACTCCTAAACGACCCGCGCGGGGCCATCTGCCTCACTGACTATCACCGCAAGGTGGTGGAGGCTGCGGCTTCAAGCGGATTCGGCGTGATCAATGAGGGCCTCCACTATCGCGCCAGCCGCGATTGGGGCGCGTTGCTTGGTTATTCAAGGCAGGGTCTTGAGGAAATTAACATTCGCGGCATTGAGTTCTACAAGGACTTCGCCCGGCAATATAACAGCCCTGAGACGCCGATGATCGTGGGTGGCGTTATCGGACCGCGAGGCGACGCCTACAATATTGGACGCACGCCCGATGCAGCCGAGGCCGAAGACTACCATTCAGAGCAGATCCTGACTTTTCGCAAAGCAGGAGCTGATCTTGTCACCGCGCTCACTTTTTCAAGTGTCCAGGAGGCGATCGGCGTTGTGCGGGGCGCCAAAGCAGCAGGCATGCCAGTCGTTGTCTCCTTTTTTGTCGCCAGAGGCGGAAAGCTAAACGGCGGCGAGACAATTGAGGAGGCGATCACCATTGTCGATGCCGCGACAGGCGGTGCGCCAGCTTATTACATGATCAATTGCACGCACCCGACAGAGTTCGAGCCCGGGCTGACGGGCGGCGGCTGGACCGCGCGCCTGGGAGGGTTCATGCCTAATGCTGTTGCAATGGAGACACTGGACCTGTGCAAGCTTGGCCATCTGGAAGATGGCGATCCCGTCGAGCTCGGCGGGCAAATGGCGGGACTGGCCAGAAGGTTTCCCCACGTAAACGTGTGGGGCGGATGCTGCGGGACCGACGGCCGCCATATCGCCCAGATCACCAGGCGGGTCAGCGAAATCAGGCGGACTGAGGCATCGCACCCTTAAACGACGGCAACTGCGCTTGCCTTGAGCCGTTCGCGCTCTATATCGTCTGGGAGATGGAGACGCACGCTTGACCAAGCTGGTCGCCGACCCCACCCTGCAGGCGCTGGACCTGCGCTCGCGCGATATTTTCCGCCGCATCGTCGATTCGTATCTGCTGGACGGCGAACCGGTCGGTTCGCGCAACCTGTCGCGCATGCTGCCGTCTTCTTTGTCGCCGGCGACCGTGCGCAATGTGATGAGCGATCTTGAACATCTCGGACTGGTTTATGCGCCGCATATTTCGGCCGGACGCCTGCCAACACAGAAAGGCCTGCGTTTTTTTGTCGACGCTTTCATGGAGCTGGGCGATCTGTCCGCTGACGAGCGCCGCCAGATCGAGGCGCAGCTTAAGGGATCGTCAGCGGACGCCAGTCTCGAACATATGCTGAATGAAGCCAGCCAGCTTCTGTCTGGCATGTCGCGCGGCGCCGGGCTGGTGCTCGCCGCCAAATCCGAAGCCCCGCTCAAACATATCGAATTCATCCAGCTCGAACCGGCGAAGGCGCTGGCGGTGCTGGTGAGCCAATCGGGCGACGTGGAAAACCGGGTTGTCGAGCTGCCCGCCGGCGTCACTGCCTCGCAGCTTCAGGAAGCATCTAACTTTCTCAACGCCCACATTCGGGGCCGCACGCTCGCAGAAGCGCGCGCCGATATCGAACGGCTGAAATCCGAAACCAAGCTGGCGCTGGATACGCTGTCGCAAGGACTGGTGGAGAAGGGTCTCGCCATCTGGGCGGGGGCAGAGAGCGGACTACCTGCCCGCCTGATTGTGCGCGGCCGCGCCAATCTGCTCGAAAACGTCTCGGCTCAGGCCGATATCGAGCTGTTGAAACACCTTTTTGAAGACCTCGAAACCAAGGATGGCCTGATCCAGTTGCTCGACCTTGCTGAAGAAGGTTCGGGCGTGCGTATCTTCATTGGCTCCGAAAACAAGCTGTTTTCGCTGTCAGGCTCCTCGCTGGTCGTCGCGCCCTACCGCGACGCCGACTCGCGTGTCGTTGGCGCTCTAGGCGTCATTGGCCCAACGCGGCTGAACTATGCGCGCATTGTGCCGATGGTTGACTACACCGCTCAGTTGATCACGCGCATGCTGCGGTGACTGCGCGGTATTGGCTGACCTGCCCCGGTCGATCACTGGTCTTGATCTTTCCATCAAGCGAATTCGCCGGATTCGTTTGATGGCGCGTGGTAAAGGCCGCGTCTTGGTGGCGGCTTGCGCCACCTGCGCGAGCCGACCATGACGCTGACAGCCATTTTGACTTATGCCGCAGCCCTTGGCATCGCCGCCGCCATCCCGGGCCCCGGCATTACGGCGGTTGTGGCGCGGGCGCTCGGCTCCGGTTTTCGCCCTGCCTTCGCCATGTCGCTTGGTCTCGTGGTTGGCGATCTGGTTTGGCTGACGGCGGTCGTGCTCGGACTTGCGCTGTTGGCCCAGACGTTCGGCTTTGCATTCATGGCGATCAAATGGCTGGGTGTCGCCTATCTGGCCTGGCTTGCCTGGAAATTCTGGAGCGAGGGCATTGACCCGGAAAAGGTCGAGGCGCGGTCTGGACGGCGCGACTTCCTGTCCAATTTTGTCGCCGGGCTGACCCTGACGCTCGGTAACCCCAAAACGATGATCTTTTACGTCGCAATCACGCCCACCCTGGTCAACCTGCAGACGCTGACCTTTGCAGACTATGGCGTGCTGGTCTCGGTCACAGTCGTGGTGCTGTTGGTCGTGCTCGTCCCCTATCTTGCACTGGCAGCCAAGGCTCGTGGCTTCCTGTCGTCTCCACGCGGCCTCAGATATTTGAGCCGTGGCGCAGCCGCAGCCGCCTTCCTCGCCGGAGCCGCCGCCGCAATCGCCGCGCGGTCCTAGTCCGCGGAAATTTCAACCCGATGTGGCGGCTTTTGTAGCATCTGGTTCCACGCAATCACCGCTTTCAGCATCCACGACACTCGGCTTTCTTGCGGCTCGCCCCTATCTTTGACGCCAGCACGCCGTATTCTATCGGCCAACGCTGCATTGGGAGCTAGACAATGAACAAGCCCGTCAAGTCGACGCGCGGCCGGGGCCGCGTCTATGATTCCATCACCGACACGATTGGCGACACTCCGCTGGTGCGACTCGACAAATTCGCCAAGGAAAAGGGCGTCGTCGCCAACATTCTGGCCAAGCTGGAATTCTTCAACCCGATCGCCTCGGTCAAAGACCGCATCGGCGTCGCGATGATCGAATCGCTCGAAGCGGCCGGCAAGATAGCCCCCGGCAAGACAACGCTGGTCGAGCCTACCTCCGGCAATACAGGCATTGCGCTGGCTTTTGCAGCCGCCGCCAAGGGTTACAAACTGATCCTGACGATGCCCGAGACAATGTCCATCGAGCGCCGCAAGATGCTGGCGCTGTTAGGCGCCGAACTGGTGCTGACCGAAGGCCCGAAGGGCATGAAGGGCGCAATCGCCAAGGCCGATGAGCTGGCCGCCTCGATCCCGAACGCTGTCATTCCGCAACAGTTTGAAAATCCGGCCAACCCCGAAATCCACCGCAACACAACTGCGGAAGAAATCTGGAACGACACCAATGGCGATGTCGATTTCCTGGTTTCGGGCATCGGCACGGGCGGCACCATCACCGGCGTCGGTCAGGTCATCAAGAAGCGCAAGCCGGACTTCAAAGTGATCGCTGTTGAGCCCGAGGCGTCGCCGGTCCTGTCGGGCGGTCAGCCCGGCCCGCACAAGATCCAGGGCATTGGCGCGGGCTTTGCGCCAAAGGTGCTCGACACTTCGATCTATGACGAAGTGGTGCAGGTCTCCAACGATGACGCCTTCGCCAATGCGCGCCTGGTCGCGCGTCTCGAAGGCGTACCGGTGGGCATTTCGTCAGGAGCCGCCTTGCAGGCTGCGGTCGTCATCGGCTCACGCAAGGAAAACAAGGGCAAGAACATCGTCGTCATAATCCCCTCCTTCGCAGAGCGTTATCTCTCGACAGCGCTGTTTGAGGGCCTGGGCGGCTGATTTCGCCCCCGTAGCAATCGCTCAAGCCTCCAATCCGCCGGCGTAACAGCCGGCGGATTGTCTGTACTGCGTAGGTCATTTGCAATGACGGCTTGGCATTTTAGTCAAGCTGACTAAACTCCCGCACGATTGAACAGAGATCATATCCAGGGAGAAGCTGAATGAAGACAATTACCAGACGATTGTTCACCGCAGGCGCGGTGATGACATCGCTCGCCGTAACTGGCGTGAACGCCCATGCCCAACAATTCATCAATGTCCTGACTGGCGGCACCTCGGGCGTATATTATCCGCTCGGCGTTGCGTTGTCGGAGATCTATGGCAAGCACATTAAGGACATCCGCACGCAGGTGCAGGCCACCAAGGCGTCGGTCGAAAACCTCAATCTGATCCAGCAAGGCAAAGGCGAAATCGCCTTCGCCCTGGGTGATTCTGTCAAGGCGGCGTGGGAAGGCAACGCCGAAGCCGGTTTCGCCAGCAAGCTGGACAAGCTGCGCGGCATTGCCGCAATCTATCCAAACTATGTGCAGATCGTCGCCTCGAAGGAATCCGGCATCACTGACTTCGCCGGCCTCAAGGGCAAGAGTCTCTCGGTCGGCGCGCCAAAATCGGGCACTGAGCTGAACGCCCGCGCCATCTTCGGTGCGCTCGGCATGAGCTATGCCGATCTCAGCAAGACGGAATATCTACCGTTCGGCGAGTCGGTCGAGCTAATCAAGAATCGCCAATTGGACGCTACGCTGCAGTCGGCCGGTCTGGGCGTCGCTTCAATCAAGGATCTGGCCGTCTCGGTTCCGATCACCGTCGTCGCCGTTCCGGCTGAAGTCGCCGAGAAGCTCGGTGCGCCCTTTATGGCGGCGACGATCCCCGCCGGCACCTATGAAGGCCAGACGGCCGACGTTCCCACGCTTGCCATCACCAACATCCTGGTGACCAATTCCGATGTGTCAGACGAACTCGCCTATGAGATGACCAAGCAGTTGTTTGAAAATCTCGACACAATGACGGCAGCCCACGCCGCTGCCAAGGCGATCTCGGCCGACAAGGGAGCCAAGGGCCTGCCTATCCCGCTGCATCCAGGCGCCGAGAAGTACTACAAGGAAAAGGGTCTGCTCTAAGGCGCGGGCGCAACGCCTGAACTTTCTCTTGCGGGGCGGCGACAGACCGCCCCGTTTTGCCAGATGCGTTCTTGTGGGGGATTCCGATGGCGCTCGCCGACAACACACAGCCCGCCGCCGCAGCAAGTGCTGAGTTTCATGATCCCACAGGATCGGGTTTCCCGGCGACCCATGAAGGCCGGCTGTTATTTTGGATCGCTGTGATCTTCTCGCTGTTCCAGATCGCCACGGCCGCGCACATAATCAGCCTTCCCAGCCAGATCCTGCGGGCCAGCCACGTCGCGTTCCTGCTGTTGCTCGCCTTTCCGCTGGTTGCGGCGGCGCGCGGCGCGGGCAGCGCGGCCAAGGCGTTTGCCTGGGGGCTGTCTGCTCTCGGGGTGGCGGTCGCGGTTTACCAATTCGTCGAATACGAACCGCTGATCCTGCGCGCCGGAGATCTTAACTCTGTTGACCTTGCGTTCGGCGTTATTGCGCTGGCAACTGTCTTTGCAGCGGCTTACGTGATGATGGGACCGGCGCTGCCGATCATCTCCGGTTCGTTCCTGCTCTATGCGCTGTTTGGCCAATATTTGCCGTCCCCGCTCAACCATCGCGGTTACGACTTCTCTCAGGTGATTGATCAGCTCGCCTATGGCACCGAGGGCATATACGGCATCCCAATCTATGTTTCAGCGACCTACATTTTCCTGTTCATTCTGTTCGGGTCCTTCCTCGAACGCGCCGGCATGATCCGCTTGTTCACAGACGTCTCCATGGGTCTTGTCGGTCATGCACGCGGCGGCGCGGCCAAGGTGGCGGTCATTGCGTCCGGCATGATGGGCACCATCTCAGGGTCGGGTGTGGCCAATGTGGTGACCACTGGGCAATTCACCATTCCGCTGATGAAGCGTTTTGGCTACCGCTCCGCCTTTGCTGGCGGGGTTGAGGCGACCGCCTCGATGGGCGGCCAGATCATGCCGCCAGTCATGGGCGCAGTCGCCTTCATCATGGCCGAGACGCTGGGCGTCGAATATTACGAGGTGGTCAAAGCGGCCCTCATTCCGGCCCTCCTCTATTTCGCATCCGCCTTCTGGATGGTGCATCTGGAGGCTGGCAAACATGGCCTGCACGGTTTGCCAAAGGCTGATCTGCCCTCGCCGCTCGCGGCGCTGCGCAAGGGCTGGTTCCTGATCCTGCCGCTGGCTGTGCTCATATATCTGCTCTTCTCAGGCTACACTCCGCTTTACGCCGGCACTATCGGCCTGGCGCTGACTGTGCTTTTGATCCTTGGCGGGTCTGTTGCGCTGGCGCTGCCATCTGTCGTTGTGCGCATCGTCTTCTGGATCGGGCTTGGCCTTATTGCAGCCAGCTTTTTTCGCATCGGCATAAACGCCATTCTCGCTGCAGCTGCGGCGCTGATCATCGCCAATATCTTTGTCGCCGGAGGGCGCGACACATTGATTTCATGTCGCGATGCACTGGCTGAAGGAGCGCGCACTGCGCTTCCTGTCGGCGTCGCCTGCGCGGTTGTGGGCGTCATCATTGGCGTCATGACGCTGACGGGCGTAGCGACCACCTTTGGACAGTTTATCGTATCAGTTGGAGAATCCAGCCTTTTCCTGTCGTTAATCCTGACCATGGTCACCTGCATCATCCTGGGCATGGGCATTCCGACTATTCCGAATTACATCATCACATCGTCGATCGCCGGACCGGCGCTGCTGGAGCTCGGCGTACCTCTGCTCGTCAGCCACATGTTTGTTTTCTATTTCGGCATCCTGGCGGATCTGACCCCGCCAGTCGCACTGGCATGCTTTGCGGCCGCGCCGATCGCCAAGGAGAGCGGTCTCAAGATTTCACTTGAGGCGATCAAGGTTGCTGCTGCGGGTTTCGTCATTCCGTTCATGGCGGTCTACACGCCTGCCCTGATGCTGCAGGATGGCGGCCCGCTGGCCAACGAAATAGGCTATTGGCCGGCTGTCGCCTACATCGTGTTCAAGACAGCGTTGGCGATCGGTCTTTGGGGCGCCGCAGTCATCGGCTTTTTGCGCACCCGGCTGGCGATCTGGGAGCGATTGCTGGCGGCGGCAGCTGCATTTACCCTGGTCGCTGCGCTTCCGGTAACAGATGAGATCGGCTTTGCGCTGGCTGCCCTGCTAATCGGCCTGCACTGGTTCCGCACCCGCTCGACGCCAGCAGCAGACCACGCGCGGTGAGTCTCTGCATCGTCACAGGCGGCAAGGCGGTGACGCTGGCAATCACGGCATTCACGTTGTCTTGGACGCATTCGGTGGAAAAGACCGAATGGCGTGAATCCTGGGAGATCGGGCCTGCAGGACTGTATCTTGTCGAGGCCCGTGTTAAGGGCTCCGGCGCCGGCATGGAGCCGCCACCGGACGCCAGACTGGAAAACGGGTGGTGGGTTTACCAGCCGCCGCTCAAACCCCTACCGACCGTTGCGCTCGCAGCCTCCGGCGCGACTGACGGCGGTTGGACGCTTTGCGCTGATGGCCAATGCCGCGAGT
>Ga0209573_1003827_pt1 | contig 15782 bp, 12 predicted proteins | sample TNRBio252014_DNA_FD_185870 | JGI IMG/M metagenome (GOLD analysis project Ga0209573, IMG submission 185870) | Wastewater treatment Type I Accumulibacter community from EBPR Bioreactor in Madison, WI, USA - TNR Reactor_6/25/2014_ DNA (SPAdes)... | ecosystem: Engineered > Bioreactor > EBPR >...
TAACTTTTGTTTTACCAATGGGTCTTTTTTCACAAAATCTTCCTGATGAAATGTATTTTTCATCCGATGGACATATTTTATATACTGGCGTTCAAAATCCTTCAGGACTTTATGACAAGACATCGGTTAAGACCGTATATCTCAATTTTGCACAATCCAATTATTGGACATTGTTGACAAATAATTACGCCTCGGAAACCAATATTCCCGCGACCATGATTTATGACGGAACAACATTGGAAAATGTAGGCGTCAGATTTAGAGGGAATACTTCTTATATGCAAATTGGAAGTTCGCAAAAAAAATCATTTGCTATAGAAACCGATTTTGTAAATCCCGATTTGGAAATTTTGGGTTACAATGATTTAAAATTTAACAACGCTCATCAAGATCCAACTTTCATGAGGGAAGTGCTCTACAATCGAATGGCCGTGAGACATACTCCCATTGCGAAAGGAAATTATATACATCTTTATATCAATAATCAGGATTGGGGACTCTATGCCAATATTCAATCACCCGAGAAAAAGTTCTTAAAAGAATGGTTTCAAAGTAATGATGGAGCTCGTTTTAGAGCGACTACGGAAAATACAGGCACTCCAAATCCCAATTGGGGAGACGGAACTGCAGGGATGAATTACATCAGTTCCGATACTTTAGCTTATAAAAACTACTATTCATTGAAATCTAGCGAAGTAGGTTATCCTTGGCAAAAATTACTCGATGCATGTTATGCCTTGAGTCAATCTAGCGCAACGGTCTATGCTACTTTGAAAAATAAAATTGATATTGATAAGGCTTTGTGGTTTTTGGCTGTTGAAAATATTTTTACTGATGATGATAGTTATATCATGAAGGGAAAAATGGACTATATGGTTTATTATGAACCTGAAACCGGTAGAACAATACCTTTGGAATACGATGGTAACTCCACTTTTCAAACTAGCGCTGCCACCAGTTCCAATTGGAATCCTTTTAAAAACGCCACCAATGCCAATTATCCCTTATTGTACAAACTTTTAAATATTCCTGAATACCGTCAACGTTACTTGGCTCATTACAGAACAATTTTAAACGAAACTTTTACCACGACTAATGCCAACGCACTTATTGATGAAATTCATGCTCAAATAGGAACTTTAGTAGCAGCTGACCCCAAAAAACTATACACGACTGCAGAGTACACAAGCGGTTATCCTCTTTTGAAAACTTTTGTAGCCAATAGGAGAACGTTTTTATTGAGTAATACAGAAGTTGCACAAGTAGCTCCCGTTATTGCTTCGGCTCCTTATTACAATAGCAGCAATCTTATGTATGAAGATCCTGTAGGAAATGAACCCGTAACCATTAAAGCTAGTGTAACCTCTACTAATGGAATTAGTAAAGTTAATTTGTATTACGCAACAGGTTTGGTGGGTAATTTTAACGCTATTCAAATGTATGATGACGGGTCTCATAATGACAATTCATCTGGAGATGGCATTTTTGGGGCTACTATTCCGGGTTATGCTTCTGGTACATTTGTAAGATATTATATTGAAGCTGTAGCCAATAATACGGCAAAATCCGTTTCTTATTTACCTACAGGTGCCGAGCATGATATATTTGTTTATACGGTTACGGCTACAACAGGACCTAATGGTGTTGTAATCAATGAGATTATGGCGCAAAATACGTCTACTGTTATGGATGAAAATAGTCAATATGAAGATTGGATTGAATTGTATAACAATAATAATTACAGTGTAGATTTAAGTGGGTTTTATCTAACGGATGATGCAACCAATTTGGTTAAATGGCAGATTCCAAGTAGTACCTCTATCGAAGCCAATGGTTTTTTAATAGTTTGGGCAGATGAAGATTTAACAGAAGGGCCCTTACATGCTGATTTTAAACTTTCGGCGAGTGGAGAAACCGTAATTCTGTCGGATGTGGCAAACAGTATTGTTGATCAAATCGATTTTGGCGTACAAACAGCCAATATGGGCTATGCAAGAGTTCCCAATGGTACGGGAAGTTTTGTTATTCAATCGCCAACTTATAATGCCAATAATGATGGAATAATTGGGGTTGAAGACATCCATATTTCAGAGGATTTTTTCTCATTTTATCCCAATCCGGTTGCTAGTGTTTTACATTTGAAATTTTCAGACCAAGGATACAACAAAGAAGTAAATATATTGAACACCATGGGCCAAATTTTACAAACCCATACCACAACCCAAAATTTGGAACTGAATGTAGAAAGTTTATCATCCGGTATCTATTTTATTAAGTGCGAAAACACAGTTGAAAAATTCATCAAACTCTAATTTTTTTTAATATTCTGCTTTTTTAAAAAACCATTCCATGTTTTCTGACAAATCCAAACGCAATATTTTTCTATTACATTTCATGGTTTGGCTCATGCTTTTTACCATCCCATTTTTATTGGCAAAAGGCAATGAGGAACTCTATTCCAGAATTGTGGAAAACACGTGGATTCCGCTTTTATTTTATGCATTTGTTTTTTACTTGAATTATTATTTATTAATTGATTCTTACTTTTTTAAGGGTAACTATAGATATTACTTGATTCTTAACGGATTGATCATTTTTGTTTTTGCATTGGTCATTTTCAAAATGAAAACTATTTTTTTCAATCCTTTACCTGATCTGCCAAAACCCCCTAAATTTGAATTGAAAGAGCTTCACAAAGGTCCACCTAGACAATTATTTATTTACATGGATATCCTATGGTTTGGGGTACCACTAGCTTTTTCACTAGCCCTCAAATCTTTTGAAAAACTTAAGAAAACCGAGCAAGAACAACAGGAATCTGAAAAAGTGAAGTTGGAACAAGAATTACAATATCTGAGATATCAACTACAACCACATTTTTTCTTTAACGCATTAAATAATATATATTCAATGGTTGATGTCACTCCCGATAAAGCCAAAGAATCCATTCACGGTTTGGGGAAGTTGATGCGTTTTCTCTTGTATGAATCCAACACTGAAAAAGTGACTTTAAATAAGGAAATAGAATTTATGACCACTTATATTGAATTGATGAAACTTCGGTTTTCAGATAAAATTTCAATTGCATACAATTTTCCGGAAGTTCAAGATCAGGTAAAGATTCCGCCATTATTATTTATCACTCTGGTTGAGAATGCATTTAAACATGGCGTATCGGCTACAAAGAATTCCAGTATTGTTTTTACTATGACTTATACTGATTTAGAACTTTTCTTTGTTGCCCAAAATGATTATTTTCCAAAAAATCAAAAAGATAAAAGTGGTTCCGGAATAGGATTGGCTAATTTAGATAAAAGGTTAACTTTACTTTACAAAGATAAATATTCGTTAGTGACTGAAATTAAAGATCAAAAATATAGGGCAACCTTATTAATTGAAGCCATTTGATTTTTTCAAAAAAAGTCTGCAAATTTTAAAAGTAAAACCATTTTAATAATTATTAAAAACCCCGACATTGTCTGATTTAATACTTTCTTGCATTATTGTAGACGACGAGCCCATGGCTTTGAATCTCATACAGTCTTATGTTGAGAAAACTTCATTTTTGGCTTTAAAAGCCAAGTGTAGTAATGCTATTGAAGCCTTACAAGTTTTAAATCAACAAGAAATTAATTTGGTTTTTTTAGACATTCAAATGCCTGATTTATCCGGTTTGGAATTGTCAAAAATTATCTCCAAAAACACCAGAATTATTTTCACAACAGCTTTTGATCAATATGCTTTGGACGGTTTTAAAGTGGAAGCGTTGGATTATTTGCTAAAACCTTTTAATTACACAGAGTTTTTAATGGCTTCTAACAAAGCTTTAACTTGGTTTGGAATGCTTGGTAAACCCTCATTAAACAAAGAGATTATAAAACAACCGGAAAAGGAATTTTTATTTGTAAAATCGGAGTATAGACAACTCAAAATCAATTTGAAAGAAGTTCTGCTTTTTGAAGGGTTGAAAGACTACATTAAAATATGGATGGATCAAAATCCGAAACCAATTCTTACTTTGATGAGTTTGAAATCATTGGAAAATGAGTTGCCCAAAGATCAATTTTTGAGAATACATCGTTCATTTATCATCAATCTCGAGAAAATTGAGGCTGTTGAGCGAAGCCAAGTACTAATTGCCAAGAGAAGAATCACCATTTCAGAACCTTACAAACCCGATTTCTTGAGTTATATAAACCGCAATTCATTGCTGTAATCAAAAGCCCTTTAAGATCATTCGGAGAAATTATTCAATTTTGTGTTTGACAAACCATTTGTTTTCAAGCGACAGGTTTAGGGTTATTAAATGGTATTTTTCCTTAACCATTTGATTTTGAATGTGACCTCTTTGGCCATAGGTGTAAGCGATATTTAAATTGGAAAAATTTTGATTATTCAAAGGTAAACCTAACCCTAAAGTGAAATTTTGATTGGCTATATTGGAATCATTGATACTTAAGTACCCGGTATCATAACTATATCCCAGTCTGTATTTAATTTTTTGATAGTATTTGTCAGAATGAACTTTATACAAAAATTCCGCTCCGATATTGTAAATATTTTGATCTTGATACGTACCAAGTTTATCTTTTTGTAAGGTGGATGACCAATACTTCTTGTAATAATCGGCGTTGAAAGTCAATTTTTTGTCCAAAAGAGCATAACTCACACCAACTCCCATTTCCAGAGGCAATTCAAAATTTGAAGTTTCCATGGCTACCGCATCTTCAAGTACAATTTCTACCCCATCTACCTGTTTTGAAATATCTCGAGTCATGCTCCCATTTAATTCTGTAGGAAATTGAATAACAGAACCGATAGAAAAGTTGTCTGAAGGTTGAAATTGCATACCTAATCCAAGCTTGATTCCTTTATAAAATCTGTTTTTTTCCATGTAAAAATAACTGGATGATACTTGTAAGTATTCTGTTTCATGCACATTTCCAAACAAAAATGAAGTACTTAATCCGATGCGTAAAGGTTTGATTATTTCGTATCCCACACTCCATTTCAAATCATTTAATCCACCATACCCATTCACATTGGAATAATAGGTTTCTTGTGAACCTTCCATATTGCTTTCGATACCTGAAAGTGTATAACCTACACTAGAATAAGGCAATAATGTTAAACCCATTCCTAATTTATTCGTAACCGAAAAACCAATTGCCAAATCGGAAAAATTAAAATCTATCGCACGATCACTACTTCTTTGATTTTGATATGAATTAAAGCCACCTTTTGCTCCCACATCAAACCAAAACCCATTTTTATGAAGAACAGCATACGAAGCCGGATTGAGAGGGTTTATTTCATTGGAAGAAGCATATCCCAACCCGGCACCCGACAATCCATTCCATTTTCCTATAAGTGTGTTATTATGAATCCCCAATCCATACAGAGAATAGGGTGAACTGGTCAAACTTTCACTTTGACTCCATAAATTGGAAATTTGTGACAATACGAATAGTATAAAAAGGACTGATTTATTCATAAGTAACGATTGTTAATTCTAAGTAGGTTTTGATTTCAGAGGTGTTTCTGGTATTGAAAACTACTCTGTCGGTTGTCGTGTTGAGATTTACCGGTTTGAGTATAAAGGCAGTGCCATCTTCATACGCCGATTGCAACAATCCTTCAATATAGATTCCCATATCAACCGAATAATAGATGTTCTGAAATTCAGAATTTTCTGTATTTAAATAGGCGATTAATTCATTGCCGGCTGTATCGTACATTTGACTTCCCAAGTAGTTTTTTCGGTTCACTTGATAGATTTCAAAGGTTTCGGGAAGCGGCTGTAAGGTAGAATAGGTGCCAAGTTTTGGATTTAAGTATAATTTTGCGTCCAAAACGCTAACTTGTCCGGGAATATCATAGATATCTTTGAGATATGGGAATTCAATCTTGGTGACAATACCGATCCCTGATTGAATAAATGCCAACTTGTTTGCATCCACATCCGATAGGGTTATGCTTTGATTGGATAGAATTGCTAAATCAGTACCATTGCGATCTGAAACAATTCGGTTGAAAAACTTGGCTGGTGTACTAGTTACATCCATTTTCATATCATAGTGATAGCTTACTATTTCACCTGCTTCTTCCAATGAAAAGTATATTCGTAACACACTATCGGAAGAAGCATTGGAAAACCCTAGAATAGCACTATTGTCATTTTCGTCAGCTTCAATTTGAATTCCTTTGAAGAATTCTAAAAATTCATCTTCTGAATTGATTTCATTATCTTGTATTTTTTCAAAAATTTGAGATCCAAACGAAGGGGAAAGTTTGATATGTAGTGAATCTGCTTCGGAAAGCGGTCTGGGTAGGAATGTTTTACTTCCCAAAGGCTCTGCATAGGTGGTCAAAGATGAAGTTGTATAAAAATAATCTTCTTCAGGTTTTACATTTTCTGAAATTCTTCTGACGTGAAAAGTACAAGGATGTAAGGTGTCATTGATGTAATAATCATCATATTTCAGAACCATGCAGATACTGTCAAAAACAGCATCTTCATCAATGGAATAAGTTGTAGGTTTTAATTCATAAAAACTGGAGGCTTTAATTTTGCCAAAAATAGGATCATCGTATTGTCCTATAAGAATTCTAGAAGCATTGGAAGTAATCAAACTGTCAAATTTATAGGTAGAAAACTTCACGGTTAAAGTGTCGATTTTAATGACTTTTAAATTTGAATTGGTTTCTCCATCACTTACAATCAAGCCATCATCTGTCAGATTATTACAAGCATTAAAACTAATTGCAGTCAAAATCAAAAATAACCCATTAAGTGATGTAAACCGAAACACTTTAAGACCATAATAGCGTTTATTCATTGTGTGTAAATTCATATAAGATATATAGATCAAATACTTGAAAACCAATTATATAAGTAAAAATTTCTTCTGTTGAACAGTTGAATTGTATTCAATGAGTGACAAAACTATTCTGAAAAGCGAAACCATCTCTGTCAATTCGCTCAAACCCCTTTTTCACTATACCAAATCATCTAAAACATAGATAATGAATCGGTAAGTGGTTGCCATATATAAAATTGGTTCATTGGTAGTCAAAATACACGTGAAGATATATTTGTGTGTGTATAAAAAATGGCTACAAGTAGATTTGCATCTGATAAATTGAAGTAATCAAGGAATCAATAACAATTGTGAATACCATTTCAAACTTTATAAAATATTTAAATATGTTACTTAATAAATCAAAGTTTTTGTTCAAAACACTGTTCATATTGGGAAGTGTTTCTTTTCTATTTGTTTCTTGTACTGAAGAAGATGACGAAGATTTAATTGGAAATTGGATCAATCGATCGGTTTTCGATGGTACACCTAGGAGTAGTGCGGCTTATTTTTCAATTGGAAATAAGGGTTATGTTGGGGTGGGTTATGATGGAGAAGATTATCGTTCAGATTTTTGGGAATACAATATGGAGGGAGATTATTGGACGCAAAAGGCAGATTTTCCTGGTGTTGCTCGTTCTTCTGCTGTTGGAATGGCTGTCAATGAACTGGGTTATATTGGATCTGGTTATGATGGATTGAACAATTTGGGTGATTTTTACCAATACAATCCATCTTCCAATACTTGGACTCAAATAGCAGATTTTCCCGAAAATCCAAGACGTGGTGCTGTTGCATTTGGGGTAAATGGGTTTGGATATTTCGGAACCGGATTTGACGGAGATAATTATCGCAAAGACTTTTGGAAATACAACCCAACTACCGATACGTGGAGTGAACAAACCGGATTTGGAGGCAATAAAAGAAAAGATGCCAGTACTTTTACAATAGGATCAAATGTATATATAGGTGGAGGTGTTTCCAACGGAACTCTTTTAACTGATTTTTGGGTTTTGAATACAGACACCGGAACTTTTACCAAACTCTTAAATTTGAATGTCGAAGATGATTATAATGTAATCCGTTCCAATGCAGTTGGATTCTCATTAAATGGGAAAGGATATTTTGCTTGCGGATATGCTTCAGGTTCAGTTTCAACGGTTTGGGAATACAACCCATCCGATGATACTTGGGAAGAGAAAACCGCTTTTGAAGGGACAACCCGACAGGATCCGATAGTGATGACCAATGGCACACAAGCCTTCGTAGGAATGGGTAGAAGTGGTACTTTATACTTAGACGACTTTGATGAGTTTTTTCCAAATGCTGAATACGATGATGAAGATTAATTTTTTTGTTTAATTATGAACCCGAAAATAGAGATGACATAGTTGTCTCTATTTTTATTTTAATTCACAATGAATTCTAAATTCAACATTTTTCATATGAACAGACTACTAATAATTATTTTAATATCTTCCTTTCTTTTTTTTTCATGTAAAGAAAACATTACAACTAAAAAATTGGAAAAGCCCTATACTTTAAAGGTACTTCACAAAAACAATGGTTATGGATACGCCATTTATGGCAATGGTCGATTGCAAATCAAACAAGAATTCATCCCGGGAATCGCAGGAAATCAATTTTTTAAAACGCAAGATCAAGCTCAAAAAATAGGAGAATTGGTAATTTCAAAAATAACTAATGGAGAAGACCCTACTGTTTTTAGAGAGGATTTGATACATGCACAAATAGATTTTAAATAAAAAAAGTCGTTCGGAAATATTCCAGAACGACTTTTTGGATTGTTTGGTAACCAACCAAACAAATTAACCAACTAAAACCTAAGATTTAACCCACTGTAGAGTCCTACAGAATAAGGTTTGAATGCGTTTGTATTGTTAAGTGTATGGGTTTGAATTTTAAACATAGGAACTAAGTTGAAATTCACATTTTTATAGACTTTATATTCTAATTCTACTCCCAAGTTACCAGAGAAATTCAGAGAGTTAAGGTTGGTTGCCTCTCCAACTTTGTTTGTGAAATTGGAGGTTTCAACATAAATTTCATTTTTATTGAGTAATAAGGTGCTGAATCCACCAATAATATTGATTCCTAAATCATCATCAGCATTTAAACGGTATTTTGCTTCTAACGGAATCTCAATATAACCATATACTTGTGTTAAATTTCCTTTATCGGTTAGGCCGTTAGATTTGCTGAAAGTGGAAGAATTAGTTGAAATAGTTCTTGTTAAGGATGAGTTATCGTCGTAATTGATGTTGGAAAATCGAGATAAAGGGCTATTTGATGTCAAATAAATATCATTGGTACTGTAGGCAAAATCTACAATATGTACTCCCGATTGGATGGAAAATCTCTTGTTGAACTGGTAGGCAACTTGTACCCCGTAAGCAGTCGAGATTTTACCTTGTTTTTCATTAGCATCCATTTGTGAATCGAGTGCTGAGGCATCTTTGTTAAAACTGCTTAAATAAACTGGTGCCGCAACAGTAGAAACACTCCAACCTTTGTCTTGATTGGCATCAGATTTTGAAATGGGTTCAGTTTCAGTAAGAGATTCAGTTCCAGAATGGTTTTTGCTAGAAAAAAGCGACTCTTTTTTGTTTGATTTTCCTAAAACTAAATCATTAGTCTGATTGCCTTCTTTAAAGGGATAATTGGATTTGAGAATGGGAAATTTGAGATTAGTTTTAGAGTTTGTACTGATTGCATTTTTTTCAAAGCTTTCACTGCTTTTACCCTTATGAATCGGGACGGAAAGCATGTTTTTCAAATTAAAATCGACTTCTGCTGTTGCTTCAGTCTCAGATTGAAGTTGTAATGAGGTTGGTTTTTCATGGTCAACTACGGAATTATGATCATTAGTTGGAGTAATAAATGAATTAAATGGGTTATTAAATACAAATAAAAGAGTTAAACCAACCGCAATACCGCTGAACCAAACCCATGTATTTCTTTGACTAGCAATAGGTTTTGGATTCATATTGTTTTCAATATGATTCCAAACTCTTTCAGGAGGAAAAGATTCAAAATCTCTGAATTTTTCCTGAAATAACCGATCTATATTTTTATAATCTTTCATGTGTATATAGTAGTATGTTTTTATTGGTCACATGGATTCCGATAGCTATCGGGATGGTAATGCTCATTTCATTTTATTATTGAAATGCTCTTAAAAATCCTGACTCTTGTTGTCTGCTTTCTATTTTTTCTTTCAAAATAGCTCTTGCTCTACTTAAATTTGATTTTGAAGTTCCTTCACTTATTTTTAACTCTTTTGAAATTTCTTTATGTGAATAACCATCCAAAACATATAAATTAAAAACCAAGCGATATTGATTGGGTAATTCCTGTATCAGTTTTAGTAAATAATCTAATGAAATATCATCTTCTTCAACTTCAACCATTACCTCTTCTTCGTCTACGAAATCATATACTACATTGAGTACATTTTTGTCTCGATATTTTTGAAGCGCTGTGTTGATTATGATCCGCTTCATCCAACCTTCAAAAGAACCTTTATTTTTAAATTGAGTTATTTTATCAAAAATTTGAATAAATCCATCTTGTAAATTATCTTCTGCTTCTTCTTTGTTTTTTGAATATTTCAAACATAGCGCAAACATCTTACCGGCAAAAAGCCGATATAATTGTTCTTGTGCAACAGGTTCTTTATTTGCACAGCCCAATATGAGTTTGTCTAAACTCATCAAGACTTGGTTTTAGTGGTTAGTTGGTTAAAAAAATGCTTCTACATGGTCTTCAAAATTACAAAAAATACAGTCTTATTTGGGTTAAATTTTTGGGCGAAATCTTTTTGTCTGATTTTCTACTACATAGATAAAAAAATTGGGTTTTGGTTGCGTTGAAAACGATTATCTTTGCGTGTCATGAATCATAATCATCTCATAAAACCCTATTCGGAGGAAGAGTTTGTTCAAACAGCACTTTCTATATTTCGTTTTCAAGCCAAAAATACGCTTGTTTACAAGGATTTTTTGGCCCATATCCAATGCAATCCTGAACAGGTTAAAACTTTGGAACAAATTCCTTTTTTGCCCATTTCTTTTTTTAAAACCCATCCGGTTATTCATCAATCGGCTCAGGTTCAATTCACATTTTTAAGTAGTGGAACGACAAATGCCAATAGAAGCAAGCATTTGATTGTGTCACCACAATTATATGAGATGAGTTTTTTAAGAGGATTTGAAGTTTTTTTTGGTAGTATTCAAGATTATACCCTTTTGGCTTTGTTGCCTTCTTATCTAGAACAGCAACATTCTTCTTTGGTATATATGGTCAATCATCTCATCCAAGCAACAGCACATCAAGATAGCGGGTTTTATCTTCATAATTACGAAGATTTAATTGAAAAATTGGAATACTTGGAGCAAGCCGGAAGGAAAACTTTGCTGATTGGAGTAACCTATGCCTTGTTGGATGTACTCGAATTGAAGCAATTTCAATTGAAAAACACCTTGATAATGGAAACAGGAGGAATGAAAGGTCGCCGTCAAGAAATGATTAAAACAGAATTACATCATATACTAAAGTCGGGTTTTGGAGTAGATACCATTTATTCGGAGTACGGTATGACCGAACTTTTGAGTCAGGCTTATTCCATGGGCGCCACTTATTTTAAACCCAGTCCATGGATGAAAGTGTTGATACGGGAGGTAGAAGATCCTTTTACATTTTTACCACACGAACGATCGGGAGGTATCAATGTGATTGATTTGGCCAATGTATTTTCTTGTTCCTTTATTGAAACCCAAGATTTGGGTAAAACACATGCCGATGGTACTTTTGAAGTCTTGGGTCGTTTTGATCATTCCGATATCAGAGGTTGTAATCTTATGATGGGTTGATACCAACAAATTTTCACATTTTTTTTTGAATTTAATACTGTATTTTGGCGACTTAAAACATATTTTAAGCCATGCCAAGATTTGCCTTGATTTTTTCTTTAGTTTTTCAGTTTACTTCTTTCATTTTTTATGCTCAGGAATCGAATTTTAAACCGGCATATACTACGTATTGGCAACAAAAGGTCGCTTATACTATGGATATAGATATGAATGTAAACACCTATCAGTATGTTGGTAAACAACATTTGGTTTATACCAATAATTCTCCAGATGTACTGCATAAAGTATATTATCATTTGTATTTCAACGCATTCCAACCCGAATCGGAAATGAATGCTCGATTACAAGCGATTGTCGATCCCGATGAACGAATGGTTGAAGTCTCTGGTGATCGAAAGAATAAAGTTTACCAAAGTAAAATATCAAAATTAAAGCCTGAAGAAATGGGTTTTATCAAGATCAAATCATTTACTCACAATGGTAAAAGTGTTCATTATGTAATGGAAGGAACAGTAATGGAGGTGACATTGGATACTCCGATTCCTTCAGGTGGAACGGCAGTATTTGACATGGATTTTATAGGTCAAGTCCCCAATATGATTCGTAGAGCTGGCAGAAATAACAAAGAAGGGGTTGCTTTATCCATGGCGCAATGGTATCCTAAGATGGCAGCTTATGATGTTGAAGGATGGCATACCGATCCATATATTTCTCGTGAGTTTTATGGAGTGTGGGGTGATTATGACGTGACGATTCATATAGATAAAGACTATGTTTTAGGAGGTACAGGATACTTGGAAAACGCCCAAGAAGTAGGATATGGGTATGAAAACAAATCATTGCCTTTACAGTTACCTAAAGGCAACCAACTCACTTGGCATTTCAAAGCCCCAAATGTGCATGATTTTACGTGGGCTGCTGATAAAGAATTCATTCATGATCATTTTCAAGTTCAGAATGGACCGATGTTGCATTTTTTATATAAAAATAATATTGCTACTCAAAAAATTTGGAAAGATATTCAACCATATGCTGCCCAAATCATGTCGTTTTATGAAGCTTATATTGGAAAGTATCCTTATCAACAATATTCCATTATTCAAGGTGGCGATGGAGGAATGGAATACGGGATGTGTACCTTAGTTCATGGAGGTAATAATTTGAATGGCATGATTGGCTTATTAGCCCACGAAATGGCTCATGCTTGGTTTCAGTTTACATTGGCAACCAATGAAAGCAAACATCCTTGGATGGATGAAGGTTTTGCCTCTTATGTTGAGACACTAGCACTTCAAGAAATTCTTAAGAAAAGAGATTTTTTTCCATTTGAAGAAACTTATGCGGGTTACTTTTATATGGCGAGATCCGGAAATGAGGAACCTTTGACCACTCATGCTGACCGATATGCCACCAATTCTTCTTATAGTCTCAATGCTTATTACAAGGGAAGTGTTTTTTTGGCACAACTTTCCTATATCATAGGTGATGAAGCATTAAAAAACACCATTCAAGAGTATTATGAACAATGGGGAGGCAAAAATCCTGGTCCGCATGATTTTATAAGAATTGCTGAGAAAGTTAGCGGTATTCATTTGGACTGGTATTTAAATGAATTTGTGGAAACTACACATGTTGTTGATTATGGAATCAAGTCGGTTCAAAATCAAGAGATTGTTTTAGAAAGATTAGGTGCTATGCCGATGCCTATAGATATAGAAGTGTTTTATGAAGACGGAAGTAAAGAACAGTTCTACATTCCACTAAATTTAATGCGAGGAGAAAAAAAGACTTCAGCGACTATGCTGAAAGATTGGGGTTGGGGATATCCAACCTATAAGATTGTAACCACCAAAAAAATAATGAAGGTACAAATTGACCCTAGTCATTATATGGCAGATCTCAATACAGACAACAATGGATGGGGAAAATGATTATTTCTTAAAAATTTTTGAGAAGAGTGATTTATTTTCCTGAACTGTGGGCTGTTGGGAAATTGGAGCAGTAGCAAACGGTTTGGCAATATTACCATAATTGAGGATTAATGACCTGTTGTAATCATTGAAAGTCATCCCATTTTCTTCATTGAAACCATCAAAGTAGGTTTTGGCAACTTTAACTCCCGAATGTTGTTCGATTTTAAGTAATTTTTGATAAAAATTTTCTATTTCACCTAGAACCGGTCTTGGAGCAGCTTTTCTACTGCTGACAAATGAAATGAGATTATTTTCCTCGTCTTTTTTAAATTCGAAATCGGTGAAAAACCAATAATACCTTCCGTCTCTTGCTTGATCTTTTATGATAACATTGATGTTTTTACCTTCTTTGACATGTTCCATGATATGATTGAAGATAGTTAAAGGTAATTCGGAGTGTTTCAAAGTTTCAATACCATTACCCACTACTTCATGAACTTCAAAGCCACTTATTTCCACATAATAGTCATTGACGTATTCAATTTGACCATTGGTATTAAACTTGCAAAGCATAGCTCTGTTGGGATCCAATCTGATTTCTCGGTCAATAGGGATAAAATTTAAATCATTCGTTGGCATAAAATCGCAATAAGGGTTGTATTTCTAGCAAAAATAAAAATATATTTAGATTAATTTTCTTTTTGGAATACAAATCCTCATTTGATTGAGTTTTGAACAATAATAAAAGGAAGTTTACACAAATAACTATTTCTAAAACAAATGATTGCATAAATATTCTTATTTACTCAAAAGGCGATTCACAAAACCCTTTTTTTCATTTGATGAAATATTGGAAGTTGTGGGTACATCAAAATACTGATTCAGTTCGTTTTCGGTAACCCCTAAAATCTTCATAATAAATTGATGATAAGTTATCTTTTTTTCTTCCAACATGCCTAAAAAGTAGTTTAAAGCCACTTGCATATTTTGTTTTTGTTCGATGCTTTTTAAAGTATTATATAGCTTTTCAATTTCGATTACTGCCTCTTTGGGTGCAGCTTTTCTTCTTGAATAATAAGAAACAATCTCATTATTTTCATTGTATTTGAATTCGAAATTGGTTAAAACCCAATAGTACTTGCCATCTTTGGACATGTTTTTCACGATGGCATGAATATTTTCACCCTTTTGAATGGTATCCCATAAAAATTTGAAAATTGTTTTAGGCATGTCGGGATGTCTGATGACATTATGGGGTTCGCCCATCAAATCATGTTGTTCATACCCCGAGATTTCCATGAAGTAATCGTTTGCATATTCAATAATCCCTTTGGCATTGGTTTTTGACATTATAATTTTGGAAGGATCCAATAATATCTCACGATTGTTGGGAATAGGTTTCGAATTTCTTTTATGAATCGAACTCACTTCCGACTGAACATTAATGCTGTTTACTTCGCTGAAATAGTTGTTCAAGGTTTTTTCGTCAGTACCAAGGATATTTAATATGAATTCGTCATAAGTCATGTTTTTATCTTCGAGCAAACCTTTGAAATATTGTTCGGCTATTTCAGGTTTTTGTTCTTTTTCGATAGATAAAAGTATTTTGTAATAAGGTTCAATGCGTTTTACAGCGCTATCTGGTGAGGCTTTGCGGTAAGAAAAGTAAGAATCAATCTTTCCATTTTCGTCATATTTTGGATCAATACGCGCAATAACCCAATAATAAGCACCAGTTTTAGTGAGATTCTTAACCAATGCGTACAATCCTTCACCTCTTTTCAATCTATCCCACATGATTTTGAAAACGAGCTTGGGCATATCGGGATGTCTGATGATGTTGTGGGGTTGACCCATCAACTCCTCTTTTGTGTAACCACTTACATCTACAAAATAGTCATTGGAATACTGAATAATTCCTTTTAAATCCGTTTTGGACATTATGGTTTTTGAGGGATCTAGAGGTATTTGGATATCATTAGCTATAGGTTTGTTGCTTTTATAAGCCAATTGAGCTAAGTTTGAATGGTTGTTCACATTCAAACTAGCCTTAGCATTTTCCCATTCAGAACCCAATAGGTTTTGAATAAATGTATCGTAGTCTAGGTTTAATTCTT
>Ga0209573_1003828_pt1 | contig 15777 bp, 12 predicted proteins | sample TNRBio252014_DNA_FD_185870 | JGI IMG/M metagenome (GOLD analysis project Ga0209573, IMG submission 185870) | Wastewater treatment Type I Accumulibacter community from EBPR Bioreactor in Madison, WI, USA - TNR Reactor_6/25/2014_ DNA (SPAdes)... | ecosystem: Engineered > Bioreactor > EBPR >...
CTCAGGCGGGCACCGAAGGCAGCCCGGCCAGCGCCATGGCCAGCTCGGCCTCGTCGTAGGGCTGGTCGACCAGCTTGCCGGCGAGGAAGTGGGTGTAGGCGCTCATGTCGAAGTGGCCGTGGCCGCACAGGTTGAACAGGATCACCTCGCAGCGGCCCTCGGCCTTGCAGCGCAGCGCCTCGACGATGGCGCCCTTGACGGCGTGGTTGGCCTCCGGCGCGGGCACGATGCCCTCGGCGCGCGCGAACAGCACGCCGGCCTCGAAGCAGGCGTTCTGCGTGTAGGCGCTGGCCTCGATCAGGCCCAGCTCCTTGAGGTGCGAGACCAGCGGCGCCATGCCGTGGTAGCGCAGCCCGCCGGCGTGAAAGCCCGGCGGCGTGAAGGTGCTGCCCAGCGTGTGCATCTTGGTCAGCGGCGTCAGGTGCGCGGTGTCGCCGAAGTCGTAGGCGAAGCGCCCGCGCGTCAGGCTGGGGCAGGCCGCGGGCTCGACGGCGACGATGCGGCGCCGCCTGCCGCCGCGCAGCTGCAGGCCCAGGAAGGGGAAGGCGATGCCGGCGAAGTTGCTGCCGCCGCCGGTGCAGCCGACGATCACGTCGGGGTCGTCGCCGGCCATCTCGAGCTGGGCGATGGCCTCCTGGCCGATGATGGTCTGGTGCATCAGCACATGGTTGAGCACCGAGCCCAGCGCGTACTTGGTGTCGTCGTTGGTGGCCGCGACCTCCACCGCCTCGCTGATGGCGATGCCCAGCGAGCCCGGGTGCTCGGGGTTGCGGGCCAGGATGGCGCGGCCGGACTGCGTCAGCGCGCTGGGGCTGGCCACGCAGCTCGCACCGTAGGTCTCCATCAGCGCGCGGCGGTAGGGCTTCTGGTCGTAGGAGACGCGGACCTGGAAGACCTGCACCTGGATGCCGAACAGCGAGCCGGCGAAGGCGAGCGAGGAGCCCCACTGGCCGGCGCCGGTCTCGGTGGTGAGCTTTCTGATGCCGGCCTGGGCGTTGTACCAGGCCTGGGGCACGGCGGTGTTGGGCTTGTGGCTGCCGGCGGGCGAGACGCCCTCGTACTTGTAGTAGATCTTCGCCGGCGTGCCCAGCGCCTTCTCCAGGCGGTGCGCGCGGATCAGCGGCGAAGGCCGCCACAGGCGGAAGACCTCGCGCACGGGCTCGGGGATCTCGATCTCGCGCTCGGCCGAGACCTCCTGCAGGATCAGCTCCATGGGGAACAGCGGCGCCAGGTCCGCGGGGCCCACCGGCTGCAGCGTGCCCGGGTGCAGCGGCGGCGCCGGCGGCGTGGGCAGGTCGGCCATGATGTTGTACCAGTGGCGCGGCATGCGGCTCTCGTCGAGCAGGTACTTGGTCTGCGTGCTCATCCTCGTCTCCTCGCGTGGCTGTCCGGAAGGCATCGTAGGCGCCTGCGAGCCGGCCGCGGGCTACGGGTTTGCCCGAGGGCCTGGGCCGTGGGTGGCCGCGGCCGGTTCTGAAGGGAATCGCTGCGCATCCGCCGCGCCTGAACAGGCGTACAACAGCGCAGGCGGGTCACCGCAGGCCGGCGCTGGCGGGCGCCCGCGCCCCTTCTCCACCGGCGGCAGCGAGGAGCTGAAGATGTCGATCCAGACCATGGCGGGCGCAGAACAGATCAGGGCGACACCCGGGGGGCCGGCGCGGCAGGCGGACCGGCCACCTGGCCGGCTGCGCGGGTTCCACACCGGCGCGCGCGAGTTCGACGACGCCGAGGTCCGCGTGAGCGGTCGCCTGCCCGGCTGGCTGGAGGGCTCGCTGCTGCTCAACGGCCCCGCGATCTGGGACTTTCCCGAAGCTCGCCTGCAGCACTGGTTCGACGGGCTGGCCATGCTGCACCGCTTTTCGATCGCGCCCGGCGGTGTGCGCTACCGCAGCCGCTTCGTTCGCAGCCAGGCCTATCTGCAGGCCATGGCCAGCGGTCGTCCGGTGCGCGGCGAGTTCGGCAGCCCCAATCCGGCCGGCTTCTGGGCTCGCCTCAGGGGCGTCAGCCCGACCGACAACCCGGCGGTGGTCATGGTCCGCCACGGCTCGCGCTGGATCGCGCAGTCGGAGACGCCGGTCTTCACCGGGTTCGATGCCGACACGCTGCAGACGCAGCGGCAGGTCGACCTCGGCGCGCAGGCCGGCATCCAGCTGATGGCGGCACATGCCATGCGGCTGCCCGATGGCAGCCTGGTCCAGGTTGGCGTGTCGATGGGCCGGCGCTGCCACTACCAGGTGCTGCGCCTGCCGGCGGGCGAGGACCGCGCCGAGCCTGTGGCCGCCGTCGAGACGCCACGGCCTGGCTACCTGCATGGCTTTGCGCTGGCGCCGGGGCATGTCCTGGTGTGGGACTGCGCACTGCGTGCAAACCCGCTCGGCCTGCGGTTCGGCGCGGCCGCCTACAAGGACCAGTTCCGCTGGCATCCCGAGAGCGGCTCGAACCTGTTCGCGATCGATCTGCACAGCGGCGCGGTGAGGCGCTGGTCGGCACCACCGCTGATGGCCTTCCACGCCACCCAGGCCTGGCAGGAAGGCCAGACGCTGGTGGTCGAGATCGCGACCTATGACGACGGCCGCGTGTTCGACGACCTGACACTCGAGCGCCGGCGCGCCGGCCTGCCCCTGCGCGGCATCCCGCAGCTGCAACGCTACCGCCTGCAGCCCGGCCGGTCGGAGGCCGAGGTCCAGCCGCTGGGCATCGGGCTGGAGTTGCAGCAGGTCCACCCCGATGCCCCGGGGCGACGCCGTGCCGACTGCTGCTGGGGCCTGGCCGCACCCGCCGACGGCAGCTTCGGCAGCCATGTGCTGCGGGTGGACAGCCACACGCTGGACCAGCGCTCGTGGCGGCGCGATCGCGCCCTGCACCTCGAACCCCTGTTCGTGCCACGGCCCGGCGCGCAGGCGGACGACGACGGCGTGCTGCTGGTGCCCACGCTGGCCGACGACGACGAGGGCGGTGTGATCGCGGTGGTCGACGCGTCGACCCTGGAACCGCTGGCCGAACTGCAGGCACCCCAGGTGCTGCCGTTCGGCTTCCACGCCGCCTTCAGCCCGGGTTGACGGCGGGAGCAGTCGGCGGCCCGATGGCGCGCAGCACGTCGCGCAGGTACTGCACGCGGTCGGCGACCTGGGCGAACTCGCGGTCGATGCGAAGCTTCTCGTTGCCGACCAGCTTGACCGATCGGTTCTTCTGCACCAGGGCGATCACGCGCAGGGCGTCGATCGGCGGGTTGGGGCGGAACACGACGTTCATCAGCTTCGGCCCGGCGTCGATCTTGAGCACGCCATAGGGGCGTGCCAGCACACGCAGCCGGTGGGTGTCGAACAGCGCCTGGCCCTGCGGCGGCAGCTTGCCGAAGCGGTCGGTGACTTCCTCGAGCAGCAGGTCTATGGCCTCGGGGCGGTCGGCCGACGCCAGCCGCTTGTACAGCGACAGCCTGACATGGACGTCGCCGCAGTAGGCGTCGGGCAGCAAGGCGGGGACGTGCAGGTTGACTTCCGTGGTGCCGGCGTAGAGGCTGCCGAAGCCGCCGCTGGTGGCCAGCAGCTCGGGCTCGCGCCCGGACTTCAGCGAGCGCACGGCTTCGGCCAGCATCTCGTTGTAGAGCTGGAAGCCGACCTCCATCATGTTGCCGCTCTGGTTCTCGCCCAGCACCTCGCCGGCGCCGCGGATCTCCAGGTCGTGCATGGCCAGGTAGAAGCCGGAGCCGAGCTCCTCCATCTGCTGGATGGCCTCCAGCCGCTGCGCGGCCTGCTTGGTCAGGCCTTCGACGTCGGGCACCAGCAGGTAGGCATAGGCCTGGTGGTGGCTGCGGCCGACGCGGCCGCGCAGCTGGTGCAGCTGCGCCAGGCCGAACTTGTCGGCGCGGCTGATGACGATGGTGTTGGCCGTCGGCACGTCGATGCCGGTCTCGATGATGGTCGAGCACAGCAGCAGGTTGTGGCGCTGGGCCACGAAGTCGCGCATCACCTGCTCGAGCTCGCGCTCGGGCATCTGGCCGTGGGCGACGGCGATGCGCGCCTCGGGCAGCAGCTCGGCCAGGCGGCCGGCGCGCGCCTGGATGGTCTCGACCTCGTTGTGCAGGAAGTAGACCTGCCCGCCCCGCTTGAGTTCGCGCAGCACGGCTTCGCGGATCGTCGAGCTGCCTTCGTTGCGCACGAAGGTCTTGATCGCCAGCCGGCGCTGCGGCGCGGTGGCGATCACCGACAGGTCGCGCAGGCCCTCCAGCGCCATGCCCAGCGTGCGCGGGATCGGCGTCGCGGTCAGGGTCAGCACGTCGACCTCGGCGCGCAGGGCTTTCATCGCCTCCTTGTGGCGCACGCCGAAGCGGTGCTCCTCGTCGATCACCAGCAGGCCCAGGCGCTTGAACCTGACGTCGGAGGACAGCAGCTTGTGCGTGCCGACCACGATGTCCACGGTGCCGGCCGCGATGCCCTGCAGCGCAGCCTTGACCTCGCGGGGGCTGCGAAAGCGCGACAGCTCCGCCACCTTGACCGGCCACTTGCCGAAGCGGTCGCTGAGGGTCTGGAAGTGCTGCTCGGCCAGCAGCGTGGTCGGCGCCAGGATCGCGACCTGCTTGCCGCCGTGCACGGCGACGAAGGCGGCGCGCAGCGCGACCTCCGTCTTGCCGAAGCCGACGTCACCGCAGACCAGGCGGTCCATGGGTCGCGGTGACACCATGTCCTGGATCACGGCATGGATGGCGGCGCGCTGGTCCGGCGTCTCCTCGAAGCCGAAGCTGGTCGCAAAGGCCTCGTAGTCGTGCGGGCTGAAACGGTGTGCGAAGCCCTCGCGCGCGGCGCGGCGGGCGTACAGGTCCAGCAGCTCTGCGGCCGTGTCGCGCACCTGCTCGGCCGCCTTGCGGCGCGCCTTGTCCCACTGCGGCGAGCCGAGCTTGTGCAGCGGCGCCTCTTCGGCGCTGACGCCGGTGTAGCGGCCGATCAGGTGCAGCTGCGAGACCGGTACGTACAGCGTCGCGCGGTCGGCGTACTCCAGGTGCAGGAACTCGCTGGGGCCTTCGCCCAGGTCGATGTGCAGCAGCCCCTGGTAGCGCCCTATGCCATGGGCGACATGCACCACCGGGTCGCCGACCTTCAGCTCGGAGAGGTCCTTGATCAGCGCGTCGACGCTGGAGACCTGTTCCTGCTTGCGCCGGCGCCGCGCCTGCGGGGTGCTGGCGAAGAGCTCGGTCTCGGTGACCAGTTGCACCGCAGCGCCACGGCCGTCGGCGTCCTGCCAGTGGAAGCCCTCGGCCAGCGGCGCGGCGGCGATCGCCACCTTCTCCTGGCCGCCCAGGAAGTCCTCCAGCGAGCCGACGCTGGGCACCTCGATGCGGTGGTCGCGCAGCAGGTCCAGCAGGCTCTCGCGCCGGCCTTCGCTCTCGGCCAGCAGCAGCACGCGGTGCGGCGTGGTCTGCAGGTGGCGCTCGAGGGCCTGCAGCGGCTCGGTGGCACCGCGGTCGACGGCCAGCGGGGGCAGCGGGCGCGCCCAGTCCACGGTGTCCTGCCCGCGCAGCACCAGGGTGGCATGCCGGCTGCACCTGACGAACCACTCCTCGGGCCGCAGGAACAGGGCTTCAGGCGGCAGCAGCGGGCGCTCGGGGTCGTGCTGCAGGAAACGATGGCGCTCGCGCGTATCGCTCCAGAAGCGTTGCAGCGCGCTGTCGATCTCGCCGTGCAGCACCAGTTGCGCCGCGGCCGGCAGGTGGTCGAAGAAGGTGGCCGGCGGGTCGAAGAACAGGGGCAGGTAGTACTCGATGCCACCGCCGGCGACGCCGTTGCCGATGTCCTTGTACAGGCGCGAGCGTGTCGGGTCGCCGTCGAGCTGTTCGCGCCAGCGCGAGCGGAAGGCGGTGCGCGAGGCCTCGTCGAGCGGGAACTCGCGGCCGGGCAGCAGCCGCACCTCCGGCACCGGGTACAGGCTGCGCTGGGTGTCGGGGTCGAAGGTGCGGATGGAGTCGACCTCGTCGTCGAACAGGTCGACCCGGTAGGGCACGGGCGAGCCCATGGGGAACAGGTCGATGAGCCCGCCGCGCACCGCGTATTCGCCGGGCGACACCACCTGGCTGACATGCTGGTAGCCGGCCAGCGTCAGCTGCGCCTTCAGCCGGGCTTCGTCGAGCCGGGCCTTCTGCCTGAAGTGGAAGGTGTAGGCGGCCAGGAATGCGGGCGGGGCCATGCGCACCAGCGCCGTGGTGGCGGGCAGCAGCACGAGGTCGACCTCGCCGTTGCCCAGCCTCCAGAGCGTGGCCAGGCGCTCCGAGATCAGGTCCTGGTGTGGCGAGAAGCTGTCGTAGGGCAGGGTTTCCCAGTCGGGGAACAGCGCGACGCGCAGGGCCGGGTCGAAGAACGGCACCTCGTCGGCCAGGCGGTGGGCATCGGCGGGCTCCGCTGCGATCACCACCGCGAACTGGCCCTGCCGCGTCGCCTGGCGCGCCAGCCGGGCGAGCAGCAGTGCATCGGCCGAGGCGACCGGCCGCGGCAGTGCAAAGCGCTTGCCGGCGGCGATGGAGGGAACGGACAGCGGCATGGGCGGGGCCGGAAGGGGCCGCGATTCTAGAATTCCCGCATGGTGACCCGGCCCCCGACCCCGCGAACCGACGCCGGCGCCAGACGCTTCGCGCTCGTGCCCTGTGCCGGCGTGGGCGAGCGCTCGGGTGCCGACGGCCCCAAGCAGTACGCCGAGCTGGCCGGCCGGCCGCTGGTGGCGCACACGCTGGCCGCGCTGCAGGGCTGCCCGCTGATCGACGCGGTGCTGGTCGCGCTGGCGCCGCAGGACAGCCGCTTTGCGGCGCTGCTGCCCGACGCCGGCTGCTGGGTTGCGCATTGCGGCGGCCCGACGCGGGCCGCCACGGTGACGGCCGGCCTGCAGGCCTTGCGGCAGCGGGGGGCCTGCGACCACGACTGGGTGCTGGTGCACGACGCCGCGCGCTGCCTGCTGCGGCCGGCATGGGTCGAGCGCCTGGTGCAGGCCTGCGGCGACGATGGCGTCGGTGGCCTGCTGGCGCTGCCGGTGGCCGACACGCTCAAGCGCCAGCTGCAGACCGCCTCGGCGCCTGGCGGCACGGGCGGCGCGGGCGGTCCGCGTGCCGCGGTGACCGTCGACCGACGCGGGCTGTGGGCGGCACAGACGCCACAGATGTTCCGCCTCGGGCTGCTCGAACGCGCCCTGGCGGCGGCCGGCGACGGCGTCACCGACGAGGCCAGTGCGGTCGAGCGGCTGGGCCTGACGCCCCTGCTGGTGGCTGGCGAGCTCGAGAACCTCAAGGTCACCTGGCCGGCCGACTTCGCGCTCGCTGGGCGTCTGCTGGAGACACGATGAATCCGATGGCCCTGCGGGTTGGCGAAGGCTGGGATGTCCACGAGCTGGTGGTCGGGCGCCCGCTGGTGCTGGGTGGCGTGACGGTGCCGCACAGCCACGGCCTGCTCGGTCATTCCGATGCCGACGCCCTGCTGCACGCGATCACCGACGCGCTGCTGGGCGCTGCCGCACTGGGCGACATCGGCCGGCACTTTCCGGACACCGACCCGGCCTTCGGCGGTGCCGACTCGGCCAGGCTGCTGCAGGAGGCGGCGCGCCGGGTCAGGGCGGCCGGTTTCGACATCGTCAACGTCGACTCGACCATCGTTGCCCAGGCCCCCAGGCTGGCGGCGCACCTGCCGGCCATGTGCCAGCGCATCGCCGCGCTGCTGGCCCTGGAGGTCGACCGGGTCAACGTCAAGGCCAAGACGGCCGAGAAGCTGGGGCCGGTCGGCGAGGCGCGGGCGATCGAGGCGCGTGCCGTCTGCCTTGTCTGGCGCCGGGACCCTGAGCTGCCCTGACAGAGCCAGGCGGGTGCGGCCCTGGCTGGCGGCTCAGGGCACGCGCTTGAGCCGGATGTGGGCCATCAGGCCACCGTCGGGTGCGTTGGCCATCTCGAGGCTGCCTCCCATGCGCGTCATGGCCTTGTCGACGATCGCCAGCCCGAGGCCGGCGCCGGTGGCGGCGGTACGCGCCGCGTCGCCGCGGAAGAAGGGCGTGGTCAGCTGAGCGACCTTGTCGCTGCCGACGCCCGGCCCCTTGTCGCGCACCGTGATGATGGCCCAGGGCCCGGCCTTGGCATGCGTCACCGTCACGTCGGCGACCCCGGTGTAGGTGCCGCGGCCGTAGCGGCGGGCGTTCTCGAACAGGTTCTGGAACACGCGCGCGAGTTCGGTCTCGTCGGCCATGACCTTGAGGTCTATGGCCACGCGCGAGCTGATGCGGATCTGGCTCGGGTCACGGAAGGCGGCCGCCTCCTTGTCGATCAGCTTGGCCACCAGCAAGGGGCGCAGCTGGGTCTCGCCCGGCCGGGCGTAGTCCATGAACTTGTCGATGATCGCGTCCAGCTGGTCGATGTCGGACGCCATGTTCCGCTTGGCCTCCTCGTCGGACACGCTCATCTCGGTTTCCAGGCGCAATCGCGCCAGGGGCGTCCGCAGGTCGTGCGAGATGCCGGCGAGCATGACGGCGCGGTCTTCCTCGACCCGCGCCAGCTCGCGGGCCATGCGGTTGAAGCCCATGTTGACCTCGCGGATCTCGCTGGTCAGCGTGTTCTCGTCGAGCCGCGACTCGAGGTCCCCGCCGCGGATGCGGCTGGCCGCGAACGACAGCTGCTTGAGCGGGCGGTTGATCAGGCGCGCGATGCCCACCGAGCCGATCAGCGTGGCCGCCAGCGCGATGCCGACCCAGGCGAACCAGGTGCTGCGAGACAGCGGCTCGGTCGGCGCTGCCTCGGCCTGCAGCCAGTACCGGTCGCGGTCGATCGAAAAGCCGACCCACAGGCCGGGCTGGCCATTGACAGTGCGCGCGACGATGGCGTCTGCGCCCAGGGCCGAGCGCAGCTCACGCGCCACCCGGCGCGAGAAGCGGTCGGTCTCGAAGGGCTCGAACTGGTCGGACGGCTCCCGCGGTGTCACGCGGATGCTCTGCTGGCTGCCCAGGGACTTCAGAAGCGCCACGCGGTTGATGCCATCCGTCGGCTTGAGCGCAGCGCGCGCCAGGTTGACCAGGCCGGCGGTCTGCGCCGCCGACTGCACGGCGCGCGGTTCGAAGTCCAGCGCGCGAAAAGTCTGCACCCAGGCGAAGATGCCGCCCGCCAGCAGGATGGCCAACAGGAAGAAGGTGCGCCAGAACAGGCTCAAGATGGGGGCCGGCCGCAGCTCATGAGGCCGGGTCCAGGGTCGAGGTCAATTGGCCCCATCGGGGACGAACACATAGCCCACGCCCCAGACGGTCTGGATGTAGCGCGGCTGCGCCGGGTCCGGTTCGAGCATCTTGCGCAGGCGCGAGATCTGCACGTCCAGGCTGCGGTCGAAGGGCTCGAACTCGCGGCCGCGAGCCAGCTGGGCCAGCTTGTCGCGCGACAGCGGCTGCCGCGGGTGGCGCACCAGGGCCTTGAGCATGGAGAACTCGCCCGTGGTCAACGAGATCTGCTGGCCGTCCTTGGTCAGGCGGCGCAGCGAGAGGTCGAACTCGAACGGCCCGAAGCTGACCACCTGGGCTTCCTTGGACGGCGCGCCGGGCGCCTCGGGCGCCGGGCGGCGGCGCAGCACCGCATGGATGCGGGCCAGCAGTTCGCGCGGGTTGAACGGCTTGGGCAGGTAGTCGTCGGCACCGACCTCGAGGCCCACGATGCGGTCGACATCCTCGACCTTGGCGGTCAGCATGATGATGGGCGTCTGGTCGTTGGCGGCACGCAGCCGGCGGCAGATCGACAGGCCGTCCTCGCCCGGCAGCATCAGGTCCAGCACGATGAGGTCGACCGTGTCGCGCGTCAGCACGCGGTTCAGCGCCTTCGAGTCCTCGGCCAGCAGGACCTCGAAGCCTTCCTGCGACAGGTAGCGCCGCAGGAGGTCGCGGATCCGCGCGTCATCGTCGACGACCACGATGCGGTCGGGTCGGTGGTGGGCGTTGGCATTCATTCGCGGCTCCGGGAAATTGTAACAGCCGGGATTCTGTGCGTCGTCCCGCGCGCCACCTCGTGGCCCCTGACCATCGGTTACAGAAGTTTCGGCTGCCGGCCGGCGGCCAGCTGGCGGCGGTAAGCTCCGCGCACCACGGTTCAAACGCATTGCCATGCCCTGTCGACATTGGTGGCCTGCCGCTGTGCTCTCGACCCTGTCCGCCACGGTGGGGGCGCAGGGCCAGGAACCCGGCGACTCCGCCGTTCGCAACGTCGTCCACCTGAGTGCCGTCGCGACGGTGGAGCTCGTGCGCGACCAGCTGGGTGTGTCGCTCTCGACCAGCCGCGAGGGCCAGGACGCAGGCCAGGTACAGGCTCAACTGCGCCAGGCCCTGGAAGCCGCACTGGCCGAGGCGCGCAAGGCGGCCCGGCCGGGCCAGCTGCAGGTGCAGACGGGAAGCTTTTCGCTGCACCCGCGCACCGGCAGCAAGGGGCAGATCGTCGGCTGGACGGGCAGCGCCGAGCTGCTGATCGAAGGCAGGGACGTGGCGGCGGTCAGCCAGCTGGCGGGCCGGCTGGGGACCCTGAGCGTGCAGCGGGTGGTGTTTTCACTGTCTCGCGAAGCGCGTGAGAAGGTGGAATCGGAGGTCCGCACCCAGGCCATAGAGCGCTTCCGTGCCCAGGCCGACGAAGTGGCGCGCAGCTTCGGCTTTGGCGGCTGGGCACTGCGCGAGGTGCATGTGAATGCCGGCGAGAGCTCGCCGGGCCTGCCGCCGCCGCGGGCCATGGCCATGCGTGCGGCCGGCTCCGAAGATGCGGCGCTGCCGGTCGAGCCCGGTCGCAGCCAGGTCAGCGTCACGGTCAACGGCGCGGTCCAGCTCCTGCGGCCCTGAGCCCGCGCCTCGGCGGCTGCCGATGGCGCGGCGTTCGCCGGTCCGGTTCGCCGGCGTTGTCGGGCGGCCGGCGGGATCGGGCGGCCGGCGCCATGGGGCGGCCGGCGCCATGGGGCGAGCCGAGGCTACTGGGCGATCCAGCCGCCGTCCACGCTCCAGGCCACACCGCGCACGTTGTCGGCGCCGGTGGAACACAGGTACAGCGCCAGCGACGCCAGTTGCTCGGCCGTCGTGAACTGCAGCGAGGGCTGCTTTTCGGCCAGCAGCCTGCGCTTGGCCTCCTCGGCGTCGACGCCGTCCTGCGCGGCCCGCGCGTCGACCTGCTTCTGCACCAGTGGCGTGAGGACCCAGCCCGGGCAGATCGCGTTGACCGTGACGGGCGTTGTCGCGCACTCCAGCGCCGCGGTCTTGGTCAGGCCGACCAGCCCATGCTTGGCAGCGATGTAGGCGCTCTTGTTGACCGAGGCGACCAGCCCGTGCACCGAGGCCACGTTGATCACGCGGCCCCAGCGCCGGCGTTTCATGCCCGGCAGCGCCGCGCGCATCGTGTGGAAGGCCGAGCTGAGGTTGATGGCAATGATGGCGTCCCAGCGATCGACGGGGAACTCGTCGATCGGCGCCACATGCTGGATGCCGGCGTTGTTGACCAGGATGTCGACGGCGCCGAGCTCGGCCTCGCAGCGCTGCACCATGCGCTCGACCTCGCCGGGGCGGCTCATGTCGGCGCCGTCGTGCACCACCGTCGGGTCCAGGGCGCGCACCTCCGCCAGCGCCGCCTCGACGTCCCCGAAACCGTTGAGCATCAGCCGGGCGCCGGCACCGGCCAGCGCCTTGGCCATGGCCAGACCGATGCCGCTGGTGGACCCGGTGATCAGCGCGACTCTTCCTGCCAGCATGGGACAAGGCTCCATGGTTGCTACGATGCCCGGGATTATCGACCTGCAGCCTCGGACCGCCATGACGAACACCGAACCTCGCCTGAATCATGTGCAGTGCCTCGATGCGCGCGGCTTGCACCGGATGGCCTACTGGGAGTGGGGGCCGGAGCACCACCCGCAGGTCGTCGTCTGCGTGCATGGGCTCAGCCGCCAGGGGCGGGACTTCGACACGCTCGCACGCGACCTGTGCCGGGATCGCCGGGTGGTCTGCCCGGACGTCGTCGGGCGAGGCCGCTCGGACTGGCTGTCCGACCCCATGGCCTACGGCGTGCCGGCCTACGTGGCGGACATGGTCACGCTGCTGGCACGGCTGGACGCCCGCCAGGTCGACTGGGTCGGCACCTCCATGGGGGGGCTGATCGGGCTCGGCGTGGCCGCGCTGGCGGGTTCGCCGCTTCGCCGCCTGGTGCTCAACGATGTCGGTCCGGCCATCGCACCGCAGGCGGTCAGCCGCATCGCCGGCTACCTGGGCCAGCCGGCGCACTGGCGGACGGTCGAAGAGGCGGCCCAGGCGCTGTGGAGCGTGTCGCAAGGCTTCGGCCCGCATACGCCGCAACAGTGGCTGGAGCTCACGCGCCCGCAGCTGGTTCCCGACGGCGAGGGGTTCAAGTCCCACTACGACCCGGCCATTGCCGTGCCGGTGCGTGCCGCGACGCCGGAGCTGCTGGCCGCCGCAGAGGCGATGCTGTGGCAGGCCTGGGACCGCCTGCGTCTGCCGACCCTGCTGCTGCGCGGGGCGGAGTCAGACCTGCTGAGCCGGGCCACGGCACAGTCCATGAGCGAGCGCGGGCCGGGCGCCCGCGTGGTCGAGTTCGCAGGCGTCGGCCACGCGCCGACGCTGGTGGCCGAAGACCAGCGCCGGGTGGTGTGCGAGTTCCTGCTGTCCCCATGAAGGGGCTGGAGGGCGCCGGAGGGGCGACCACGGCAGCACCCATCGTCAGGCTGCTCGGCGCCGAAGCGGGCAGCACGACGGCAGAGGCCGCTCAGGGCGGTGCCGACGAGCTGCAGCGTGCACGCGCCTTCGCCGAACCGCTGCTGATGGGGCAGCGGCTGGACACCGGCGAGCCGGCCTGGGCGCATGCGCAGGGCACGGAGGCGGCGCTGGCGGCCATCGGCGCATCGCCGTCGATGCGGGCTGCGGCCTACCTGGTCTACGCCGGCGACTTCCTGCAACGACCCGAGGAGGTCGTCGCCAAGGCCTTCGGCAGCCACCAGGCGAGCCTGGTGAGCCACACGCGTCGACTGGTGCAGATCCAGCGCGCGGCGCGCGAGGCCAGCGTCGGCGTGGCGCAGCGGGCCGGGCAGACCGAGAGGGTCCGCAAGATGCTGCTCGCCTTCTCGCGCGACCTGCGGGTCGTGCTGCTGCGGCTGGCGTCGCGGCTGCAGACCCTGCGATGGCACGCGCGCAGCCGCACGCCCTGCCCGCCGGCGATCGCGGACGAGGCCATGCATGTCTTCGCCCCGCTGGCCAACCGGCTCGGCATCGGGCAGATCAAGTGGGAGCTCGAGGACCTGGCGCTGCGCTTTCTTCAGCCCGAGGTCTACCACAGCCTCGCGCGTTCCCTGGACGAGACCCGGGCCGAGCGGGAACGGGTGGTGCAGGCCGTGCGGGACCGCGTCGCGCAGGCGTTGCAGCAGGCGGGCATTGCAGCCGACGTGCACGGGCGGCCCAAGCACCTGCACAGCATCTGGAAGAAGATGCAGGGCAAGGGCTTGCCACTGGAGCGCGTGTTCGACCTGCGGGCGCTCAGGGTCATCGTCGACGACGTGCCCGCCTGCTACGCCGCCCTGGCCCGGGTGCACGAGCTGCTCGAGCCGGTGGACGGTGAGTTCGACGACTACATCGCGCGCCCGAAACCCAACGGCTACCAGTCACTGCATACGGTGGTGCTGTGGGACGATGGGCGCCCGGTCGAGGTGCAGGTGCGCACCCGGGCCATGCACGAACATGCCGAGCATGGCGTCGCCGCCCACTGGATGTACAAGGAGGCCGGTGCCCGCGGCTACGCCGGCGTGCGCGCCGAAGGCAGCTTCGAGAGCCGCGTCGCCGAGGCCCGCAAGGCGGTGATGAGGCAGCTCCTGGCCTGGGAACGCGACTTTTCCGACCGCCACGCGGAAGGGCGGCCCCCCGCGGCCGCACAAGTCGGCTCCCACGCCGGCCCGGCGGCGGGCGACGAACGCATCTATGTCTTCACGCCCGACGCCACCCTCGTCGACTTGCCGCCGGGCGGCACGCCGGTGGACTTCGCATACAGCCTTCACACCGAGCTGGGGCACCGTTGCCGAGGAGCCCGCGTGGACGGCGTCATGGTGCCCTTGAACACGGCGCTGTCGCATGGCCAGACGGTCGAGGTGATCGCGGCCAAGGAGGGAGGGCCATCGCTGGACTGGCTCAACCCCGAACTGGGCTACCTGAAGAGCCCGCGCGCCAAGGCAAAGGCGAGGGCCTGGTTCAACGCCCAGGCGCTGGGGCAGACGGTGGCCCGCGGCCGCGAGCTGGTCGAACGGCTGTTGCAGCGCGAGGGCCGGACGGCAATGCGGCTCGAACTGCTGGCCGAGCGGCTGGGCTTCAAGACGGCCGACGCCCTGTTCGAGGTGGTCGGCAAGGACGAATACTCGCTGCGCCAGATCGAGGCCGTCCTGCGCCCGGTGCCCGCGGCACCAGCGGCCGCCGACGCGGTCGCGCTCAAGCGCCCGCGTGACGACGTCGCCCAGGGGCGCGGTGGCGTGCTGGTGGTGGGGCTGGACTCGCTGCTGACGACGCTGGCGCGCTGCTGCCGACCCGCTCCGCCGGACCCCATCGGGGGCTTTGTCACCCGCGGCAAGGGCGTGGCGGTGCACCGCAGGGACTGCAGCAACTTCCGCCACCTGGCGGGTCGTCACGCCGACCGTGTGATCGAGGTTGCGTGGGGCCAGGCCGGGCCCGATGCGGCCTTTCCGATCGACGTGGTCGTGGAGGCGGTCGACCGCCAGGGCCTGCTGCGCGATGTCTCGGAGGTCTTCGTCCGCGAACGCGTCAACGTGACCGGCGTGCGCAGCGAGTCGGTGAAGGATGCGGCCGGCGCAACGGCGTGGATGACCTTTACCGTGGAGGTGCCCGACATCGGCCGCCTCAGGCAGGTGCTTGCCCAGGTGGCGCGCGTGGGCGGGGTGCGGCAGGCGCGGCGGCGCTGACTCGGCGGGCCGCAGCAGCCCGCCAGCCAGCCGGCAAGGACCGCAACGGCCGCCGGCGCAACGTGCCGGGGAACCCGCGTCGCCTTCAGCCGGCCCCTGACGGCCGGTGCGGCTCGACCGGCTCGCCATTGACGAAGACCCGGTCGCCCTGAACCTCGATCAGGATGTCGCCGTAGCGGCTGCGCCAGACCCAGCGAAGCGTGCCCTCGGCGGCCAGCGGCAGTTCCATCTGGGGCTCGGAAGCGGCATCGAGCAGCACTTCGGGTGAGAGCGGGCGGTTCATCAGGGTTCCGGAGGACTTTCCTCGCAGGCCGGGGCGAAGCCTGGCGGGAGGCAGGCGGGCGAGGTGGAAGGTGGTGGGGAAGGTGGTGGGGAACCTGATGGGGAAGGGTGGGTTGGCCCCTCCTGCACGCTGACACAGGTACCTGTCGCTCAAAGCCAGGACCAGAGTCGTCGCAACCAGCGCGGGACACGGTCGGGCAGGGGCTGGTAGTGCTGGCGCAGCGATCGGGGTGCCATTGGCGTCTCCGGTGGCGAAGACTTGACTGTATGGATATACAGTTGTTTGTCAACACCCCGCGCCGGGCATCCCGTCAGCCGCACTGTGTGCGTGTGTCGAACGGCGGGGCCGGGCATCAGGCACCGCGTTGCGCCTTGGCCGTCGCTTGCCCTGGCCGCTGGCGCCGCCCCGACATGCAAATGCGGCAGGTGGCATCGACGCGTCTGGCGGAAGGGGCGGGATTCGAACCCGCGGGGGGCTGTTAACCCCCACACGCTTTCCAGGCGTGCGACTTAAACCGCTCATCCACCCTTCCGCTGAGGGCCGCGATTCTATCCTGCGGGCTCCCAG
>Ga0209573_1003829_pt1 | contig 15772 bp, 6 predicted proteins | sample TNRBio252014_DNA_FD_185870 | JGI IMG/M metagenome (GOLD analysis project Ga0209573, IMG submission 185870) | Wastewater treatment Type I Accumulibacter community from EBPR Bioreactor in Madison, WI, USA - TNR Reactor_6/25/2014_ DNA (SPAdes)... | ecosystem: Engineered > Bioreactor > EBPR >...
CGCTCGTCGCCAAAGAACAGATCCGGATCTTTCTCCCCTGCGACCGCGTCAGGATCTCGATTCGTCGCAAAGTACACACGCTCCGGAGTGAAGCCCCGACGTTCGGTTGTCTGTCCATCACGACGAATCACCTCGGCATTCGTCAGTCCGAATTCGGACGGCGCCGATTCTGCGGGGTCCTGGCGTGACATGGAACCACCCGCCGACGCGGAAAACGGCGGAACACTTCCCCCGATTGGAGATGATTCTTCGGCGCTTCCCGCCGGCTGTTCGGCTCCTGCCATGAACTCGGGCGACTCCTCGCCCCCGACCTCCGCAGAATGCGTTTCCGTTTTCGGTGGTGACGAATCTGTCGCCTGACGATCCTGAGCACATCCCGACAACGTGAGTGTCATCAGAATGGCTGCAGCGATAGGAACTCCCACGTTCCACAAGCCTGAAATCGGTCCCGGCGACTGATGGGGCATGTTCGCAGACTTCACGGCATCGACTCCTTCATCCTGTGGCTGCCGATGGATTCGATGCTGTGCACGGACAACTTCACTGACATGGAATCCTCCGTGAATTCCCGAGTCGCGGGATGAAGCACACCTGTGATCTTCGTCACTCCGTCCGGCATGCATCCGCAGAACTTTCGATACCAGATCGAACTGGAAGCGATTGGAATCACTGCAAGTCCCGTGTTGTCCGATGATCCGCGCGGTCCACATCCAGCGATCGCTTTTCAGAGAACGACCTTGACAGGGGACTATAAGGACCGTGGAAATCCACGAATAGAGCGGTCCTGAAGGCAAAAACGGGCTCGAGGAGCGTGTTGAAAAAGGTGTCCGGAACTTTGGAGGCATCGGAAACCTCTCCAAAATCCTGATGCCGGAGAGTTCCAGACTCCTTTTTCAACGCCCTGCCAGACACCAGGCGGCAGTCTGAATCCGGAACCACAAACTGGAAACCAGGTTATCACACGGTCCGGGTGCCGGAATGCGTTGCCCGTTGACGACGGCCGGGAGTCAATTCGTTATGCTGCTTCCGGATGATTGTTGAATCTGATGTCGAGATGACTCATGAAACCCATCGTATGCAGGGCGGCTGTTTCCACATTTCTGTCTGTCGCTGGAATTGGCTTACTCGTGCCGTCCTGCCACACAGTCCAGGCAATTCAGGTTGCAGAACCGAGTGATGGACAGTCAGTTGAGCAGCGTGGGCTGGAACAGATGGTCCGCGAGGTCGACGAATCGCTGGCCGCAAAAAACTGGCTGGAAGCGGCTGAGAAATTTGACACGGCCTGGCAGGCGGCCGTGCGGGGCGACGATCCCCTGATGCTGAAATTCGGAACTGAGACGCGACAACTGGCACCCGGCGAAACATCCAGTGTGGCTGGTGGAGTTGCGACACTGGAATCTCTGTATAGTCGTGCTCCTGAGGAATTCCGCAGTAGCTATTCGCAGCAGTTTGCTGACGTGGCGGAACAGTCCATTCAAAGGGCCATCCAGTCTACCGACATTCGTGCCCTGTCTGACCTGACAGCACGCTACTATTTCTGTGCGAGTTCCGAAACGGCCATGCGAGTTCTGGCGAAACATCACCTGGATCGCGGTGATTCGCTGGATGCGGCCCTGGTGCTGGGACGACTGCAGCGAAGACTGACTCAGCCGGACGTTCGAGTGACCCTGCAGATGGCTACGTGTTATCAGAAAGCCGGTTTGCAGAAGGATGCCGAAGAGTTGCTGGCATCTGCACCGCAGGGCGCACTGGAAAACTACGTCGGTCCGGATGCTGCGCTGCTGAAGCCCGGCACGCCTGAAGCCATTCAGAGCTGGCTGAAGAAACAGGCGGGGGCGGATCTGGCGGAATCAGACGACTGGCGTCAGCCGGGTGGCAGTTATCGACGACTTGCACAGCAGCCAGCTGTTCCGGCCGGGCTTGTTGAGCAATGGACGTCGGACAGTTTTCATGTGCATGATGTGCTGTACGCGGACACATACAACCCCCGCATCTCCGGCGCTCGTCAGCCGCTCGAACGAACTCTGGAACATCTGAGCCTGCGCAATAACGTCATTGTCCCGACCTGCTCTCCTCTGGTCGTGGATGACCTGGTCATTCTGCGAACTCCGTTCGGTGTCCGAGCAATCCGAATCGAGACCGGGGAACTGGTCTGGGAAGTGACTCGACCAGACACCGGACTACGCAGTCTGCTGGAAAATGCGCAGGCGTTGGATTCGGCTCGACGACGAGCTCGTGGGCTGGAATTCCAATTGGCAGAGATCAGTCTGGAACTGGTGTATCACGTCCTGCGCACCAACACATCGGCACAGATGTCTGTCAGTGGAAACACGCTGTTTATCGTGGATGAATGCTCGCCCGCGCGCTGGGGTGACCGCACCGCCATGTTTCTGCAGGGACAGAGTCCGGGCACATCTCCGTCGAATTACATCCGTGCGTACGATGTTCGATCCGGACTGTTTCTGTGGGAAATCGGCGGTCAAACCCAGTCGGCCAGTCGAACGGCTGGCAAAGGAAATCTGCTGGCAGGTTATTATTTTCTGGGAGCGCCACTGGTACTGGGCCAGCAGACCTATGTGCTGGCTGAAAGTGGCGAAGCGATTTCGCTGATTCAGATTCGACCTCCGGGTGAGAACTCGCAGGGCAATCCGTCGATCACGCGATCGCAGGTTTTGACGATTCCACAGTTCAAGCTGCCCAGTCATCCCGTACGACAGCATGCGGGGCTGATTCCTTCATTCGCACAGGGACTGCTGATTTGCCCGACGTGTGATGAACGCATCGTGGCGGTATCTGCCCAGGACAACACGATTCGCTGGGTCTTCCGTTATGGTGGAAACACGCGAACTCAGGACCTCGGCGGTTCCGATCAGGTTCTGATCGGTGGATTCGATCTGTTTGATTCGGAACGAGTCGACGTGGCCTCGCGCTGGACGGATTCTCTGGCTCGAATTGCTTCCGGAAAAATCATCGTGACGCCTCGCGATTCTGATCAGTTGTATTGCCTGGATCTGCAGCAGGGCACCGAACTGTGGACATTGCCCCGCAGTGCGTTTCACAGCGTCGCAGCGGTCACCGATGAGATGGTTGTACTGGCCGGCAATCAGCGAATTGCCGCGTTTCGCCTGGACAACGGCACGGAACTCTGGTCCTGCGAAATCCGTAATGGGGTTGTGTCAGGGACCTGCGTCAGTACCGGTCGTTTGCTGCATGTTCCGACCAGCTCCGGTGAAATTGTCGTGCTGGATCTGACTTCGGGGCAGCATTTGTTTTCGCAGCCAGCCGAAGGCAGCAGTGTGGCCTTCAATCTTCTGGCCGTGAAAGAGGGACTTCTAAAACAATCACCCACGTCGGCGTCCTGGCTGAAACCAAAGTCGGAACCCGCGCCGGCAGATCTGGCTGCGGAGTTGCTGATGAAAGGCAATGCCGCCGAAGCCAAAACAAAACTCCTCAGCACACTGGAAGCGACGCCGCAGGATCGTGAGTCCCGCGAGCTGCTGATTCAGGTGCTGCTTGCCGAGCTGCGAAGTGACTTTGATGGACACCGCGGTCAGGTAACTCAGGTTCGGCAACTGATTGAAAACTCCGTTCAGGAAGCGGATGTGGCTCCGCTGCTGCATTCTCTTCTGAATATGAATCTCACCGATGTGCCGGTGATCGCTCGTCAGATACAGAATCGGACGGAACGTTATCAGAGCGAGCTGTCAGAACTGGTGGCGGCGTCGATGCAGAACAGCACTGATGTGGCGGTGGAGCAACTGGCCGACGACATCGCTGCGTTGATCCTGGATCTGCCGTCCGCGCAGGAAAAAGTGGTTTCGGCCGGATTCCTCCGACGACGCAAATCCTGCCTGACGGTCAGTGGAATTCGTCGCGCCATCCTGAATCGGCCCAACGGCGAACAGCAGGTGTTGCAGCAGCAATTGACAGAAGTCATCGGTCAGGTAGCTCAAAGTCTGCCCGCTGACGAAACTCGCCTGCAGTTTGTCAGTCATTTGGCATCGGCCGGATTGGGGGCAGCAGCGCTAAGCATCCTGAACGAAGACGTCGATCCGTTCTGGAACCATCGAGCGAAGTTGCTGGCCGAATCAATCTGCCTGACTGAGAGCATGCAGCCCGCACGTCCGGAACCTTACGACCAGCTACTGGCAATCTGGAAGAGTCGTGGGGATCTGGGGACCGTTCGAGCGTGGCAGCACGATCTGTCGCAACCGATTTCAGATCTCACGCGTCTGCGATTTCAGATCCGCAGCGAAGATGTCCGAACCGAACGACTCAAGGCCGCTCAGACCCTGGCGGACGAACTCGCTCCGCAGGCACCGGCCGTCTGGAATGGCGAGCCTGTCGTGACACCATCGGATCATAAAACGATGACCGACGTGACAGCTCGGAAACTGCCAGCCAACCTGCCGGATCGAGCGATTCCGCTGTATGGAGCCCCGGGGTACTTTCGTGGCTGGTCGTTCTCCATGACCAGCGCACTGACACCTCCGGTTCAACTGGTTGCGCATGATCCCGAAGGACGGATACGCTGGACCGCCGAACTGCCGCTGCTGGATCTGATGAATCGGTACGGAAACCACAACAGCCAGGATCGGATGTACGTCACCACGTGGGGGCCGCTGCTGGCCTTCAAGATCCATTCGGCGGTGATCGTAATTGATGGGACATCCGCGGATGCTGATCGTTCGCCCCGGATCCTTTGGCGAGATGACCTGAGTCGCATCTCCAGCGAGGAGAATGTGTTTCGCGATTTTGTTCCCGGGGCCGATCGTTTGCCGCAATATTTCCCTCAGTTGTCCGGATTCTATCCGGTCGGCCAGCTGACTCCTTACGGTCTGCCGGTCATCGCGGGTCAACGGCTGCTGATGCTGGAACCGCTGACAGGATCTTCCCTGTGGGATGTGGACGGAATTCCGCGCGATGTCGTGTTGCTGTGTGACGAAGAATCCGTGCTGCTGCTGTCGGAAACATCCCGGCAGATCGAAGTCCGCAGCCTCATAGACGGATCCGTCACCGGTGTCTCGCGATTGCCCGACTGGTGGGGCGACGCGGTCGGCAATGTCGGTTCATCCGTGCGGGATATTGAACTGGAAGAAGGAGTGGATTCTCTGTGGAGGCTTTTGCTTCATGATCACTCGTGTGTTCTGTTTCGACTGACGGCTGGCAAGTCCGTTGTCGAATGCCGCAATCTGCTGACGGATGAAGTCGCCTGGCAGACTGAACTGCCGCAGGAAACGGTGTTTTCGAATGTCGTGGATGACACGCTGGCCGTCTTGAGTGACGGGGAGCAGTTGAAGCTGATCGATGCCGATACCGGACGCATCCTTTTTGATCAGAAGGTTTCCAAAGTGCCAGCGCCGCGTGAACTGGTTCTTCGCCAGTCCCTGGGCATGTGGATCGTCCTGCCGGAAGGAGTTGACGATCCGTCTTTGGAACTGGCTCCTGTTCAGAACGCTCAGCATGTATTTGGACGCATGTTCGGCATTCAGAAGTCGTCAATGCAGCTTCAGTGGGATCTGCCACTGGAACATCGTCACGTGCGAAATATGGTTCCGGAACGCGCCCCGATACTTCCCAACGTTCCAATCCTGGTGCTGCTGAACCGCAGTGAACAGAAGGTCGACAATCGGCCGGTTCCCCGAGTCCGTTACAGCGTGCAGGTGGTCGATGTCCGAAACGGCCGGGATCTGTACAACGATCCCGATGTGGGCATCACACTGAACGACCACTGGCTGCATATCGACGCGGCCGCAAAAACATTAACCCTCAGCTTCGAAACTCGAACCGTGACGTTTCGGTACGACCCGTGAGAGAACAGTCGGGCGAACGGACGCATTCTCGCCGCCAAAGCGCGCGACGCCGTTCTTCGCGAACGGTCAGTGTAAGCTGACCGGTAAAGCCACCTTTTGCGTCCGGCTGATTCTTTTGAAGTTGCGCATTTCACCAGGCTACTAACCGGGCACGCCAGCGACGCTGATTCGCCAGAGTTTCATCGTTCGCATTACGCCATTTCCTCGCTGGCGCTCTTTGAAGTTGCGCATCTCTCAAATTGTCATTCTGTCAGTTGGTAAAACACACGGAAAATACCAACCCAAAGCGCCAGCGAGGCGGCCCCTGAGGAGATTCCGTGTTTGCTCTAACTCGTTTCCTCCCTTGCGCTTCGAGTTGGTGTTCTCAAGGAATCCACAACGTCAAAAGAATCCTCGTAATCCTCTGATTGACCTGCGGCCTCGTTGACGTAAGTCTTTGCCTCGAAACCAGAAAACCCATTGATGTCATCGTCGAAGGGTTCTGTGTGAACGAGATTTGAGGTTTGGGATTCCTTTTGAACCTGCGGATTCTCGGTTGACGCGGTTCCTGACGTTTCGAGAATCCCGCGGGACGTTCAAACCCCTTTCCCTGCAATCATTTGCTGCATTTCTCGCAACCCTCAAGGTTCTGAACGAATGGAATCGTGGAACATTCTGCTGCAGATCATTCTGCTGCTGCTGGCCTGTTTGATTGCCGGCAGCATCATGGCCTGGTTCAGGCAAAGTCCTCTGGTGGGATACCTGCTGGCAGGAATGCTGATCGGCGGTCCAGGCAGTCTGGCAATTGTGCGTGCAGACAACGGCATTGAGGCGATTGCTGAGCTGGGAGTGGCATTGCTGCTGTTCAGTCTGGGGCTGGAATTCTCCTGGAATCGAGTGATGGGGCTGGGGAAGCGGCTGTTATTGACGGGGGCCGCTCAGGTTCTGGTTACTTTGTTGCTTGCCGCCGCCGTGTGTCTGGGATTTGGATTTTCGCTAAAAGGGGCCATTGCGATCGGTGCGATGGTTTGTCTAAGCAGCACGGCGACCGTCCTGCGGGTTCTGGTGGACCGGGGAGAAATGGATTCCCTGGCTGGACGAAATTCGCTGGCCGTGCTGCTGGTTCAGGACATGGCCGTGGTGCCATTGGCGATTCTGATTCCACTGCTGGCGGAGGGCGGGGATTTCGATACGGTAATGAGTCGTATCGGGCGAATTGCGGCGGCGGCGGTGGCCGTTGTGGGGACGTTGTATTTTGTACTGAACTACGTGGCCATCCGCGCTTTGCAGACTCCTTCGTTCGCTCGCAATCGCGAACTGACCGTCCTGCTGAGCGTCGTAATCGGGCTTGGCGCTACCTGGGCCGCTCATGCTGCAAAGCTGTCACCTGCGCTGGGAGCGTTCGTTGCGGGAATGTTCCTGGGAAACTCGAAGTTTGCGGTACAAATTCGCGCCGATGTGGCCTCAATTCGGATCGTCCTGCTGACCCTGTTTTTTGGCGCGGTGGGAATGGTGGCCGACCCGGTCTGGATGCTGAAAAACCTGCCGCAGATCCTGTCGATCACGGTGATGATCCTTGCTGGAAAGGCCGTGATCCTGTGGGGACTGTTTCGCATGGCGGGACAGGCGAACGGAACAGCGCTGGCCACAAGTTTGTGCCTGTGTCAGGTAGGCGAGTTTGCGTTTGTGCTGGGTGGAGATGCTCGAACTGGCGGGCTGCTTTCCAAGGTTGAGTATTCCGCTCTGGTCTCGTCTTCGATCGTGACGTTGATGATGACACCGTTTCTGATTGCCGCAGCGCCGAAACTGATGCAGTGGAAGAATCGTCGCGTTCATCATGGCGCAGCGCATGCACCGGATGCGGGCTCGGGAGCAACTGGCTGTGATGTGCTGGTGGTGGGGTTTGGACCGGCCGGGCGAGGAGCTGCTTCGCGACTGACAGAGTATGGCAAACGAGTGCTGGTCGTGGATCTGAACGCAAAAGGAGTTGCGGCTGCGGAATCCATGGGCTTTCGAGCGGTCATCGGTGATGCGTCCAGTGGTGATGTCCTGGAACACCTGCATCTGGAACACGTCCGCATCGTCGTCGTGACTCTGCCTTCACGACAGGATGCGTTACTGGTAATGAATGAGATCCGTGCAATCGCACCACATGCCGCGTTGATTGTGCGTTCACGGTATGAGATTCACATGGACGAACTGCGAAATGCGGGTGCGGATGTGGTCCTGGGAGATGAAGACCAGGTCAGCCATGCGCTGGGAGATTCCGTTGCCCGGCACGCAAAAGAACTGCTGGTGGATGCGTCGGCATGACGGACGCGGCTCGCGGATCACGGGCGCTGTTGATCACGAATCTGAAGCGGCAGACATGAGGATTCTGTTCCTTGTCACTGTTCAGGGCACATTGATTCCAATCCACGCGGATCCGCCCTGTTCAATTTCGTCCAGCATGATCCTGCGAAATCTCTGATACCGCGCGCCGCCCGGACAGACCTCGGCATAGGCATCCCAGATCCAGTGGATTGTGCTCATGTCGACGTTTTGGTCGAGGCGTTCCCGCAGGCGATCTCGAAACTCGCCAATTGTTCGCGTATCCGTCTGAAACGAGATCAGACTGTTCCCATGCAGGTTGGAGGTCCATGCCACGGCGCTGGTCCATTGCTGTCGTGACATATCGGCAGGTCGTCGCCCGGCCAGAGACAGGATGTGGCTGTTGATCTCACGGGCAATGCGGTGGGGACGCAGAATCAGATAGTCCACGTACCAGCCGGCGCTGACGATAAGAGCCAGTGCGAGCAGTGCCCAGATGATTCGTTGAATTGCACGCCGACGGACTGGCCCAGCAGTCTGGGGAGGGACCGGCGGTGCTGGCAAAGCCCCCTCATCCGGCCTGTCGGCCAGCGTCGGCCATGCCGGTGCCGACGCAGAGCAATCAGTCTCCCCCGGGACCGGGGGAGAAGAGACAGTGTCACCGTGTGAACTCTGGCCCATGGTTTCTGTCCGGTGAATTCTCTCCACGAACACATCCCCAGGAACCAGGTTCAACCAGCGTTGTGCCGTCTGCTTATTTGGATGGAACCTGATTCATGGTGTAGTGACCCTCGCTCGGCCAGAAGGGCTGGCGATCTGCTGCGGCAGGATGTCTGAGTGAGATTTCGTAAACGTAACCTGCTTTCAACGGACCTGCTGTGATCTGGATTGACCTCCGATCAGGGCTGAACGTCAAACCGTGCGGTGTCAGAGCATGGCGATCGGAATCCGGAGTTGCATAGCTGCCGCCCCACGTCCGAGTGTATCCCTGGAGGCTCCAGTTTTCGGGCTTCTCTGCCACCGCAGGATCGACCGCATCAAAGAACACGATTTCAAATCCCGATGTCGTGGCTCGGATCTCGCGAATTCCATTGGGCAGATTCCTGCCGGGGATCAGCCGTTCGATGGCACCGGTGTTGGTGCCGCCCTGCCAGCCACTGTCCCAGATGCTGCCGATGTACAACGCGCCATCCGGTCCCAAAGCCGAAGCCACAGGACCAACAAAGTTCGGACCTCCACCGGGCTGATCAGGCAGGCTGAAACGATAACAGGCCCCCTGCAGTTCGCCGTTCACTTCCTGAACTGTGAAACGAATCAAACACCGCGTGTCGTATTCGCATCCGATACCATGGCCAGCCAGTTCGGGAACTGCGAAGTCCTTCGGAAAAAACGTCAGACTGTTGACGCTGCGAGTCCACGGATGCGGGACCATCAGTGCGGGTGGTTCTGCGATGAGTCCTTCCGTGATTTCGTGCCGCGACGGAACTCCGTAGTGCTTCCCATCGCGAACATGATTGATTTCATTGAACGTATTCTGGACTCCCTGGTTGTCAGTCACAAACAGGCGTTGCTGACTGTCAAACGCCAGTCCCATGGGAAAGCGAAACGACATAGCCATCGGATGGATGGTGCCTGTCGAGTCAATCTTCAGGACTGTGCCGCGCCAGCGATCGTTGTCTGCTGGTCGCTTGTTCTGTGAATAATCGCTGCCGAGTCCCACGTAAAGATTGCCGCTGACGTCACGCACCAAACCGGTGGTCCAGTCGTGATAGTCATCGGTGTAACCCCAGCCGCTGGCGACGACGTCAAACTGATCGGCTCGTTGATCATCGTCGGAATCTCGCAGCCGCAGCACTTCGGGCTTGTGCGAAACCAGAATCGAATCACCATCCGCCTGAATTCCATAGGGAGCCGCCAGGCCATCGGCGAATGTCGTCAGAGTCTCCGGCAGCGAATCTCCATCAGCATCACTCGCCAGCAGAATCTGACCTCGAAGCGAGGCCATCGCCAGTCGACCATCGTCCAGCCAAGTCATTGCTGATGGCATCAGCGCAGTAGAGATCGGCAGACGCTGTCCTGTGAATCCCGGCACGACAGTGATCTGATCGGGCTGACTTTTGAGTTCCGGAAGGGCCAGGGGAGTAATGCCTGCCGGAGTGACTCGTGTTGTCAGTGTCCAGCGGACCGGTTGTCCGGATTTCAGGACAGCGTTGTCGTTAATGGCCGAAGCCGTGCCGTCCGAATTGATCAGCTGAAGTGTGCGTTGTGACGGAAATGGTTCCAGCGACTCGCCCGCCGACCATCCGTCCAGGAGGACTCGCCAACCGGCAGGAGCTTCCTCCAGATGGGCCGTGATGTGACAACTGCTGGCTCCCTGATCGGCAGTGGCCGTGGAGATTTCAAACTTCAAAATGATGCTCTGCAGTGGTCGCTCGGGATCATTCCACTGGGTCACTGCAGAATGTGGAGACCGCGGTGGCTCGCCGGAACGATCGGGCCGAGATTCCTTTTGACTCAAGTCAAAATAGAACCGCACTCGCAGTGTGATTTGATTCTGCGTCTGATCATACGACAGCAGTTCTGCCTGACGTTTTTCATCGATGATGGGCGACAGGGCCATGGATTCGGGCCAGCCATCCGGAACGGCTCGACAAAATGCCGCGTCCGGTGTCGCCGTCTGAATGGGCACACCGGCCATACTCCAGAACCAGCTTTTTCCCTCAGTACGCTGTCGAGCGAACTCGCCGATGGTCCATTGGCGCAGGTGCAAGGTGTCGAGATCGATCAGCAGATTGTGGCGATTTTCCAGTCCCACCGCGAACGCTCGCGCGACGCCGATGCGATCCTTGTCTTCGCCGATCGTAAACACATCCCGAATGATCTTTGGCTTCTCACCAGGAGCGACATTGACGAATTGTTCGTAGCGACTGACGACGGTGGGCGGAGAAAACCTTGGATCCCCGAGGGCCTTCCACATCATTGCGATCTGCTGTGGCAGGGAATCGTCAAGCAGCCCGGGCACAGGCTTCCGCAGAGCCGGCATTTCAATCCCGGGAACAACGCGAATGGGATTCTGCATCCATCGCAGGAAGTACCTCGGCCGCAACCGCGATCCCATCACCATGATGTCAGAACCGCGAGTTCCCATGGCAACGTTACGAGGTTCAAACGGACCGGCTCTGTGGCAGGAAATGCAGTTGAAGCCCGCAGCGCCAATCAGGTGGTTGCCCGTCAGCAGATCTTCCGGCGACGCCAGCGGAGTGCGATAGGGATTAAAATGTTCGAAAAGTTCCGGGCGGACGGTGTCGGCAACATCGGGAATCCGGTCCGATCCGATCAGGAACTGAGTAATGGCGGATCGATCGTCCGGCGAATGTCGAAACTTCGGCATGCGAACCAGCAGCCACGGCAAACGTCGCACGGTTGGCTCACCGGCAACGGCCGCCTCCAGGACCTCATCTTTCATGCGATCGCCCGCGGCAGTCAGCGGCGGTGGAATCAGTGCCTGACTTTGTCCCCGCAGATCATCCCGCAACGATTCAATGCGAGACGCGTGACGGGAGATTCCCTGACTGAGATCGCGATCGTGACAGGCAACACAGCCATTGCGGTGCAACAGCAGTTCGCCCAGGGAAAATCCTTTCGCCGGATTCAGATCACTCTGAACGGGCTGCAACCAATTGACGATGTGGCTCTGCTGCTGTTCGGTCAGTTGAAAATGAGGAACTCGTCGGCCGGATTTCTCTGTCAGCGCCCCTGCGCTGGGAGCAATGCAGCGCAAGTCCGAGGGATCCGATTTATTGACCGAGGGGCGCGCCCGTTTTTCTGAGCCCCGTTCGATTCCCGGAATTGTGTGACAACCGGCGCAGTTGGCTGCGATGAGCAGTTCTCGACCGGCTGCCAGTTGAGCGGCCGACGATGGTGGAACTTCGCCGTGTTCTTCAGTTGCTGATTCGTCCGGAAACAATGCGGCCGTCAATTGACGCCGTTCTGCATCAGATAACGCAAAGACGGGCATCCGATGATCGGGGTTCAGCGATTCCGGGGACTTCAGCCATTCCATCACCCAGCCGGCCGTTCGCTTTTGAGCAAGCTGCTTCAGCGATGGGCCGAAATAGGGGTTCGACGTCGCCAGATTTGTGGCTTCGTATCCAGGCACTTCGTGGCAGGCAACACAGCCGGTTGTCAGCAGCAGTTTTCGGCCGGGGTCCACATCTTTGTCCTCGAACTTCACAGGCTTGAATGTGCGTTTCGAAGCCGGGCGAGCGATGGAACGAAGGTAAGCAGAAATACTGTTGGCCTCATCAGCCGTGAACCCGAAATCGGGCATCTGACGAGTCGAAGCACCGTCTGCAGCATCGGCACCGTGCACTGTCAGTTGTTTGAGAATCGCTGCCTCAGTGAGGTCATTGGCAAAGCTCAGATCCGGCGCTTTCAGAGTGGTATGCTCAGCCAACCCTGTATGACACGCGCTGCAGCGCAGCGAATCCACAAGTGTGCGTGGATCACGAGAAGGGATCAGCGGATCGTCAGACGGTTCGACGGACAGCGTGTTTGCAGGGATGGGTTCCAAAGTGAAGTCAGGCGATGACCAGAAAAACTGCAGCTTTGGGGCACTGCGGGACTGGCTGCGATACTGGATTATGAGTGGCTGATCACCAGCAGGCAGTTCGACAGGTTCAGCCGAGACAAACTGATCTTCCCCTTCGGCCTGCAGGACTAATTGTTCGTTCACATGCAGTATCACATGACCGGTGATGAGCACATGGAACGTATGACGTCCCGGCTGACGGACCAGCAGATTTCCGGACCAGGTCGTGGTGAAATCCGACTGAATTCGCGGATCGGGTGTTGCCGTCATCCAGTCAAAGTTCAACTGATGGTCAATTCGCGTCACCGACGTGCGGGCGTCGGAATAGACGGCTTTCAATCCGGATTGAAATTCATCCTCATCGGCTCTGAGAGAACCCAGAGGTGCGATTGAAGGGACGAGAAGGCACAGCGTCAGGAGTCGTCTAAGGATCCAGCGGCCGGCAGACAACTTCCAGCCTCCGCACGAGTGATCAAAGACGCCGGAGTTGCTGCGGATGGCCGACTGTGCCTGCTTCATTTCGTGGTTCCTTCGTCAAAATCGAGCGTCTTCTGGCGATTGTCGCGGCTGAGTTCCTTGAACAGGAAGCTGGGCTGAATGTCCTGATTCTTCTGATACTTGCCGGTGCGATATTCGGTGATTTCTCCTTCCACGGTGTGGTAGAAGATCTGGCACACCTGAACTCCGGGGTAGATGCGAATGGGCTGGATGGCAATCATTTCCAGCGTCCAGTATCCGCAGAATCCGACATCGCCAAAACCTGCGGTCACATGCACAAACATCCCCAGGCGACCGATTGAGGATCGACCTTCCAGCATGGGAACCAGATTGTAGGTCTCGGTGTATTCGATGGTCCGGCCGAGATACATCTGGTTGGGTTGCAGGATCATTCCTTCCGGAGGGATCTGAATCCTGCGAAACCGATTGGGACGACTCATGTCCAGCACGATTTCTTCATACACCAGCAGTTCGTTGTGCAGCCTGAGGTTGTAGCTGTTGGGATTCAGCTGATCTTCGCTGAACGGTTCAATTCGAATATCACTGCCAAGGCGGGCTCGTATTTCGCTGCCGCTCAGAATCATGGGGCACCTGCTGCAGATTCGCCGTGTGGAATTACTTCGAGGAACTTAAGTCAAGAACGGCCTGCGGCAGATCCTTATCAACAATTCCCAGCACTCCGCGACCTTCACTCAGTCGATCATCGACGTCGTACTGAATGTCTTCTGCGTCGATTTCCCAGAACTGTTCCATGGATTCTCGTGGCACGGCTTTCAGTGGTCGCAGAAGTCGAAAGCCAACTCCACGAGCCGGATCGGTCGTGTACCACCAGGGACTTTTGGGAAGGTTCGGATCGTACTCCTTCCAGGCCTTATCGTCGGAGGCCAGTCGAGCAGCCGAGCGGCACTGTTCTGCTGGAAACTCCCACGATCCTCCTCGGACAACGCGTGGATCCGGCTTGTCCGTTCGCACCCAGTCCACATGAGCATTCAACGGCTGATCGGCCGCCTTGTAAGGACCGTAACCGTCCAGGACCCATTCCGCCGCGTTGCCATGCATGTCGAACAGACCAAAGGCGTTCGGCTTCTTCTGGCCCACCGGTCGAGTTCCCGACTTCATCGTGTTGTCGGCGAACCAGGCATAGTCGTTCAGATCGCTGGCATTGTCTCCGAAACTGAAGGCTGTCGACGTACCCGCTCGACCAGCATATTCCCATTCGGCTTCCGTTGGCAGTCGAAACTGTTGTGCGGTGATGGCGGACAGCCACTTGGTGTATTGTTTGGCCGCGTACTGAGTCATGGAAACGGCTGGCTGTCGAGGATTCTCGCCGTATTCAAATGTGAAATCCGGTTCATACAACGGGGTGGGAGCTGTCACGGCATCCACTTTGTTGGCGTCAGTCACAGGGCGAAGTTTTCGAGTCTGGAATTCCTTCAGCGATCGATACAGTTCCATGTAGAGCTTGTATTCCGACCATGTCACTTCGAACTGTCCCATCCAGAACGGTTCGACGGTGACATCGCGCAGCGGGCCTTCGTCCGGATTGCGTCCGGTTTCCCCTTCGGGGCTGCCCATCCGATATTTTCCTCCGGGAATCGGAATCATTCGGAATGTCACCTGTGTGCCCGGGATGATGGTGTCATACGGCACCATCCAGCCGCCTTCTGTCTGAACAGACGGTCCTTCCGCAGGCCGCTCTTTCGCCATTCCCGGCAAATCATCGGCCGTGACACGGGCAGTGCGGAACTGACCTGACAGCGTCAGAATCAGTGAAACAATGATCATCGACCTCAACATGAGATCACGCTTTCGATTGGAAACAGTTCGAATGCTTCGCCGCTGAGGAACACTGTTCAGGACGATGCATGATCGGAATCAATACGCTTCAAAAAACCGGAACTGGCCCCGAACATCGCTGAAAAAACTTCGATCCGGGGTTGAAGGCAGGGTGCCTGTCTCGATTTTGTGGGAGCCTTTAAGTGATGGGGTTTCGTTGAATGATTCCCGGTAACGGTTGTCCTAACGGCCCGGCGGTCGGGGTCGTCCTTTACCGGGTGGTCGCTGGCCTGACTGAGGCCGTTGGCCACCTGCAGGACGCTGTCCACCGGGTTTCGCTCCACCGCCGGGACTAAAGGTTCTCTGGACTTCTTCCAGTGATGTCTTGCCTTCAGCAACCAGCCGAATGGCATCCTTCTGCAGAGTCGTCTGGCCATCGGCAGCCATTTGTTGCCGGATGGCGTTGGGATCAGCTCCTTCCGCGACCACCTCTTTCATGCCGTCGGTCATTTCCAGCATTTCAAACGCGGCAACTCGCCCGTAGTAGGGAACTCCGTCACAGTCGGCACACAGTTCCTCGACGGTGGCTGCTTTGGGATCGTCCGGAGGCGGCGGCAGAGGCGCTCGATACAGCACCGACGTTTCCGGAGGCAGTCCGAGTTTTTTCAACAGCGTCGGATTGGGGCGAAATGCCTGTTTGCAGTCGTCGCACAGCTTGCGGATCAGCTTCTGAGTCAGAATGCAGCGCAGGCCTTTGATGACTTCATCAATGCCGATCCATTCGATCAGCTTCTTCAGCGCCTCA
>Ga0209573_1003830_pt1 | contig 15772 bp, 11 predicted proteins | sample TNRBio252014_DNA_FD_185870 | JGI IMG/M metagenome (GOLD analysis project Ga0209573, IMG submission 185870) | Wastewater treatment Type I Accumulibacter community from EBPR Bioreactor in Madison, WI, USA - TNR Reactor_6/25/2014_ DNA (SPAdes)... | ecosystem: Engineered > Bioreactor > EBPR >...
TATGCTTTGTGGGGCTGCGAATTAAATCTACGATTTCCGGTGGTCAAGTTGCTCGATTACACGCCCAGGCAGGCGGAACTGGAAACAGCGGCTAATCCATTTGCCCTGGTGGTGCTGGCGCAATTATGGGCGATGTCCACCCGGCAAAACCCGCCAGCGCGGTATGATGCCAAGTTGCATTTGCTCCGGTTGCTCTATCGGCGCGGATATGATCGCCAGAACGTGCTCGATCTGTTGAACTTTATCGACTGGCTGCTGCATCTGCCACCCGAACTGGAACAGCGGTTATGGTCGGCGGTCGATGAATTTGAGGAGGAAAAGACCATGCAATATGTCACTAGCCTGGAACGAATGGCGACGGAACGGGGCCTGCAACAGGGCCTGCAACAGGGTATGCAACAGGGCGCACAACAGGGTATGCGGAACGGAATGGCGCAAACCCTGCGCCGGCAACTGGCTCGCCGGTTTGGGCCGCTCCCGGAATGGGTATTAGTGAAACTGGTGGAAGCCTCCCAGGAAGATTTGGAATGCTGGACGGATCGGATATTGGAGGCAACTTCGCTGGAAGCGGTGTTTGAGCTTTGACGCCGTCCATGTTAAGGCAATGATAAATTGGATTTTCTTAAGAAAGCAAAGCCATGAAAACGGATAATTACCCACTAAAAAAGGTTTTTGGAGACTTTGGTGGCAATATCCATTATATCCTTCCTTCCTTCCAGAGAGAGTATGCTTGGGAAGAATCTCAATGGAAAACACTCTTAAATGATGTGCTGTTTCTTTGCGATGAACAAAAGATTGGTAAAAATAAAAAACTTGAACACTTTTTTGGTGCGTTAGTTGTTATTAACGATCAAAGCCAGAAGATTACTGTATCAACATATCGCTTAGTTGATGGACAGCAAAGACTGGTATCCGTATCCTTGTTACTTCAAGCCATCGCTCAAAGATTAAATAATAAAATTCCTGATACAGCTAATTATATTCGCAAGATGCTTGTCAATCAGGATGAACAGGGCGATCTGTGGCTCAAAATTTTGCCTACCATGAAGTATAATGATCGTAAGGTTTATCAACAAATAATAAATAATCAAGAAACTGTTTCTCATGATTCAAGAATCTTTGAAGCCTTCAGGTTCTTCAAGAAAGAAATTGATCAGGTTTCTGAAGAGAGATGTCAAAAAATTTTTGAAATAATCTCTGAATGCTTTCAGGTGGTTTTTATTACGTTGGGTAGCCATGAAAATCCCTACCGAATTTTTGAGAGCTTGAATGCGAAAGGCAAACCGCTTACGCAAGCTGATCTGGTTCGGAATTATATTGCCATGAAACTACCTTCCAATAGACAGGAAAAATTGTTTTCGGATTGTTGGGAGAGTATTGAAGAAGTCTTGCAGGAGAGACGTTTTGTCGGTAAATCAAGAATAGGTGAGTTGACCGCCTTTCTTCGACATTATCTAGCAATGCACACGGGAGTGCTTTGCAATGCCGATCATGTCTATAGCAGATTTCGGGATAGGATGGAAAGCGACGAGTTTACGGAAGATGAGACTTTTATTGAGGAGATTAGGAAAACTGGCCAGTTTGCTAACTATTATGATCGGTTACTGCGTCCTGAAAAGGAACAGGTAATAGCGATACGCAAGGCATTGGAAAGATTGAATGAGCTTGATATTAGTACTGCTTTTCCTTTTCTAATGGAAGCTTATGATAAATATAATCAGGCAACGATTTCCCAAGGAGAATTTTGTGATGGCCTCAAGTGGTTGGAGATTTATCTGATTAGACGTTATCTGGTTGGTAAGCCTACGAATTATCTTAACAAGATGTTCCCGGTTCTCTGGAAAGATGTGAACCCGGAAAAATTTTCGGAATCCATCCGGGTGGCATTGATGCAAAGGGATTGTCCTTCAGATCGCAACCTGCTACAGATAATACCCCAACGTCGGCTTTATGAAAATAAAATTGAAGTCAAGAATAAAATTCGCTTCATTCTGGATAATATTAACATCCATCTTGATGCTAAGAAAGATGGTTATACAGTACTATTAAAAGAGGCAACTATTGAGCATATTCTTCCGCAATCTATACAGAATAGTAAAGCTTGGAAAGATTCGCTTGGACAAGAATGGGAGCAGGATCATCAAGATTACGTACATACGCTCGGCAATTTAACCTTGGTAACACAAAATTGGAACAGCGAGCTTTCCAATGCTTCTTTTATAACGAAGAAAGCTAAACTTGCTCAACATGCGCTGCGCATTAATGTAGATTATTTTAAACAGGATATAGAAAACTGGAATTCCGAGGCGATTCGTAATAGATCTGGGTATCTAATCCAACAAATTTTGAAAATTTGGCCTATTCTGGGAGAATCATCAAAGCTTGAATATAATCCAAAACCTTGCCAGATTTCTATTGGGGGTAGTAATTATCAAGTTAAATCGTCGGCAGACATGCTCTTTGTGGCTGCTGAACATCTGTCCACGCATGGATATGATTTTAAAAAATTGGCAGAAGCTTATCCCACTTATTTGAAAAAAGAGCCATTTAAACGTCGATGCAAGCAGCTTTCTAACGGTTGGTATATCCTTACTAATCTTTCCGCACCGGATTGCCAGCGTATCACTAACCGAGTATTGGAAGCCAGTGGAATCAATAAGGAAGATTGGAATATTGAATACCAGATCAGTTTCAATTGAATCGTTGATTGAAAAGCACCAGCGGTTCCAATTTTCCCATGTCCACCCCCGCCGAATCCCTCGCGTCCGACGCTGTATCCACCGCTGAGAGCATTTGCTTCCACTGCGGCCTGCCCGTCCCGCCGGGAACCCATTACACAGTCGTCATTGACGGCCAGCGCCAGCCGATGTGTTGCCATGGTTGCGAAGCGGTGGCCGAAGCCATCGTCGCTGCCGGGCTGACCGATTTCTACCGCCACCGCACCGCGCCCTCGCGCCGCGCCGAGGATTTAATCCCGGAACCATTGCGCGGGCTGGAGCTGTACGACCGGCCGGATTTGCAGAAGAGCTTCGTCCGCGCCGAGAGCGAGCATGTCCGCGAGGCCGCGCTGATTCTGGAAGGTATCGTCTGCGCCGCCTGCGTCTGGCTCAACGAACGCCATGTCAACCGCCTGCCGGGGGTGCTGGAATTCCGGGTGAACTATTCCACCCACCGCGCCCGGTTGTGCTGGGACGAACGCCAAATCAAGCTCAGCGACATCCTGGCCGCTATCGCCGCCATCGGCTACATCGCCCATCCCTTCGATCCCAACCGCCAGGAAGCCCTGCAACAACGCGAGCGGAGCGTGGCGCTGCGCCGACTGGCGGTGGCCGGGCTGGGTTCGATGCAGGTGATGATGCTGGCGGTCGGCCTGTACGTCGGCGACTCTCAGGGCATGGAGGACTGGATCCGCGAGTTTCTGCGCTGGATTTGCCTGATCCTGGCCGTTCCGGTCGTGACCTACTCCGCACAATCCTTTTATAGCGCCGCGTGGCGCGACCTGCGCCGCCGGCAACTGGGCATGGATGTGCCAGTGGCGCTGGCGATTCTCGCCGCCTTCCTCGCCAGCGTCTGGCACACCTGGCAAGGCAGCGGCGAGATCTATTACGACTCGGTGACGATGTTCGTGTTCTTCCTGCTGACCGGGCGGTTCCTGGAAATGACCGCCCGCCACCGGGCCGCGCAAATTTCCGAGGCGTTGGTGCGGATGTTGCCCGCCACAGCCACTCGCTTGAACGCGGCCAATGAGGAGGAGATCGTTCCCATCGCCGAACTCGCGCCCGGCGACCGGGTGCTGGTGCGACCCGGCGAGACCATTCCCGCCGACGGGCGCATCGTCGAGGGCGCGAGCAGCGTGGACGAATCGCTGCTGACGGGCGAGAGCCTGCCGCTGCCCCGGCAATTTGGCGAGGCACTGATCGGCGGAGCGGTGAACGTGGACAGCCCGCTGGTGATGCGGGTGGAAAAAGTCGGCGCCGATACCGTGCTGTCGGCGATCTCCCGCCTGCTGGACCGCGCCCAGAGCGAGAAACCGCGCCTGGCGCTGCTGGCCGACCGCATCGCCGGCGGGTTCGTCGCCGCGCTGCTGGTCGTGGCGGCGGTGGTGCTGGCGGCCTGGTGGTCGCTGAGCGATTTTGACACCGCGTTCCGCATCACTTTATCGGTGCTGGTCGTGACCTGTCCCTGTGCGCTGTCGCTGGCCACGCCGACGGCGATTGTCGCGGCGACCGGCGCGCTGACCCGAATTGGGGTGCTGACCACGCGCGGTCATGCGCTGGAAACGCTGGCGCGGGCCACTCACGTCATCTTCGACAAGACCGGTACGCTGACCTTTGGCCGGCCGCAGGTGGCGGCGGTGGAAACGGTCAGCGGGCTGGAAGCGCGGCGCGGTTTGGCGCTGGCGGCGGCGCTGGAGCGCGGTTCCGAGCATCCGGTCGGTCGCGCCCTGGCCGAGGCGGCGGGCGAGTCGGTTCCGCTGGCGACGGACGTGCGCAACACGCCGGGCAGCGGCGTCGAGGGCTGGATCGAGGGCCGCCGCTATCGGGTCGGCCGGCCAGAATTCGTCGCGGCTTTGAGTATGGACTCTCCTCCCCCCTTGGAAGAGGGGTTGGGGGTGAGGGACCTGGAAAGGGACGATCTCGACGCCGCCAGCACCTGGGTGGCGCTGGGCGACGAAACCGGGCTGCTGGCCTGGTTCCAGTTGACCGACGCCTTGCGGCCCGGCGCGGCGGCAGCGGCAGCGGCGTTGCGGGCGCGCGGTTTGACGGTGGAACTGCTCAGCGGCGACCGGCCGGACGCCGTGGCCCACATCGCCCGCGAGGCCGGGATCGCCATGGCGACCGGTGGGATGTCCCCCCAGGATAAACTGGAACGGCTGCGGGAATTGCAGCGCCAGGGCGCGGTGGTGGCGATGGTCGGCGACGGCGTCAACGACGCGCCGGTGCTGGCGGCGGCCCAGGTGTCGCTGGCGATGGGGAGCGGGACGCAACTGGCCCATGCCTCGGCGGACATGATCCTGCTGTCGGAAAAGCTTGAACACTTGGTCGGCGGCGTGGACATGGCCCGGCGAACCCTGACCATCATGCGCGAGAATTTCGCCTGGGCGATCGGTTACAATCTGATCGCCCTGCCGCTGGCGGCGGGCGGCTGGTTGACGCCCTGGATGTCGGCTATCGGGATGTCGTTCAGTTCGCTACTGGTGGTGGTGAACGCGCTGCGGCTGCGGCGGTTTTGAGCAACGGAGGTTGTCCCGTCATGCGGATTCTCTACCTGTTGATTCCGATGGCCCTGGGGGTGGTGGGCGTAGCGTTGTGGGCGTTTCTGTGGGCGGTGCGCACCGGGCAGTTCGACGATCTGGAAGGGCCAGCCCACCGCATCCTGATGGACGACGACGATCCGCGCATCCCCCGCTACCGCGCTGGGGCCAAAAAAGATAAATCCTTGAGTGAATGAGAAAAGTCATTTAGCATTTCATAATTCGCCTGCCGTGGCGGGCGCGGATTGAAATATTACAAACCGAACGGAGAAACCTGATGCTCACCTTCGAGAATTTACCGCTCGTCATCATCCTGGCCCTGATCATCGCCGCATGGCTCAGCTTCCTGTCGGTCGTGCCGTGGGGTAGCCTGTTCTAAAGCAAGCTTCAAAATCCCCGAGAACCGCCTTTCTCCGCGAGGGGAAAGGCGGTTTTTTTGCCGCCTGAACCGGATTGAACCCATGAGCGTTGCGTTGGAATTATTGGATAAGGACTGCATTCTGGCCGGATTGACCGAAACCGCTCGCGCTTGGCTCGGTCGGCTGGAGGTGCATCCGGTGCTGGATTCCACCAACGACTATCTGCTGGCCAGGGTCGGCGAGGATTGGCCAAGCGGCGCGGTCTGTCTGACCGAACAGCAACGAGCCGGGCGGGGGCGGCTGGGACGCGCTTGGTTGTCGCCGTTCGCCGCCAGCTTGGCCGGTTCGCTGCTGTGGCGGTTTCATCTACCGGCGGCGGCGCTGAGCGGTTTGAGCTTGGCGACCGGCATCGCCGTGGCCCGCGCCCTGCGAAGCTTTGGCGTGACGGAAGTCGGTCTGAAGTGGCCCAATGACGTATGGTGGCGCGAGCGCAAGCTGGGCGGCATCCTGCTGGAATCCGGCGGCGGCCCCAACATTTTTGCCGTGGTGGCTGGCGTTGGCTTGAACGTGGCGTTGCCGTCCCAGGCGGCGACGGCGATCGACCAGCCTTGGGTGGATTTGCGGGAAATCCTGGGCGTGGAACAGATTTCCCGCAATCGACTGGCTGCGTTGCTGATCGGCGAACTGATCGAAACCTTCGTCCGGTTCCAGCAGGGCGGCTTCGCCGATCTGGCCGCCGAGTGGGCGGATTTCGATCGAGTGGCCGGGCGACGGGTGCGCCTGACCCTGCCCAATACCACTCTGACCGGCATCGCGCGGGGCGTGGACGCGACGGGCGCGCTGGTGCTTGAGACCGACGATGGACGGCTAGAGTCCTGCATCGGCGGCGAAATCAGTCTGAGGCTGGAATCGTGATCCTGCTGGCGGATGTCGGCAATAGCCGGATCAAGTGGGTGAGCAGCGAGCGGGGCGAATTCCAGATGCGCGGGCGGGCCGCGCACGGCGAGGAGAGTTGGGGCGAATTGGCAAACCGGCTGTGGATGGATTTGCCGCGTCCGGCGCGGGTGTCGATCGTCAGCGTGGCCGGTCCCGAAGTTGACGCCGTGCTGGCGGATTGGATCAGCCGAACCTGGGCCATCGAAGCGGAATTCGTGGTTTCGACCGCAGCGGCCTGCGATGTTCGTAATTCCTACGCCGAACCGGAGCGGATGGGCGCGGATCGCTGGGTGGCGATGATCGCGGCGCGGGCGCTGCTGGGGCCAAGAACCTGTTACGTGGTGGATTGCGGCACGGCGGTGACGATTGACGCACTGGCGGCGAATGGCCAGCACTTGGGCGGGGTGATCGTGCCGGGGATGCGGCTGATGCGCGAGGCGTTGTATCGGCAAACCCGGCGGATTCCGCCGGAAACGGGAGAGGCCCGCCTGTTCGGTCAGAGCACCCGCGACTGCGTTTGGGGCGGGGCGCTGTATGCGGTGGCCTCGGCCATCGACGGGATTATCGACCGGATGATCGCCCGCCACGGTCCCGGCGCGCGGCTGTTGACCGGCGGCGCCGCCGAGGTGGTGCTGCCCTGCTTGCAGGGCGACTATCGGCTGGAGCCGGATTTGATTTTCGCCGGGTTGCGGGTGATTGCCGGGGTTTGCACGGACGCTTAGCGCCGGTCACGGCCACCGGCTAGATCGCATGAGCAGGTCGCCCGCTACGAATCCAAGGATCCGCATCGAAACCTTTCTTGACCGGTCAAATCCTGGCATTTAGATTTGAGTTGCAGGCAAGCGCGGGGTTGGTAGAAGTCGTTGGCGACGGCGGCAGCCCGAGTGGGCGGGAACCTCGAACCTGGGGCCTGCGTTTTTTATTTCAGGCTCTGGAAAACCGCCAAGCAGGGCAGCGACTTGGACAGCGAAGTCAGGTCATCCGGCCAGAATTTTACGCCATACCCTTCCAAAACGCCCCGGTGCCGGTAGAAGGTGGGCATCATGAGGCGGATATCATATGTCCAATCCATTCTTCGACCACCCCATCCTGAACTCCCCCTACGAGCGCCCTTCCCGGCATTGGGAACTGGATGAAACCGGGCAACCTACCCAGCAGATTCTGGATTATCGGCGACGTGCGCAGTTCATCACGCCCATCCCGAAACCCAGGAAGCAAAAGAAGGTAGCCCGTCAGGAGGGGATCGTTTTCGATGAGGGCAGTGGGCTTTCCACCGCCACCCAGCAATACGACCCCACGTCGATCATCAACGAGGTGCGCGGGTCGGTGGATACCTGGCGGGCGTTGCCGAATCCAGCGCAGTGGCAGGTGACGCCCGAAACCGCTCGCCTGCTCCAGCACTGGCGTCATCACCCGTTCAATGGGATTCGCCCGTTCTTCTGTCAGGTCGAGGCAGTGGAAACAGCGATCTGGCTGACCGAAGTTGCGCCGCATTCAAAGCGTGGCAAAGAGTTGCTGGACCACCTGGCCGGCGCCAACCAGAACGCCAATCCCGAGTTACTCCGACTGGCTCTCAAGCTGGCCACCGGCGCCGGTAAAACCACGGTCATGGCGATGCTGATTGCCTGGCAGACCATCAATGCCCTGCGTCGTCCATGGAGCGAGAAATTCACGCGCGGTTTTCTGATTTGCACGCCGGGCCTGACCATCAAGGATCGGCTGCGCGTGCTCCAACCCCACGACCCGGACAGCTATTACCAGGATCGCGAACTGGTCCCCAGTGATCTGCTGAACGATCTGCGGCGGGCGAAGATCGTCATCACTAACTACCACGCCTTCCGCTTGCGCGAGCGGGTCGAATTGTCCAAGGGTGGGCGGCAACTGCTCCAGGGCCGCACCGGCGAGGCCCCGAAAACGCTGGAAACCGAGGGCCAGATGATCCAGCGGGTCATGCCCGGCTTGATGGGCATGAAGAACATCCTGGCCATCAACGATGAGGCGCACCACTGCTACCGGGAAAAGCCGAAAAACCCCGATGAGGAGGACCTGAAAGGCGACGACAGGCGGGAAGCCGAGAAGAACAACGAGGCCGCGCGGCTGTGGATTTCCGGTCTGGAGGCGGTCAACCGCCGGTTGGGCCTCTCCCGAATCATCGATCTGTCAGCGACGCCGTTCTTTCTGCGTGGCTCCGGCTACGCCGAAGGGACCCTGTTTCCCTGGACGATGAGCGACTTCTCGCTGATGGACGCCATCGAGTGCGGCATCGTCAAGCTGCCGCGCGTCCCGGTGGCGCAAAACATCCCCGGCGACGAGTTACCCATGTTCCGCAATCTGTGGGAGAACATCCGCGGGGATATGCCGAAAAAGGGTCGCGGCTCGAACCAGGACCTCGACCCCCTGAAACTGCCGACCCGCTTGCAGACGGCGCTCCAGGCGCTGTACGGCCACTACGACAAGACCTTCAAGCTCTGGGAAGAACGCGGGATCAAAGTACCGCCCTGCTTCATCATCGTCTGCCAGAACACCGCGATTTCCAAGCTGGTGTACGACTATATTTCGGGCTTCCAGCGCCGGAACGAGGATGGTACGACTACGCTGGAAAATGGCCGCCTGCCCCGGTTTCGGAACTTCGATGACGCTGGCCGGCCGCTGCCGCGTCCCAATACCCTGCTCATCGACAGCGAACAGCTTGAAGCAGGCGATGCACTGGACGATCAGTTTCGCACCATGGCGGCGGACGAGATCGAGCGGTTCCGGCGCGAGATCGTCGAACGGACCGGCGATCCCCGTGCTGGGGACAACATTACCGATCAGGAACTATTGCGCGAGGTGATGAACACGGTCGGCAAGCCCGGCCAGTTGGGCGGTTCGATCCGCTGCGTGGTCTCGGTCTCGATGCTCACCGAAGGCTGGGACGCCAACACTGTCACCCATATCCTCGGCATTCGCGCCTTCGGCACGCAGTTGCTGTGCGAACAGGTGATCGGGCGCGCCCTGCGCCGCCTGGTCTACGAACTCAATGAGGAGGGGCTGTTTGTCGTGGAATATGCCGACATTTTCGGCATTCCGTTCGATTTCGCCGCCAAGCCGGTGATCGCCCCGCCGCAACCGCCCCGAGAGACGGTGCAGGTCAAGGCCATCCGGCCCGAGAGGGACCCGCTGGAAATCACCTTTCCGCGCGTCGAGGGCTATCGGGTGGAGTTGCCGGAAGAACGCCTTGCTGCCGACTTCACCGCCGATTCGGTGCTGGTGCTGAGCCCGGATTTGGTGGGGCCATCCATTACCCGCAATGCCGGCATTATTGGCGAAGGGGCCGATATGAGCCTGCAACACCTGGGCGATCTGCGGCGCTCTACGCTGGTGTTCCACCTCACCCAGCGGTTGCTCTACACCAAGTGGCGCGACCCCGGCGAAGAACCCAAGCTGTATCTCTTCGGGCAGTTGAAACGGATTGTCAAGCAGTGGCTGGATACTGGTCTGGTCTGCAAGGGTGGAACCTACCCGGCATTGCTGATGTATCAGGAACTGGCCGACATGGCCTGCAACCGGATGACCGCCGCCATCACCCGGCAGTTTCTGGGTGAGCGCCCCATCAAGGCCCTGCTCGATCCCTACAACCCGACCGGCTCGACCCGGCATGTGCGCTTCAACACCTCGAAAACCAGCCGTTGGGAGACCAGTTCGCAGCATTGCCACATCAACTGGGTGGTGCTCGACAGCGACTGGGAAGCCGAATTTTGCCGGGTGGCCGAGTCGCATCCCCGGGTGTGCGCCTACGTGAAGAATCACGGCTTGGGGTTTGAAGTGCCCTATCGCTATGGCTCGAAGATGCGCAACTATCTGCCGGATTTCATCGTGCTGGTGGATGACGGCCACGGCCCGAACGATCTGCTGCACTTGGTGGTCGAGATCAAGGGCTACCGTGGCCAGGATGCGGTGGAAAAGAAGTTGACCATGGACACGTACTGGGTCCCCGGCGTGAATCATCTCGGTACGCATGGCCGCTGGGCATTTGCCGAATTCACCGAGGTTTATGATATCGAGGCCGACTTTGCAGCCAGGGTCGAAAGCGAATTCAGCAGGATGATCGATAGTCTTGCCTTGGATTCGCAGTCAGCAACCAGTACGGTTGTATGAGTCCTGAAACGGGACTAACCTGCAAAGATGCGAATCGTTGCTTTGAAGACCTTGCGCGAGTTCTGGACACAGCATCCCGATGCCGAGCAGCCGCTGCGCGCCTGGCATGATGAGGTCAGTCGCGCCCAATGGCGCTCACCGTCCGAGATCAAGGCTCAATTCGGCAATGCGAGCATCCTCAAGGGGCGCCGCGCAGTTTTCAATATCAAGGGCAACGACTATCGTCTCGTGGCGGCGTTGGCGTACCACACCGGGCTGGTGTTCGTGAAGTTCGTCGGCACCCATGCCGAATACGACCGCATTGATGCCGAAACAGTGGAAAAAAGGTGATCACGATGGATATTCGTCCGATCCGAACCGAGGCTGATTACGAGGCGGTGCTCGAAGAGATCGCCCTGCTGATGCGTGACGATCCGATGCTCGGCACGCCCGAGGGTGACCGCCTGGACGTGCTGACCACGCTAGTACAAGCGTATGAAGCACAGCATTATCCCGTACTGCCGCCCGATCCGATCGAGGCTATCAAGTTCAGGATGGAGCAGGGGGGCCTGACGGTGGCGGACATGAAACCCTATATCGGGCCGCCGCATCGCGTGTATGAAGTGCTTTCGCGCAAGCGGGCCTTGAGCTTGGCCATGATTCGGCGCCTGCATACGGGACTCGGTATTCCGGCTGAAAGCCTGATCGGACCTTAAAAGGCAGGATCATGGCCAAAACCCCCGACTCCAAGACTGTTGAGACGCTCAAGCACGACGACGCCAAGCGCCGGAACATCCCCACTGCCGAATATCAGTCGATGCTGGAAACCGAACAGAAGCGTCCGAAGGAGTTGCGTTACCCCCGCAATCTCGACCTCGATCCGCAACTGGTCTGGCGCGGCAAGGATGAGCAGGACTGGAGCGATCTGGTAGTCCATGCGCCGCCGCTCTACATCCAGGAGCAGGTGCATCCCAAGGCGTTGATCGATGACCTGCTGCGCGAAACCCGCGAGCGCGCCCACGAGGCGGGGCAGGTGACGCCGGACCTGTTCGCCGACTTCAACGGCATCCCCAAGGACGTGGACCGGACCGAGTTCTACCAGCACGACCAGAACTGGACCAACCGCATGATCCTGGGCGATTCGCTACAGGTCATGGCGTCGCTGGCCGAACGCGAAGGGCTGCGCGGCAAGGTGCAGTGTATCTATTTCGATCCGCCTTACGGCATCAAATTCAACAGCAATTTTCAGTGGTCAACGACCAGTCGGGATGTGAAAGACGGCAAAGCGGATCATATTACGCGGGAGCCGGAGCAGGTGAAGGCGTTTCGGGATACCTGGCGGGATGGGGTTCATTCCTATCTCACTTATCTGCGGGATCGGTTGACCGTGGCGCGGGATTTATTGACCGATAGCGGGTCGATCTTCGTGCAGATTGGCGATGAGAATGTGCATCGGGTGCGGGCGGTGATGGATGAGGTGTTTGGTGAACAAAACATTGTCTCTCAAATCGCGTTCAAAACAACCACTGGTCGTGCCAACGAACTCTTGGCCGCTTCTTCAAATTATCTGATCTGGGCAACTCGCAACGCATCTAAATGCAAGTATCGTCCTGCTTTTCAGGACAAATCTATGGGTGTATCGACAGGTCAAGTCTATTCGCTCGTGCGCGATTTATCTGGTGTGAGTTGGCGAATGACCAAAATGCAAAAGGCGGATGCATCCACTCTGCCGGAAGGGTCACGAATATTCCGTCCCGACAACCTGACAAGTTCTCGACCCGCAGGTGAAGCCGATGTCCAGAAGTTTGCCTTTCGTGGTCAGACATATACACCGGGCAAAGGAACTTTTAAGACTGAGCTAACCGGTCTTACTCGCTTGGGCAAAGCTGACCGCCTTTGGCCTACCTCGCAAGGTACAATCCAATATGTGAGATTTCTCGATGACTTTCCGGTGATCCCATTCTCCAACGTCTGGACGGACACCGGTACTGGCTCTTTTACCGAAGATAAAGTTTACGTCGTTCAGACAAATGAGAAAGTTGTCCAACGCTGTCTTCTCATGACCACCGACCCCGACGATCTCGTACTCGACCCGACCTGCGGTTCCGGCACCACCGCCTACGTTGCCGAACAATGGGGCCGGCGCTGGATCACCATCGACACCTCACGCGTCGCACTGGCGCTGGCCCGCGCCCGCATCATGGGCGCACGCTATCCGTTCTACCTGCTGGCTGACTCCCGCGAAGGCCAACTCAAGGAGGCTGAAATCACCCGCAGCGTCCCCAGTTCGCACCCTACCCACGGCAACATCCGCCACGGTTTCGTCTACGAGCGCGTCCCCCACATCACCCTGAAATCCATCGCCAACAACGCCGAAATTGATGTGATCTGGGACCAGTGGCAGGAGACGCTGGAGCCGCTGCGCGCGCAATTGAACGCATCGCTGAAAAAGAACTGGCAGGAATGGGAAATTCCCCGCGAACCGGGCAAGGACTGGCCGGAGCCGACCAAGAAACTTCACGCTGACTGGTGGCAGGCGCGCATCGCCCGACAGAAGGACATCGACGCCTCCATCGCCGCCAAGGCCGAGTTCGAATACCTCTACGACAAACCCTACGAAAACAAAAAGTGCGTGCGCGTCGCCGGTCCCTTCACCGTGGACAGCCTCAGCCCGCATCGGATGCTCGGCGTGGACGAGGACGACGAACCGTTCGACACCCAGCGGGAATCAGCGACCGAGTACGCCGCCAAGCAGTCGTTCCCGCAAATGATTCTGGAAAACCTCAAGACGGCTGGCGTCCAACAGGCGCACAAGGAAGACCGCATCACCTTCACGGCGCTGATCCCGTGGGCCGGCGAGCTGGTATGCGCTGAGGGACGCTATGTGGAAGGCCAGTCAGAGAAACGCGCCGCCATCTTCATCGGCCCGGAATTCGGCACCGTGCAACGCGCGGACCTGGTCGAGGCCGCCCGCGAGGCCGCTGATGCCGGCTTTGACGTGCTGATCGCCTGCGCCTTCAACTACGAAGCTCACACCACCGAATTCAGCAAACTCGGCCGACTGCCCGTCCTCAAGGCCCGCATGAACGCCGATCTGCACATGGCCGACGACCTCAAGAACACTGGCAAGGGCAACCTGTTCGTCATTTTCGGCGAACCCGACATCGATCTACTGCCACAGGATGACGGGAACTGGCGCGTCAAGGTCAACGGCGTCGATGTGTTCAAGCCGCAGACCGGCGAGGTCGTCAGCGACAGCATCGAAGGCATCGCCTGCTGGTTCATCGACACCGACTACAACCAGGAAAGCTTCTTCGTGCGCCACGCCTACTTTCTTGGGGCCAACGATCCCTACAGCGCCCTAAAGACGACCCTCAAGGCGGAAATTGACCCCGAAGCCTGGGCGACGCTGAACAGCGACCTCTCCCGTCCGTTCAAAAAGCCAAAATCCGGGCGGATTGCCGTCAAGGTCATCAATCACCTGGGAGATGAGGTCATGAAGGTGTTCAGGATCTGAACGCATGGAATTTCGCATTGCGGGAAATTCTGGCGCGTCCGACAAGCCAGGAACAGAAAGCCGTCAAAACCACGGCCTTCGACTTGCAGTTGAATCCCATCAGTCCAGGCATGGGTTTTCACCGGCCCGAACGGGCCAGAGATGTCAACTTCTGGGTAGCCAGGCTCTCCACGCCCCCTATAGCTTTGAAAGCTATAGGGCACAGCACATTTCCATCGCGCAAAAAACAAAGCACTTGGCCTTGAAAAATTTCTAAGCCAAGTGCTTGCTTTGATTGGTCGGGGCGAGAGGATTTGAACCTCCGACCACCTGCACCCCATGCAGGTGCGCTACCAGGCTGCGCTACGCCCCGAAAATGGCGGGCTGGCCGCCGTAAGGATTGATGATGTTAATTCAATCCGTCCGGCTTGCCAAGCATTTCACGACGAGCGCGTTTACTGCGCCTCGCCCTTGAAAGCATCCACCCGCGCCTTGAGCTTTTGTCCCGGACGGAAAGTCACTACCCGCCGGGCAGTGATCGGGATTTCTTCCCCCGTCTTGGGGTTGCGGCCCGGCCGCTGGTTCTTGTCGCGCAGGTCGAAATTGCCAAATCCAGACAATTTGACTTGCCGCCCCCGTTCCAGGGCGCTGCGGATCTCCTCGAAGAAGATCTCCACGAGCTCCTTGGCCTCGCGTTTGTTGATGCCCAATTCCTCGAACAACTGTTCAGCCATGTCGGCTTTTGTTAGTGCCATCTGCTAAACCCTAAGCGTTGCGCCGAACTGCTCGGCCAGCCCGGCGATGATCCCGGATACGGTCTCTTCGACCACACTGTCAGTAAGATTGTGCGAGAAGTCTTGTAAAATCAATCCAAAAGCCAAACTTTTTTTGCCTTCGGCGATGCCCTTGCCCCGATAGACATCAAACAGCCACGCTTCGCGCAGTCGTTCACCGCCGTGACGGTGGATGCAATCCTGAATAGCCCGAGCGGTGACCGACTCATCGACCACGATGGCGAGGTCGCGGCGACTGGCCGGGAACTTGGAAAGCTCCCGAAATGCCGGCGTCCGCGCGGTTTGCACCCCCTCCAGCCGCAGTTCGAACACGAAGGCATCCCCCTCCATATCCAGTTCCTGCGCCACCCGAGGATGTAGCACACCCAGCCAGCCCACGAGCTGACCAGCGCGTTCGATCCGGGCACTCTGGCCCGGATGCAATGCTGGATGCGCGGCGGCAACGAAGGCAAACACTTCCGGTTCGCCGCTCAAAGCCAGCAGCGCCTCGACATCGGCCTTGAGATCGAAGAAATCTACTGGCCGGGCCGGTGCGCCCCACTGTTCCGGCAGGGCGTTCCCCGCCGCGACGCCGCCAATGTAGGGTTCCTGCCGCAAGCCGTCGGTTTCAGGGATGAAGTTCAGGCCGTGCTCGAACAACCGGATTCGGGCTTGCTGGCGTTTCTGATTATAGACCAGCGCCTTGAGCAAGCCCGGCCACAGGCTGGTGCGCATCACCGCCAGGTCGGCGGAAATCGGATTGGCCAGCGCCAGCGGTTGCCGCTTGGGATCGAGGCGCCGCTGAAATGCCGGATCGACAAAACTATAGGTGATGGCT
>Ga0209573_1003831_pt1 | contig 15772 bp, 11 predicted proteins | sample TNRBio252014_DNA_FD_185870 | JGI IMG/M metagenome (GOLD analysis project Ga0209573, IMG submission 185870) | Wastewater treatment Type I Accumulibacter community from EBPR Bioreactor in Madison, WI, USA - TNR Reactor_6/25/2014_ DNA (SPAdes)... | ecosystem: Engineered > Bioreactor > EBPR >...
TTGATGAAATCAGCACGCGCCTGCGGGTAGATGCGCGTCAGTCCTTCCAGGCAGAGTTTCGCAAGCGCCTCTTCAGGCATTGTCCACAACTGATCGCCGACCTGGCAACCGATATCCGCTGTGATGGTGGTTTTGCCCTCAGGCGCCAGTTCCGGCACAGAGATCGGCGTTTCGGTGAGCCGGAAGAAGGGCTGCGACCTGTCAGGCACCCACAGCATCGTGTCCGGAAGCAGGCCGCGCCCGTTGAAATGAAGGTTTACAAAGATCATCGCGCGGTAGCGAAATCTCGCCAGTGCGTCGAGACGCTGCGTACCCTTGACCAGTTTGGGCAGGACATGGACCGGCGCAGTGCTGATGGCCGCCGAGACTTCGATTTCCTTTCCGTCTATTTCAACGGCGACGACGCGCTCATTTTCGGCCAAAATTCCAGTAACCGGCGATCCCAGCCGAATTTCCCGGCTGACCTCATTGGCTGTAGGTTCAAGCAAGCGGGCGACTCCGCCTTTGGGGTAGACATGATAGACGCCTGCGTTTTCCGGCCGTTCGTGTGAATAGCCGTTGCAGACTGCGCGACGCGTCGCGATGCCGGCCGCACTGAGATACAGCGACTTGAGTATGCGCGGGCCAAATTTCTGACCGACCGAAGGCGAAAGATGTTCGGCCGGAGCGCCTGACCAGGCCTCAGTCAGTGGAATCGCAACCTCCTCTGCCAGCGCGGCGCCGAACTTTTTGCGATACCAGTCTGCAGCGGTGTGAACTTCGCGCTCACGGAAACGCTCCTTGATGGCGTCTAGGGAGAATCTGGGGCTGCGCATGAGGCCGAACGGGTAGGCGAAGGACTTGCCTTGAACCGACACAGCTTCGCCATAGTGCTTGAGCGGCTGGCAAATATCCGCCGCGCCGAGAAGGCCCGCCAAACGATTGCTGACGAAATGCGCGCCGACATCGTGGGAGAATCCGTCTTCGTCCCTGAAGGATGAAGCAAGGCCGCCAATTGATTTGCCAGCCTCGAATACAATGACCGGCAGTCCGCGTCTTTTCAGGGCTCTGGCGGCGGTGAGGCCGGCGATGCCGGCGCCCAGGATAGCGATCGGTTTCATCGAAATCGTCCGTTTTTTGCGACTTACGACCTATCACGCAGTGGTGAAGATCGGCGGAACCTGATCGTTAAAATGCGAACAGAGGCGGGCCAACCTTTGCAGGCGCACAATCCTAAGCTCGAACACAATCCCGACGCAGACTTTGCCCCAATGCGCCCCAAAGGAATTGGAGGCTCCCACCGTCACATCAGCGAAAGGGGAACCTCATGACATACTCTGTTCGTTTCGCAGTTCTCGGCCTCGCAGCTTCACTTACCATCGCCGGCTTCGCCAATAGAGCGCTGTCCCATCCCAAGCCGAACGAGCGCCGCATCGAAATCGCCTTCGTGCTCGATACGACGGGCTCGATGGCCAATCTGATTGATGGGGCAAAGCGCAAGATCTGGTCGATCGCCAACTCAATTGTCGACGTAAATCCCGACGCCGAGATCCGCATGGCGCTGATCGGGTACCGCGACATTGGTGACGAGTATGTCGTCAAGAGCTTCGATATGAACGACGACATTCAGGGTCTATACGGCAATCTGACCCGGTTCGTCGCCGATGGCGGCGGCGACACGCCAGAATCGGTCAATGAGGCGCTGGATGCAGGCGTGCGCAAACTGAACTGGAGTAGCGACCCCGACGTACGCCGAATTGTGTTCCTGGTCGGCGATGCGCCGCCACACATGGACTACGCCAACGGTCCGAAATATCGCGACGTCATTGCCAAGGCGCGCGATCGCTCCATTGTCATCAACACGGTGCAGGCCGGCGCTGATCCGGAAACCACGCAATACTGGCAAGAGATGGCGCGCCTGGGTGAAGGCAAATATTTCGCCATTCCCCAAGATGGCGGCCAGGTGCAGGTGATCAACAGTCCGTTCGACGATGAAATCATTCGTATCCAAGGCAAGATCGACGCAACCATTACCATCTATGGCTCAAAGGAGCAGCGCATCGAAACTCAAACCAAATTGGGCGACCGCGCGGCGGCGCCGGTCGATGTGCAGGTCGAGAACTCCAAATTCTATTCCAAAAAGGGTGGTCCCCGCGAGGTTATGACAGGCGGCGGCGATCTGATCGATGATGTGCGAAACAATCGCCGCGCAATTGACGAGATCGCGGACAAGGAGTTGCCGCCGGAGTTGCAAGGCAAATCGAAGACGGAACTACAAGCCTATATTGAAGCGCGATCGGCTGAACGCACAATGTTGGAGGCAGACATGGCCGAACTGATCAAGAGGCGGGATGCTTACGTCGCCGATCAAGTCAAGAAACAGCCAGTGACGAACGCCGACTCGTTTGATCGCAGCGTCAGCGAAGCGTTGAGTGCGCAATTTTGATGACCAATGCGCCAATTGAAGGGGGATAAGCTGCCGCGTTTCCCCCATTCGGCTTGCCCTTCAAGGACTTGATCTTTCTGCGCGCGCTCTCCAATTAACGACTAACGGGTAGCGGCGCCTCTTCCGTGCTGCAAAACTCTCTCCCAATAGACATTCATCCGGTAGAATGGGTGATAGGCGGGCGAGGCCGCTGCCGCTAGAATGGGATTCGCGGTCGGCTAATGAGCGGCCGCGCCAGAAAGGTAAGAAAATGGCCAGATCAGGCTCTCCCGAAGGTACGTTTGCAGTTCTCCCGCTGCGCGATATCGTCGTTTTCCCGCACATGATCGTTCCGCTCTTCGTCGGGCGAGAGAAGTCGATCAAGGCCCTCGAAGAAGTTATGGGCGCTGAAAAGCAGATCCTGCTTGCAACCCAGATCAACGCCTCGGACGACGATCCGGCGGCGGACGCAATCTATGACGTCGGCACGCTCGCAAATGTCCTTCAGCTTCTGAAATTGCCTGACGGAACTGTGAAGGTTCTGGTGGAAGGCACCAGCCGCGCAAAGATTCAATCATTTACGTCGCGCGAGGACTTCCACGAAGCCAAGGCCGTGACGTTGAAGGAGCCGAAAGATGACGCGGTAGAGGTCGAGGCGTTGGTTCGCTCGGTGGTTTCCGACTTTGAAAACTACGTCAAGCTGAACAAGAAGATTTCACCCGATGTTGTGAGCGCCGCCGGCCAGATCGAGGATCACTCGAAGCTCGCCGATACGGTTGCGTCGCATCTGGCGATCAAGATACCTGAAAAGCAGGAAATGCTTGCCACTTTGTCGGTGAAACAGCGGCTTGAGAAGGCGATTGGCTTCATGGAAGCCGAGATTTCCGTGTTGCAGGTAGAAAAGCGCATCCGCTCGCGCGTCAAGCGCCAAATGGAGAAGACCCAGCGCGAATATTACCTGAACGAGCAGATGAAGGCGATCCAGAAGGAACTCGGCGAAGGCGAGGACGGTCGCGACGAGGTCGCTGAACTGGAGGCGCGCATTAAGAAGACCAGGCTGTCCAAGGAAGCCCGCGAAAAGGCGGAAGCCGAGGTCAAGAAGCTGCGCACCATGTCGCCGATGTCGGCGGAAGCTACTGTCGTGCGCAACTATCTCGACTGGCTGCTGTCGATCCCGTGGGGCAAGAACTCCAAGGTCAAGCAGGATCTGAAGTTCGCCGAGGATGTACTCGATGCGGATCACTATGGTCTGGACAAGGTCAAGGAGCGTATCGTCGAATATCTGGCGGTCCAGAGCAGGCAGAAGAAGCTGAAAGGCCCGATCCTATGCCTTGTCGGTCCTCCCGGCGTTGGCAAAACCTCGCTTGGCAAGTCGATTGCCAAGGCGACCGGTCGCGAGTTCGTGCGCATGGCGCTTGGCGGCGTGCGTGACGAAGCCGAAATCCGCGGTCACCGCCGCACCTATATTGGCTCGATGCCCGGCAAGGTCATTCAGTCGATGAAGAAGGCCAAGAAGTCGAATCCGCTGTTCCTGCTCGATGAGATCGACAAGATGGGACAGGACTTCCGTGGCGATCCATCATCGGCGTTGCTTGAGGTGCTTGATCCGGAGCAGAACTCTACGTTCATGGATCACTATCTGGAGGTCGAATATGACCTGTCCAGCGTGATGTTTGTGACGACGGCAAACACGCTCAACATCCCTGCGCCCCTGATGGACCGCATGGAGCTGATCCGGATTGCCGGTTACACTGAGGACGAGAAGGTCGAGATCGCCAAACGGCACCTCTTGCCCAAAGCGATACGTGACCACGCCCTTCAGCCGAAGGAATTTTCGATCACCGACGAGGCGATGCGCGGAGTTATCCAGACCTATACGCGGGAAGCTGGCGTACGCTCGCTTGAACGCGAACTGATGAAACTCGGCCGCAAGGCGGTGACGGAAATCCTGCGGACCAAGAAGAAGTCGGTGAAGATAACCGAGGCCAATCTGCACGATTATCTGGGCGTGCCCCGGTATCGCCATGGCGAGATCGAGGGCGAAGATCAGGTTGGCGTGGTGACTGGCCTGGCCTGGACTGAGGTCGGTGGGGAGTTGTTGACTGTGGAAGGCGTGATGATGCCCGGAAAGGGCCGCATGACGGTGACCGGAAACCTGCGCGACGTGATGAAGGAATCGATCTCGGCTGCGGCGTCCTACGTCCGCTCGCGGGCGCTTGATTTCGGCATCGAACCGCCGCTGTTCGATAAGCGCGACATCCACGTGCACGTGCCGGAAGGCGCGACGCCCAAGGATGGACCCTCTGCCGGCACTGCGATGGCGACTGCGATCGTCTCGATCCTCACCGGCATCCCGGTGCGCCGTGATGTCGCCATGACTGGCGAAATCACACTGAGGGGCCGGGTGTTGCCGATCGGAGGCTTGAAGGAGAAGCTGCTCGCGGCGCTGCGCGGCGGCATCAAGAAGGTGCTTATACCGGAAGATAACGCCAAGGATCTGGCCGATATCCCCGACAACGTAAAGAGTGGAATGGAGATCATTCCAGTCAGCAGGGTCGGCGAAGTTCTCAGACATGCGTTGGTGCGCATGCCCGAGCCAATTGAGTGGGTAGAGCCCGTGACGCCGGCGGCAACGCCGTCCGAAACGGCAGACGATGCGGGCAAGTCGCTGGCTCACTGATTCGGCGCGTATTCGATCACAAGCTCAAAAGAGTCGGGCTATGTCCCGGCTCTCTTTTTATAAAACCTTGAAAAACCCGGTCCCCGGCGCGTTTTTTGCCCCAATCCAGTTGCTGAAAAGACGGGTAAAGCTAATGTCCAGAACAAGCCGGTTGAGTCGCAGTCCCGGTGCTTCCAACAGAGAGGAAACCTGATGAACAAGAACGAGCTTGTTGCCGCTGTGGCAGATGCCGCCAAGCTTTCAAAGGGTGACGCGCAGGCCGCTGTCGATGCGGTGTTCAGCGCAATCACCGGTGAATTGAAACGGGGCGGCGATGTCCGTCTGGTTGGCTTCGGCAACTTTTCGGTGTCGAAGCGGGCTGCCTCGACTGGCCGTAACCCGGCCACTGGCGAGACCGTCAACCTGCCGGCGCGCACCCGGCCAAAATTCACCGCAGGCAAGGGCCTCAAGGACGCGGTGAACTGATCGGTCCGATATTGAATGTGAAAAGCCGGGCTCGACCCGGCTTTTTGTTGCGTGGTGGAAATTCTCGCAACAGGAGGCCGGAGTAATGGTGGGCGATGCAGGGATTGAACCTGCGACCCCACCCGTGTGAAGGGTGTGCTCTCCCGCTGAGCTAATCGCCCGTTGAGCCGCTGGCTCGAAACGTCGGCGCGATATAGGCGACGCTGTTCGCGCAAGTCAAGTCAGCGAACTGTCAGACGCGTGCAGCCTGCAAGAGACCCTCGGCGAGGTGGACCGTAAGTTCGTCATAGTGCGCAATAACACGCGACGGCTCGAATTCGGACACGTGCAGGTCCGTATAACCAAAATCCACGGCAACCACAGGAATGCCGGCCGCTTTTGCGGTGTCAATGTCGGTGCGCGAATCGCCAATCATCAAGGCGTGGTTCGCATCGCCTCCAGCGCGTTTAATCGTTTCTGTGAGGTGGCGGGGGTCAGGCTTGCAGAACGCAAATGTGTCGACACCGCAGATTGCAGAAAAATTCGGGCGAAGACCCAGAGATTCGAGCAGCCGGACCGACAGCGCTTCGGTCTTGTTGGTGCACACTGCAAGCAGGAAACCCGCTGAGTGGAAACGCTCCAAAGCGGCGGCGACTCCGGGGAAAGGTTGAGACCGGCCGGGGATGTTCTTGCTGTAGTGGTCCAGGAAACGCAGAAACAAGGTTTCGTGCAGGTTTTTTGGCAAGTCTTTCCGCGCGTTCGCAAACGCGCGGGCAATCATCGCGCGACCCCCGTGGCCGACCACCGCGTTGAACCCGATTTGCGGAACTGGCCCAACGCCTGTGCCTGCCAACGCAGCGTTGAGGCTGTCCAGAAGGTCGGGCGCGGTATCGATAAGGGTGCCGTCGAGATCAAAGACAGCGATCTTGCGGGTCATAAGCAGCATGGTTCCGTGGGTGGTTACCCGCGCGATAGCCCGGGGCAGCGCGAACGGCAAGGCGCAAGATGGTTTGACCTTTACCCCAAAGATGCTACCAGCCGCGACAAATCAAACTCCTGAATGGGCGCAATGGACCCGAAAAACCTGAAAGTCGCTGCTGCGCGCGAGGCGCTGACCTACGTGGAAGAAGGTATGCGCCTGGGCATTGGCACAGGTTCGACAGCCGAAGAGTTCGTCCGGCTGCTCGCGGAACGGGTTGCCGCCGGTTTTAGCGTTGTAGGCGTGCCGACTTCGGAACGAACGGCGCGGTTATGCACCGAACTTGGCATTCCACTTGCCAGTCTGGACGAGATGCCCGAACTTGATCTGACAATAGATGGCGCCGACGAGTGTGATCGCGACCTGACCTTGATAAAGGGCGGCGGCGGCGCACTGCTGCGCGAGAAGATCGTTGCGGCGGCGTCGAAGCGCATGATTGTGGTTGCCGATCGCTCAAAACTGGTCGACGTGCTTGGCGCATTTCCATTGCCGATTGAAGTCAACAGGTTCGGTCTTGCGGCGACAACGATCGCCATCGAGCGCGCCGCCGCCTCTCTTGATCTGTCTGGAACTCTGAAGCTGCGTGAAACAAGTGACGGCCCGTATGTCACTGATGGCGGTCATTTCATCATCGATGCATCTTTTGGCCGCATTCCCGATCCAAGAGCGCTATCGGGTGCGCTCCATGCAGTTCCAGGCGTTGTGGAGCACGGGCTTTTTCTGGGACTGGCCAGTCTGGCGGTGATTGCCGCTCCTGACGGCATCAGAACTCTCAAGCCCGCCAACTGAACAGGAGAAGTCTGAGGTCATGAAGTTGCTTGCTCGCACAAGGTCCATCATTGCCGTCGCGGCGCTAGCGGTTGCGATTTCCGCACCTATCGCCAGCGCGCAAGAAATCTCGGAGGCACACCTGAAGGCAGCCCATGCCGCGATCAACGCGCTGGGCACGACGACCATATTTGATGCGATTTTGCCTCAGGCGGCGCTGGCCTTGAAGGACCAGATGATCCAGCAGAACCCTAATATGCAGGAATTGATCGAGAATACGGTCAACGAGAAGGCGATCGGATTGGCTGGACGGCGCGGAGATCTGGAAAAAGAGGCTGCGACCGCTTACGCCAAGGTTTTCACCGAGGCAGACCTGAATAACATTGCTGCGTTCTATTCTTCCGAAACTGGCCAGAAGCTGCTTTCCGACGGCATTATCGTTAATCGTGAAGTGGCCAAGGCCGCAGATATCTGGCAACGCGGTATTGCGCGCGATCTGGCAACTCAGGTTGCCGAAGTTCTAGCCAAGGCTGGAGCCGCTGCCGAGGCGCAGCCGGCGGCGAACGGTGAAGCGCCCGCAAAGCCTGCCCCCAACTAATTATGCGCCATACTTGGTTCTGCGCGGCGGCCACTGCTAATATGTGTTGGCGTGACTGACGGCGCTGGCGCCGGCGTGGTGAGCGTCGGAGCAGTTTGTGGAAGGCTTGGGTGAACGAGGACGGTTTCGGCCACGAACAGATCAGGTTCAGCGATCACGAGGTCGCCGATCTTGGCGGCATGCCATCCGCCCGGGGTCAACCCGAGATGGACCGATGCAATCGCGCCGGATACTGGATCAGGCGCTGCGCCGTCTACGGAATTTCAGGTCTCATTTGTCTTGCTGCGCTGATTTGGTCCGGCATAGGATTTTTTGGCAGTTCGGGTCTGTTTGCTGAACGTCTGCGCAACGGTGTCGAAAGAGCCGTGCATGCGGCCGTTGGCCCTGAGATAGCCAGCCATCTCGGAACCGTGCGGCTGGCTGTCGACGGTGGACGCCTGCTTGCTCTGGACATGGACGGCTTCCGTCTTGCGAAAGGGGACCGGAGCGATCCGATCCTTGATGCGCGGGAACTGAGTTTCGGCCTGCGGCTTTGGCCACTTCTGTTTGGCGAGATTGAGCTTGCGAATGCGCGCGTCAGTGGCGGGCGAATAGCTTTGAACGCATTTTCCCGGGATGGATCGGGATGGACAACAAAAATCCTGAATGAGCAAGGTCTGATAGACCCGGACCTGATTCCTCCATCTGTCTTTGGCACCCTCGATCAACTGGTCAGCACTGTGCGACGAGGCGGCGGCAGCAACATCAGGCTCGACGATATTACGCTGAGTTTTGGCGACGGAACGTATGGCTCCATCTATATTGAGACCGCAACAGCCACGCTGTCGCAAACTGAAATCTCAATGGCGGGTGAACTCAACATCGCCGGAAATGGATATCAGTTCGAGGGGACGATTGCTGCCGATCCTGACAACGCCTTGGCCAATGGCTTCACAATCCAAGCTGTTGAGGCCGGCAAAGAAGTCAACAGCACAGGGCAACTGACGGTATCGGGCGTTCGTGGCTCCGCAGCCGGTCAATCGAAAATCGTCGCCACGCTCACGGCGCCGGATCATAGGGTGGATCTAGGCCGTCGCGGCGTCATCAACGGTGATATCGATCTTCGCATGCGCCTTGCAGAAGGCGAAAACAAGCTCGAGGTTGAAAAGCTTCAAGTAACTGTCGGACGCACAAGACTTAATCTGGACGGCGCCGCAGGTCCCGTTCCCGATCCGCTGGCAAGGGACGGCTACCGGTTTGAACTGGTCAGCAACGATTCGGTTATTGCCCCCGAAGACACAACCGAACAGCCGGTCCAGGTCCAACTGAAGCTGGCTGGCATCTTTTCGGCCGCGTCCAGAACCTTCGATCTGTCAGATATCCGCATGCGGTCGAGTAGCGGTGAGGCTTCTGGCGCCGGAACCTATACGATCGCGCCTGGGATCAGTGATGGAATGTCACTCGATCTAAACGTCAAGGATATGGCCGTGGCGCAGGTGAAGCCGATATGGCCCTGGTTCGCAGGTCCGAACGCACGCCGATGGGTGATGCAGAAGGTCTTCGGCGGCAAGGTTATCGATGGACGCGTCAAGTTTGCGGTCGCTCCTGGCCGTCTTGACGATCCGTCGCCATTGTCGGAGCAGGAAATATCGGGACGGTTCGAGGTAAGTGGCTCGCGGTTTGACACAGCAGGTCTGCTTCCACCGGTGCGCGACACGGTTGGCGATGTGGTTTTTGCCGGCGTTCATGTTGTGGCCAATCTGGCATCTGGAACAGCCTATCTCGAAAGCGGCAGGCAGGTCGAACTGCGCGACGGTACGCTGACGATTGAGAATACGCGTGCGCAACCGCTAATTGGGCGTCTTAAAATGAAGGTCGCGGGCAGGGCGGATGCGCTGGCGGACCTGGCGAGCCAGGAGCCGCTCAACGCCTTGCGCAGCATTGATCTTTTGCCTGAAGATTTGTCGGGCGATGTAACAGGTTCAGTCGACGCCGATATTCCGCTGCAGAAGGGCATCGACCGCAAACTTCTCGACTGGAAAGTGGCGCTGAGCTATCGCGGTCTCGATATTAAAAGGCCGTTCGCCGGGCAAAATATCATAGACGCCGACGGCTCGATTCTGCTTCAGCCCGACCGCGCAACGGTCCAGGCCAAGGCGCAACTGAACGGTCTCCCGGCGGAAATGGATATCGTTCAGCCATTGGGCGGCGCCGCTACGGCAATCAAGCGCAATGTTGTCTTTGTGCTTGACGACAAGACGCGCGCCCGGATCGCTCCCGGTCTGAACCTTATGGTGTCAGGGACTGTTCGCGCCGAGCTCGACGCTTCAAAGCCCGCGCCGCGCGAGGTCGTGGCGGATCTGACCGGGACCAAGCTCAGCCTGCCATGGGTAGGGTGGAGCAAGGGAGCGGGCATTCCGGCAAAGGTCACGTTTCAACTGAGCGGCGAAGAAGGGAAACGACGCATCCGCAATCTGCGACTGGTTGGCAAGTCGTTCTCGGCAACCGGCGACATCGATATTTCGGGGGGATTCCGGTCTGCGAACATGTCGAGCGTCAAGCTCAATCCTGGCGATGACGTTGCTGTCGACGTGACCAACACCGCTAAAGGGCTCGACGTGCGCGTTACCGGCAGTTCTTTCGACGCCCGCGCCCTGATCAAGCAATTGACCAGCCCCAACACAAGCAAACCGGCGACCCAAAATGGCATTACATTGACGGCGTCAATCGGAACCGTGACTGGCTTCAACAGCGAAAGCCTGAAAGGGGTTCGTGCGATCTACCGCGGCGGCGGAGCCACCAGCGTAACCGGCAAAACATCAAGCGGGGCGCCGTTCTCTATGGATGATGCGCAGGAAGGAAATGTGCGCCGCATCAGCGCCTCGACCGGCAATGCAGGAGATGTTCTTCGCTTCCTCAACCTCTATGGTCGCATGCAGGGGGGCGCGCTCAACCTTTCCCTCGCCGGGTCTTCGACATTGCGCGGCAAGGTTGAAGTGCTCGACTTCGACATTGTCAACGAGCCAAAGCTTAGTTCGGTTGTCGGCACCGGCTCCAACAATGGGAATCTTGACCGGGCAACCAAAGGCAAGATCAATACTGCCCGCGTTCGGTTTGACCGCGGCTTTGCCGAGTTCGCCAAGAGTGCGACGAGCCTCAAGCTCGACAATGCGGTACTGCGCGGTCCAGTGATTGCAACAACCTTTGAAGGCACTGTCTACGACGAGAACAACCAGACCAACCTGACCGGCACGTTCTTGCCAGCTTATGGCATCAACGGAATATTCGGCGACATTCCAATCCTCGGAGCATTTCTCGGCGGCGGCGAAAATGGCGGCTTGATTGGAGTCACCTACCGCCTGCGCGGTGATCTCAAATCACCGCAGTTGAGCGTCAATCCGCTTTCGGCGATCGCACCTGGAATGTTTAGGAAGATATTCGAGTATTAGGTCATAACTGCGACCTGTCATGCTTGTTGTTTTCCAGCCCGCAAGGCTATGTTCTGCGCAGCCAGCGGAGGGGCGTCAATGAACTCAGCCAGCGAACCGGTTCGTTTCCTCATAGTCGATGACCACCCGCTTTTTCGCGAAGCGCTCCACAGCGCAGTGCGCAGCGCGTATCCCGATGCGGTGACGACCGAGGCGCGGTCTATGGTTGATGCGCTGGAGATCATTGGTGGCGCTCAGCCGTTCGATCTGGCGCTGCTCGATCTGAATATGCCAGATGTTCAGGGGTTTGATGGCTTGCTGCAGTTACGCACGCGCTATCCCCGCCTGCCGGTGGTGGTGGTGTCCGGTCATGAAGAACAGCGCATCGTATCTGAGGCGCTGTCTTATGGCGCAGCGGGCTTTATCCCGAAGTCGGCCCGCAAGGGCGATCTTGCCGATGCTCTACGTTCGGTCATGGAAGGTTCAGTCTACGTCCCCGAAACATATATTCCGGAAAAGCTCGACAGCGACGCCGCCAACCGTGCTGACATGGTGCAGCGGCTTTCCAAGCTGACGCCGCAGCAGCTTCGTGTGTTACAGATGTTGCGACAAGGCCTGTTGAACAAGCAGATCGCCTACGAGCTCCAGGTTGGCGAGACCACCGTCAAGGCGCATGTGTCGGAGATCCTGCGCAAGCTCAATGTCTACAGTCGCACACAGGCTGTTATCGAGGTGTCAAAGCTCGATAATGTGGACCTGTTCCGCGACCACACGGGCCTGAGCTGAGACGTCGTCTATGCCAGCAAGTGAGCGAGCAGGGCCCGCATCTGGGCAGGTTTGACCGGCTTGCGCATGAGTTCGACGCCCATGCTTCGCGCCGCCGACGTCAAGGCTGTGTTTGGATCGGCGGTGACGATCAAGGCGGGCACCGAGCGGCCGACGAATTCGCGGATATCGTGGATCGTCTGGATTCCGAGATCGCCGTCGTCAAGATGCTGATCGGCGATAACGATGTCGGGGATCCATCCGGTGTCGTTCAGTTCTCGCAATGCTTCCGCCGCGGTCGTGGCAAATCGGACATCGCACGTCCATGCCGTTAACCGATCCGCCATCGCCTGGAGTACGTCGGCGTCATTTTCGACCAACAGCACGCGAGCGCCGTCAAGACCATAGCTGCGGGGCGGCTCCACCTCCAGAGGTTCCTGGCTGGCTTCGATCAGGGTTAGCGTCCCGGGTGGCATGTCAATATGGAAAACGGCGCCACGGCCGACGCGTGAGCGGAAGCCAACCGTATAGCCAAGCGCGCTCGCCATTCGCTGAACGATTGCCAGGCCAAGCCCAAGACCGCCGCCTGACCGACCTTCCTCTTCAACAGTAACCCCGCGGTAGAATTCCTCAAAGATCTTCTCTCGCGCCTCTTCAGCAATTCCGCATCCGGTATCCCAAACCTCTATACGGTCCGAAGCCGCAGCCCGGCGCACGGAAACCAGCACAGCGCCCTTCTGAGTGTACCGCAGGGCGTTAGCGACAATGTTCTGCAGCATGCGACGCAGCAGCGACCGGTCGGTACGGGCGGAAGCGAGCGACGGACGGAAGCGCAGCCGAACTTGCTTCTGATCTGCGATCGGCTGAAAATCAGACCGCAGCGACTGGAATATCTGTGATATCGGAACATCCCGCAGTTCGGCCTTGACGACGCCGGCGTCAAGCTTGGAAATGTCAAGCAGCGTACGCAGTAGCTCGTCCATTGTCTCAAGCGATCGTTCGATTTGCCGCACCAGCCGCGTGCTTTCTGTCGTGGCCGGCAAGTCGGCCAGCGCAGAGATGGAGAGATGCGCCGCGTTCAGCGGCTGGAGAACGTCGTGGCTGGCGGCCGCCAAAAATCGCGTCTTTGACAGGTTTGCGCGTTCGGCCGCCTCTTTTGCTGCGACCAGGTCCAGATTTGTCTGCTCCAGACGCCGCATGGCGGCGTTCAGTTCTTCGGTGCGTTGCTTGATGCGATTTTCGAGGTTGATGGCTGTCTGGAACAGCGAAAATGCGTTTCCCTGCTGATCCATAGACCGCTCAACGCGGCTGATCAGCGCCGCATTGATTTTCTTGAGACGCTCAATATCGCGGATGTCGTGGACTGACACCTGATCACTCCGCAGTGGCGGCCTGACGGCCAAAAGCGATGCCGGTGAACGTCTGATTCAGATGCATGGACTGGTATTGTTCACCATAGGTGCCGAAGCCGATCACATGCTTTTCCGAATAGAGTTCAGACAAGCCGCGTACAGCCTGTCGATTGACAGCGTCGAGGCGGCGCAGCACGCAGTCAAAACCAAGCACTACATCCGTTCCGCCCAGCCGCCGGTCGACATCGTTCAACGCGTCTCGCGTCGCCTCGACCAGATCAACGGCGCGCGCGATCGACAGCACCACACCGTCGTCGATTGCGCAGAAATAGGTCAGCGAACCGTCGCCATTTGTCTTTTGAATCGAACGGCAGAAATTCTCGCCGCCAACCCGCACGATGGTCGGATATGACGCGAAACTGAACGGTGTTAGGTCACCTGGCAGCAAACCGACAGCGGAAGCGTATTCTTCGGCGGCGTTTGCCGCGTTGAACTCGTAGATTATGCGTTTGTCGGGATCGGATGCGGTGACAACGAGCTTGTTGTCGGTCGGAATAAAATTGTCCGTTTTGAAGACGTGGAACGGAACCCTGGTCGAAAACAGAATGACGATCGCCGCATCGCGCGCCACCGCGCCGTTAGACACGAGCGAGGTGGATCGAAAATTCAACTCATCACCTGCCGAACCGCCTATCAACGGAATATCGTCAAGCTGCCAGTGTATAGCGGAAGTCACTGCTTCTTCAGCATTGGAAAGGCCATCAATCAGGCAAACGGCGAAGCTCTTTGCGCTTTTATCGCGCAGGGCGCGGCTGGCCAGCCTGCGCTTGAGCGTTTCCATCTCGACCGCCAGGGCATCGATGCCGCCCGTGGCTATCTCGCGCACCATTGTACTGACGGCCGTGAAGACGCCTACAGGGAAAAGGATGGCTACCGCTTGTCCATCCTGTAGGCCGGCTGGTGTGATCTCGCCAGCTGTCGAGCAGGCGGCATAGCGCACCGCCGGGAGAGCGGCGCGCATGGCCTGCGCCAGGTCTTCCGCCTTGAAAAGTGATTGCGAAAAAAAGATCAGCGCAAACTCGACGGGGGTCGGGTCGGTCTCCTTGGCCAGAGCCGCCACAAAGTCCTGGATGCTGCCTCTGTCCGCGCTGACCGCAGTCAGCCCACACGCATACTTGGTCTTGATGAAGCTCAGCCTCTTCTCCCAAAAGCTGCCGTTTGATGCTGTTTGTCATTGTATCGAAACGGCAGTCGCTTTGCCGTTCCACATTCGCCCGGAACGTGCAACATTTTCGACCGAAAGTACAATAGGCGCTCCAGCAGGCCCTCGTCATTGTTGGCTATCGGGAGTCTAGGTGTTTGCTTTCAGAACTCGGTTTTCCGATGTTCGCGATATCAGTTCGGCCAGCAGGTGGTGCGGCCGTACCCAGGGATGACCAAGGGAGGTGTCATGTCAGAAGTTTCTATGGTGGTGAATGGGCGCAAGGTCAGCGGCAACGTTGAAGACCGCACCCTGCTTGTGCATTTCCTGCGCGAGCAATTGGGCCTGACCGGCACGCATGTCGGCTGCGACACTTCGCAGTGTGGCGCATGCGTTGTTCATGTCGACGGCATTGCGATGAAGTCCTGCTCGATGCTGGCCGCCCAGGCGTCCGGTTCAACGGTGACAACTATTGAAGGGATTTCGGACGGAGTCGATCTGCACCCTGTCCAGGCTGCGTTCAAGGAACATCATGGCCTGCAGTGTGGTTTCTGCACGCCAGGCATGATCATGACAGCGACGGACATGATCCGCCGCCACCCGAACGGCCTTGACGAGAAGACGGTGCGTGAAGAGCTGGAAGGCAATATCTGCCGCTGCACCGGTTATCACAATATCGTCGTAGCGATCCTCGCTGCTTCAAAGGCGATGGCGAAGGGTGGCAAGTCGAAGGCAAAAGCGAAGGCGAAGGCGGCTTGATGTGAATGGTGATGAGCGAATGGTGAACGACCGGGTTGACGCGCTTCGCTCACCCGCCAGCACGCCATTGGTCATATTCCCGTTCACCATTCACTGAATCGGAGATTCTGAAATGGGCATGGAAGGCATTGGCGCACGTGTTGCGCGTAAGGAAGACAAGAGATTTATCACGGGCGCGGGGCGCTACGTCGACGACATGGTCGTCCCCGGAATGAAACACGCAATGTTCGTGCGCAGCCCGCACGCGCACGCTGAAATCAAGAAGATCGATACAAAGGCCGCCAAGGCCATGCCTGGCGTTATCGGCGTTCTGACTGGCCCCGAGATCAAGGCCGACGGTATCGGCAACCTGATCTGCGGCTGGGCGATCACGTCCAAAGACGGCACGCCGATGAAGATGGGCGCCTGGTCGCCG
>Ga0209573_1003832_pt1 | contig 15765 bp, 15 predicted proteins | sample TNRBio252014_DNA_FD_185870 | JGI IMG/M metagenome (GOLD analysis project Ga0209573, IMG submission 185870) | Wastewater treatment Type I Accumulibacter community from EBPR Bioreactor in Madison, WI, USA - TNR Reactor_6/25/2014_ DNA (SPAdes)... | ecosystem: Engineered > Bioreactor > EBPR >...
TGAACTGGGACCCCAAGCTCGGCACCGCGGTGTCCGACCTCGAGGTGGTGTCCGAGGAAGAGGACGGCAAGCTCTACCACATCCTGTATCCGTTCTCCGCCGGCCCGATCGGTGAGCTGAAGGGCCTGACCGTCGCCACCACCCGCCCCGAGACCCTGCTCGGCGACGTCGCGGTGATGGTGCATCCCGAGGACGAGCGTTACGCCCACCTGATCGGCAAGACCGTCGCCCTGCCGCTCACCGGCCGCCACATCCCGATCATCGCCGACGACTACGTCGACCGCGAGTTCGGCACCGGCTGCGTCAAGGTCACCCCGGCGCACGACTTCAACGACTACGCCGTGGGCCAGCGCCACAAGCTCGACATGATCGTGGTGCTCACGCTCGCAGGCAGCGTGCCCGCCGTCGCCGAGCGCTACACCACTGACGGCGTGATGCTGCAGGGCGTGGCCATGCCCGCGAGCGTCGCCGGCCTGGATCGCGTGCCGGCACGCGACAAGGTGGTCGAGGAACTGCAGGCGCTCGGGCTGATGCTTCAGATCAAGGCGCACAAGATGCAGGTGCCGCGCGGCGACCGCACCAGCGTCGTCATCGAACCGATGCTGACCGACCAGTGGTTCGTCGCCATGAGCAAACCCGGCGCGGACGGCAAGAGCATCACCGAGAAGGCGCTCGACGTCGTCGCCTCGGGCGAGATCAGGTTCTACCCCGAGAACTGGGTCAACACCTACAACCAGTGGCTCAACAACATCCAGGACTGGTGCATCTCGCGCCAGCTGTGGTGGGGCCACCGCATCCCGGCCTGGTACGACGAGGAAGGCAGGATCTTCGTCGCCACCTGCGAGGAAGAGGCGATCGGCGCCTGGAAGGCCGAGCTGCAGGCCGAGATCGACGCACTGACCGCCGAGGTGCAGTCGCGCCAGAGCCAGGGCCAGACCACCGCCGACTACCCGGCCATCGCCGAGCGCCTGGCGGTGCTGCACGCCCGCCACGACGCCGGCCACCTGCGCCAGGAAGACGACGTGCTCGACACCTGGTACTCGTCCGCGCTGTGGCCATTCTCGACGCTCGACTGGACCGCCGATTGGGAGCCGAATTCGCCGCACAAGAGCAACGACGCGCTCGACCTCTACCTGCCCTCGACCGTGCTCGTCACCGGCTTCGACATCATCTTCTTCTGGGTGGCGCGCATGGTCATGATGACCAGGCACATCACCGGCAGGATCCCCTTCAAGCACGTATATGTGCACGGCCTGATCCGCGACGCGGAAGGCCAGAAGATGAGCAAATCCAAGGGCAACGTGCTCGACCCGATAGACCTCATCGACGGCATCGCGCTCGACGAGCTGGTCAAGAAGCGCACCTTCGGCCTGATGAACCCGAAGCAGGCGCAGAGCATCGAGAAGAAGACGCGCAAGGAATTCCCCGAGGGCATCCCCGCCTTCGGCACCGACGCGCTGCGCTTCACCTTCGCCAGCCTGGCCAGCCCGGGCCGCGACATCAAGTTCGACCTCGCGCGCTGCGAGGGCTACCGCAACTTCTGCAACAAGCTGTGGAACGCCACCCGCTTCGTGCTGATGAACTGCGAGGGCCAGGACTGCGGCATCGGCGACAACGTCGCCTGCACCACCGAGGTGCTCGACTTCTCCTTTGCCGACCGCTGGATCGTCTCCCGCCTGCAGCGCACCGAGGCCGAAGTTGCTGCGCAGTTCGCGGCCTACCGCTTCGATCTGGTCGCGCGTGCGGTCTATGAGTTCGTGTGGGACGAGTACTGCGACTGGTACCTCGAGCTCGCCAAGGTGCAGATCCAGAGCGGCACGCCGGCGCAGCAGCGCGCCACCCGCCGCACGCTGCTGCGCGTGCTCGAGACCGTGCTGCGCCTGGCGCATCCACTGATCCCCTTCATCACCGAGGAGCTGTGGCAGACGGTGGCGCCGCTCGCCGGCCGCAAGGACGGCGACAGCATCATGTGCGCGCGTTATCCCCAGGCCGAGCTCAAGCGCATCGACGAGGCCTGCGAAGCGCGGGTCGCCGAGCTCAAGGCAATGATCTACGCCTGCCGCAACCTGCGCGGCGAGATGAACATCTCCCCGGCGCAGCGTCTGCCGCTGGTGGCTGCCGGCGACAAGGCGGCGCTCACCCTGTACGCGCCCTACCTTGCCGGCCTCGCCAAGCTGTCGGACGTGCTGGTCGTTGACGAGATCGGCGCAGGCGAGCTCGCCCCGGTTGCGGTCGCGGGCGAGACGCGCCTGATGCTGAAAGTGGAGATCGACGTTGCTGCCGAGCGCGAACGCCTGAACAAGGAGATCGCCCGCCTCGAAGGCGAGATCGTCAAGGCCGAAGGCAAGCTCGGGAACGCCAGCTTCGTCGACCGCGCTCCGGCTGCGGTGGTGCAGCAGGAGCGCGACCGCCTGGCGGGCTTCAAGGCCACGGTGGAGCAGCTCAAGCCGCAGCTCGCCAAGTTCGGCGGCTGACGGGGCGCAGGAAGTGCAGCGGTCCCGACAGGCGCCGCCGCTCCTCCGCCGCGGGTTCGCGGCTTCCGCCGCTCCTACAGGGCTGCCCGAGTCTCAGCGGCGAAGACCCTCGTAGGAGCGGCGGAAGCCGCGAAAACGGCGGGCCAACAATCGACATGGGTGAGACATTCCCGCCTTACGGCGGTGAGGCATTCGCGCCTGCCGGCGGTGAGTCCTTCCCGCCTTCCGGCGGCGCGGCATTCCCGCCTTCCGGCGCGCCTGCGCGGAACCCCGCTTCCGGGGGTATGCAGGAGCGGCGCAAGCCGCGATCAGCGCTGCGGCCCTCGCCTGCGCCAGGCGCCTGCAAGCGCCACACACTACTTCCGCTTGAGGAAAAACTCGTACGCCTTGTCCGCAGTCTCTCCCTGGCTCAGCAGTTCATTGCCGGTCTGGCGTGCGAAGGCCTGAAAATCCTTGATCGAACCCGGATCGGTCGCCATCACGCGCACGATCTGCCCCGACTGCATCTCGGCCAGCATCTTCTTCGCACGCAGGATCGGCAGCGGGCAGTTGAGCCCGCGCGCGTCCACTTCCTTGTCGTATCTCATCCCCGCTCCCTGGTTGGGTGATCTCGCAGGCGGACGATTCTAAAGGATGGCAGAGCCTGAGCAAAAGCCGCAGCCGTCACGACCACGGCAATCCGGCCCAACCCGGAGGCGCCCGGAAAACACATGCTCAGCGCTCGCGCCTCTCCTCGAGCAGGCGCTGCTTGAACTCGCGCAGGCGCGCATCCACCGCCGACAGCGTGTAGAAATCGCCGTCGCCCGCGCTGCGCGCGATCTCGAGCTGCTCGATCGCGGCGGGCAGGCTGCCGCGCAGGTAATACACCTCGGCCTGCGTGCGATGCTGTTCGGTGCGCTGGCCGAGCGCGGCGAAGGCACGCGACAGCAGTTGCCACAGCCGCGGGTCGCCGTTGCGCACATCGATGCGGCGGCGCAACTCGCTCACCGCATCGGCAGCCCGACCGCCGAGGATGCGTGCATCGGCGAGCGCGTAGGTGAGGCTGCGGGTGGAGGGGAACTGCTTGTGCGCCGTTTCCAGCGTGCGGATCGCTCCCGCCCCATCCTTGCGCGCGAGCTGGATCTCTGCCGCCAACGTCTCCACCCAGGTGGCACCGGCCGCCTTGCCGCGCAATGGCTGCAAGCGCTGGTCGGCGTCGTCGAGGCGCCCGGCACGCAGCAGCGCACGCGCCAATCCGTAGGCGAGCGCCGCATCCTGCGGTTCGCGGGCGAGACGGTCCTGCAGCGCCTCCACCGCCTCCATGGGCTGCCCCGCATTGGCACGCAGCTTGGCGCGCACGAAGCGGAAATCCGCCGAATCCGGCACCTGGCGGTAGCGCATCGCGGCGACGCGGTTCTCCATGTCGGCGATGCGCTCGGTGGTCAGGGGGTGGGTGCGCAGATAGGCCGGCGCGTTGTTCTCGTACACCCGCGTGTTGCGCTGCAGGCGCTCGAAGAAGCCGGGCATGCCGCGCACGTCCATGCCGGCCTTCTCCAGGGTCTCCAGTCCGGCGCGGTCGGCCTCGCGCTCGAAGGCGCGGGTGTAGCCGAGCTGCGACTGGATCGCCCCGGCCTGGCCGGCGGCGATCGCGGCCTGGCTCACGTCCGAGTTGCTGCGTGCGGCCAGCACCGCGACCAGCATCGAGGCGATCATCAGCATCGCCGACTGGCTCTGCCTGCCGACGATCTGCGCGATGTGGCGCTGGGTGACGTGGGCGATCTCGTGGCCGAGCACCGAGGCGAACTCGGACTCGCTCTCGGCGGCGAGGATGAGCCCGGTATGCACGCCGATAAAGCCGCCGGGCAGCGCGAAGGCGTTCAGCGTCGGATCGCGCACGGCAAAGAAATCGAAGTCCTGGGTCGGGTTGTTGCTCGACGCCGCGAGGCGCTGGCCGAGCCGGTTCACGTACTCCTCGACCTCGGCATCGTCGAGATAGGCCGCGTCGCGCCAGCGGATCTCGCGGATGATCTGCTCGCCGATGCGGCGCTCGGCGGCGGGCGAAAGTTCGGACGCGGCGACGTCACCGAGATCGGGCAGCTCGGCGGCGAGCACGGGAACTGGCGCCGGCAGGGCGAGCGCGAGGCTGAGCAGCAGGGCAAGAGGTCGGCGCATCATCGGGTGCTATGATACCCGCCGTTTCGCAGCGGTTCCCGCGCCGGTGTATCGACGTGTAGCACCGCCCCCTCGTCGGCCGCAGGAAGGCACCGGCGCGCCCGCTCCGCATCCGCTCACTTTCCATTTCCTCGATCATGAACACACCGGAAACCAGCCCGCTGACCCATTTCGACGCCGACGGACAGGCGCACATGGTCGACGTCGGCGCCAAGGCCGAAACCCGCCGCGTCGCCGTCGCCACCGGCCGCATCCTGATGCTGCCGGCCACTTTCGAAATGGTGAAGTCGGGCAGCGCGAAGAAGGGCGACGTGCTCGGCATCGCCCGCATCGCGGCCATCCAGGCCTCCAAGCGCACCAGCGAGCTGATCCCGCTCTGCCACCCGATCCCGCTCACCCGCGTCGCCGTCGAGTTCGAGCTCGACGAGGCGGCACACGCCATCCGCTGCACCGTCACCGCCGAAACGGTCGGCCGCACCGGGGTCGAGATGGAAGCGCTGACCGCGGTAAACGTCGGGCTGCTCACCATCTACGACATGTGCAAGGCAGTGGACCGCGGCATGCGCATGGAGGGCATCCAGCTCGTGGAGAAGCTGGGCGGAAAATCGGGGCACTGGAAGGCGTAAGGCTTTGCTTGCAAGACGTGCGGCGTAGAACCTCAGGCGCGGGGCGACTGATCCGCTTGCGCGTCGCGCCGCGCGAGGCGGGACATCACCAGCGCAAACGCGCCCGAGCCGGCGAGCGCGATCGCTGACACCAGGAAGGCGAGGCCCGCGAACGGGTCAGCGAGCGCCAGGTGCAGGCGGGCACCCTCCCCGGCGAAACACATCAACGCCGGCAGCAGGCACAGCGCGGCCAGCACGAACAGCGCCAGCGCGGCCAGCGGCATGCGGCTGCGCCTCACAGCCGCATCCGCCACGGCAGCTCGCCCTGAATGAAAAGCCGCGCCTCGTCAGAGCGCGGGCGGGCGAAGAAGGCGCGCACCGGCGTATGCTCGCACACCCGGCCGCCGGCCATGAAGACGATGTCGTCGCCGAGGCGGGTGGCCTGACCGAGGTTGTGGGTGACCATCAGGATGCGGGTGCCGTCGGTGCGGATCTCGCGGATGATGCGCTCGACCGCGGCGCTCGCCGAGGGGTCGAGGCTGGCAGTGGGCTCATCGAGCAGCAGCAGGCGTGGTCTGGTCAGCCAGGCGCGCGCGAGCGCGAGGCGCTGCTGCTCGCCGCCGGAGAGCTGGCGCGCGCTGTCGCCGGCGCGATCGGCGAGGCCGACGCGCTCGAGCATCGCCAGCCCGCGCCGCCGCCGCTCGCCCGCCGCCACGCCGAGCGGCTTCAAGCCGAGCACCACGTTCTGCAGCACCGAGGCGCGCAGCATCATCGGGTGCTGGAACACCATCATCACCCCCTGCTGCGGCCGCGACCCACCGTCCCGGCCCCAGGCCAGCACACCGGAGCTTGGCTCGACCAGGCCACAGATCGTGCGCAGCAGCACGCTCTTGCCCGCACCGTTGGGGCCCAGCACCAGGGTGATGCCCTCGTCGCCGAGCTCGAGGTCGATACCGGCGAGCACCTCGCGGCCGTTGGGCGCGTAGCGCAGGTCGCGGATGCGCAGCGGAAGGATCGCCATCGCTGTCCTCAGCCGAAGCGCCGCATCGCCCAGTGGCGCAGCCCGAAGGCGAGCGCGTTGAGCGCAAGGATGATCAGGATCAGCACCACGCCGAGCGCGATCGCCAGCGCCAGGTCGCCCTTGCTGGTCTCGAGCGCGATCGCGGTGGTCATCACGCGGGTGGCGCCGTCGATGTTGCCGCCCACGATCATCACCGCGCCCACCTCGCTCATCGCCCGCCCGAGGCCGGCAAGCACCGCCACGAGCAGCGAATGGCGGCAGTCGTGGAGCAGCGTGGTGACGCTGTCCCACCACGAGAAGCGCATCACCTGCAGCTCCTCGGCGTAGCGCTGCCACACGTCATCCACCACCTGGCGGGTGATCGCCGCCATCAGCGGCACCACCAGCAGCGTCTGCGCCGCCACCATCGCCGCTGGCGAATACAGCATGCCGAGCCCGCCGAACGGCCCCGAGCGCGACAGGAAGAGGTACACCACCACCCCCACCACCACCGAGGGCAGGCCCATCATGCCGTTGATCAGCACCGACAGCGTGCTCTTGCCCGGAAAGCGCCCCACCGCAATGCAGGCCCCGAGCGGCAGGCCGATCAGCGTGCCGAGGACCACTGCCGCCCCGCTGACCTGCAGCGACAGCGCCACGATCGCGGCCACGTTGTGGTCGAAGGTGGTGAGCAGCGCAAGCGCGTCGGAGAAGGTGGCGGCGAAGGCAGACATCGGCGGGGAGCATACCCGAAACCCTGCACCCGCCGGAACGCAGCGCGCGGATGCTGCGTGCTGCGGCGGCGCCTTGCCCGGGCGTTGTCGAGGCGGGCGCGAAACACGCCCCGGACTAGCTTTCGCAGGACAGCAGCAGCACGTCGGCGGCTTGCTCCCGAAGCGGGATCAGCGCCTGATAGGCCGGCGACGAAAACCAGTTGCTCACCGCCTCGACGCTGGGAAAACCGATGACGACAATGTCCGTGTGCGGGCTTTCTCCCGCAAGCGTCGCCACCCGCTGGCCGCGAAAAACCAGCGCTCCGCCCCACGGAGCCAGGGTCTGCGGAACCTTGCTCCGATACTCGGCCCACATCTGCGCGTTCTTCACCGTGATGTGACCGACGACGTATGCCTTGCTCATTGCTCGAACTCCAAGGATTGATTGACGCGCAGATCAACCGCCTCCCTTCTGCATCGCGCGATCGAGCCGCGCCAGCAAGGCGCGGCGCGCGCCCTCCTCGCCCGGACCGAAGCGGTAGCGCACAACCAGTTGCGGCAGCTCGAACAGGCCCAGCCGGCGTACACCGGCGGGCTCGACGTCGATGGCGAGGGATTGGGCGCCGTCATGCAGGGTGAAGCACAGGCCATCGGCGCTGCCCGCGACCGTGGGCCAGGCCTGGCGCAGGTCGCGCTCGAATTCGCGCGCGCTGGCGGTGACCCGGCGCTCGAGCGACTCGGGCACCGGGCCGTTGATGAAAGCCACCGCTCAGCCGCCGGCGATCGGCGGCCAGATCGCGAGCTCGTCACCCTCCGCGAGCCGCCTGCGCGCGCGCTCGGAGGGCGGCACGAAGTGGCCGTTGACCAGCACAAGGTGGGCGCTGCGCTCAGGCACGTTGTAGCGGCGAATCATCTCCGCCACGGTCGTGCCCTCGTCCACCTCGAGTTCGAGGCGGTTGCCGCGGTGGCCGTCGGGCAGGTAGTCCGACAGCGAGGCAAAGAGCTTGAAGGCGATGCGGATCGTCACGCGAGTCTCCAAGATCGCCTCCTCAGCGCGCGAGCGCCATCGGCTGCTGGCTGCGCGCGACGTAGGCATCGACGAAGGCGAGCGGGTTGGCGAGCAGGCGGTCCTTCCAGTCGCCAAGCTTCACCTGGCCGTGGATCAGCCCGCGCAACGCACCCACGTGCTGGGTGAGCCCGATCGAGGTGGCGCCGACCAGCACGTCGTCCTTGAACTGCAGGCTCAGGTAGCGGTAGCGCGCCTCGTCGACCATCTCCACGCCGCTGCCGCCGGCCTCGGGCTTTTCGCCCCACCACTGGCCGAAGGAGGACGAGATCAGCCCGAGCGTGTCGAGCACGTTGATCGCCAGCACGCCGTTGAGGCGCGACTCGTGCACGAGGTCGCGTGCCATGTTGGTGGCGGCGATACGCGCCTGGTCGGCGGCGTTGGGCTGGATCGCCGACACCAGGTGGGCGCCGGTGAAGAGATCGGGCGCCTCGGCCACGTCGCCCGCCGCGAAGATGCCGGGCACGCTGGTCTCCATGTGGTCGTTGACCAGCACGCCCTTGGCGACATGCACCGGCGTCTCGTCGAGAAAGCCGACGTTGGGCGCCACGCCCGCGGCGACGATGACCAGGTCGCAGTCGAGGCGGTCGCCGGTGGACAGGCTCACCACCAGCGGCGCATCGCTATCCACCTCGCTGCCGCGGTCGATGCGCTGCACCCCGGCCGAGGTGAGCACGCGGATGCCCTTGTCCTCGACCCAGCGCTTGATCATGCCGCCGGCCTTGGGCGTCATCATGCGCGGCACCATGCGGTCGCCCATCTCCACCACGGTGAGCTGGACGCCGCACTTCGCCAGCGCTTCCATGATGATGCAGCCGATGAAGCCGGCGCCCAGTTGCAGCACGCGCGCGCCGGGCTTGGCGTGCGCGGCGATCGCGCGCGCATCGGAGAGCGTCCAGCAAGTATGCACCGAGGGCAGGTCCACGCCCGGGATGGGCGGGCGCACCGGATGCGAGCCGGTGGCGATCAGCAGGCGGTCGTAGTGCTCGAAGTGGCCGTCGTCGAACAGCGCCTTGCGCTTGGCGGTGTCGAGCGCCACCGCGCGGCCCCGCAGCTGGCGGATGCGCAGGCGCTCGAAATGACCGGCGTCCTTGCGCAGATACGTGCCCGCCTCGTCGATGTTGCCTTCGAGCAGGTAGGGAATCGCCATGCGCGAATACGGCGGCGCGTCTTCAAAGCCGACCATCAGGATGTCGTCGGCCGGCGCGACCTTGCGCAGGGTTTCGGCAGCAACGACGCCTGCGGGGCCGTTGCCGAGAATCAGGTGTTTCATTGAAGCATCCTCGAGTGAAACACTTCGAAGGTGAACAACCACGCCCGCCACCCCCCGTAGGAGCGCCGGAAGGCGCGAACGGGGTCCCAGGGACCTCTCTGCGGTCCGGGATGCCGTCGTTCGCGCCTTCCAGCGCTCCTACAGGGCGAGCCGATCGTGGTCGTAACGATCACAGCGCGGCCTCACAGGCCCAGACGCGCCCGCGTCTCGGCGGTCGGCTCGCCACCGGGCGTCCACCCGCGCACCCGGTAGTACTCGGGCAGCATCTTCGCCAGACCATTGACCAGACCCTTCGCCGGCCCCGTCTTCGCCGGCTCCTGGGTCAGGCGCGGCGGCAGGTTGTCGTCCTTGGCGGTGAAGCCGGCGGCGTTGTTGAACATGCGCTCCATGTTCCAGATGCGCTCACCCACCTCGTTCAGCTTCTCCATGCTCCAGTCGCCCTCGCACGCGGCGGCGACCTGCGGCTGCACGTCGGCCAGGGTCCACGCGAAGCTGGTGAACACGCAGATGCCCGCCGAGTCGAACACCGCGGTGGCGTCCTGGAAGGCCTTCACCAGCTCGGGCTTGCCGTCGGTGGTGAGCGGATCGGTCTTGACCGGGATGCCGAGCACTTCCGAGGCCACGGTGTAGCCGCGCAGGTGACAGGCGCCGCGGTTGGAGGTGGCGTAGGCGAGGCCCATGCCCTGGATTCCGCGCGAGTCGTAGGCGGGGAATTCCTGGCCCTTGACGCTCATCGACAGCTCGGGACGGCCGTACTTCTCGCACAGGCGCTTGCTGCCCAGGCCGAGCTCCTTGCCGAAGCCCTCGCCGAGCGCGGTCATCTCCACCATCTTCGCCAGCGCCTCGGCCGAACCGAAGGGCGCCGCCATGCCGATGATGTCGTCGGTCAGGATGCCCAGCTCGTAGAGCTCCATCGCCGCGCCTACGGTGGCACCGAAGGAGATCGGGTCCATGCCCTGCTCGTTGCAGATCAGATTGGCGTACTGCAGCGCCTCGAGGTCGCCCACGCCATTTGCCGCGCCGAGCGCCCACGCCGCTTCGTACTCCAGGCCGCCGGATGCGCCCCAGTACTTCGGGCTGTTCTTGACCGTGAAGTGGGTCTTGTCGATCTCGGAGATGCGCCCGCACGCGATGGTGCACCCGAAGCAGGCGGCGTTGGTGACCAGGTGGGTCTTGCCGTCGGACGCGCGCTTCTCGTGCATGGCCTCGGCGGAGATCTTCGAGGCGTCCTCGAACTGCACGTCGCGGTGGTTGCGGGTGGGCAGCGCGCCGATCTCGTTGATCACGTTCATCAGCACCTGGGTGCCGTACTTGGGCAGGCCCTGGCCGGTGACCGCGTTGTCGGCGAGCACCTTCTTGGCCTCATTGGTCGCCTTGAGGAAGGCGCCGAAGTCCTTGATGCCCGACACGCCCTTGGTGCCGCGGATCGCCACCGCCTTGAGGTTCTTCGAGCCCATCACCGCGCCCACGCCCGAGCGTCCGGCGGCGCGGTGCAGGTCATTGACGATGCAGGAATAGAGCACCTGGTTCTCGCCCGAGACGCCGATCGAGGAGATGCGCACCAGCGGATCCTGCAGCGTCTCCTTGATCTTCTCCTCGGTCTCCCAGCAACTCTTGCCCCACAGACCGGAGGCGTCACGCAGCTCGGCCTTGTCGTTCTCGATGTAGAGCCACACCGGCTTGGCCGACCTGCCCTCGAAGATCACCATGTCCCAGCCGGCGAACTTCATCTCGGCGCCGAAGAAGCCGCCCGAGTTCGAGCACGCGATCGCGCCGGTGAGCGGCCCCTTGGTGACGACCGTGTAGCGCCCGCCGGTGGAGGCCATGGTGCCGGTGAGCGGCCCGGTGGCCATGATCATCTTGTTGTCGGGCGACAGCGGGTCGACCGTGGGGTCGGTCTCGGACACCAGGTACTTGGTGGCCAGGCCGCGCGAGCCGAGGTATTCGTCGGCCCACTGCATGTTCAGCGCTTCTTCAGTACAGGTCCCTGCGGTGAGGTTCACGCGCAGGACTTTGCGATTCCATCCCATGACGGATCCTCCTCAGGCAGCGGCCGAAGCCGGGGTGTTGGCCTTGGCGGCCCAGGCGCGCATCTTGTCGATGCCGGTCCAGTCGGCGTCCACATAGGTGATGGCGCCGGTCGGGCAGGCGCTGGCGCAGGCGGGGTTGCCCTCGCACAGGTCGCACTTCTGCACCTTGCCGCTGTCCTGGTTGTAATTGATCGTGCCGAACGGGCAGGCGATCGTGCATACCTTGCAGCCGACGCAGGTGTCCTCGAACACCATCTTGGCGCCGGTGGCGAGGTCGATGCGGATCGCGTCCACCGGACAGGAATTCAGGCACCAGGCCTCGGTGCACTGGGTACAGGTGTAGGGCACCTTGCGGCCCTCGTGCTCGAAGTTGAACACCTTGATGCGCGACTTGCTCGGATTGATGACCCCGGTGTGCTCGTACGAACAGGCCATCTCGCATTGCAGACAGCCGGTGCACTTCGCGGGATCAATGTGCAGTGCTTTCCACATCGATCGTCTCCTTGTGATTGTTGGTTCTTGCGCTCGGTCGCCGAGGCAGGGGCAGCGTACACCACGGCTCACCTATGCAACTACAAGCATAAGTCGTACCTGCCCGCCGCCAAGGCGGGAATACCCGGCTCAGGAAGCCCCGCCGGCGCGCCCGAGCTTGCGGTAGAGACGGTTGCGGCTCACCCCGAGCGTGCGCGCCGCCGCCGAGAGGTTGCCGCCGGCCTCGCGCATCACCCGCTCGATCAGTTCGATCTCGAGCTGATCAAGTCGTTTCGCACCGCACGCCTGCGGCATCTCGACCGCCACCGGCGCGACCACCGGCACGTGCACCGGCTCGGGCTGCGCACAGGCAGGCGTCTTGCCACCGTCCGCGGGGTCGGCCAGGAACAGGTCCTCGGGCAGATGCTCGGGGCGGATCTCGCGCTCGCCCTCGTCGAGCAGCGCCACCGCGACCCGGATCACGTTCTGCAGCTGTCGCACGTTGCCTGGCCAGCCGTGGCGCTCGACGAAGCGCATCACCTCGTCGCCGATCCACACCTCCTGCACCCCGGCCTCGCGACACTCGCGGGCGAGGACGCGCTCGACGATGCTGCGGATGTCGCTGCGCTCGCGCAGCGCCGGCAGGGTCACGGTGAGGCTGTTGACGCGGTAATAGAGGTCCTCGCGGAATTCGCCACGCGCCACCGCATCGCGCAACACGCGGTGGGTCGCGCACACCAGCGAGATGTCGACCGGAATGGCCTTGAGCGAGCCGACCGGCGTCACGCAGCGCTCCTGCAGCACGCGCAGCAGACGGGCCTGCATGCCCAGCGGCATGTCGCCGATCTCGTCGAGGAAGAGCGTGCCGCCATGCGCCTGCTGGATCCTGCCGATCGAGCCTTCCTTGCGCGCACCGGTGAAGGCGCCGCCGACGTAGCCAAAGAGCTCGGATTCGATCAGGGTCTCGGGCACCGCTGCGCAGTTGAGCGCGACGAAGGGCTTGTCGGCGCGCGGCCCGCTGTTGTGGAAGGCCTGCGCAAAGAGCTCCTTGCCCACCCCCGATTCACCCTGGACCAGCAGCGGGATGTCCTTGCCGAGGATGCGGCGCGCGCGATCCACCGCGCGCCCGATGCCGGCATCACCCGTGGCCAGCTCATGCAGCGTAATCGGCCCGTCCGCCGCAGGCGCCCGCGCCGAGCCGGAGGGGGCGGAGGACGGCACCGATTGCAGCACCTTCGCCTCGAGCGTATTGCCGCCCGGAGTCTCGCTCGCCGACGCGCCGCCGAAGGCGCTGAAGCGTGGCCGCAGCGAGCGCAACTGCACGTGGAGCTCGGAGCCATCGCGCAGGCCAAGCCGGATCAGCGCATCGCTTGAACTCATCGCCCGCTCCACCACCTTGCCCAGGCCCTGGCGGAACAGCTCGGCGAAGGACGCGCCGCCCCCACATTCGAGCCGGCGCCCCATCCAGTCGCGCGCGATCGAATTGGCCCCCACCAGCTTGCCCTCGGGGGTCACCGCAACCAGGCCTTCCTGCAGGCTGCCGACGTACTCCGGGCGCTCGTGGAAGGCGACCAGGATGTGGTTGGCGAACTCGGCCTCGAACAGGCGCTTCTCGATCAGCTGCACCGAAAGCCGCACCAGGCCGAGCGAATGACGCTGATGCATGCGCTGCTCGCACGACACGTCTAGCACACCAGCGAGCGCGCCGCGCGGGTCGCGGATCGGCGCCGCGGTACAGGACAAGAAGCCGTTGTGGTCGAGGTAGTGCTCGCCGCCGAGCACCACGGTTGGCGCCTCGGTGGCGATCGCGGTGCCGATCGCGTTGGTGCCGCGCGCGGCCTCGCTCCAGCACGCGCCCGGCTGCAGCGCCACCCGGTTCGCGCGGTCCACGAACTCCGCATCCCCCAGACTGTGCAGGATCATGCCCTGCGGGTCGGAGAGGATCACCAGGCTGCCCGAGGCGCGGATCTGCTCGAACACGTGTTCCATGACCCCGCTCGCGTAGTCGAGCAGACCACGGTTGCGCTCGCGTGACTCCGCCAGCTGCAGCCGCCCGGCGTGTTCGGCTCCGTCACGATGCGTGGCGTCCAGGCCGCGCTCGCGGCAGCGCAGCCACGACTTCAGGATGGTCGGGGAAACCCCCGCTTCGGGCGCACGCCCCTCCTCGAAGAACTGGCTGCGGGCGTGGCCCAGGGCGTGCTCGGGCACCGCGACGGTCTGTTGCATTGCTTCCATGTCCCCTCCGGGCGATCTGGCCGGACGATGTGCCGGTGAGCGCCTCTTGTCGATCTCTGGCTTCGATTCGAAACGTAGCACCTGATTCGGTTCGAAACAAATCCGCTGCTCCGCGGACAAGGGAGCAAGCAGGAATCCTGCCAGGCGGAGCACGCCGCAGGCGCCCCGCGAATGCACGCGTGCGCTCGCCGCGGCGCGAATGGCGGCCATGGCACAGGGATTGCAGTAAGCCCCTCACCCGGGGCGAATCGCACCCGATCGACAAACCATCACACCAAAGAGGAAGACAAGGTGAACACTCGTACCTTCAAGGAGAACCTGCGCAAGCACCTGGCGATCACCGCGACCGGCTTCGCCCTCGCCGCCGCAAGCGCATTTGTGCACGCCCACGGCGACGTCACCCCGCAGGCGGTCGACACGTCCTCGCTCAAGCAGCTCGGCGCCCCGTGGGTGACCGCCAACCCCTACCGCGCCGACAAGGACGCGATCCGCATCGGCGACTCCGCGTTCAACCAGAACTGCGCGCGCTGTCACGGCCTCGGCGCGGTCTCCGGCGGCATCGCGCCCGACCTGCGCAAGCTCGACGTCGCTGACGACGACACCGACGAGTTCTTCATCGGCAAGGTGCGCAACGGCGTGACCCGCAACGGCGCGGTGTATATGCCGCCCTTCGAAGGCATGCTGACCCAGGAGGCGATGTGGGCCATCCGCGCCTGGCTGGAGACCGTCCATGAAGATTGATCGCCGCCGTTTCCTGATCGCCGCGGGCGCGCTCGCCGTCCTTGCCGCCAGCCCGGCGCGGGCGGCCGCGGCCGAGCTCGAGCTGCAGCAGGCGGGCACGCTGCGCGTCGCCGTGTATGCCAACTTCACGCCCTGGTCGGCCACCGGGAAGGGCATCGAGGTGGCGCTCGGGCGGGCACTCGCCGAACGCCTCGGCCTGCAGCCGCAGGTCGTCGAGTTTCCCGCCGACGAGAACATGAACGACGACCTGCGCAACATGGTCTGGCGCGGCCACTACCTCGGCCACAAGCCGGGCGACGTAATGCTGCACGTACCGGTGGATGCACGCTTCGCCGCCGGCAACCGGCAGGTGAAGATCTTCGCGCCCTACCACCTCGAGACGATCGCGCTCGCCCGTCTGCCCGACCGTGTGCCTGCGCCCGCGGGCTCGGTCGACGCCAGCTTCGCGGTGTTCGAGCAGGAGCGCATCGGCGCCGAGCTCGACTCGCACGCGAGCGACTTCCTGCGCCACATCCTCGGTGGCCGCCTGCAGCCCAAGGTCGTGCACTTCCGCCACATCACCGAGGCGGTGGCGGCGATGAAGCGGGGCGAGATCGCCGCCGTGATGGCCGCGCGCTCCGAGCTCGAGGCGGCAATCGGCGGGGACGCGGCGATCGCGCTCGACACGCTGTCGATGCCCGAGCTGCGCGTCGCGTCCTGGCCGCTCGGCATGGCGGTCAAGGCGGAGCACAGCGGCCTGGAGCAGGCCCTGGCGGGCGCACTCGCCGAGCTGCAGCGCTCAGGCGAGCTCGGCAGGATCTTCGCCGCCCACGGGGTGACGCTGCGTACGCCCTGAAACTTCGGAGCAGCGCCGATACGAGCACACGACTCGGAAAGTTCGCGGCTGCCGCCGCTCCTACATGGCGCGGTGGTTCCCGCAGGAGCGCCGGCAGGCGCGAATTCGGCAACCGATCCCCGCACACGCGTCGCCCCGTCACCGTCCATTCGCGGCTGCCGCCGCTCCTAC
>Ga0209573_1003837_pt1 | contig 15740 bp, 6 predicted proteins | sample TNRBio252014_DNA_FD_185870 | JGI IMG/M metagenome (GOLD analysis project Ga0209573, IMG submission 185870) | Wastewater treatment Type I Accumulibacter community from EBPR Bioreactor in Madison, WI, USA - TNR Reactor_6/25/2014_ DNA (SPAdes)... | ecosystem: Engineered > Bioreactor > EBPR >...
TGGCCACGCTGCGGGCTATAGCGGAAGAAGCCGCCATCGACGCAGCGCACGGGGCCGTAGGGCGTTTCGACATTGGAGTGGAGGAAGACGCCTTCACACATCATGAAGGCACCGCTGGGATCGGCGGTGAAGGCGCTGATGGCGTGGTGCGTGTCATGCGTATCAAAGCCGCCGAGGATGATCTCCATGCTGTCGGCCTTGTCGTCGCCGTTCGTGTCGCGGATGAGCACGACATTGGGCTCCTGCGTCACATACACGCCCTCCGGGGCGAACTCGAAGCCGATGGGCAGGTGCAGCTTGTCGGCGAAGACGGTTTCCTTGTCCGCTTTGCCGTCGCCATTCGTGTCTTCATAGATGAGCAGCATGTCATTCGGCAGCGCATCACCGGGGCGGTAGTGCGGGTAGGTGGGCATGGTGGCGACCCAGAGTCGGCCTTTGTTGTCGAAGCTCATCTGCATCGGGTTCGCGAGGTTCGGGAACTCTTTTTCGGAGGCAAACATCTCGACCTTGTAGCCTTCCGGCACGGTCAGAGACTTCGTGGCTTCTTCGCCATACAGATACTTCGTGCTGCCGTTCTTCACGCTCGGCACGTAGTTCGTGGGCACTTCGGCGAGTTTGTGTGTCTTGGAATCATCCACGGCGAGGCTGGTGGTCTTGCCGCTGACGACTTGGCTGACGAGATCATCACGCAGCGCAGCCATCTCTCGGGTCTTCTTCACTTCATCGGGGTAATTCTGCGGCCCATACGGATTGTAGCGCTGGCCGTGGGTGTGGACGCCATTGAGGATGTTGTAGTCGCAGTTCCAGAACCAGTCCTTCTGCTTCACGGCTTCGTGCACGAGCTTCGGATCGGCCTTCGACTCATAGCTGGCGTGGCCATACAGGCCGGTGGCGAGCAGTTTGGCGACTTCGGCATAACCTGCGTCCGTCGGCACAAAACCGCCGGTGGTGAAGGCCTCGCCGCCTTTGGCATAAATCGCCTTCGTCGGCGAAAAGAGGTCGATGTAGGTGAGGGAGTGCTTCTTCGCGACCTTCTCGATGGCGGCGGCGTAGAGGAGCAGGTTGGAGTTTTCCACGTCGCCCTTCGGCAGATCGCGTTTCGCACTCTGATCCTCATACGCGACGGGGCTGACGAGCACGACACGCGGCGCGGTCTTGCCATTGTAGGCCTTGCTCAGCGTGTGGACGACCCAGGCGTCGAGTTCCGCCTCGAAGTTGCCCACCTTGCTCGCCCCATCGAAGGATTCGTTGTAACCGAAGAAGCCGACGATCGTGTCCGCCTTCAGATGCGTGAGCCACTGGTCCGGCGTGGGGTAGAAGCCCTTGCCGTTGTGAGTCGTCTTGTCGGGGTGGAACTTCTCCGCGCCGGGGAAGGCCCACTGCGACACGCGGGCGGGATGCGGACGGAAGCCCGGTGTATCGCCCACATGGCCCATGTTGCGGAAGAAGAGGGCTTGGTTCGGATAACGAAGCTGCAACTCGGTCTCGATGCGGCTGTACCAGGTGTCACGCTCGGCCAATCCATTGCCGACGAGCACAATGCGCTCGCCTTTCGTCGGTGGAGCCACGTTTTGTGCACGGGCGGAGGTCGCCGCAGGCGGTTCGGCACTCGGTGCATGCGGAGGCTGCTCGGTGGCGGCGGCTTTTTTGTCACCGGGAAGCCCCAGCGAAGGACTTTTGCCCGTGGCGAAGTCGCCGGGCTTCAGATTGCGCTCTTTATAATAGTCGCTCTTCAGCGCGGAGTACATCGTCGGGCTGAACGGATCGACAAAGGCCACATCGGCCTTCGCAGGCACTTCCAGGCCGAGCAGGTGATGTGTGGCATTCACAATGAGGCGGCGCAGGTCTCCATCGGCAAAATCAACCGAGGCACCCATCGTGGTGCAGAAGGACTTGCCCGTCGCCTTGCCATCCGGCGCGGTGTATTCAAAGAGCCAGGCCAGCGCCTGCATCGGGTCATTCTTCGGCCCGCGAATCGGCACCGAGCGGTCATGCAGCGTCTCCGTCACCGCACCACGCAGCAGAACGGTCGCTTTGCTGAGATCCAGATTTTTGACCGTATAGACATCCGTGGTGCCAAAGATCTCATCCACACCGCGCAGCACGGGATGCTTCAGGTTGGCGGTCTCAAACACGCTGCGCGTGCCTTCCTTCTTGTGCGCGCCGTGATGCGCCACCCACTTCTCACCGAGGATTTTGAGGCCGAACTCGCTCCACTTGAAGTCGCCCGTCTTCGCGCCGCCGCTGAAGGCATGCGTGGCCGTGCGGAAGCCGATCACCGGCTTCCCGGCGTTCAGGAACTTCGCAAAGTTCGCCAGATGCTCGTCCGGGAGCTGACGGAAGCGCGTGCCGATGATCATGAGGTCCGCATCGCCGAGCAATTCGGTGCCACGGATGTTCTTTTGGTTGTTCGGGTCGATGTAGCCCGCCTTTTCGTCCGTGGAGAACAGCACGATGCAGTTGAAGCCATGCTTCTTCGCCAAAATTTTCGCCAGCATCGGCATCGACTCCTCCGTGCGGTATTCCTCATCGCCCGCGACGAGCACGATTTTTTTGCCACCACCCGCGCCACCCGGATTCGCGGCGATTTCGAGGTATTCCTGCGCGGACGCGACCGAGCCAAGGAGGGCGAGGGAGAATAGAAGATGCTTCATGGTTGGGAAAAACTGCGGGGAGCCGATATACCGCACCAAAAGGCGGAACCGGACAAGAAAATGCAGAGGGGGAGCGATTTTTGCCGCCCTGGAGGCGCTGAGCAGCGCCTCATCTCGCCACTCAAGCCGAATTTGAGCCTCGACGCCAAACACCACCTTCCTGATCACCATGCTTTGTCGAGCATCACTTGGCGTCGAGCCTTTCGAATCTCAATTGCTGCAGCAAGCGTTGTTTTGAATCTGTGCCGCCAGATCGTTCAACGCTCAAAACTTCGCATTTGGCACCCGAAACCGGCACGCCGAAAAGCAGCAGAGTCAGGTGATCAATATTGTGTTCTTGGCAATGCTGACGGCAACGCTCAATTACGAGTTCGCGAACTTGTGCAGGCGTTCGAGAGGTCGCTACGGCGATTCCGCTAGATGATTCAAAGTTAGCAACAAATGACAGCGCAAATGGCGGCTTTTTCTGCTGTAGAATGCTGAGATGTGAAGAGAGCTTGCCGAGCAACTCTTCACGGGTTGGAATACCGAACTCCAAGACCTCAATGCAGCCAATAAGCCAGTCGCATGGGCGTTGTTGAAGAAGAATTTCAATTACTCGTGCTGTGTTCTTGCCAAGAGAAACCCTCGGTTTGTTGCCTATGGTCGAGACTCCCTGAACCCGCCGGTAGTATTGATCGAGTGCGTCGGTGAATCGGCAAATCGTGATGTGCTCATTCTGCTTTGGCGTGTTTCGTTCCCGGAAAAATAACCCCTGATCAACATAGTGCATCAAGTAGTCCAACTCATCGCTCGCCTCAACCTTCCTAATGAGTCTGGTATCGAGGCGTCTGACGAGATAATGCAGCAAGAGAGCGGGACTATTTAATATCTCCATGATCACCCGCAGATCATTAAGGCTTACAGACCAGCAGCGTGCAGCATCTGCAACGAGTCCGGCATCCTCAAGCTCCCAAAGGGTAGATGCGGCGCTAGAAAGCAATTCGAGCGTTACATTGACACTGAACACTCGCTTGAATTGTGAGGACTCCAACGTGTAAACTGGCCGGCCCTTTGTCGTAAGCTTCAGCGTGCCTCGCTGAGTCAATTCGCTCACAAGTCGCTGGGCTTGGTTTAATCCACTGGCGACCGTCGACTTCATGTCGCTGAGAACCCGCTTTTCGCCGCCTCTCCAAGCGGACGGATCGAGCCTCCCAGCCTTGCACTCGATCACCATCAGCACTCCCCCGACAACAATGACAATGTCAGCCTCAGCTTCGCCACCCGCACTCAGGGGGTAAACCATGTTTTCAAACACCAGCGCCCCTGGGAAGGCTGTCCGGAATAATCTGGCAGTTTCGCGCTCGAGATACTGATCGCGATCCGGTAGGAATTTTCGTTCCCAATACTGAGCGTCACGATCCCGCAGCAGATCTCCGATCAGGTTGTGGGCTTCGCGCTGAAGCTTAGAGATATTGAAGGCGTAATGAACGCCAGCTCTGGAGAGAATTGGGCACCGGTCAGTGCATGTAGGCGTCAAAGGCCAAAAAGCGTGCGCAGGTTTGCTGCCATGAAAATCACGATTTATACCGACTTCTGAGCTGAACGAACTCACAATCTTTTGCTCGGCTTCTGTGGTGGGATTCAAAATGTATATAGAAGGTGTGCCGATTCGGTCGAAATTTGCTTTTGCCATATCGATCTCATCTCGGTTCTCAGAGACAAAGGCTTGGAACGCACTGGATTCGCTTTCATCCTCGGCGATAGACTTGAACCAAGGTTTCATGAGTTCTCGATAGCGTTTCCCAAGTTCGCGCATCTCTGAAGAGCATCGCGCCTCAATTTCAGACTCGGTGCGGTCCATGAAGGCGAGATAGTCTTGATAGCTGAAACCCAAAACCTCCCGGAGTTTGTCAGCATGAGGGGTAAGCAGACCCATCATTGTTTCGCGGAGGTGTGGCCAGTAACCGTCTCCGCGAACATGAATTTTCACATTCCTGAATGAGTCTGCCAGCTCTTCTATAGGCGTTCGAGTTTCAGTCCGGCTATGTCTCCGTGACGAATAATAGACGGTGGCTTTCATCAGGACTTGCGTCACCAGTTCAAGCACTCGTTGATTGACATCTGGACTGGGAAATTCGGCATTGAATGTCTCTGGGTGTGCGGCCACGAGTGACACAAGATACTCAAGATTGGTTTCGCTCTTAATTGGGCCGCCAGCGTCCTTATGCTCATCGTCCAAAGTTGTCAGAACAAAAGTTGCTACGCGGCTGAGGATCTCAATGGGATCGTAATGGCTGATCAAAGCGCATAATTCGGCAATGGCGCGTTCAACGTCCTTTCGCGATTCTTCGGCCAAAGCTTCCCAGTCTATGCCGTTTGTTTCATCCATGGCGGCTCACCTCCTGGCGCTGTGTGACATCGAAAAGTGTCGGCTCGGTTGCTTTGAGAACTCACGTTCAGTTTTCACAAATGATAGAGCATTCACGAAATGCCGTGAGTGAGTATGCTCTCTATTGAGGCGCTGGACCGCATCCGCAGCAGTCTAGTCACCAATTGTCCTCAAATTGAGCGGATCGAGGGTGATCGTGCCATCAGCCAGCACCTCCACATTGACCTGATCACCCACCTCGATCTGGGCCAGTTTGAGAAGTTGTTCGTCCAGTAGTATGACTGGAGCATCGCCGAACTGCGTGATAGTCGTCTTCATGAGGCACAAGGTTGGATGACACGCGTAATTGTCAAACCACACTTCGACCGCAGATTATTGATTCGCCCCACGGTAGCGACTCACGCCACAATCTCCTTCAGCACGCCCGTGCTGTCGCCATGCCGCTCCACATTGACGCCAATGCCATGAAGCAATGTCAGCCACGCATTGCACAGCGGCGTATCCTTTGGCGTGACGATGTTGTGGCCGAGCTTGATGCCTGCGCCGCCGCCGGTGAGGAGAGTGGGGCAGTTGTCGAGGCTATGCTCGGTGCGCAGGTTGCTGCCGTAGGCGAGAGCAACGTGATCGAACAAGCGGGAGCCGTCGGCTTCCTTCGTGGCTTTGAGTTTATCGATGAGTCCGGCAAGGAGGTCGCTCTGAGTGAGATCGCGCTGTTTGGAGGCTTCCAGCTTCTCGCCGAGGGTGCTGTGATAGTGGCTCATGTCATGCGGCGCGACTTTGATGCCGATGCTCGTCATCAGCGTGCTCACCGGCTGGCGGTAGGTGAGCACGCGTGTGCTGTCGGTCTGGATGGCCGCGAGGATGATGTCATACATGATCTTGATCTCCTCGCGTCCGGCGAGGCTGGCTGATGGCTCGGACAGCGGTGCTTTGGGCTGCGGCACGCCGATCCATTGCTCGTCCTTGCTGAGGCGCGTCTCGATGTCGCGGATGCCCTGGAAGTATTCGTCGAGCTTGGCGGTGTCGGTTTTTCCAAGACCGCGCTGCATCGCTTTCGCATTCTCCAGCACGGTGTCGAGCACGCTGCGCTTTTGCGCGAGCATGGCCTTCTGCTGCTCGATGGGCGTGGGGTCCTTGGAGAAGAGGCGGTGGTAAGCGGCCAACGGGCCTTTTTCTCCCGCAACGGGTTTGCCCGAGACGTTCCATGCCATGGAGAGTCCGGGGCCATGCCCGGAGGATTCGGCGTTTTCGCTGCCATTGAGTTGAATGGAGGCGAAGCGCGTGTGGAGACCGAGCTGCGCGGCAGCCACCTGATCGGCGGAGATGCTGTTGTGCGAGTTCTGTCCTGGCTCGGCATAACGATTCGCGCCCGTGAGCCAGTATGTGCTGCCCGCATGCCCCTCGTTGGAGTGCTTGTTCCAAAGCCCCTGCACGATGGAAAAGTCCGCCTTGTGCCGAGCGAGCGGCTTCAGGCCCTCCGGCAGAGTGTAGTCGGCACCGGGTTGTTTGATGTCAGGAAACCAGGTCTCGGTCGTGATCCCCCAGCCAAAGCCGAGGAAGATCAGACGCTTGGGCGGTGCGACCGGAACCGCGGCCGAGGCAAAGCGCCGAAAGCCGAGAGATTCAAGCGCTGGCAGTGCGATGAGCGCGGTGGACGACTGAAGGAAATGACGACGGGTTTTCATGGGGACTACTTCGTGTGAAATTCTTGGCTGCTGACCAGCGCATGAATGAACTCGCGTATGGCGAGGTCTTTCTTACCGGCTTGTTGAATCATGTCGGCGATGAGTGGTTCATCGCGGAAGCCAACAGGCCTGCCGAGCGCATACTCGATGAGCGCCTCACTGAAGCCTTTGGCGAAGTCATTGGACTTGCTGGCGATGACGTCGCGCATGCCGAAGTAGTCTTCAAACTTGGGGCCTTTGTGAAACTGGGCGGCAGCTTCGATGGTCCAGGTCTTCTTGGTTTTGGGATCGGGCTTGCCACTCGCATTGATGGCCATGTAGCTGTCCTCAGTGCGCCACTGACCGGCCGCATCGAAGTTTTCCAGGCCGAAGCCGATGGGATCAATCTTGCGATGGCAACTCGCGCACTGCGCGTCTTCCTGATGGGCGAGCAAGCGCTCGTGCGTGGTGAGCACCTTGCCAGCGAGTCGCGTGATCGCGGGCACATTCGCTGGTGCCGGCGGCGGTGGGTCGTGCAGGAGCTTGCGCAGCACCCAGGCACCGCGCTCGACGGGGCTGGTGTGCTCGCCGTTGCCACCCATGAAGTGAATGGCCGCCATGCCGAGCAATCCACCGCGCGGCGAGTCCTTCGACAGCGACACCTTCTCGTAGCCATCGCCCTTCACGCCGGGGATGCCGTAGTAGTGGGCGAGCACGCGATTGATCACCACATAGTCGGACTTCAAGAGATCGCGCAGGCTCGCGTTCTGGCGCAGTACATGCTCGATGGTCTCAAAGACCTCGCCCTTGGCCGCGACCTTCGTGGCGGTATCAAAACGCGGATACAGCGCGAGATTAGCCTCAAAAAAGTCGAACCGGTACATGCCAAGCCATTGATGCACAAAGGCTTTGGTGAAGCCATCCGCACGCGGATCATTGAGCAGCCGCTCCGTCTGCGCCGCGAGCACCTCGGGCTTCTGCAACTCGCCACGTTTGGCGAGATCTCGCAGCGCCGAGTCCGGCGGTGCGCTCCAGAGGAAATACGCGAGCCGTGTGGCGAGTTCTTCGCTGGTCAGCGGACGGCGTTTTTCATCCACCGAGGGTTCGGCGAGGTAGATGAACATCGGCGACGCCAAAACAACCGACAGCGTCTCCTTCAGCGCCACGCCGGGCTTGTCGCCCGCTTTTCGCCGGACCTCGTAGAGATGGAGCAGCCGGTCAATGTAGCTCGCAGGCGGCGCTGTGCCGCGAAAGGCCTCCAAGGCAAAACGTTCCAGCGCGACACGCAGATCAGGCGGCGCAGGAGCAGGTGACTTGTCATCCAGCGGGATGCCGAGCGCGGCAATGCCTGGAGGCTTGGGCTTCGTGGCATCCGGTTTGCGCTCCATTTCCATCCAGTCCACCCACAACGAGAACTCCGGGCCGATGCCATTGCGCTTCAGCGCTTCGCCACGCTTGCGACCACCTTCCTCATTCGTGTCCCAGCTGCCTTTTTCGCGAATGAACAGCGTACGGTTCTCACGCACGCCGTTGCCCCGCGTCAGGGTCAGCGGGAACTCGATCACCTGCGGCGCGTCCAACGTTCCGGTGACTTCGCAGGTGTTCGTGACACGCGCCGCGCGCGCATTGATGCCAAAGTCGAGGAACCGCCGCTCAGGCGGCGCGTCCTTGACCGCCGCCACGCGCACACGCACGACGTACTCGCCCACCGGCCAGTCGAACGGCACCAGGAACTCGATGTAGTTCACATTCAGCTCGGCTGGATGCCGCGTCTGCGTCCCGAGGTAAGCACCCGTGTCCAAGGCGGGCTGCTGAAGGTAATACTGATGATAAGGCAGCCATCCAGCGCCCAGCGAATCGTTGGCCAGATCAGCATCGTTCTCGCCCTTCTTGTCGAAGCCAAACGTGCGCGGATTCGGCGCGCCCGGGATCTTCGCCCACTCACGCCGAAGATTCGAATCGCCCGCTTTGGTTTCCAGTTTGAGCTTGGCGACGATGTCCTTGTTTTCAGGCCGCGCCACCGCCTCCTCCATCGCCTTCACCCACTTCTGCGCTCGTTCCCTGGCGTCGATTTGATACGCCACATACTTGGTGACCATCGGCGTCCATGCCTCCGCCTCGTATCGCTTCGACTTCTCGACCGCCGCCGCCGCCTGCCTTTCAAAAGACTCGGTCAATGCCTCGCGCCCCAACGACTGGTATTGCTCAAACTGGTTGCCCGACATGAAAAGATTCGCTCCCACCGTGTCAAAGCCGCCCGAGCTCGTGTCAGGGGGCAGTTCACTCACATCAATCTCCACGCCGAGCAATTCGCGCAGCGTGTTCCGGTATTCACGTCGATTCAGGCGCCGCATCGTAATCACACCGTTTTGATCTCCCAAGCTCCGACGAGCGGCGACCATCACATTCGCCAGATCATCGAGAAAATCGGCCTTCACTGGACCTTCTGGCTGCTTTTCATCCTCTGGTGGCATCTCGCCCGAGTTCAATGAGTTGAGCACCTTCTGCCACTTCTCCGCTGTCTCGACATTCGTGATCGAAAATGGCAGATCATCCACGCGGAACTTCCCTTTCTGCTTCTCCGGGCCGTGGCAGGAAATGCAGTGCTCCTTGAACAAAGCGCGGTGCTTTTCCTGCATGGCGACGCGTGGCTCGCTTTCAGCCGCATGGGCGGTCAGTTGTGCGAGGAGCAGGGCCGTGAAAATGTGAGTGAGACGCATGAGTGAAGAGAGCAAGAGATGAGGGCTAGAAACGACCACCGTCCACCATGAACTGCTGCGCGGTGCAGGCGGTGCCATCATCGGCAGCGAGAAAGAGGACCATTTGGGCAAATTCATCCGGCATGATGCGGCGTTTTAGTGCCTGATCACGCATGGTGCCCTCCTCGCCTTCGGGCGACCACCATTTCGTGAGCTGGCGCTCGGTGGGCACCCAGCCGGGGAGCACGGTATTCACGCGCACGCCATACGGACCAAATGTGCGGGCCATGGTGCGAGTGATGCCTTCCACGGCGGACTTGGCGATGGCGTAGCCTGGGAAGAAGTCCTCCTGCATCATGTAGCTGCTGGAACCGATGTTGATCACCGAACCGTGTGCTGCGGCGATCATCTGCGGTGCCAGCGCCTGGATGGCGAAGAAGTAATGCCGCAGGTTGGTGTTGATACGGTTGTCGAAATACTCGGGCGTCATGTCCTGCCAGTCGTGACGATCATCGTTGGCGGCGTTGTTCACCAAAACAGTGACGCTGCCGAGGTCGCGAATCGCGGCGGCGCAGGCGGATTTCAGCGCTTCGATATCGAGCAGATCGACCTCGTAAAATAAGGGCACATGAGGCACGCCAGCGTCGATGCAGCGCTGAATCGTGGCCTGGGCATACGCGACGTTTTTGTCCACAAAGGCCACGCGGCTGCCCTGGCGGGCGAATTGCTCCACGAGGGCACTGCCGATGCCATCCGCGCCTCCGGTGATGAAGACGGTGCGATCAATGAGTGATGGATAGCAGGCGTATTGGGGAGTCATGGATATGCGCTCAGTTCAGCAGCAGATGAAACACACGCAGCGCCGTGCCGGTGCCTTTCGGGTCATGATCTGCGGCGAGGCGGACTTGGGCGGTGTGGGGGCCAAACTTGAGTTGGTCAATCGAGGATCAAAGCCCACGGCAGGTGCAGTCCAGCGCTCCAGTGGGTGAAGGTTTCGAGCTTGCGATACTCGCCGCCATCAATGCTGAACTCGATGCGGCCCGCATCCGGTCCGGCGGCGATGAAGAGCCCGCAGCCGGTGCCGGTGAAGCTGAACTCAAAAGCTGCACCCGGCTGCGTGGCGACGAGCGCAGGCACGTCCACAAAGCCTGGGCGCGCGCCTTTTTTATCCGTAGGCTTCCAGGCTGGCTCCAGCGTGAAAACCGTGATGATCTTCGCCTCCGTGATGTTGCCGAGACGGCCTTTGGCGTAGCTTTGTGCATCGACCATCGCGGGAAGTGCGTGTGGTTTCGCGGCATCGGCCAGCGGTTTGCTGAAAGCGGTGTCGAGCAAGCGGGCGATGCTGTTGGCGTAGAGCTGATGACCGAAGGCGGAGGGATGCAGGCCTTTGAAGTCCTTGTCCCAGGTGAATTCGCCCGCGTCGATGCGGTCAGTCACTTCGAGCGCGAGATTCAGCGATGGATTGCCATACGCGACGGCCACTTTCTCATGCTGCGCGATGGACGCAGGCACTTTGCCCTTGTGGTAGTCATCCATGTGCGGCGGCATGACGAAGTGCATGTGAATGATGTCTGTGAGCGGATTCGCCTCGCGAGCATGACGCACCACGCCCTCCATGCCACGCAGCATCTGCTCGGGATGATCCGGGATGTTGGAGCTGTCATTCACCGCCGCTTCGACAAAGAGCAGATCGACCAGCCCTTTCGACAACACATCGCGCTCCAGCCGAAACGCGTGCGGCACCGAGCCCATCGAACCGATGCCTGCCGCGATGAATTCAAAATTCGTCTGCGGAAACTTCGCCAGAAAATACTTCATCGCATGATCCCGCCAGCCACCGCCTGCCGTGATCGATCCACCGAGGAAGGCGATGCGTCCGATCTTCTCCTGCTCGAACTTCCGGTGCGCGTTCGCCAATCCGTCGCGCAGCTCGAAGTAGTCGTGCCCCTTCGGCAGCTTGGATGAATCGTAACGTGTGCCGGAGAGCTGCTGATTGAGCCACGGAATGATCTTCTCCGCCCACTTCTGCCCATGCTCACGCAAACCGGGGCCGCTGAAGTGAACGCCGAGCTCTTTGCGCTCACGCAGCGGTCCCTTGAGCGCATCGCTGTCCGGGCCGGGCTGCGCGAGGCCGTCTTTCCAAAGCGAAGCCTGCCCAGCGCGGATGTCATCGCTGCCTTCATCGCCCGGCACATGGTAGCTGGCCTGTGCGACGAACCAGGGTGCCTCATAGCCGGTGTCGCGGCGCGAATCACGAATGATTTTCTCCAGATACTCGCGGTAGAGCTTCCCGGCCAGCGTGCGCGTCGTGTCCTTCTGATTCGCATCGCTCTCGCCCTGATGCCAGAGCACCGCACGAAAGCCATTGGGACCCAGCGGCCTCATGCGGGCGATGAAGGCATCATAAGCCGCGCCATTGCTCGCCCACTGGCCATCCGGCAGTTTGGTGACGCGGCTTTCAATCGTCGGCGGATTCGGAAACGTCGTGCCTTTCGGCAACCACTCACGCACACTCGTCGCGCCGATGCCGCAGGCGACGAAGCCGACTGGCACATCGAAGCGCTTCACCAGCGCATCGCCCAGCGCCGGCATGAAACTGCCCATGCGACCGCTCGCGCCCGGCTGCGGATCGTCCGCGATATGCCACTTGGTGCCATCAAAGGCCGCCACACGCCGCGTCCGCGTGGTTTGCTTCTCCTCACCATGATTCGCCGAGTTCGACTGCCCCGCGACGACAAACACCTCGCCGATGCCCACATGCTCCACCGCCGCCGTCGCGACCGTTTTGCCATCCAGCAAGGCCCGCACCTCCACGCGATGCCAACCACCCGCCGGAGCCGTCACACGGGCCGAAAAGTGCTCCTTTTCGACCTGCACATTCAAAACCTGCCACCTACCCTTTGCGCCGATTTTTGCCTCAAACTTGGTTTTGCCTGCTTCGAGGCCACTTTGCGATCCACGGATCGAAATCGTGCCTTCCGTGCTCGAATGCCGCTGAATCACTTGATGATCGAGCGGCGAGGTGAGCGTGATCTCCGCAGCGGAGGCAAGAATGGGCAGGACGAGGAGGAGACGGAGAAGTCGCATAGAAAAGGGTACGAAGGTCAAGGGGTGGTCAAGAAGGTCAAGGCGGCCCATCTTGACGACTTCTTGACCAAGCGAAGCCCTTGACGGCACCGACACCACCCTTGAGGCATGACCACAGTTTGAAAAAGACGAAGCTACTTCACATGCAGCATCCCGCGCATGATGATGGAATGTCCTGGGAAGGAGCACATGTAGGGGTAGTCGCCGGGTGAACTCGGTGTGGTGAACTCGATGACTTCATCCTTGCCGGCATCGAGCAGCTTGCTGTGCCAGATGATGTTCTTGTTCTCGGGAATGAAGCCGAGTTCGAAGCCTTTCGCGCCCATGACGAGGGCTTGATTGGCGATCTCGTCGATCTTGCCGGGCTGCACGAGGAGGATGTTGTGCGGCATGAAGTCTTCATTCACGAAGGTGAGCTTCACTTTCTTGTTAGGCTTCACAGTGAGGTCCTTCACGTCATACATCATGCGCTCCTTCACGGTAGCGATGCGGATGGTGGTCAGCTCGGGGGTGTCGCTGAGGATGCCGGACTTCTGCGTCTTCTCTTCCACATCACCGGCGATGACGCCGCCGCGGAACGTGCTCTCGACGTTATACCAGAGATGCTGGATGACCTGCGCGGCGTTGCGCGCGTGAAGCTCAGGCGATTTGAGCAGCTTCCCGAGCAACTCGCTGTTGCGGATGTTGTGCTGCGAACTGAGCCAGAGGGCTTCGACCAAAGGATGCGCATCTTCTTTCTTCGCGGGGTCGAACTGCTTGATCCACTCGCTGGTGGCGGCCATGACTTCTTTGGAATCGCGGGCGCTGAGTTCGATGCGGGCGCGTTGGCGGATGCTGTCGGTGGGGTGCTTCAAAACATCGAGCAGCGCGGGGATCGGCTGTCCAGCGATGGCGACAGTCTTTTGCAACTCGCGGCCGGTAGCGGTGATGCGGTAGATGCGGCCATGGCCGTGGTCGCGGTTGGGATCGCGCACGTTGTGCTGCATGTGGCCGATGATCACGTTCTGCCAGTCGGCCAAATACAGCGAGCCATCGGGCGCGAACACGGCATCGGACGGACGGAAGTTTTTGTCGCCGCTCATGAGGAAGCCAGTCGATTTCTCCTCGGTGACGGTGCCATCGGCTTGCGTGACTTTGACGGTGAGCTCTTCGCCCGCAGGCTCGCCCCAGACAGTGGCCTTGTCGGCATCGCGGGCGAGGTCGTAGTGCTTCACGCCGAGGAAACCGATGACGTTGCAGATCAGGAAGTCCCCCTGCATGTCCTCGGGGAAGTGGGTGCTGCTGACGATCTCGCTCGCCGTGACGGGGCGCACTTCCTTCTTGAGCAGTTCATACATTTTGAAGCTGGTGCCCTCGGGGCGCACCTGATACGCGCGACCGCCGGTGCCGTCGGTGGCGTAGTGGTAGCCCCAGTAGTCAAAGCTGGTGCCGTGCGGGTTCGGCGAGTTGTCGGCGTGCTTCGAGATGGTGAAGCGGCGTGGATCAAAGCGATACATCGCGCTCGACGTGGCCTGCAGCGAGGGGCCCCACGGATGCTCGTGATTGTGCTGCATGAAGACACCGCTCTGCCAGTAGATGCCGCCATCGGGGCCGTAAATGAGGTTGTTCGCGCCGTGGTGCGTGTCGGAGGAGTCGAGGCCTTGCAGCATGATGATGCGCACATCGGCTTTGTCGTCGCCATCGGTGTCCTTCAGATACAAAAGCTCGCTCTGGCGAGTGACGAGCACGCCGCCATTCCAGAACTCAAAGCCGAGCGGGTTGTTCACTTTCGCGAACTCGGTGATGCGATCTCCTTTGCCGTCGTTGTTGTCATCATGAACGATGAGCAGCGCGTCCTTGCTTTCCTTCAGAGGTTCCCACTTCGGATAATCAGCCCACGCTGCGACCCAGAGACGGCCCTTCACATCGAAGTTGATCTGCACCGGGTTCGCGATCTGCGGGAACTTCTTCTCATCGGCAAAGAGATGCACCTTGAAGCCCTTCTTCACCGCCATGTGCTTGATCGCCTCCTCGCCATCGAGATAGACCAGACGGCCTTCCTTCTGCGCGCTGCTGCTCTTGCTGCCGCCGCCGACGTTCGACTTCACGGGAATGGGCTTCGGCACGTTGCTGTCGTCGATCTTCTTGTCGCCACCGTTGATGCGAGCCCACACGCGCTCATCGCGGTTGGCCGTCATCACGTCGAGCATCGACAACTCATGCTGCAAGACTTCGCCATTGGTTTGGCCATCCACAAAGGCCAGCGTCGAGCGACTGCCCCACACGTCATTGCCATCGCTCGCGTGATAGCGCTGATACCAGTGGTAGCTCTTGTCCACGACTGCCTCACGCAGCGGCTCCATCGAGGCGGAGGCGCTCACATCCTTGCCCAGCAACGCCTTCGCGATCACTTCCGCGAGCTGGCGATTGCCTTCATCCGTGAGATGCACGCCATTGATCGTCAGCGGCTCTTTCGCGGCTTTAAAAAGCTCCAGCGAGGGATGGAAGAGATCGACAAACGCCACGCCCGCCTCGGCTGCCGCGTCCGCGGTGGCCTTTGTGTAGGCTGCGAGCTGTGCGTTGTGCGCCTTGCCATCGGGCACATTGGGACTCTTCGTGTCCTCATGCGCGATGGGGCTGAAGAGCACGATGCGCGGGAAGGATTTGCCATTCGGCTTCGTGCCGCGTGTCTTCTTCACGAACTCGATGAGCTGCGCCTTGAAGTCGGCGGGCTTGTTCTCGAACGACTCGTTGTAGCCAAACATCCCGAACACCACGTCCGGCTTCACATGCTGGAGGTAATGGCCCATCGAAATCTGCCCTGGACTGCGCGGATACGAGTTCGGGCGATCGCCGCTCGTGCTCATGTTGCGGAAGCGGACCTGCATCTCCGGCAAGGCACTTTGCAGCACCGTCTCCATCCAGCCATCGTGCTGCATGCGATCCGGCAAACCATTGCCAAGGATCGCCACGACATCGCTTTTGTTAAACGCGAACGGCATCGGGTCTTTGTAGTCCGCAGGCACGTCAACAAGCGCAGGCTCCGGCGGGCCAGAAGTCGTCCCACCGCCCGCGCCTTTCACTGCTGGTTTGCCCGGCTTCCCATCAAAGGTGAGGTAAGTCAGCTTGCCGCCGCCCTTCACATCAATCGTCATCGCTTCCGGCCCCGCGACGTTCTTGACTTCAAACACCGCTTTGCGGGCGTCATCGAGCAATTGCAGCGTGAAGCCACCCAGACGATCCGAGAACCCCGAGCGGCTCCACAAGTTGATCGTGTCCACTTGCT
>Ga0209573_1003838_pt1 | contig 15740 bp, 11 predicted proteins | sample TNRBio252014_DNA_FD_185870 | JGI IMG/M metagenome (GOLD analysis project Ga0209573, IMG submission 185870) | Wastewater treatment Type I Accumulibacter community from EBPR Bioreactor in Madison, WI, USA - TNR Reactor_6/25/2014_ DNA (SPAdes)... | ecosystem: Engineered > Bioreactor > EBPR >...
GACCGCGTTCCCCCTATCACTTCGCGCTTCGCTGGCCGCTGTGACGCGGTCCGGGCGCGTAGCTCAGCGGGAGAGCACTGCGTTGACATCGCAGGGGTCACAGGTTCAATCCCTGTCGCGCCCACCACCTAAATTCAACTAAAACAAAGACTTAGCGGCGGCCACGAACGGGTACTCACCCCCAAAATGGCCGTGAACAGGACGAAAACAAGCGGTTTTCCCACCGTTTCCCACCTCGGTTTCGGTGGGAAAACGTACCGCAGACGTTCTTTTCCCACCGGCTCTTCGGTGGGAAAGTGGCGCCGTCTCAGCCCATGCCTCGAAGCCGCGACGCGCCCAGTCGTGCGTTCCTTCCGCCCGCCGCACGCGACCACCACCGCCGCTGGACCTGCGCGCTTGTGGGCCTGGTGCGGCCGACGGGCTCGCGCCGCGGGAACAACCGGCAGCGGTCGTTCCCGTTTTCAAAGCTGACCCGGGCTTTCATGCCGCACCCGGCAGGTGCACACTTCCAGTTCGACCGATCGGCGACGTCGTCCGCCAGTACCTCCGAGACCACCGACAGCGCCGCCCGCGCCTTCACCGGCTCCGGCCCCGCGCCTTGCGGGAGCGCAATGAAAGTAGCGGACACCGGGGGGTGTCCGGGTGCTACCTCGCTGCGGTTCGGTTGCGGCCGTGTTGCTGCGTCCGCTCTACGCCGATCCGACAACGTACTCAGAAGCGCGAACAAATGTATCGACGCCTTGTGGTCCGTGATGCTTGGCCCCCCGCGTTGCTCCGCGGGCACGAAGCGGCTGGCTCTGGATGCTTTCGGGAGTCTGCGTTATTGATCAACCCAGGGCAGCAGCGCGCCCTACGTGGGGTGCGGATGCGCTCCTCTCAGATTCGACGCACCACTTCTCAGGGTTGCCGCATGGCCAAGCTCACCCTCGAAAAGCTTGAACGACACCTGTTCGCCGCCGCAGACATTCTGCGCGGCAAGATGGATGCGTCGGAGTTCAAGGAGTACATTTTCGGCTTGCTGTTCCTGAAGCGCTGCTCGGACGTGTTCGAGCAAGAGCGAATTCGCATCATCCGCGACCAGCTGAGCCGGGGTAGAAGCCAGGACGAGGCGGAGCAGCGCGCCGAAAGCCCATCCTTCTATCAGCACAGCTTTTTCGTGCCGCCGGTCGCTCGTTGGAGCCACCTGCTCAACGACGTGCACAGCCACGTCGCCGACGGACTCAACAAGGCCCTTGGTGGCCTGGAGAACGCCAACCATCAGGCGCTGTCCGGGGTGCTCGGCCACATCAACTTCGCAAGATCGGTCGGAGAGTCAACAATCCCTGACGAACGCTTGCGCCGCCTCATCAGTCACTTTAACCGCTATCGGCTCCTGGACGAGGATTTCGAGTTTCCGGACCTGCTGGGCGCGGCTTACGAGTACCTGATCGCCGAATTCGCCGATTCCGCCGGCAAGAAGGCAGGCGAGTTTTACACGCCTCGCGGGGTCGTCCAATTGATGGTCCGAATCCTCGACCCGCAGGCCGGCATGCAGATCTACGATCCGACCTGCGGCAGCGGCGGCATGCTGATTCAGAGCCACGAGCACGTCTTCCAGCACGGCGGCACCCGGCCGCGCCTCTACGGGCAGGAAAGCAACGGCGCCGTTTGGGCGATCTGCCGGATGAACCTGCTGCTGCACCGCATCCCCGATGCCGACATCCGCAACGGCGACACGCTGCTTGAGCCGAAGCACCTAGCCGACGGCCAGTTGATGCGCTTCGACCGGGTGATCGCCAATCCGCCGTTCAGCCAGAACTACGACCGCCGCGGCATGCAGTTCGCCAACCGCTTCCGCTTCGGCTTCTGCCCGACCAGCGGCAAGAAGGCCGACCTGATGTTTGCTCAGCACATGCTGTCGGTGCTGAAGGAGACCGGCATCATGGCCGTGGTCATGCCGCACGGCGTGCTGTTCCGCGGTGGCGAGGAGAAGAAGATCCGCTTGGGCCTGCTCAAGGAGGACTGTGTCGAGGCGGTGATCGGCCTGCCGTCAAACCTGTTCTACGGCACCGGCATCCCCGCCTGCATCCTGGTGCTGCGCCAGCCGGGCCGCAAACCCGGCCCGCGCCGCGGCCAGGTGCTGTTCATCAACGCCGATCGCGAGTATCGCGAGGGCCGGGCGCAGAACTTCCTAGATCCGGAGCACATCGAGAAGATCGCCAACGCCTTTCACGGCTTTGCCGACAGTCCAGCGTTCGCCCGCCTCGTACCAATTACGGAGATCATCGACGCCGAGGAGGGCAACCTCAATGTCCGCCGCTACGCCGACAACAGCCCGCCGCCGCAGCCGCACGACGTCCGGGCGCATCTCGTCGGCGGCGTGCCGAAGGCGGAGATCGAGGCGATGCGCGCGTCCGCGACGGCGCAGGGCTTAGCCCTCGGTCGCGCCTTCGCCGAACGCGATGACCGCTATGCCGATTTCGCCCCGGATCTGGCGGCGCGCGGCGATCTGCGCCGTCTCGTCGGCGACGATCCGGGCATTGCCGGGCGCGGGGGGGCGCTGAAAGCCGCGTTCGCCGAGTGGTGGCAGGACGCCGCCGCCGGCCTCTCCAGCCTGCCCGAGACCAAGCGCCTGATGTCCCAGCGCGCGGCGCTGATGGGCAGCTTCGTGCCGGCGATCGAGCCGGTCGGCTGCCTCGATCGCTTCGCCCTGCAAGGCGCGATCGCCGGATGGTGGGACGAAATCCGCTACGAGTTGCGTGTCATCGCCGAGAATGGTTTCGGCGAACTCGTCGATGGCTGGGTAGAGACGCTGCGCGCCGCGCTTGAAGAAGAGGCGGAGGAGGAGGACGACGGCGAGGCCAGGAAAGCCAAGAAGGTCACGCTGGAGGAATTGCTCGCCCATCCGTTCGTCTGCCACCGCATGGCGGAATACATCGGCGAGCTTCAGGCGGCGCAGGCCGAGGTCGAGCGGTGGAAGGCGGAAAAGGAGGCGTTCGAGCGCGGCGACGGCGTCGACGGCGCCGAGGAGTGGCTGGACGACGCCGAGGAAGGGGCCAGCCTTGCCAAGCTGCTGGAGGCCCGCAAGCGTGAGTTGCGCGCCGAGATGGCGGCCGATCTCGGCCGGCAGGCGGCGTTAACCAAGGTGACCGCCACCGGCAAACCGGCGAAGGGCTCGATTGCCTGGCATCGGGCGCAGGGCGATGACGTCCGTCCGCTGGACGCGGAACGGCGCGAGATCGAGGCGCGACTGGCGCCGCTGCGCGAGGAACTCGCTGGGATCGAGGCGATGCTGGCGCCTTATGACCAGATCAAGGCGGAACTGTCCGACGCCCGCGGCGCCATGCGCCGGCTGAAGAAGGCGTTCGTTGCCCGGCTGCAGGAGGCGCGCGACGCGTTGGACGAAGACGGCTGCCGCGACCTGGTGCTGACCATCGACCAAGAGCGGCTGTGGGAGCGGCTGGAGCGGTTCCGCGCCCGCCACGTCAGCGAGGTCGCCGCGGATCTCGAACGGCTGTGGGACAAGTATCGTATCAGCCTGTCCGAGATCGAAGCGCGGCGGGAGGAAGCCGCGGCGCGGTCGAATCGGTTCCTTCGCGAGCTCGGCTATGCGTGAGCTTGCCGCGATCCACGATCTTGTGGACTTGGTAACGGAGAAGCAATTCGCGGCGGATGCGTCGGAGCTACCGTATGTCGGTTTGGAGCACATTGCGCCGCGCTCTGCGGTGCTGGACCGGATCGGATCGACTGAGGGCATTGTCGGCATTTGCAATCGCTTTGCGGCGGGCGATATCCTATTCGGAAAGCTGCGACCGAACCTGCGCAAGTGCGTTCAGGCTGATCGAAACGGCCTTTGCTCCACCGAGATTCTTGTTCTTCGGCCGCGGTACGGTCACGATCCCCGGTTCGTTGCGCAGATCGTGCGGGGCGAACAGGTTTTTCGGATTGCCGGAAGCGCGACCGAGGGCACCAAGATGCCCCGGACGTCATGGGGTACCCTTTCCAAGATCAGGTTGTTCGCGCCGTCTCTTGAGGAGCAGCGGGCGATTGCGGATGTGCTGGATGCGGTGGATGCGGCGATCCGCGAGACCGAGGCGCTGATCGCTAAGCTGAAACTGCTCCGCCTCGGCCTGATCCACGACCTCATAGGAAACGATCATCCCGTTTCGGCTCTCCGGGAGCTGGGGCGCCCTGGAATACCATTCGTACGCACTGGGCCATTTGGCACGACCTTGCAGGGCATAGCTTGGCAGGAAAGTGGAGTGCCTGTCGTGCCCATCGCAGCGCTCGACGATAGAGGCATTGTTTCCAGCCGACTCGACTTCGTTTCGCCCGCCGATGCCGCCAAGCTAGCCAGTTTTGCGATGAGGGAAGGCGACATCCTCTTCTCCAGGGTGGCCGATGTTGGTCGTTGTGTGGTGGTGACCCCGGAATATGACGGCTGGATCATGTCCTCCAACCTCATGCGGATGACATTAGATCCGGATCGTGCTGTGCCTAGCTTCATGCGCTTGGTTCTCTCAGCGCATCAAGATTTGCGTAGACAAATCAGGGCGACCGTTAATGCGGGGGGCCGTGACGTCATCAATTCAGCGATCCTTGCCGGGCTTCGCACTCCGTTGCCGTCGCTTACCGAGCAGCGTTCTGTTGTCTCCACAGTCAAAGCCGTCGACGAGACGATCTCGGCGCAAGAGCAAACACTCGGAAAGCGCCTCGTTCTCCGCGACGGCCTGCGCGATGACCTGCTCACTGGCCGGGTGCGCGTCGCCATCGTCGCGGAGGCGGCGGCGTGAGCATCCAGGACCGGCTCGACGAACTGCACGTCGTCGAGCGGCCGCTGCTGCGCCAGCTCGAAGGCCTCGGCTGGACGACCGTCAGCGGCGCCGACGAGGACGCCGCCAGCGGCCGGAAGACCTTCTGCACCCTCGGCCGCGCCGATTATCAGCAGGTGCTGCTTCCTGACCGGCTGCGCACGGCGCTGCGCGCGCTCAACCTCGACGAAGCCGGCTTGCCCTGGCTCGACGACGCGCGGCTTGATGCGGCGATCGCGCACCTGGAGCGCCCCACCGCCCGCGACTTCATCGCCATCAACGAGGAGCTGCACGACAAGATCACCGGTGGCGTCTACCTGCCGGCGCCGGGCGGCGGCCGGCCGCGACCGGTGACGTTCATTGATTTCGAGCGTCCGGAGCACAACGACTTCCTCGCCGTCAGCCAGTTCCGCGTCGATCCGCCCGGCCTGATCGGCGATGCCGGCTTCATCGTGCCGGACATCGTCCTGTTCGTGAACGGCATCCCGCTGGTCGTCATCGAGTGCAAGAGCCCGGCCGTCAGCGATGCGCTGGGAACAGCCATCGACCAGTTGCGCCGCTACGCCAACCGCCGTGCGCCGGAAAGGAACGAGGGCGCCGAGCGGCTGTTCCACACCAATCATCTCCTGATCCCGACCAGCTACTACGAGGCACGGGTCGGCTCGATCAGCGCCCGGCCGGACGACTTCCTGCCGTGGCGCGACACCAGCCCGCTGCCGATGAGCGCCGTCGCCGCCGAGCTCGGCAAGCCGGGGGGGGCGATGCTGCAGCCACAGGAGGTGCTAGCGGCCGGGCTGCTGCGGCCGGCACGCCTGCTGGACGCCATCCGTTCGTTCACGGTGTTCACAACGACCGACGACGGAATCCGCGTCAAGATCGTGCCGCGCTATCAGCAGTTCCGCGCCGTCCATGCCGCAATCGATCGGCTGCGCACGGGCAAGACGCGCGCCGAGGACGGGCTCAACGACCAGCGCGGCGGCATCATCTGGCACACCCAGGGCTCAGGCAAGAGCCTGACCATGGTGTTCCTGCTCAAGAAGATGCGGACGCTGTCGGAACTGCGGCGGTTCAAGGTAGTGGTGATCACCGACCGTACCGATCTAGAGGAGCAGCTTTCGAAAACCGCCAGGCTGGCCGGCCAGGTGATGCGGGTTGCCACCAGCACCGCCGGCGCGCGGGAGCACTTAGGCCGGCAGGAGCCGGATCTGGTGTTCGTGATGATCCAGAAGCTGCAGGACCGAAACGCGGTCGCAGGCGAGGAGATCGTTTTCGCCACGGAAAGCGTGGCGCTCGCGACATTGGATGGGGAGACGGTCCGCTCTGGCAAGTTGGTGGCGAAGATCGGGGAGCGGCCGGCCTTCGCCGTGCTCAACGACAGTACGGACATCCTGGTGTTGATCGATGAGGCGCACCGCTCGCACACCAGCAACCTGCATCAGAACCTGCTTGAAGCCCTGCCGAACGCGGCGCGGATCGGCTTCACCGGCACGCCGATCGAGGAGTCCAACAAGAAGAAGACTCGGGAGATCTTCGGCACTTTCATCGACCGCTACCTGTTGCGCGACGCCGAGGCCGACGGCGCCATCGTCAAGATCCTTTACGAAGGACGCGAGACCGTTGCCAACGTCACCGACCAGCAGCAGCTCGACGCGCTGTTCGATGCCACCTTCTCCGCCAAGTCACCGGACGAGCGCGAGGCGATCAAGAACCGCTACGCCAGCCGGACGGCGGTGCTGAATGCCGCCGACCCGCTGCGGGCGAAGGCGGCGGATATCCTCCGTCACTACATCGGCAACATCCTGCCCAACGGTTTCAAGGCGCAACTGGTTGCGGCATCGCGGGAGCTGGCGGTGCGCTACGTCGGCGAGTTGCAAGCCGCGCGCGACGAGGTTGTTGCAGCGATCGAGGGGGCGGCCGACATCCTCAAGGACATCGATCAGGAGGCCGCAGAGGCGGCGGGTGGCGATGTAGGTTTCTTGCGTGCGGCGCTGCCGCATCTGGAGCGGATTCGGCAGCTCGACTTCGCGGCGGTGATCTCGATCGACCACAACGACCTGCCGCACCTGAAGGCGTGGGGCGGCGCGAGCGAAACGACGGACCGCATCGCACGCTTCAAGAAACCGCTGGAGCAGGAACCACTGGCGATCCTCGTCGTCAAAAGCAAACTGCTGACCGGATTCGACGCCAAGGTCGAGCAAGCGATGTATCTGGATCGAGCGATGGCGGGCGCCGAACTGTTGCAGGCGATTGCCCGCACCAACCGAACTGCCGGCGAGAAAAAGCGCTTCGGCATCGTCGTCGACTACTATGGCGTCGGGCAGAACCTGGCCGATGCGTTGGCGCTCTACGACGCCGAGGATCGCGAGGATCTGGACGGCGGCATTGCCCGGCCGGAGGATCTCATTCCCGAGCTGCGGCTCGCCCATGACGCGCTGGTGAAGCTGTTCGCCGACGAGGAAGTAGTGCGGGGTGCGAGCCTGCAGGCCTATGTCGATGCGTGCGTAGATGCACTTCGGCAGCCGCGGCTGCGCGCCGACTTCGCGGCCAAGGGCAAGACATTCATCGGCCTATTCGACACGCTGATGCCGCGGCCGGAGGCGCGCGCTTACGCCGCCGACGCTAAGCTCTATGCCTTCATCGCTAAGGCCGCCAGCAACCTTTACCGCGACAAATCACTCGACATTCGCGGCGTCGCGCAGCGGGTCCAGGCCATTCTTGATGCCTACATCGAAGCGCACGGCATCAATCCAAAGATCCCGCCGATCGAGATCCTCGATCCGGAATTCGCCGCTCAGGTCGCCGGCAAGGGCAGCGACCGGGCGAAAGCGGCGGAGATGGAGAATGCGCTACGCTTTCACATTTCCGTCGGCTTCGATCGGGACCCGGCACGCTACCGGCGATTGAGCGAGCGCCTGGAAGAGATCCTCGCCGCTCACCGGGCGGATTGGAAACGGCTCGCCGACGAACTTTTTGGTTTCATCGATGAGGAGCGTGATCGCGAGGCCGATCATCGGGCCGATCATGGCTTGGACCCGAGGACCCAGGCGCCGATCTTCGGCTTGCTGCGGGAGCGGCTCGGGGACGGCGATCACGACGGAGTGCTGGTCGAACTCACAACCGACATCGCCGATCACATTGCTCAGGAGATGGGGGTCCCGGGCTTTTGGGATAATCCGCCGGTGGCCCAGGAGCTGGCACGCCGTTGGATCGTTGATCGGCTGGATCAGGCCAATCTGTTTTCCTTTGCCCAACTCGACGCCGTTGCCGCCGATTGCATGGGCGTGGCGCGTGCCAACCGCGCGGCGTTTGCGTCATGACCGAGGCGCTCCGGCTCGACGATCTGGTTTTCGAGGTACGGCGTAGTCCGCGCCGGAAGACGGTGGGGATCACCGTCGAACGCGACCGGTCGCTGGTTGTCCATGTGCCTGAGAATGCCGACCTGAAGCGAGTCGAGACCGTTGTCGAGGGCAGGCTGGTTTGGGTGCATCAGAAGCTGCTCGCCAACCCGCCGCCGTCGCAGGAAACGGTCTTTCGGCGGCCCGAGTTCGTCGACGGCGAAGGCTTCCATCTATTGGGCCGGCACTACCGGCTGAAGCTCGTCGACACGCCGAAACCCAGGTACCTGGAGCCGATCATTCGGTTCGACGGCGAGTTTCTGCGGCTCCGGCGTGATCGAGCGGAGGCCGGCGAGCGAACCGTCTCAACGTTTTATGCTCGTCTTGCCTATCCCCACCTGAAGGCCGCCCTAGCCCACTGGAAAGGCCGGGTCGGGCTCGAGCCGCGGCCGATCATCAACGTCACGGAACTCGGCTATCGCTGGGGCTCATGCAGCAGCGACGGCACGCTGAATTTCCACTGGCGCGTCATGCAGCTCGCACCGACCTTGATCGATTACATCGTGGTGCACGAACTGTGTCACCTGAAGGTCGCGGACCACAGCCCACAGTTTTGGGCTCAGGTACGTCGGGTAATGCCTGATTATCAGCAGCACCGTCGCCGGTTAAAAGAGCAAGGAGGAAATCTATAGGGAGATCACGTCCGGACCGGCCAACGGGTTGTTTTGGAATCCGCGAGGCGGCGCAATTGGCTTGAGCCGGGCTGCGAATCGCCCGCCGTTACAGCAGCTCGCGCAGGAGATGCGCTTCCTGCCGCCGGCGCGGCCCGTACTCGTCGCCGAAGTACTCAAGCTCGCTGACAGCCGACGCCCAGTCCATCTTCGTGACGCACGACCAGAAGCGGGGCGTCGCCTTCGGCAGGTTGTCGCCGTATTGGTAGGCGACCGAGGCAATCACCGTCTGCGCCTGCGGCGGCAGATCCTCGAACCGACATCCCGCCCGTGGAGCCACCGCCAAGTTGTACCGCCCGGACAGGCGGTCGAAGATCGCCGCTGCGACCTCGGCGCTCAACTGCTGGGCTTCTTCCTGCGTCAGCGACAACGGATGCTCCGCCAGGATCTGCCGGGCGGCTTCACCCTTGGCGCCGAGATACGGCCGGAGCTTGTTGATTAACTCCTCCATCAGCCGCAGCCGCGCCAGCGCGCGTTCGTCGCGCTGGCCGAGGTCGACGCCCATGCCGATCGTCACGCCGCTGTGGCCGATCACCTTTCCGCGGTGCGTCGGCACGTAGCCGCGGGTGACGTTCCCCTCGAGTTGCGCGATGAAGGCCAGGTCGATCTCGTAACCGCGTGCCCGGAACGGCGCCGGCGTCGGCAGATGCAGGGTGGCTTGCGGCGATTCGCTCAGGCCGTCGATCTGCTCCTTGCCGAGCCGCAGCGTCAGGACATCGTTCGCGCGCCGCAGCTCGGACAAGAGGCCGCAGGCGAGTTCCGCCTGCTGTTTGACGTCGGACTCGTCCTCGGGTGTCCTGGACAGGCAGTCGATCACAGCGTTCATGCCGGTGCGAATGATCGACAGCCACTGCTCGCCGTCGGCGGTTCGCATGCTCACGCCTCCGTTGCCGAGTCGTCAGGGAAGCTCAGGCGCGCACGAACCGCGTCGCCGACGCGCGATGCCTGCTCGACCAGCGCCGCGGCTGCCCGGTCCTGGGCGGCGCGGTCGGCGTCGGTCTTCGGGGGTTCGGCCAGGTAGTCGATCAGCAGGCCGACGGCGACCGAACCGATCTTCACCAGGGCGTCGACTTGGGCCTCTTTCATGACGGCGTTCCTCCGAGGGATGTCTCGCAGCGAGCCGCCAGCTCGTCGAACGCCTCGTCCAGCGCGACGAACGCGGCCGGCGTGATCGTGCCCTTGCTGGCCTGGTCGGATGCTACGAGATGGGCGCGGGCGGCCGCGGTGCAGACGGACCGGAACTCGTCGTGCGCGGTATTGCTGGTCTGGCAGGCGCTCAGCATGAACGACGCCGCGACCACCAGCGCCAGTACCTGGGTCTTTTCGACGACGACGCTTCTGGCCTTCTCGGGCTTGACGATCGCCGCGACGGTCGCGCCCAGCGCCAGGGCGATGACGATCGCCTGCCAGCCTTCCTTGGGCAGCCCCCAGGCGCCGGCGAGGTATTCGGGAAGCAGAGCGGCGCCTCCCCAGAGTGCTGCGGCGAGGCCGGCGAACGAACTCGCTTCCGACAGCCGTTTGAACACTTCGTCAGTCTGCGCCATGTGGCTATGCCTCCTTGGGTTTGCGTTCGAGGTTGAGGAACACCTTCCGCCTGAGCCAGTAGAGAACCGGCGCGGCGGCTCCGATCAGCGTGACGATGCCATCCACGCCGATCACGTGCTGGCCGGAAACCCAGTCGATGATCTGCCGCAGGCCGTCGGTACCGACCACCGAGAACACCGTCGTCGCCAGGGCCAGCGCGGTCAGAAAGTTCATGCGGTATTGGATCAGCCGGAAGCGGGGCTCCTCGTCCGCCATGTGCTCGGTGAGCTGCCGGCGCAGCGCCGCGAGCTCGTAGGCGGTCTTCTCCGTCTGCTCGTGCACCTCGGCCTGCAGCTGGTAGACGACGGCCAGCACCTGGCCCAGGACGGCCAGCGGGTGATTGATGTCGATCGGCGTCTGCGGCGTATCGGAGAGCCCTGCCGGCAAACGCGGTTCTTCCGCCGCCGGGTCGGACCGGCCGTTCGGCTCGCCGTTCATGGCTGTCACTCCGGTCAGGCGAGGTCGCCGCTGATAATCCACTCGTCGTAGTTTCGCTTGGTCAGCACGATCAGCGAGTACTGCAGGCGGGTCTTCGGCTGCTTGCCGACGGGGTAGTAGATCGAGACGCCGGCGCCGGAGACGGTGATCTGGCCGGCACCCCTCTGGGCGATCTCGAGGCGGGCGCCGAAGGGGAAGAACACCGAGGAGTCGACCGGGACCGTCACGGTGATCGGCGAGGCGTTGTCGATGTCCAGCAGGCGGTGGTTGTCGCCGAGCGCCAGCGTATAGCTGGTGCCGGTCAGGACATGCGGCGCCGGCGCGGCGGCCACGCTGATGTCGGCTACGTCCTGGACGCTGTAGCTGCGCAGCGCGGTGCCGTCAGCCGCGAGCTTCTCCGCCGGCGTGACCTGCACCGGCAGCAGCCGGGCGGCGCTGGTCTGGTCGAGGGTCTTGATATCGGCGGTGAACTCGGTCAGCGCCGCCGTCGTCGCGCCGTCGCCGCCGCTGCCGAACACCGCCAGCTGCACGTCGATCGACTGCCGCAGCCGGTCGGGAATATCCGCGAAGCCGCCCCAGACGGTCTCATTCGCCGAGCCGGACAGGACGACGCCGGCGCCGGTGTCCTCCCAGGTCGCGCCGCCGTCGACCGAATAGCGCAACGTCAGCGATGTACCCGGCAGGCCGCCGGCGGCGCCGATCTTGGCGACCAGCCGGATCTGCAGGTAGCCGCGCAGGTCGATGCCGGTGGCGCGCGCCGGCGCTCCGAGCGGAAACTCGGTCGAGGCGAGCGACACCGCCCACGTCTGCGTCCCGGACCAGAACACCTGCGAGCGAATGAAGTCGTCGGCGCCGAAGCCGTCGAAGCGGTTGTCGTCGATGTCGTAGGTCAGCCGGTCGAGGCCGTTCGGCGCCTCAAGCCGTAGCGCCTTGCCCTGGCCGACGAAGACCTCGCCGGTGAGCGTCGGGTCGTACCACAGCATGTCGCCGGTGGTTTCGTCGCGGCGCCACTGCCGGTTCTCGCCGGCGATGCCGCGCAGCTTGAGCGCCGACCAGGTCAGCCCGTCGGTCGCCGTGCGCTGAGCGAGGTTGTTGCTGCGGATGACGACGTTATGCGGGATCGCGCTGAACTGGCTGACGATGATCGCGGTGTCGACGGTGTTGCTGGTGCCGTACAGGTCGGCGGTCACCAGGTCGGTTATGTTGTTGGCGGTGACCAGCACGTCCTCGATCGGCCGCGCACCTTCGCCGAAGCTGTCGTCGCCGCCGAGGAACACCGCGTAGTTGAGCGGCGCGCGGAAGCTGTTGCCGACGATCAGCACGTGCTTGCCACCGAGCACCTTGACGCCCTGGGCGTTGTAGACGCGGTTGCCGATGAAGCGGAAGGCGCGCTGCTGGCCGGGGTCGATGGCGGCGCCGGCCGAGAGGTTGGCGGCGCAGCAGTCGTCGATGATCCATTCGAAGTCGGAGTCGGTGACGGCCACGTCGGCGCAGTTCGAGGCGTTGAAGCCGTCGCGGGCGATGCGGTTGAGGTAGACCCGGTTGGCGCGGACCTGGTTGCAGTAGCCGAAGGTGAAGCCCATCTGCGAGCCCCAGCGGCCGACGACGTCGTTGAGCGCGACCCGCTCGTAGTTGCCGAGCACCAGCAGCCGGCTGTCGTCGCCGAGCTGCTTCATCGTCGTTTCCAGGTCGCCCTCGAAGATCATGTTGCTGATGAGGATGGTCTTGCCGGGCCCGTCGTCGGTGTCGCGGTAGAGCATCCGGTAGGCGGTACCGTCGCCGGGATCGGTGCCGCCGGTGAGCCCGGTGGTCGTTGCCGCGACGCCCTTGTACCAGCGGCAGTAGCCGCGGCCGGTCAGCATCAGGTATGGGCAGGTGTCGGGGTCGATGCCGGTCTTGTCGCCCGCGTGGCCGATCATGAAGTCGCCGGACATCAGCAGCTCGCCCGGCTGGCCGGACGCCTTGATCGCGGCGATGGCGGCGCGGATGTTGGCGTTGTCGGCGCTGGACGCCGTGCCGGCGAGCGGGATCACCTTGGTCGGAAAGACGACGTTCGCCAGCGCCGTGCGCTCGGCCGCGGTCATCACCACCTTGCCGGCGGTGTCGCTGATCTGGTCGGCGGTGTAGTCGCCGCTGGCCGCCGCGACCGCGCCGCCGCGGCCGAAGACGCTGGAGACGCCGCTGCTGCCGGCCTGCGTCCACACCGCGGCGCCGGTGGTCGGGTCGACGCAGAAGAACACCCGGCCGGCGGTGACGTTCAGCCACATCGCGCCGCGCACCCAGCCATCGGCGGCGTCGTCACCGGTGGAGGGATCGGTGGCAGCACCGTAGTTCTCGATCAGATCCCAGGCGCTGTTGGCGGCGTTACGGCGCATCACCCGCTTGCCGGTGTCGTTGCGCCAGCGCATGAACGGATATGTCGCCGACGGCGCGAACGCGCCCTCGTGCTCGGTCGCCGCCGCTTCGTCGCAGGCGTTGAAGTCCTGGCGCACCTGCGCGCCGGTGCCGGTCGGCACAGCCCCGAGGTTGGCCGCTTGTGTCATAGCTTGACCATAACGTTGCAATAGGTCGTCGGCTGGATGTTGGAGTGCGCCTCGCCGCTGCCGGCCGCGCCCGTATTGCCGCTGAAGCCGCCGCCCGAGCTGGTCGAATAGGTGAAGCCCGTCACCGTCGGCACGAACTGGTTGCCGTTGCCGCCCCCCATCGCGCTCTGGATGCGGCCGATACCGTGCGCGTGATCCGGGACCGACACCGAATGCGCGTGCGACGGTACGTGATTGAGGCCGAGGGCGACGGACTCGACGCCGCCCCGCGACCCCAGCGCGAAGCTGCTCAGGCCGGAGCCCGAGCCGGCGGTGGCAAACACCCGGCCGAGCGCCTTCGGCAGCAGGATATGCCGATGCGCCGCCCAGTCGGACGCCGCCGACGCGCCGCGGCCGGACTGCGTCGTTGTGCCGGCGGCGTAGAGAGTGCACCAGCTGTCGGCGATGTTGGCCCATAGCAGCGCGAACAGCGCCTGCGTATCCGGGTTGGCGCGGGTCGTCGCGGCCGAGCTGCCGTCGCCGATCGTGCCGTCGTTCATCATCACCCAGCCGACGTCGGCGACCGTCTTGAATGTCTGCTTGAAATCGCCGGTGGTGAACGCCGTCTGCGGAATGTCGACGTTGGTCCACTTCATCGGCGGGCCGATGCTGCCGACGGTCTCCCAGGCGGTGTTGGTCGGGTTGCGGATCTTGATGTAGCCATCGCCGCTGGAGAACCAGATCATGTTCGGGTACATCAGCGGCGGCTCGTTGGATCCGTAGTGCTGCGTCGCCACCGCCTGGAAATTGGCGTTGACGCGGGCGCGGTAGAACGCCGCCAGCTGGTTGGCGACGCCGCCCAGGTCGGCTGCCTGCGTCATCCCCGCTCTCCGCTCTTGATCTCGATGACTTGCGGCTCGCGACGCGGGTTGCGCCGGCGATAGTTCTGCAGTGCCCGCTGGCTGGTCGGTGGGAGGACTGCCGTCAGCAGCGTCTGCAAGTGCTCGATCGCCTGCACCAGCCCTTCGACCAGCTCCGGCGTGTCACGCTCGGCGGCGTCGAGCGGCTCTGCCGACAGCGGCAGGAAACACTGACGGGTGAAGTCCCAGCGGTACCCGTTGCCCCGCTCGCGCATGTCGTGGCCCTCCGGCAGCGCCACGGTACGGGCGACCGGGCAGGTTTTGTGGTCCTGGTCACAGCAGTCTTCGACGCAGACCAGCATTCCCTGCTCGTCGAGCTTGGCGATGTGCGGCATGGGTGAACTTTCGGTGGTCGACCTCCGACGAGGTCGGGAAAATCGACAAGCGGTGTGGGCGCAGTCAGACGACTTCCTCGGCCTTCACCCGCAATTCGGTCAGCCACAGGTTGAAGGCGCGGTCGGCGGTGCTGAGCCGACACTCCAGCCGGCCAAGGGCGCGTGCGTTGATCTCGGCGGAATCGATGCGGGTCAGCGGTCCCCAGGTCGGGCTTGCGGCTGGGTTGTCGTCGGTCAGGCTGCCGTAGACGACGGCATCGACCGAGGCGCCGAGCGCGCCGTCGATGTCCGGCCAGCTGTCGATGTCGCCGATCTTGGCGTCCCAGAAGTCGTGCTGGTTGATCGCTTCCAGCAGCAGGTGGCTGGTGATCCTCGCCCGCGTCACCGATCCCATGTCGATGCCGGCGGCGAACTGGTAAAGCCCGGAGGCGGCAACACCGCCCGAGACGTCCCAACTCGCTTCGGCATCGATGTCGGGAATTTCGTCGAAATCTTCCGAGCCGAGGATCAGGCCGCCGGTGTCCACCGAGCAGCGCGTCTTGGTGCCGGTGAACGACGGATCTTCGATTACTTCGTCGACCGGAGCGAACTCAAGCACGCTGGCCTGCTTGGTCGAGATGGCGTCGAAGCCTTCCGACGGCCGGCCGTCGGCGTCGTAGACGCGGGCGAAGTAGGTGCCGGGCTTGAGCGGCAGATAGACGTGCGTCTGGTCGCCGGTGACGGCACGCGCGATCGAGGTCGAGTTGGGCCACAAGGTGGCGTCCGGGTCCGGCGAGTGGCGGAACATGATCCAGCCGCCGAATTGCACATCGAGGTCGGCGGCGAGGTCCCAGCGCAGCAGAGCCTGCCCGCCGACGACAACCAGAGTGAGGTTCTGCAGGTCATCCGGCGGACCGACGCGCCCGATCACGTAAGTGGCGTTGATCGCCGTGATCGGCGAGGCGAACTGGTTTCGGCTTACGCTCCAGTACTGCAGCCGGAAGTCATAGGTCTCGCCCGACTGCAGGCCGATGATGGCGACGGTGTTTTCCGTCTCCTCCTGGATCGTCGCCGTCTGCCACGCGGCATCGGTGCCCTGCTGGCGG
>Ga0209573_1003839_pt1 | contig 15739 bp, 16 predicted proteins | sample TNRBio252014_DNA_FD_185870 | JGI IMG/M metagenome (GOLD analysis project Ga0209573, IMG submission 185870) | Wastewater treatment Type I Accumulibacter community from EBPR Bioreactor in Madison, WI, USA - TNR Reactor_6/25/2014_ DNA (SPAdes)... | ecosystem: Engineered > Bioreactor > EBPR >...
CGAGTTGAGTCCGCGACCGACCGAGTTGAGTCCGCGACCGACCGAGTTGAGTCCGTGACCGACCGAGTTGAGTCCGCGACCGACCGAGTTGAGTCCGCGAAGATTCGAGTTGAGTCCGTGACCGACCGAGTTGAGTCCGCGACCGATCGAGTTGAGTCCGGGATCGATCGAGTTGAGTCCGCGATCGACCGAGTTGAGTCCGCGATGGAGAGAGTCGAGCCGGCACCGACATCGCCCTGCCCGTCTTCGCCGAGCCCGATCTGCCCGCCGGCCTCGCCGCCCTCGGCACGAACGGCGCGCTGACCGAGCTCTTCGAGTTGATCCAAATCATCAAGACCAGCCCCGGCTACACCGAGGCCATCGGCCAGGATCTCGGCATCATCGGCAGCGCCCACAACGCGCCCGACTTCGCCACCCTGCAGCCCGCCATCAGCGCCCTCGTCGCCGCCTCCGCCGTCGAGATCGGCTGGGGCTGGCAGGGCTATGGAGCGTTTCTGGATCAATTGGAGATCCAGGTCGATCGCGGGGATGGGGCGGGTTGGGTGATGCTGACCTATGATACCACGCCCTGCTACAACGACACCGCCCCGCATCCCGCGGCACTGACGAAGTGGAAATACCGCGCGATTTATCGCGTCGGCGATCTGCGTGTCGGGCTCTGGAGCAATGAGGTGAGCGTGACCGTGGGTGGGTGAGGGGGAAGCGGAGGAAAGAGCGCGACGCGACGCGTCGAAAGTGAGCGGCCCGGTTCCTTGGGGGACCGGGCCGTTTTGGCGTGGGGGGATGGGGGCGGGCGGAGAAAAGTGGAAGAAGGCATGGTTGAGGATTGGTTCTCTCACCTGCCCCCCGGAAATTCCAAATTCTAAGGTCGACCCCAAGCACCTTTTTCACCCCAATTCGATCCGTTCAGGGGGGCCTTTTCGATTCCCTGTTTTGGACCTTAGTGTGGAGATCACACGACTTCAACGTTGGATTGCTACACCGCTAGAAGCAACTCTTCAAAGCTGCCGAACCAGTTAGGTCCGACATGGACATTGTTGTCTAGACGTAACGGGCATCTCCGATGTTCCGCCAGATTTCGTGTAAGTTGGTACTTAAATTCCCATCTTTCTGTCGAGGGGTGGAGACATGCGGCGAGAATCTGAAACTCTTCGCGACGATAGAATCTAGAGCATGGATCTGCTATCGATGCGCGTGTTTTCTGGAAATCCACCCTAGCGGTTCCGTCGGCTAGAGGTTTCCTGAGAACATTTTTGCACTCGAGTCGGAGGCGGGTGCCTCCTTCAAGAAGGATTTCGAAATCGGGTTGGCCGTCTTGCTCAATATGAGTAAGCTCTAGAATTTGAGGGATGGTGCGGAGGTGGGTTTGTAGGTGCGTTTCTGCGACCCAACCCCTGACGGCCATTTTAAGACGCGGTGCCGAATCGATGAGAGAAAGAATCTGATCAGTATCGAGTTCGAATTCTCTGGCCAAACGATGGATATCCGTTGTTACAGGGGTACCGGGTTGCCCTTCTGCAAATCTGTTATGCAGTGCGAGAGCCTGCCGCCCGTGTTGGCCGATTTGCTCGGCGAGTAGAAAGCGGTGACCTTGTTCAAGTCCATAAGCAGCTTGTTCGAATCGGATGTAATCAAGGAAGCGATCCGGGCGTCCCCCAATCACAGTTTCCACGGGTGAATCAAATCCTCCGCTGGTTTTCTGTCGTTCCCAGAACTCCCATCCATTTTGCAAAATTTGCCTCGCCTGTTCTTCCTTAAATTCGAAAGAAATATACATCAGCGTGGGATTATGGAGTGCTGGATCGACCCCAACAAAAAATCCCAACTCGGGATTGATGCCCAAGAAAAGTGTAGTATAGAGGCAATAGGGGTCGTGCCACACCGCGTGTGGCAATCCGTCTCTTGAGCCGTATTTGATTTGAAAACGATGTTCGTCGCGTGGGCGATTTCTGGTTTCTTTATTGTTCGCTAGGAATGCATAGGCTACGATGCCCATCCGTTCGCCGAGCGGAGTTTCAAAAGTGATCTGGAACGGGGCTACTCCAGGATTTGACCGATTTAATATCTGGCATCCGTCTGCGACTAAAGAATCAATCATAAACCGGACCAACGGTTCCCTGTCTCTAGGAGAAACTGAGTATTGTCGGTAATCGGGCATCGATTCTGTTGGGGAAATTAGATCACGCGACGCTCAACCGCTTTTGCGCGCCGTAGCCGAGGCCAGTTCCGGGGTGGGCGGCATGTTCACCTTGGAGTTCAAGGTATTTACGTGGGACGGGTTGGATGGATTCCATCGCGGGACGCTTCTTTCTGCGGGTGGGCAACAGCGTGAGCGGGCTTGTGGCGAAAGCGGCGTCATCGAAGAAGCGGGCGCGCAGTTGATAGCCGATCATTTCCGCGAGGGCGGATGGTACCGCGTTGCCTACCTGTTTCTGAGCGGATGGGCGGTTCCCGAGAATCAGATAGTCATTTGGGAAGGTCTGGAGCCGGGCGAGTTCTCGGGCGGAGAGATGGCGGTTTTTCCAGTGGAACGGACCGGTTGCTGGGCCTGGTTGGGCGGTGAGGGTCCACGACGGAAGATCCTTGGAAAGCTTGAGCAGGAAATTCCAGAAACGCCTCCGCCAGCCGAACAGGGGCAGACCGTCGCCGCGCTCGGTGTGATAGAGGTAGTTGAAGCCTTCCGGAATGGAGGGCAGCAGGTCGGCCCACTTGCCCTTCAAGATGAGATCAGGTGAATCGTCGTCTTGCAGATCGCCGATTGCATCCCAAGCGGTCAGTGGTTTTTGCAGAAAGGAACCAATGAGGTCGGACTCCGCCGGGTCGCCGTGGGTGGGCATCAGCGAGCCGAAGGATCTTCCTTCTCGGGAGCCGACGATGAATACCCGTTCGCGAATTTGCGGGACGCCGAAGTGAGCGGCATTCACCTGGAGAATCTCCAAGCCGTAGCTGAGCTTGTTCCGGCGGTTGATGGCGTCGATGGAACGCTCGAGATATTCGAGGCCCTCCGACTTGCCGCGATAGGCGAGGCCGCTGACGTTTTCGAGGAGGAATGCCCGGGGCTTGGTGGCTTCCAAAATGCGGATGTAGGCGTCCAAGGTAGACGCACGTGGGTCCTCCAGGCGTTTCGAGTCGCCACTGGCCCAGTAGCCGGATTTGGAAAAGGGCTGGCAGGGAGGACCACCCGCGAGGAGTTCCGCCTCGCCTTCTCTCAAGCCTGCGACCTTGAGAAGCTTCTTGTTGGTGACTCCGTGGATGTCTCCTTCGATCACATTCCACGGGCGGTTGTGCCGCAGCGTTTGTGCGCAGGTGGCGTCAAACTCGACGGCAACCCGGTTCTCGAAGCCCGCAGCTTCCAATCCGAGATCCAATCCCCCCGCTCCGGTAAAAAGGCTGATGACGGAGGGCTGGCTCATGGGTTCATGCGAACAGCTTTAGGGGGGGCTGTCAATGGAAAAGTTGGAGGGTGGAACTTATTGCTATGAAATCGCTTTTTCAACCCCTCGGCCTACTTCCCGCCAAACGTGCGGGGTCGGAGGGGGGGGAGAGGCAGCGGGCGTTCAGGAGAGCAGCGAAGATGGATGACTATGTCATCAAACCCACACGAAGGAACACAATTTTTCGCGCCGCGAAGAATCCGCGGTGACATAGGGCACCGTCCCGAATCCAGTGGAACACGGATGACCACCGATCCGCTCCGCTCCCCACGGATGGACACGGATCCACCGAAGCGGAAAAGAGGCCAACGGCGCTCGCGGGGATCCTCTCCCAGCGAGCCGTACATCCCACACGCGCCCCTCCCCTACCGCCGCACAATCACCACACGCCCCGGACTCGAAACCCCGCCCGGCCCGTTCGCGGTGACGCGGACGACATTGCGACCGGGCTGGGGGCGGTAGGAGAACCTCCATTCCCGCGTGCCTTTCGCCAGACCATCCTCCCCTTTGCCCTTCCACGTGACTCGGTCGACGAAGTCGGTGGTGGTGCCGCGGACGACGACTCGCGCCTTCGAGGTGACGACCTTCTTCCGTCCGGCGATGGTGAGGGTGGGTTGGAAAGCCTCCTCGAGGATGGCGGCGCGGCCGGGACCCTCCTCGTAGGTGAAATTCACGGCGATCTGACCGGCATCGTTGATGACCTCGGCCTCGGAGGAGATGACGCCGGCGGGCCGGGGGAGCAGCTCGGGCGTGCCGGTCTCCCAGAACCACGCGTAGCTCGCCATGACCCCGTCGGGATTGAACCTGCCGACGATCTGGCCGATGGCATTCACGGAGGCGGCGGAGGATCCGCCGATCCCGGGGCTCGGCAGCACATCGACGACGCCGCCCTGCCAGTAGCAGGCCTGGGTGGTGCCCATAACGGTCCAGGCCGAACCCACGGCGAGCCCGACGCCATTGATGGAATCGGCCCGGGATTCGGTGGACCCGACGGGGAGGGGCAGGCTGACGGCGGTGGCGACACTGTCCCACCGGCAGGCTCGCGAGCCGCTGGCGGACTCGAAGAATCCGGCAAAGCGACCGTCATTGCCCACGGTGGTGGCGGCGGAGTAGGTGGTGCCCATCGGCACGAGGGGGTAGACGAGGCCGCCGCCCTGCCAGACGCAGACGTGGGTGTCCAGGGAGGCATCGGTGTAGGTGCCGACGATGAGGCCGGCATCGTTGATGTCGTAGGCGAAGGTATCGCGGGCACCGGGGGGGACGGCGAGAACGGTCACCCCGCCGCCGGTCCAGAGGCAGGCGCGGAGATCGACATTGCGGCAGTATCCGACGACGTCGCCCGAGGCATTGATCCCATAGGCGCCGCTGCCGGTGGTGCCGAGGGGCTCGGGCAGGGCGGTGGAGACGCCATCGCGGTAGACGTAGGCGCGCGGCCGGTTCTCGGTGGTGTACTCGCCGACGACATGGCCGAGGGCATTCATGGCGAGGGCCCGGGTCGTGCCGGTGCCGGTGGGCGGCTGGATCAGGGTGACGCCCCACGGCCGCGCCGCGGCGGGACCGACGGCAGCGAACAGCACGAGCAAGAAGAGGCGAATCCACGGGAACGGTTGGTTCATGATGATTGGGGTAAGTGTGAAACGAGACCACGCCCTCGACCCCGACGCCATAGAACTAAGGTCGGAGAGAGTGGTCCGGGGTCATGGACGCGCAGATGGAGCGTCCGTCCCACCATCGAAGCGAAGCATCGATCGATGCCGAAGCTGTCGAATGCGTTTCCCCGATGCAATCACCGCACCTCAACGAGGCGATCCCCTTTTTCGATCAGTTCGATGATTTGCGGGAGGAGTGGCTCGAACCATTGGAGGAGGGCTCGACGGCTGGTATTGCCGATCCGCAGCCAGACAACGACCGGAGCGATCCGGCTTTGCCCGTGTCGGTGGGCGAAGTCCTCGTCCTTCGTCACGATGACGGCCTGCCTTTTCAGGGCGTATTCCCAGATCGGCGAATCGTCGGCGTCCCGCAAGCCGATCTCGGCCACGTGTTCGGCAGTATGGCCGAGATCACCGAGAAGCCTCGCCAGAGCCGGGGGCAACTGGGCATCGACCACGAAATGCATGGCTTATCCGACCTTGAGAACGGGATGATCTGCCTGCTCGGCGGCGTATTCCAAACAGGCGGCGATGTCTTCAGGCTCGAGGTAGGGAAAGTCTTCGAGGATCTCGGACTCGGGGACTTTCGCGGCGAGCAGGTCGAGAATATCCTTTACCCGGATGCGCATCCCGCGAATGCAGGGACGACCGCCACACTGGTTCGGATTGAAAGTGATGCGTTCGGACATGGAAAGATTCTACGCCAACCGCGAGGATGGGTAAAGGCCGGGGAACGCGGGAATCGCGGCGATCTGTCCATCGTCCCTCCGGATCAGGATGCCAATTTCCGCCGGAATCTCAACCGTTTCGACCCGGATGGTCACGAAATCACAAAAGCGGGTTACTCGACCAAAGGCGCTCAACGGCAGCGAGATCCCGGGTGACTTCCTCCGCCTCGTACGGCATGGCGATGCCGCGATCGTGAAGTGTATCGAGGAACTCCTGACGCGGCAGTCCGAGCGCCGCACCGGCCTGACCGCCGGAGAGGTGTCCTTGAAGGAAGAGGCCGAGGGTCAATCCGAAGAGAAGTTCCGACTCGTCGCATTCACAATGGTCGGCGATGGCTTCGGGGATTTCCAGGATCATGGTGCAATCTAGACCGCCCCCGCGTTTTCTCAAGGGGCGGGCAGGAGCACCCCCCCCAATCACCCCAACACCCCATTCAACACCGCACTCGGCCGCATCGCGGCCTCGACCTTGGCTTCATCGGGATGGTAATACCCGCCGATGTCGACGGCCTGGCCCTGCACGGCGATGAGTTCCTCGACGATCTTCGCCTCGTTCTTCGTCAAGGCCTCGGCGATGGGCGCGAACTCGGCCTGCAGGGCGGCATCCTCGGTCTGTGCGGCCAACTGCTGGGCCCAATACATCGCGAGGTAGAAGTGGCTGCCGCGGTTGTCGATGGTCCCGAGCTTGCGGCCGGGGGAGCGGTCGTGCTTCAGGAAGTCGCCGGTGGCGGCGTCGAGGGTTTTGCCGAGGAGCTTGGCGCGGGCGTTGCCGGTGACTTCGCCGAGGTGCTCGAGGGAGACGGCGAGGGCGAGGAATTCGCCGAGGCTGTCCCAGCGCAGGTAATTCTCGGCGAGGAACTGCTGAACGTGTTTCGGCGCGGAGCCGCCGGCCCCGGTCTCGAAGAGGCCGCCACCGTTCATGAGGGGGACAACGGAGAGCATCTTGGCGCTGGTGCCGAGCTCGAGGATGGGGAAGAGGTCGGTGAGGTAATCGCGGAGGACGTTGCCGGTGACGGAGATGGTGTCCTGACCGCGGCGGATGCGGGCGAGGCTGTATTCGGTGGCCTCGACGGGGGAGAGGATCATGATCTCGAGTCCGTCGGTGTCGTGTTCGCCGAGGTATTGACCGACTTTCTTGATGAGCTCGGCGTCGTGGGCGCGCTCTTCATCGAGCCAGAAGACGGCGGGGACTCCGGTGGCGCGGGCGCGGGTGACGGCGAGCTTCACCCAATCGAGAATGGGGGCGTCCTTGGTCTGGCAGGCGCGCCAGATGTCGCCTTGCGACACGTCGTGCGAGAGGAGGACTTTGCCCGAGGCATCGACAACGCGGACGAGGCCCTCGCCGGGGATCTCGAAGGTCTTGTCGTGCGAGCCGTATTCCTCGGCTTTCTGGGCCATGAGTCCGACATTGGGGACGGAGCCCATGGTGGCGGGGTCGAAGGCGCCGTGGGCCCGGCAGTCATCAATGACGACGCTGTAGATGCCGGCGTAGCTGGAATCGGGGATGAGGGCGAGGGTGTCCTGCTCTTTGCCGTCCTTGTTCCACATCTTGCCGGAGGTGCGGATCATCGCGGGCATGGAGGCATCGACGATGACGTCGCTGGGGACATGGAGATTGGTGATGCCGAGGTCGGAATTGACCATGGCGAGGTCGGGTCCGGCGGCGTAGCAGGCGGCGATGTCGGCCTCGATCTCGGCTTTCTCGGCGGCGGACAGGCTCTCGATCTTGGCGACGAGGTCGCCGAAGCCGTTGCGGAAGTCGACGCCGAGTTTCTCGAGGGTGGCGGCGTGCTTTTTGATGAGGGGGCGGAAGTAGACCTCGACGGCGTGACCGAAGATGATGGGGTCGGAGACTTTCATCATGGTGGCCTTGAGGTGGAGGGAAAGGAGGAGTCCCTCGGCCTTGGCGGCGGCGACCTGCTCCTCGAAGAAGGCGACGAGGGCCGCCTTGCGGATGACGGTGGCGTCGAAGATCTCGCCGGCCTTCAGCGGGGTGGAGGCCTTCAGCACGGTGGTGGTGCCATCGGCGGCGACGAACTCGATTTTCACATCGGTGGGCTCATCGACGGTGATGGATTTCTCATTCGCGAAGAAGTCGTCCTCGCCCATGGTGGCGACGCGGGTCCGGGAATCGGGCGACCATTTGCCCATGGAGTGGGGATTGGCCTTGGCGTAATCCTTCACGGCCTTGGGGGCGCGGCGGTCGGAATTGCCTTCGCGCAGGACGGGGTTCACGGCGCTGCCCTTGACGCGGTCGTAGCGGGCCTTGATGTCCTTTTCCTGATCGTTGGCGGGGGAATCGGGGTAATCGGGCAGGGCGTAGCCCTGGGATTGGAGTTCGGAGATGGCCTCCATCAACTGCGGCACGGAGGCGCTGACGTTGGGGAGTTTGACGATGTTCGCCTCGGGAGAGGTGGCGAGTTTTCCAAGCGAGGTGAGGAAGTCGGGGATGCGCTGCTCTTCTTTCAGGAACTCGGGGAAGAGGGCGAGGATGCGTCCGGCGAGGGAGATGTCGGGAGCCTCGACCGCGATGCCCGACGACTTCGTGAAGGCCCGGACGATGGGCAGGAGGGAATAGGTGGCGAGGGCGGGTGCTTCGTCGGTCTTCGTGTAGTGGATCGTGGGGACGTTGGACATGGTCGTGGCTGGGATAAAATGGCCGCAAAACGCGGTGGTTGCCGATAAACCCGCGGAGAGGGAAAATCAACGGCGGAGAGGGGGCGCCCGGAGGGCGGTAAAAGGTAGGAAGGTAAAAAGTAAAAGGTGGGCGCGGATGAACGCGCTTGGGGGCGTAGCCATGAGCGTGAGCGAGTGGAGCGGTGGTGGTGGATGGGCTGGCGTAGGGCGGAATTGCATTCCGCCGGAGGGAGTGGGGCGGGGGCTGATGCCTCATTGCGACCGGACCAGCGAAGGGGACGGATTGAAAATCCGTCCTACGTGGCGGAGTGGAAGGATCGCTCCGAGAAAATCAAGACGGCAGTCTTGCGCGAATCGCCGCTCTCGTGCCATAAACGTCCCGGTCCACGCGTCCCTCCGATCATGAAACGTCTTTTTGCCTTCGCCGTCGTCTCGCTTTCCCTGCTATCCGTCGGCCAGGCGGAAGAGGGACCGCACCTCTCCCTCATTGTGCGATGGACGCCCCCGGGAGGTGAAGTGGTGGAGACGAAGGTGCCGGAGGTGATGTATTACCCACAAAACGGATGCTACATCCGGGTGCCCGTGGCGAGGGGCGGGGAAGGAATCCTCGATCCGATCTGGCATGCCGGTTTTGATTTCGAAGTCACCGAAGGAACTGTCGATATCACGATCAAAGACCACTCGCGGCTCGAACCCACGAAAGATCAGGGACCGCAACCCATCGAAGTGTTCTCCGCCAGCTTCCGCTTCAAGTGGAACGAAGAGGTCGTGATCTGGGAATCGCCGCGGGGCAAGTTGACCTTCATGGCGGTCGGAAAGGCCGGGAGCGAAACCCCGAAATCGCCCGAGCCCGGGACGGTCACCGCCCTGGAGTCTCCCGAAGCCTTCGCCAAGCAACTCCAAGCGAGCCTGAAACGGGAGGGTGAACAACTTCTCGTGAGGCTTTACAACCCCACGAACCGCCCCACCCAATCCATCCACGTGCGCGTCATCGCGCCGGCGACCGGGGATTTGCCCGGGTTTGATCGGGTCTACAAGGTGCCCATCACCTGCCAGTCGCTCTCGGAAGAGACGAACTCGGTGCAAATCGATAGTTTTTGGGATTATCCGACGGAAGCGACCAGGCAGCGAAGAACGCCTCTGCCAAACGAAAAACCGGTCGAAACTCCCGCACAGCCCGAGCTCAAGATCACTCTCGAAAAGGCGTTTTAAAAAATCCTCCTCGCGGCCATTCGCGATCGACGATGGTGAGCGAGGGGAGCGGTTGCGATCGCACCATCAGGCGTTATCTTGTTGGCTTTCCCAACTCCACGACCATGCGCCGAGTCGCCCCCCGATTCCTGACTCTCGTTCTCCTGATGTTTTGTCAGGGGGCTTTTGGAAAGGATCCCGTTCCCACTTTCGCGAAGGAGATCAAACCCATCCTGCGCGGGAAGTGCGCCCATTGCCACAACCGCGAAACGCTGCCCGACAAGGTGAGCTTCGAATCCCGCGAACTGGCCTTCGTGAAAACGAAGGAAGGCCTGTCCATCATCGTCCCGGGCAAACCCGACGAGAGTTTCATGGTCATCGCCCTCGAGACGCCTACCCTTCATGAAAAGGCCATGCCCCTCGTCGGGCCGCGTCCCAATGTCGACGAGATCGCCCTGATCCGCCGCTGGATCGCCGCCGGTGCCGATTGGCCCGAAGGTCCCGCCGGAAAGATCGTGCCGGATTTCAAGGCCAAGGAATAGAACGATTCTTCTTTCTCCCGTCCATGACCCGTTGCCTCCCGCTCCTCGCCCTATCCGGCGCGCTCACGCTCGTCGGCTGTGAAACCCTCGAATTGAAATCTTCCGCCAACACCGGCACTCCCTCGGTGACGGTGAATCCGCTCGGTCAGCTCGCAAGTCTCGGCCTCGTCCGCAGCGGCGAGACGTTTTCCGGCACGACCTCTTGGTACAGTGTCAGGACCAATGGCGGCACGCGCACCGCGAGCGGTGAAAAATTCTCGGATCACTGCGACACCGCCGCGCACCGCCATCTGCCCTTCGGGACGATGATCGAGGTGACGAATCTCGCCAACGACCGTTCCGTGATCCTGCGGGTGAACGACCGCGGCCCCTTCACGAAGGGACGCGTTCTCGATGTCTCGATCGGTGCCGCGAAAAAGCTCGGCTTTGACAAGCGGGGCGTCACGAACTGCCGGGTCGAGGTCCTGCGTCCCGCCGAATCCGCCCTTGCCGCGAACGGTGGCTCAAAGCCCGAAGGCGGCCAGTGAATTCGAGATCCGCCCGACCGCAAGGACGAGGCTGGGATGCTCTTCTTCCCAGTGGGAGAAGTGTTTTTTAAGGCCTTCCCACCGGCCCGAGAGTCCGGCTCCTTCGGCCTTGTCCGGATCACCGAGGGCATCGGTTGTGTCCGAGAACACGCTGCGGACTTCGCCCGAGGCGGGGTGTTTCTCGATGTCCTCGAGGGCGGCTTCGATGGTGCGGAGCGCCTCGCGGGTATCGTCATCGAGCGCGTCGAGGGCGAGGAGGGAGCGGCGGAGTTCTTCAATTTCCTTGAGCATGTCGGAGGGAGGGTTTTCAGCAGCACTGTCAGGGCATGACCCAAGAGGGTCAAGTGCCGGAGCCGGGAGGGTTCACTTGCCGTAGGTCTCCTGGGCGGCACGGTAGGCGGCGTCGAGGAAGGCGGTGAGATCCATCAGCTGGCGTGCGCTCATGTCTTTGGTGAAATCGGGCATGACCGGCTCGATCCCGCCGCTGGCCTCGGCTCCGGTGAGGATGGCCCGGTACTGCTCGGTGACGACGTGCCGCGGATTCGTGATGGCCACGACGAGATCCTCGTAGCGTTTCACGAAACGAACCTGTCCGGCGAGATTCAGCTCGATCCGGCGCGGGCTTTTCGGATCGGGCAATTCCGTCTTGTCCACGGTGTGGCACTGGATGCAGTTCAGAGCGATGAAGGCCTCGCGTCCGGCGTCGGCTTCGCCTCCTGGGAAACGGAATCCGCCGGGCGCGGCGGCGAGGGGAGCGATCCCTCCGATGAGGAAAAGCAGGGGGAGGACGGAGAGGGGGAGTTTTTTCATGGCGAAGGTTCTGGGGACATCATGCCGTTTTGGCGGGGATTTGGCGATGCGTTTCTTGTCATTTTCCGGGCAGTGGTCGCTCATGATGCGGGGGCGGGGACTTGATGAGAGTGACTTTGTGGCGGAGTTTCCCCCATGATCGGTTCCCCCGCCCGACCGCCTTCCCCGGTTTGCTCGTTTGCCGCGGGCCTTGCGGCGCTCTCGCTTTTCGCCGGCTGCCGGACGATCCAGCCCGAAACTCCCGCCAATCCTGCCGCGATCAACCAGCCGACCTTTGCCCTGATCGACGCGAACGCCGATGGCAAGGTTTCGCCCGCCGAAATGGCCGCCTACAAACATGAGGAAGGCCTCGCCGAAGTCGATCTCGACAACGACAAGCGGGTTTCCCTCGTGGAATGGAAGGCCGCCCGGCCGAGCGCGACGAGCGACGACGGGACTTTCGCAAGACTCGATCTGAACAAGGACGGATTCATCAGCGAAGAGGAGGCGGTCACCCACATCACGGGGCAAGCGGCCTACCAGGCGGCCTTCAAAAAAATGGATGCGAATGGCGACGGTCACCTCCACTGGGAGGAATATGCGGCGGGCGATGCCGCTTCGCTGAATGTCACCCTGACTTCGGGAGGTGCCACGGCTGCTCCGACCGGGAGCGCGGGAAGTGGTGCCTGAAAGGGCGGGGATGGTGGCTCGAGGCGGATTCGAACCGCCGACACGCGGATTTTCAATCCGCTGCTCTACCAACTGAGCTATCGAGCCTTTCCACGACTTGGCAGGACGGGCGAGCCCGATCCGGCAAGGGGGGAGAATTTAATCGGGCGACCGGGAATGACAACCGGAAAATGTGGCGATTTGCTCGGTGTCGGGGAGGATGATCCCTCCATCCGTCTTCCGCCCGATCGGCGGAACCGGGAAACCCGGTGCGATTGACTTGGTGACGCGGAGCTGCTTAGACTTGGGCGGGCCGCAGGGCGGCGGAATCGATGAAACGTTACACAACCGCTGCCAAGATTGGAGGCACCGCCCTGTTGATGATCGGGGCATGCCTTATCCTCGTTTTCTCGCGTTCTGATGCCCCCAAGCCGGTTTTGCTCAGTCATGAACTGGAGTGGAAAGGTGAGCGTCCGGTGAAGAATTCAACACGAGATTTCTACACCTCCACCGTCTTCGAGCGCTATCGGTTTTCGGGGACTTTTTCGGACACGATCATGGATCTGATGTACGAGTCGCTGAAATACACTCCAGACAAATTCACCCAGATCGGGGGTTTCGTGATCGACGGGACAGGGATCAAGGAAATGCCGATCCACATCGATGTCAGCTGCCTCAATGCTCTCGAAATCATCAACGAGCTGTGCCGCCAAGCCAAGTGCAATTGGACGCTTGCGGAATATGGGGGGATTCGCCTGAGCAGAGGGCCGGTTCCGTGAGGGGAAATTCAGGAGTCGCGATCTTCAGTGCGTGCACCCCATCGGTCCATCGAGTCTCTCGAGCCTCCGGAACCAGAGGAATTTTCGGTGCAGCAAGGGGAGCGGTTCGAAGGCTTCGGCATCGCCGTGGATCTGGCCGTCTTTTCTCCCGAGCGACTCCTCCTTGCCCTTGCGGGTGTAGGTGACTTCGAAGTCGCCCTCATGTTCACTGACGAGACGGCGGAATTCGAACCAGGGCAGGATGCGGTGGCCGAGGTTCGCGAATTGCTGGATCCCCTGCGGACGGCTCGAGGGACCGAGGATATCCGGGGCGGAGGTGAGGACCTCGACCATGTCCTTCTGCAACTCGAAGACATCGGCGCGGCGAAGGAACATGTGGTTGCCCGCGGCCTCGGAGCGCAGGTTGCTGTACATCGAGAAGGAGGTCTGGGTCCGTCCACCGATCCAGGGCCAGAGCCCGTTGAGGAGCACGGGGAGCAACCCGACCCAGGCGAGAGTGGTTTTGGCCCGGTTGGGCATCGACCCGGCGAAAGGCCCGCCGCGCCAGCCACCGATGAGGTAGCTCGCGCCGATCCAGAGTCCCCACGCAAAGAAGGCGAAGAAACCGATGCGGTTCGCGGTCCAGAAGACGTCGTAGCTCCGCGCGATGGTGAGGTAGAGCGTTCCCTGGGTGATGAGCACGGCGAAGAATAGTCCAACGACGAGGGCGCGGGTGCGACGGCGTCCTTTCGCGATATCACCTCCGCCGAGCCAGCGCAGTTGTTTGTCCCAGTTCGCCTGCATCGCCCGGCCCCACTCGATCGGGAGGAAGAGGACGAGGATGGAGAGGATGAGGGTAGTGAAACTGAAGATCCCGGCGGCGGGGTGGATCGAGAGCCAGAGGTGGAAGACGATCGCGGCGAGGAGTCCGACGAACCGCGTGCGACGGCAGTAGAGAAGCAGGGGGATGCCGAGCTCGAAGACGAGTGAACCGACCGCGGCGGGGACGAGGGTCCAGCGTCCCGTGGGGATGAGATTGCCGAAGTAGGACGCGATCTCGACGTGCAGCTTCGCGGCGCAGGAGACGTCGGGATTGAAGTAATCCCAGTTCAGCTTCTGGATCACCGCCCAGACATACATGATGAGCACGGCGGCTCGGAGGACGGGCGCGATGCGGCCGAAGTAGTCGTCACCGCCTCCGACGGTCGGCGTAGGAAAAAGGACGCGCCAGAGGGCGACGAGGAGGAAGAGCGTCGTCACGGCCCCGAGGAGGTAGCCCTGCGGGAAGACCGGCAGCAGGAAATACGCGGCCTTGGCGAGTACGGCGATTCCGAGGAGGAGGAGCCGCGATTTCCAGGCACCGCCGGCACGGGAGAGTTCGTGGCGTCCGGTGCCGCGGAAGAAAAAGCCGATCGCGCCGAGGAGCATGATGAGGTGGAGCATGCCCTCATAGAGGATGTGATTCGGCACGAAGGGCAGCTTGTCCCACAGTTGCAGCAGGGAGGCGATGGCGTGGAGCCCGAAGCGCAGGACGCAGTCGGGACGGTAGATCACGGCGATGGCGGCGATGACGAGGACCCAGCCTTCCCAGCTCTCCGTCCAGAAGGTGAAGGCGAGCTGATGGATGAGGCTCGAGATGGCCCAGATCAGGGCGAAGGCGGCGAAGGGCCGGTATTCGGTGCGATCGGAAACGGCGGCGGGGGTCATGGGGGCGGTGGTGACGGGTCGGCGCGGGCGCGTTTCAGAGCAAGCGGCAGGACAAAATGTTCAATGCGAATGACAATTTTTGCGCGGGATGAGGTCGTGCGGCACTTCCTCGATATAAACGCTCCCAGTGCCGCGGCAGTCGTCACCCACCATCAGTCCGGACTCGCGGCAGAGCTCCATCTGGATGACCTCGCCGGGGTCGGGAAATTCGCCGAACTCGTAGCCGATGCGCGAGGCCTCGGTCATGAGATCGTGCCACACGGGCACGGCGATGCGGCCGCCGTAGGCGTCGTCCATGATCTTGGCGGGCTGGTCGAGCCCAATCCAGACGCCGCAGGAGAGGCGGCTCGTGTAACCGACGAACCAGGCGTCCTCGAAGTCATTGGTGGTGCCGGTCTTGCCTCCGGCGGGGGCGGTGAAGCCCATCTGCCGCAGTCCCGCTCCGGTGCCGCCGTCGGCGACGACCTTTTTCAGCAGCTTGGAAGTGAGCCACGCGGCCCCGGGGGAGAGGACTCGGTAGTTCGCATCCTCGTGCTGGTAGAGGACGGTGCCGTCGCGATCGGTGACGGATTCGATGAAGTAGGTCTGGTGACGGGTGCCTCCTGTGGCGAAGGCGCTGTAAGCGCTCGTGACGTCCCTGACATTCGCACCAATCGTGCCGATGTAGAGCGGCGGGGTCGGTTCGGAGCGCTCGGCCTCGCCGAGGCCGGCATGCTCCATCATCGCGATGACGGTGTCGATCCCGGCCCATTCGCCGACGCGGGCGGACATGGTGTTGCGAGATTGGATCAGGCCGATCTCGACGGGAAGCCGATCGCCGTAGACGCCGTCGGCGTTCTGTGGATTCCAGCCGATTTTGTCCCAGGGGATTTCACCCGGAGCGAGGGCGGCATCACTGATGAGCATGCCGGGAAAGAGGCCGCGCTCGAAGGCGGTGCCGTAGACGAGGGGTTTGAAGACGGAACCCATGGGCCGCTTCGACTGCGTGGCGCGGTTGAACTGGCTGTGGGCGAAGTCGCGTCCGCCGACGAGGGCGCGGATCGCGCCGCTGTAGTTCTCGAGCACGACGGTGGCGGCCTGGAGGTAGGCGGGATCACCCGCGCGGTAG
>Ga0209573_1003840_pt1 | contig 15719 bp, 10 predicted proteins | sample TNRBio252014_DNA_FD_185870 | JGI IMG/M metagenome (GOLD analysis project Ga0209573, IMG submission 185870) | Wastewater treatment Type I Accumulibacter community from EBPR Bioreactor in Madison, WI, USA - TNR Reactor_6/25/2014_ DNA (SPAdes)... | ecosystem: Engineered > Bioreactor > EBPR >...
CCGATCGGGGCGCTGGCTTTTGGTTTGATCCCGTTCGCCGCGATCCTGCCGTTGTTTGTGGCCTGCACCTCGACCCTGTTGCTCAGCATGGCGATCTGGCGCACGCCCGTGGTCGCGTTGATGCCCGACATCACGCCCTCGCCACTGCGCTCGCAGGCCAACGGCATCATCAACCTCATGGGCGGTCTCGGCGCGATCGCGGCCACGCTCGGCGGCTCGAGGTTGTACGAACTCAACCCGGCTTATCCATTCTGGCTCGGTTCGGCCCTGGTGATCGTCGCGACGGTGATGGTCTTCGCCTTTATTCGTGAGCCAAAGGAACAAGGCCGCGCTGAACCGACGCCCGGGATGTTGGAGAGCTTGCGCGAGGTGCTCAACGACCCCGATCGCAGCGCGTTGCGGCTGCTGCTCGCGATCTTCTTCTGGTTCCTGGGCTATACGGCGGTCGAGGCCTTCTTCACGCTCTACGCCGTCAATCACCTCGGTCTGGAGAACGCGTACGGCGTGCGCCTGCTCGGCCAACTCTCGTTGATGTTCGTGCTCTTCGCGCTGCCGGCCGGCTATATCGGCGCGCGCATCGGGCGCCGATCGACGATCGTGATGGGCATCGCGATCCTCGGCTCGATGATGCTCGGGATGTTCGTGCTGCCGGCCGGGACGCTGACCACGCGCCTGTTCGCGGTGCCTGTGCTCGGCGAGGTGCCGGTGGCCGGATTGATGCTGATGGCGGCCGGCATCGGTTGGGCCCTGATCAACATCAACTCGTTGCCGATGGTCGTCGATATGACGAGCGCCGCCCGGATCGGCACTTACACCGGCCTGTACTACATGTTCTCGACTTTCTCGGCGATCATCGGGCCGAACGTGAACGGCTGGATCATCCAGTTGACGGGCAACAACTACAACCTTGTGATGATCGTGGCGCCGATCTTCATGGTCATCGCCCTTGTGTTGATGCTCGGTGTCCGGCGCGGCGAGGCCGTCACATCGGCCGTCGCGCCGACGTAAAACCCGGGGTGCTCACCAGACCGCTCTCAGCGCGGCGAGCAGCAACGAGCCGGAAATCCACAACCCGAAGGCGATCTGGACCAGGCCGCCCGCGATGGAATTGATCTCCCACCACAAAGGTCGGCGCGCGGGTGGTGATTGGGCCCGATGGCCCAAAGCCAGCGCCGAGGTTTTGTTGTACAGTCGCCACATGGGCCTGCTCGAGCGCGAAGGGGAGCTGCGGACGTTGGCGGAGGCCTGGAATCAGGTGGTCGCCGGCGCCGGTCGGGTCATGCTGGTGAGCGGCGAGGCCGGCATCGGCAAGACCTCGCTGATCGAGGCGTTTGTGAATAAAGCACCCGGGGCGCCGCGGGTGTTATGGGGGGTGTGCGATGCGCTGTTCACGCCGCGACCCTTTGGCCCGCTCCATGACCTGGCGCATCAACTCGACGGCCGTTTGCCCGCGCTGCTCGCCAGCGATGCCGACCGCTCAGCGATCTTCCCCGCCATGCTGGCCGAGTTGCAGGCCCGCCCATCGATCCTTGTCATCGAGGACGCGCATTGGGCTGATGAGGCGACCTTCGATCTGCTTCGCTATCTCGGTCGCCGTATGCAGCGGACGCGCGCGCTCCTCATCATCACCTACCGCGACGACGAACTCGACCCCAAGCATCCGCTGCGCATCGTCCTCGGCGACCTCGCGACTTCGGCGGCGGTGCGGCGTATGCCGCTCGCGGCGCTCTCGCTCGACGCGGTGCGTGCGTTGGCCGGGGAGCAATCCATCGATGTCGCGGCGCTCCATCGTCAGACCGCCGGCAATCCGTTCTTCGTCACGGAGGTGCTGGCCGACCCGAGTGGCGGGATATCGCGGACCGTGCGTGACGCTGTGTTCGCCCGCGCATCCCGATTATCGCCAAAGGGTTGGGCCGTGTTGCGCGCCGCGGCCGTGATCGGGCCAAGGATCGAGACCTGGGCGTTGACGGAGATCGCCGGACCCGATGCAGCCGCAGTCGATGCCTGTCTCACCCTTGGCATGCTGGGCGCCCAGGGGGAGGCCCTCGCTTTTCGCCATGAACTGTCGCGTCAGGCCGTGCTCGATACCCTGTCGGCGCGGCAACGACAGGAGCTCCATCGGGCGACGTTCGCAGCGCTTCAGCGCTCGCCCGCGACGCGGGGCGATGTGAACCGGTTGGCGCACCATGCCGTCGGCGCAGGCGAGCGCGATGCGATCCTGCAAACCGCGCCGGCGGCGGGTCGGTTGGCGGCGGCGGCCGGGGCGCATCGCGCCGCAGCCGACTGGTATCGTCGTGCGCTCGAGGCGGGGGCCTCCCTCCCGCCGGCGGAGCGCGCGTCGTTGCTCGAGGCACGGGCCTGGGAGTGCAACTTCATCGGCCAACACGAGCCGGCCGCCTCCGCGCGGCGGGAGGCCGCGGCGCTCTGGCGCGCGCTGGGTGAGTCGCGGCGCGAAGGCGAGAACCTGGCGCATCTGGCGCTGACCCTGACCTCGGTGCAGATGGGTGAGGCCTGGGAGGCCTGTAGGGCCGCGATCGTTGTGCTCGAACCACTCGGCGCGGGGCGTGAGTTAGCCCTGGCGTACCGCATCCAGGCCATGTTGCACCTCTTCGATCACGACTACGAAGAGTCGATCGCGCTTGCCGAACAGGCTGTGGCGCTCGCCGAGCAGCACGGCGACGCTCGTGTACTGGCGATGGCGCTCGACACCCTGGGCACCGGACAACTGTACGTGGATGATGAGCAGGGGCGGCGCACGCTCGAACGTTGTCTTCAGGTCGCGCGCGAGGCCGGGCTCGAGCCGCGGGTCGCCACAGTCTACGCCAACCTGGGATCGACGGCCGGTGAGCTTTTTCGCCTCGACGAAGCGGAGCGCTATCTCGCCGATGGCTACGCCTACACCACGGCGCGCGACCTCGACGCGATCCGGGTGTACATCCTCGGCTGGCAGGCCCTTGTGCATCTCGCACGCGGGCGCTGGGAGGCCGCCGAAGGCGCGGCACGCGAGGCGCTCAAGCATCAGCTTGTCTCGCCTGCCAACAGCATCCCGGCGCTTCTGGCGCTGGGTCGGTTACAGACTCGGCGCGGCGATGCGCAGGCAGCGGCGACGCTGATTGAGGCCGTGGCCCTGGCGGAACGGTCTGGGGATTTCCAGAACGTCGCCCCGGCTGCGGCGGCCCAGGCCGAGGCGGCGTGGCTGGCGGGCGACGTCGCACAGGCGCGGGCCTACGCGCAGCGCGCCAGCGAGCGGGCATTGGGCAAGCGTCACGCCTGGATCGCGGGCGAACTGGTGTACTGGATCTGGCGCGCGGGTGGGGCTCATTCGACCGAGGGGTTGGCCGAGCCTTATCGTCTGGAGATCGACGGCGACTGGCGCGGTGCGGCGGAGGCCTGGGCCCGGCTGGGCTGCCCTTACGAGCAGGCGCGGGCGCTTGCGAGCGGCGATCGCGCCTCGCAACTCGAGGCGCTGGCGCTTTGCGATCGCCTTGGGGCTCGCCCGGCGGCCGAGGCGCTGCGCGAGAAACTGCGCAAGGCGGGCGTCGCGGCGCCGCGTGGTCCGCGGGCCGCAACGCGCGAGAACCCCTTTGGTCTGACGTCGCGCCAGATGGAGATCCTGCACCTGCTTGGCGAGGGCCTGAGCAACGCCGAGATCGCGGCGCGGCTGCACCTTTCACCGAAGACCGTCGACCACCATGTCTCGGCCGTCTTCGCCAAGCTCGACGTCCACTCGCGTGAGGAAGCCGCCGCGCGCATCCGTAGCCAGCGGCGTTGACCCCGCTGTGCGGGAGATAACCGCGAAGACGCGAAGAGCGCTAAGCACAGCCTTAGCGCTCTTCGCGTCTTCGCGGTTCTTATTCCGCGGTTGATCTGACGCGTCTAAACCCGGCGCGCTTCCTCGAGCAGACGCAGAGCGGTCTCGGCCAGCAGGGCCGAGCCGATCGGCAACGCATCCTCGTCGAGCGTGAACGTCGGGGTGTGGACGCGCTGCGGCTCGGCGCCGGGCGCGCGGACGCCGAGCATGAACATCGCGCCGGGCGCCAGCTCGGTCATGTAGCTGAAGTCCTCGGCGCCCATCGTCGGCGTCGGCGTGCCGATACCCTGGTCGCCGAGCACGTCGCGTGCGGTGCGCTCGATCAGGTCGGCGACGCCGGCGTGATTGTGCATGGGCGGGTAGCCGCGCTCGAACTTGAGCGTGTAATCGCCGCCGAAGGCCCGCGCCAGGCTGAAGCAGCGCTCGACCTCGGCCACCAACCGCTCGCGCACGACCGGGTCCATGCTGCGCAGCGTGCCCTCGATGTACACCGAGCGTGGGATGACGTTTGAGGCCTCGCCGCCGCGCACCACGCCGATCGAGAGCACGCTCGGCTGGAAGGGGTCGATCTGGCGCGAGGGCACGGCGTAGAGTGCGCTGAGCACCTGGGTCGCCAGCCAGATCGGGTCAATCGCGACCTGCGGCCGCGCGCCGTGTCCACCGGTGCCGGTCACATGGCCGAAGAAGGTATCGACGGCGGCCGCCACCTTGCCCGAGCCGATCTCGATCTGGCCGACATAGTGCTCGCCGTCGACGTGCAAGGCGATCACACGGTCGACACCCTTGAGCGCGCCGTCAGCGATCATGCGTGGCGCGCCGCTGATCCCCTCGGAGTCCGCGATCTCCTCGGAGGGCTGAAAGAGCAGACGGATCTGGCCGCGGATGGGCTGGGCCGCCAGGAGCTTCGCAGCGCCGAGCAGCATCGCGGTGTGCGAGTCGTGCCCGCAGGCGTGCATCTTGCCGGGCACCTCGGAGGCGAAGTCGAGGCCTGTGTCCTCGAGGATGGGCAGCGCATCCATGTCGGCGCGGATGCCGACCACAGGCCCGTCGCCGTCGCCGATATAGCCGACCACGCCGGTCTTGCCGACGCCCGTCTGAGTCTCGATGCCGAGCTCGCCCAGCGTCTGCGCCACAAGCGACGCGGTCTTGTGCACCTCAAAGCCGAGCTCTGGCTGGCGGTGGATCTTGCGCCGCAGATCGATGATGAAGGGCTTGATGGCCTGAGCTTCGACAAGACGTGGATGGGTCATGGGGTTCCTCGGATCGTGGGTGATCCCCCCATTGTACCGGCCAGGCCGGGCGTTCTACCACGCCGGCTTCAGGCGCATGCACGGGCGAGTTGTCACCCTGGTCCAGGCGCGGCTCCAAACAAGCCGGATCTTCGCCACGAATTGCACGAATTGATACGAATTTGCACGAAGGATATCTGAGGCGGTCAGCGCTCATTCGTGCCAATTCTTCGCAATTCGTGAAATTCGTGGCAAGAATCCCTCCCTGACAACGCGTGCACACCCTCAGGCCCGCCCGATACGGAAGCGCGCGCCAAAGGCGGCCGCCAGCGCTGTGAGCGCAAGGCCGATCAGCACCGTGGGCGCCAGGAGCGCCAGCCAGGTCGATGGGTCAAGGCCGCCTCCGCGTTGGACGGCCTGCAGCGCGACGATCAACCAGGTCGTTTCGCGTGGGCCGGCCAGCAGATACTGCCAGCCAAAGTCCGAGAGCGTGGCCGACAGCCAGACCAGTGCGCCGGCCAGCGCGGCGACCCAGGGCAACAGCCGCTCGCGCCCCTTTGCCGCTTCGGGCACGCCGAAGAAGGTCAGGGCCATGAGCGTCAACGCGGCCACGCTGAACCCGGGCGGCACCAGGGTGGCCCAGTTCCCCAGCAGGCCGAGGCCCTGATAGCGGAGCAACCAGTTCAAGGCATGGGCCGCCGGGGTCACGAAGAGCCACGGCGCGAACGGGACAAGCAGCCAGAGGCTGTGACGGCCCAACGGGCGTAGCCCGCCGATGGCATAGCCGCCGAGCAGCGCCAGCGGCCACTGGATGACGAGGCCCACCAGCGGCGGGACGAGGGTGTTGAACCAGGTCGTGGCTTCATCGCGTGGCACGCCGCCGCGCGCGGGTTCGCTGAGTACCAGCGGGGCCACAAAGGCAAGCGCCAACGCCAGCCCGGCCAGGGCTGCGACCGCGCCGCCGAACGCCAGCGCCGGCCAGGCCCCCGCCGAGGGCGTCACAGCGACGTCGGCCATTGGCTCAAGCCTGGGGCGGGCGAGCGCCAACCCCAATCCCACGCTCAGCCCCACACCCAGGATGGGTACAAGGACAAGGGTCGTCGCTGCTGCCGCCGGTCCGAAAACCATGAGCTGGGCGCCAGACCGATACGCTGTGACCAGGGGCGTCGCGGTGCCGCCGCCCGGCCCGCCACCGGTCAGGGTGAACGGCAGATCCATGACCTGCCAGGCCAGGGCCGCAGACGCCAGGATCATGCCCAGCCATGCTAATGCCAGCCAGCGACCGGGTTTCGTGCTGCGCGCCGCAGCTCCAAAGACGATCACGCCGGCGCTGACCCCGAAGACGAGTGCGGCCAGCGCGTCGATCGCGATCACAAGGATGCGGGCCCCCACAGGATCCTGAAGCACCGTGAAGCGTTCGATCAGGCCGAGGCCGCGCAGCCCGAACAGTGTCAGAACGCATGCCAGGCCCACGGCGCCGGGGGCGAAGAACGCCATCGGTGCCGTGGCCAGGGCCCTGAGGAGCGCGCCGCCGCGAGCGCGGGTCAGCGCCCAACCCAGGGCGGGCGGCACGACAGCGACGGCCAGCACGCGCGCCAGAACCAACAGGCCGCTGAAGAGCAGCCCGGACTGAAAGGCGTCGTTTTCGAAGATCTGGGCGTAGTTGTCAAACCCGACACCGGCCGAAGACTGCGAGAAGGATCCGACGTCTTGTGTGCTGAGCAGCAGGGTGTCGAACGTCGGCCACAGCTGTGTGAGCGCACAGGCGACGCCCGCCGGCGCCAGTAACAGGGCGGCCAGGGCCAGGCGCGATGCTGAGATTGATCGCTGAGTCGGTGAGGCGGGGTCCGCAGTTGACATACCGGGCTCCTTATCCACTGTCCGAGTTGCGTTGGGCCTACACAGAACCTCGCCAGAGTATACAAAATCAGCACACATTTGGCCGCCATAGTCGATGAAGTTACAGGTCATTGCCTGGCAGGAAGCAGGCGTTGTCGAGGACGCGGCGCATCGCGCCGCGTCCTCGACAACGCCTCATGGCCAATAACGACGAATGACGGTGAGTTGATGGACAAGGAGAAAGAAATGGATCGCAAGACAATGACACGGATCGGATGGGTCCTCGGAGCCTTGATCGTCCTGGGCCTGGTCGGGGCCGCCGCGTTCTGGGCCGGCACCACGTACGGCTCAGGCTGGGTCGGGATGATGCCGCGGATGATGGCGCCCGATGTCCAGAGCCTGCCCGACGGCGCGCAGGTCATGCCCTATGGCATGCAGGGCATGTGGCAGCGCGGCCATGGCGGGATGCCGATGGCCTGGGGCGGCGGTTGGAGCTTCGGCCCCCTGGGCCTGATCTTCGGCGGCCTGCGGCTGCTGTTCTTCATCGGCCTGCTCTTCCTGGGCTTCGCGTTGCTCCGCCGCCTGTTCTTCGGCTGGGGCCACGGCCCGTGGCGTGGTATGGGGCCTGAGGGCTTTGAGGCCCGGGCCCGCGAGCGCTTCGAGGCCTGGCACAAGGAGGCCCACGGCGAGACGGCGACACCGCCAGCGAACTGACGGGAGATCGCAGACCATAGACCCTGGATGGCATACCAGGTAGACCGAACAGGCTGCTGCGCTGTGGTCAAGCACGACCTGTCAGAGTGGTTTTGCCGCGGCTTGCGCGGATGAGCACCTCTCAGAAAAACTCGGGCAGTCACCAGATACCGCGCCTGGAGAGCTGAGGGACATCCGCGCAAGCCGCGAAATCCGCGGCTAGAAATCGCAGCTGACCACGCCGGGCGCCATCGGCATCCGGTCGCCCGTGCACACGCTGCGATCAACTTACTGCGGTCTGCCGTCTCTCCGAGTATCATCCCCCCATGAAACGCATCCTCGTCGTCGACGATGAGCTCAAGATCGCGCAGATCGCGCGCGATTATCTCGAGCACGCCGGGTTCAAGGTGCAGCTGGCAGGCGATGGCCCGGGCGCGCTGGCTGCCTGGCGCACCGAGCAGCCCGATCTGATCGTGCTCGATCTGGGCTTGCCGGGTCTCGATGGCCTGGATGTCACACGCCAGATCCGTCAGGGTGGCGCCACGCCGATCATCATGCTTACCGCCCGCGGCGAGGAGAGCGATCGGCTTGTTGGGCTCGAGCTGGGCGCCGACGACTACATCGTCAAGCCCTTCAGCCCAAAGGAGCTCGTCGCGCGGGTGCGCGCCGTGTTGCGCCGGGTCGAACAGCCCACGCAGACCCGTGGCCTGATCCGAGCCGGCGATCTCGAGCTCGACCCGGATCGGCTGCGTCTGACCCGGGCCGGGCAGGCGATCGAGTTGACCGCGACCGAGTTCCAGCTGCTGGCCGCGCTGGCCGCTCAGCCGGGGCGCGTGTTTACGCGGGCGCAGCTGCTCGATGCCGTGCAGGGTGTCGCCTTCGAGTCATACGAGCGCGCCATCGACAGCCACATCAAGAACATCCGGCGCAAGCTCGAGCCGGATCCGCGACGACCGCGTTACCTCCTCACGATCTATGGCGTCGGCTACAAGCTGACGGACACAGAGTGACAACCAGCGCGACGCCGCCCGAACCGCGCGACGGAAATCACCACGGCCGTCGCTTCGGCCCGCCATTCCCCCGGGGCACACGCCCGCCGTGGTGGCCCGAGAACGAGCCGTGGCCGCCGCGCCGCGGCGAGCCGCGACGGTGGCTCTGGCGGATGGCTGCGCTGTTTCTGTTGCTCTTCCTGCTCTTCCTGGGCTTTGGCGCGCTCGCCTTCTGGGCCGGGCAGTACTTCGCGCCCGAGGCCGAGCACATGCCCGGCCCGGTTATGTCGTGGATGATGCGCAACATGTCACTGGGGTGGGTGTTGTCGCGCGTCGTCCTTGGCGGCGCGTTGGTCGCGCTCTTCATCTTCAGCGTGGGCGCCGTCGCCCGACACCTTGTGCGCACAGCCCGGCCCGTCGATGAAGTCATGCAGGCGGCTCAGCGGGTCGCCGCCGGGGATTATTCGGTGCGTGTGGCCGAATCGGGCGCGCGTGAGACGCGTGATCTGGCGCGCACCTTCAACGCCATGACGGCCCAACTCGGCGCCAACGACGAGCAGCGTCGCCGGCTGCTGGCCGATGTCACCCACGAACTGCGCACGCCGCTGACCATCATCCAGGGCGAGCTCGAAGCCGTGCTCGACGGCGTCCATCCCGCCGATTCGAGCCACCTCGGCGCCATCCTCGACGAGACCCGCGTGATGAGCCGGCTGATCGACGACCTGCGCACGCTGGCGCTGGCGGAGTCGGGCGCGCTACGTCTGATGCGCGAGCCGGTCGATCTCGGCGTGCTTGCCGGCGAAGCGATCGCCGGTTTTCAGACGCAGGCGGCGTCAAGCGGGGTCGCGCTCGAGGTCGACGCGCCGGCCGAATTGCCGCTGGCGGATCTCGATCCGCTGCGTCTGCGCGAGGTGTTGACCAACCTGATCGCCAACGCCTTGCGGTACACCCAACCTGGCGGCCGGGTCACGATCGGGCTTGGCAGTGAGTCGGATCGGCTCGTGGTCACGGTGAGCGACACCGGGGCCGGGATCCCGGCCGAGCGACTGCCGCATGTCTTCGATCGCTTCTACAAGTCGGAGGAATCGCATGGCAGCGGTCTGGGGCTCGCGATCGCCAAGAGCCTTGTGGAGGCGCACAACGGCAAACTCGAGGTCGCCAGCACGATCGGCGTCGGCACGACCTTCACCATCCGGCTACCCCTCTCCGAGAACGCCGCCTGACGTTCGCGTCGAACCACCCCCGGCGGCTGGCGAAGCGGCCGCGAGCGTCAGGCTCGCGCTGTCTCAGCGCCGCACCAGGGGCAAAAACACATCCAGCCGCGGCCAGAAGGCGGGGTTCGAGATCTCGGATAAAGACCCCTCAGCGTTGCGATACTTGATCGCGAAATAACCCACGCCATTGACAGAGCCGATGGTTACCGATGCGCTGCTGGCGGTGGCGGGGAGCTCCGGGCCGATCTGGCTGTGTGAATCCCAGTTGGCCGCCGTGATCGGCACGGTAGCGCCCTTCACGATGAAGGCCGTGGCGCCAGGGAGGGAGGACCAGTTCAGCGTGACCGTGAGCGTGCCCGGGTTGATCTGGTGCGATGTGATCCGCAGATCGGAGACACGCGTTGGCGCGGGCGCTGCGTATTCGTCGGCGCCCACGTCGGGCGAAGCGCCGATCGGGCGCGTCTGTCCATCGAAGTCGTCGGGCACGGCGGCCAGCGGCGCGGCGTGATCGATGGCCGCCGTCGCAGCAGCCGTCAGATGCAGATCCGCGCCCGACGCGTCGACGAACCAGCCCGGCGCCGCGTCCGTCAGGTTGCCGAGCAACACGCCCTGTGCGCCGTTTCGGGCAAGGATCGGGCCGTCGGTCAAGTTGTACCTCACCGTGGCGTTCGTCGAAGCAAAGCGGTACTCGATGGCCCACGCGAACGTGTCGTTCAGGATCACGGTGTTGTGCAGCACCTGGACGTTTGCCGCATAGTTCACGGTGATGCCGACATCGCCCGGGCCGGCGCGATAGATGAAGTTGTTGCGCACGATACCACCCTGATGGTCGTAGGTCGTCTCGCCGTGGCGGCTGTTGCCGTCGGGCGCGCTCAGCCCGAGCGCGATCGCGCGGTCGCACTCGATGAAGAGGTTGCGCTCGACGATCGTGCCGATCGAGTTGCGCCACATCAACACGGCCGGCCCGGCCAGCTGGCCCTGCGGTGCGCGGATGTTGCGGAAGACGTTGTCGCGGATCACCCAATCGGCGCCGGCCAGCACATCGACGGCGTTGGTATAGTCGCTGCGCGCCCGCGTCGTGTACTCGAACCGGGAACATGCCACGACGCCCCCATCGGAATACGGCCCACCAGCCCCACCGGTCGAGCCCTTGATGAACTGCTCGCCGCTATCGATCAGATGCAGGTTATGAAAGCGCGGGCGCTGTGGGCCATCTTCGCCATGCACCTGGATCAGGTGGAAATACGCGTCGCGCAAGGTCAGATCGGCGACCGTGACGTCGGAGGCATCGTAGATCGCGAGCACGTGCGGGACGTTGCCGTAGCTGGCGTTGCTCATCCCGCGACCGCGCAGCACCACGGCCTCGCGGTTTCCGCTGGCGCTGCGCAGGGCCACGTTGGTCACGCCACGGATGTTGAGCGTGTTGGTCAGGTCGTAGACGCCATCGGCGATCAAGATCGTGGTGTTGGAGGTCAGAGCCGCGACGGCATTTTGGAGCTGTGCGACGGTCGCCACGTTCACGATCGTCCCGGATGGCGCGGCCAGCGGAGCGCAGGCCGCTGATGCGGCCGACGCCGCGGCGGTTGCCGCCGGGCCGATCGGGACGGGCGTCAGGCCGACCAGAGCCCAGACGCCGGCCAGCACGACACGGAGCAACACCGCCGGGCGACGTGTACGGGTCAGCATGGGCCGAGTATGGCTGCACCGTTGGCGGGCTGCAAGCCCCGCGGCCCCGGAATTGGGCGGGTCCCGGGGCCGGTACTTTGGGGGAGACGATCGCGTCAAACCTGCAATAGCAGCGAACGCAGCGACTCGGCCGCAACACCCAGCTCAGCCGGGAGATCGGCGCTGCCCGCCAGGATCGCGCGCCCGAGCTGCGAGTGCTTGAGATCGATCAGGTCTTTCTCGTACTTGCTGCTGAAGGCGACGTCGCTCTCGATCTTGCCATCACGGATGGTCAGCACGCGCTCGGCGACGCCGGCCACCTGCGGGTTGTGTGTGACCAGGATCATGGTCATGCGGCGCTCGCGGTTGAGCGCAGCCAGCAAGTCCATGATCTCGTCGGTGGTTTTTGTGTCGAGGTTGCCGGTCGGCTCGTCGGCCAGCAGGATCGCGGGCTCGTTGGCCAGCGAACGCGCGATGGCCACGCGCTGGCGCTCACCGCCCGAAAGCATGTTGGGCAGGTGCCCGCCGCGTGCGCCGAGACCGACGAGCGCGAGCAACTCGCGCGCCCGCTCGCGTTTGCGTCGCGCCGAGAGTGGCATCTCGGCCATCGGCACCTCGATGTTCTCGAGCGCGGTCAGTGTCGGGATGAGGTTGTGCATCTGAAAGATGAAGCCGATCGTGCGGCTGCGGAAGCGGTCGAGGTCGCGCACCTTGCCGAGCGACTGCCCATCGATGATCACCTCACCCCGGCTGGGTCGATCGAGCGCGCCGAGCATGTGCAACAGCGTGCTCTTGCCCGCGCCGCTCGGCCCGATAATGGCCACGAACTGGCCGCGCGGGATGGTCAGCGTGATTCCGTCGAGCGCGTGCACGCCGGCCCCGTCGCCATAGACCTTGAGAAGATCGCGGGTCTCCACCACCGGGTGTGTCGTCATCGCTTCACCTCATTCATATCGCAGCGCCTCGATCGGCTGTAACCCTGCCGCGCGCCAGGCCGGGTACAGCCCGCCCAGGCTGCCCAGGGCGACGGCCAGCCCAAACACCTGGATAAAGGTCAGCGGCGTGTACAGGGGCGTGAGCATCTGGCTATAGCCCGGGAGAAACTGGATGGCGCTGTTCAGCCCGACGCCAATCACGCTGCCGACCCCCGCGCTGAACACGCCCAGGGCGATCGCCTCGGCCAGCACCATCGTGATCACGCGCCGTCGGCTCCAGCCGAGCGCGCGCAGCACGCCGATCTCCTGAGTGCGTTCGAAGACGCTCATCAGCATGGCGTTGGTCATCACCACACCACCGACCAGCATGGTCACGCCGATCAGGGTGTTGAAGACCAGGCGCGTGGTCTTGAAATCCTGGGCGCGCTCGGTGTAGCCCTCGGCGGTCGAGATCATCAACTCCGGGAATTGGGCTTCGAGGGTTTGCGCCAGCTCGCTTGCGCGCGCAGGGTCTTCGAGTTGTATGGCCAGCAGGCTGACCTTTCGAGTCTTGTTGGCTAATCGCTGTGCATCTTTGAGCGGCAACAATCCCCCGGCATCCTCGTACGAGGAGCCGTTCTCGTAGATCCCGACGACGATATAGCTCGTGCCCGAGAGCCGCACCGTGTCGCCCACGCCCTTCTCGAGATTGGCCGCGCCGAACCGGCCGAGCGCGATCTCACCTGAGCGTAGCGGCAACCGACCCTCGCGAATACGGTAATGCTGGATGTAGGGCTCCTGCGAGTCGAGACCGAAGACAAAGAAGAAGGGCAGATCGCCCACGGCCGGGAACGCCAGCAGGATGCGCGAGACGCTCTTGACTTCGGGCCGGCTGCGCAGGCGCACGGCGACGCGCTCATCGATCTCCGAGAACGAGATGTCGGAGGCCCCGGCCTGCTGGGCGATCAAATCCGACTGGCCGGCGCCGGTCAGTGAGTTGAAGCTGGCGACCATGCCATCGACCAGGCCCAAGATCGCGACCACGAAACCGACCCCCAGGCCGATACCGGCGACGGTCACCGCGGTGCGGGCCGGGCGACGTAGCAAGGCGCGCAGCGGGCCGCGTGTGATCGCACGCCGGCTCCACCAGCTCGCCCAGCGCCCCATGCCCGACCCAGCACCGCCTTCGTAGCGCATGGCCTCGATCGGGGCCAGCTGCGCGGCGCGCCAGGCCGGGTACAGACTGCCGATCAGGCCGAGCACGATCGCCAGCGTGAACGACTGGCCCAGCATCTCCGGCGATACCCGATCCGCCAGCATCGGTTCGACCGCCGGCACCGACTGCGCCAGGCGGATCAAACCCAGCCCCAGCCCGATGCCGATCAACCCGCCGAGGCCGGCCAGCAGCAACGATTCGCCCAGGATCATGCGCACCACCCGCCGTCGGCTCCAGCCGAGCGCGCGCAGCACGCCGATCTCGCGCGTGCGCTCGAGCACGCTCATCAATGTGGTGTTCATCATCCCGAGCCCGCCGATCAGCGCCGCGAACAGGCCGATGTACAGGCCCATCGAACGATACAGGTCGAGGAACTGGTCCGAGCGGGTGGCCTCGCCGGTGCGCGCGACCGTCAGGTCTTGCCAGCGTTCTTCGATCGCGGCGCGCACGGGCTCGGCCTGCGCCGGACTATCCACCTGTACCGCGAAGTACGTAACCTTGTCGCGCTTGTCGAAGGCGCTCTGGGCGTCGCGCAGGCCGATCACGCCGCCGCCGTCCTCCAGGCTGACGCCGGTCTCGTAGATGCCGACGATGCGATAGCGCGAGCCGGCCAGATGGAAGGTGTCGCCGATGGTCTTGCCGAAGTTGCGGGCCGCGATGTGCCCGAGCAGCATCTGGTAGCGGCCGGTGATCGGGCCGCCGGCGGTCAATCGGTAGCGCGTCATCGCGAAACCGCGCGGGTCTTCGCCCATGACGACGAAGTAAGGCGAGTCGGTCAGCTGGACAAACCCGATGACCGTTCCGGCGACCGCGCGCACGCCGTGGATCTGCTTCAGTTCGTCACCGATCTCGGCGTCGACCGAGCTGAAGAGCAGCATCATGGCGTCTTTCTGCCCGACGGTCAGGTCGGCCTCGGCCGACGACATCACGCTCTGGAAGCCGTCGGCGAGGCCGACGCCGAAAGCCGAAAGGGTGATCACGGCCGCGACGCCGATGGCCACCCCCAGCGCCGTCAGGAGCGTGCGTGTGCGCCGGCGCCACAGGTTCTTGATCAACATCATCCGCCTCCGATGACGCCATCTTGATCCTGTTTCACAGGTCTGGCAAGACGCAGCAGACAACCGTCTGCTGCGGTCCGAGAGTTGTCAGCCGGATGGAAGATTCAGATGAGGTAGGCCGCGATCATGACTGCGAAGAAGACAGTCGTGGCGATCAGTTGTCGCACCCCGATCGCGGCCGGCCGTGCGCCGATCGGGGGCTGTGCAAGACCGCCAAGCGCGGTCTCGGCCAGCATCAGCACGAAGGCGATCACCACGCCCCAGGGGGTCAGCCCGAGCGCCGCCAGCGCCAACGCCGCGACGACGTTGAAGCTTGAATACAGCAGCGCGCGCCGTGCCAGCCGTGGCCGCTCTACGAGGGGCGGAGCCGTCTTCATGCGGCGGTAGTCGAGGCAGAGGAAGATGTACACGATGCCGGCGGCGGATTGAAGCCAGCTCAGAGCGAAGAGCACAAGACCGCGGGTGTCGATCCCGGCCTCGGAGGCCACGCCGTAGCCGGCCAGGGCATTGAGGGCGAGAACGCCTGAGCCGACCACCTCGACACCCATCTGGCCGCGCTCTTCACGCCGCATCACGAGCGACATCTGCCAGATCAGCACGGGAGCCGCCAATACGCCGAGCATCAAAGTCCAGCCTGCGCCGTTCAAAGCCAAACCGATCACGCCGATCAATGCGGCCGCCGCGTAGAGGCCGAGCCACAACAGGCCGGGCCCCAACTCGTTGCGCGGCCGGCGACCGGCCAAGATCTTGACCACAAGGGTCAGGGGTTGCAACGTCATGAAGGCGCTGAGCGAGGCCAGCAGCAGCCAGCCGGTGGCCGGCGTCAGGTCGCGGGCCACGGCAAGGCCAAAGATCAGGGGCCCGGCCCACATCACCCAGGCGCCGTGTTGCTGCGGCAGGGCGATATGCGGGCGGAGATAGGGTGACGATTGCTGGCGCATACGTTTCAATGATAGATGATTCGGACACTGTAGCACGAAGGCCGATATCGCTCGGCCAGGCAGAGTACACTTCCGGGTTGATGAGCAAATCCAAACTCCAGTCAACCCCACAGCGCAAGTCTGGGCCGGGGGAGTACCTGCCCGACCCAA